>Ga0209164_1001144_pt1 | contig 38345 bp, 36 predicted proteins | sample MTBNYHSulfiMetaG_FD_187458 | JGI IMG/M metagenome (GOLD analysis project Ga0209164, IMG submission 187458) | Enrichment culture microbial communities from rom New York Harbor, USA that are MTBE-degrading - MTBE-NYH (New York Harbor Sulfidogenic)... | ecosystem: Environmental > Aquatic > Marine >... | reverse complement strand
TGAAGGTGTTGGTGAGGATCCGGTACAGCCAGGCCCGCAGGTTGGTGCCCGCCTTGAAGCCGCCGTAGCCCCGATAGGCCCGCAGGAGGGTCTCCTGCAGTACGTCCTCGGCATCGGTGGGGTTGCGGGTCAGGCGCAGGGCCGCCGAGTACAGCTGCGGCAGCAGGGGCACAACGTCGTCCTCGAAGCGGGCCGGGTCGGCCATCGCATCTCCGTGCGGGGCGGCCAGGTTACCAACGCCGGCCTTCAAGGCTCGGCGCGGCCGTTACCATGCCGCCGCCGGCCGGAGTAGCTCAGGGGTAGAGCAGCTCACTCGTAATGAGCAGGTCGGGGGTTCAAATCCCCCCTCCGGCTCCGTTGTGCCGTGGAGGCGTGCCCCGCCCCGATCGGCGATCCCTCCGAGTGCCTTCTCCCCGCCGGCGGCGCGACCGAGGCGTACCGTCCCCTCATGGCTCCAGAGGCGGTCCCTCCTCAAAGAGGGGGTAGCGCAGACGGTAGAAGGCCGCCCGGGCCGGGGCTCCCGGTTGCAGAGGCCCGGCGCCCGGGCGGTAGGCTCCTCGGGTCAGGAACCCGCGAGCCGGACCGATGGGCCCCACCGACTTCACCTTCGACCGCTACTTCGTGGACCTCACCGCCCAGACGGTGCGGCGGGAGCGAGTCGCCTGTGCCGACCTCGAGGATGCGCTGGGGGGAATCGCCCGGGCGTTCAAGCTGCTGTGGCGGGAGGCGGTGACCGATCCCTACGACCCGGCCTCGCCCCTGGTGATGAACATCGGCGCGCTGACCGGGACCAGGGTGATGACCGGCCTCCGCACCTACCTCACCGGCTACTCACCGCTTAAGGCCTCTCGCTCGGGAGCCCCGGGGCTCATGTGGGCGGCGGGGAGCGGCAGTTTCGGCACCCGCCTGCGCAGCCTGGGCATCGACGAGATCGTGTTCACCGGCCGGTGCCCGCGACCCACCCTGCTGCACCTCACCCCCGGCGAGGAAGGAGCCCCGGCCCGGTTCGCCTTCCTGGACGCCGCCGACCTGGGAGGACTGGAGGCCAACGAACGGGCCCGCCTGCTGCACGAGCGCTTCCCGCGAGCCCACTTCGCTCTGGTCGGTCCGGCCGCCGAGCACTACCGGCAGGTGGCCTACGCCGGGGTGGCCATCACCACCGACCAGCAGTTGGAGACGGGCGACCCCAAGCCGCGCTGGTGCGGCCGGGGCGGTTACGGCGGGGTGCTGGCCTCCAAGAACCTGCTGGCCGTGGCCGCCGACGCCCCCAGCCCGCGGACCTCTGCCGCGGGGCTGAAGGAGATCAACCGGGAGATAAACCTGGGGGCGGGCTCGGCTCGCTACCGGGACCTCCCCCACGATCGGGGCGGCACCTGGCGCACCTTCAAGATGATGCACGAAGCCGGCGCGCTCACCGAGTTGAACTTTCATTCCACCGGCACCGACCGCTCGGCGGCGCTGTACCGGGCCAACGTGGAGACCGGCCCCTACGAAGTGCGCGCCGAGGGCTGCTACCTATGCGGCATCCGCTGCCACAAGAACGTCTACGACGCCCCGGAGGGCGCCGCCGCCGGATTCCGGGCAAAGGTCGACCACGAGCCCCTGGGCTTGCTCGGGCCCAACCTGGGCGTCTTCGACCCCGACCAGGTACTGAGCCTCATCGCCCAAGTCGACGAGGCGGGCCTGGATTCCATCTCCCTGGGGGTCACCCTCGGCTACGTGATGGACTACAACCGGCGCCACCCCGAGACCCCTCTGATGGATGGCTTGTCGTTCGGGGACTTCGCCGGCATCCGCCGGGCCATTGCCGCGGTCACCGCGGGCCACCTCCCCGAGGTAGGCCTCGGGGTGAAGCGGCTCTCTGAGAGCACGGGGGAGACCGCCTACGCCATGCACTCCAAGGGCGTGGAATACCCGGCCTACCTGCCCCACACCAACCCGGGCTTCCCCTGGGCGCTCGCCGGCGGCCACATGTCGATGCGCACCTTCTTCCTGCTCGTCCTGGAGCGGGAGACCGGCCTGGACTACTGGGTGGATGCCATCACCAACCGCGGCCCCCTCTACATGCTCGACGACATCACCGGCCTCTGTAAGTTCTCCAACCTCACCCCCGAGGTGGAGGCCGAAGCGCTGGCGGCTGCTCTGGGCATGAGAGTGACCGCGGATGACCTGCGCGAGGTGGTGGAACGCACCTACCTGCGGGGCTATGCCTCGGAACGCCGCCAAGGCTTCGTCCCCGCCGACTACACCCTGCCGACCCAGGCTCACGAGCACCTGCCCGAGATTCGCCTCCCCTACTTCGTCACGGAGGAGTTCTTCGCCTCCCTGGCAGAGCAGGTCTTGGCCACCTTCGACGCCCGGGTGGCCGCGACGGACTTCCTGTAGGCCCGTCAGCCTCCGTCGACCGCTACCAGCAGAGTGAGCGTGTCCCCCGGGCCCAGCGGGGCGTGCGTCGCCTCTTCGCGGCGCACCTGGGTGTCGTTGCAGAAGACGGCCAGGTGGGGATGGATCACCCCGGCCTCATCCACCAGGCGGATCCGCAGAGCGGGGTATCGGGAGAAGGCGTCCGCCAGAGCGGTCCCCACCGTCGCCCCCGCCACCTCGAGCACCGCTTCTCCCCCGGCGTAGCGGCGCAGGGCCTCGGGGACGCGTAGGGTGGGCACATCGGGATTGTAGGGAGGGGCTTCCGCCCCTCCCTAGACGCGGCACCCCTGGCAGACTGGATCTCCGCACCTAAGGCGGCAGACGGAGGCGAGCATGGCGCAGCGGCGGGTGATCATCATCGGGGCGGCGGGGCGGGACTTCCACAACTTCAACACGCGCTATCGGGACGACGAGGGCCACGAGGTCGTCGCATTCACCGCAGCCCAGATCCCGGATATCGACGGCCGCCGATACCCGGCGGAATTGGCCGGGCCTCGCTACCCCCAGGGCATCCCCATCTACGCCGAGGAGGACCTGCCCCGTCTCATCGCCGACCTGGACGTGGACGAGTGCGCCTTCTCCTACAGCGACGTTTCCTACACCTACGTCATGCGCCTCTCGGCCCTGGTGCAGGCCGCCGGAGCCACCTTCACCCTCCTGGGCCCGGGCGACACCCAACTGGCCTCCGCCAAGCCGGTGGTCTCGGTCTGTGCGGTGCGCACCGGCTGCGGCAAGAGTCAGACCTCGCGCCGGGTGATCGAGATCTTGATGCGACGCGGCCTCAAGGTGGTGGCGGTGCGCCACCCCATGCCCTACGGCGACCTGGCGACCCAGCGGGTGCAGCGCTTCGCCACCCTGGAAGACCTGGAGCGCCACCACTGCACCATCGAAGAGATGGAGGAGTACGAACCGCATATCGTTCGCGGCAACGTCATCTACTCCGGGGTGGATTACGAGGCCATCCTGCGGGCCGCCGAGACGGACCCGGATGGCTGCGACGTGATCGTCTGGGATGGGGGCAACAACGACTTCTCCTTCTTCCGCCCCGACCTGGCCATAACCCTGGTGGACCCCCACCGCCCCGGGCACGAGATCGGCTACTACCCCGGCGAGGTCAACCTGCGCACCGCGGATGTAGTGGTGATCAACAAGATCGACAGCGCCGACCCGGCCGGAGTGGCCGCGGTACGGGAGAACATCACCGCAGCAAACCCGGCGGCGGTGGTGATCGCGGCCAACTCGGCGCTCCGCCTGGAGAACCCCGCCGTGGTGGCGGGCAAACGGGTGCTGGTCGTGGAGGACGGCCCCACCCTCACCCACGGCGGCATGACCCTCGGCGCGGGCACCGTGGCCGCGCAGCGCTTCGGGGCGGCGTCGCTGGTCGATCCCCGCCCCTACCTGGTCGGCCGCCTGCAGGAGACCTTCGCCACCTACCCAGAGATCGGCACCCTGCTGCCGGCCATGGGCTACGGCAAGGAGCAACTGGCCGACCTGGAAGCCACCATTGCCGCCGTCGATGCCGAGACAGTGGTCATCGGGACCCCCATCGACCTGGCCCGGGTCATCCGCATCGAGAAGCCCCACACCCGCGTGTTCTACGATCTCGAGGAGATCGGCACCCCGAATCTGGAGGGCATTCTCGAGCGGTTCCTGGCGGACCACGGGTTGGGGTAGGCCACTCCACCCAAGGAGGCAACATGCCCCATCACCTCGACTACTCGGCTGCCGTACGCCGCGATGGCCTGGCCCTGGCCGAGGCGGCGGAGGCCGTCGGGCCCCAAGCGCCGATTGCCGGCTGCCCGGGATGGGATGTGGCCGAGCTGGTGTGGCATATCACCGAGGTGCACCACTTCTGGGCGGAGATCGTCGCCGGGCGGCTGGTTGACCCCGAGGCCGTACCGCGACTGGAGCGACCGGGCCCCTTCCCCGCGCTGCTCGCCCGCTGCCGGCAGGGGGTGGAGCACCTCGCCGGTGTCCTCGCCGCCGCCGATCCGGCAACCCCCGTATGGACCTGGGCCCGGCAGAAGGACGCCGGCTTTGTGATCCGCCACCAGGCGCAGGAGACGGCGGTGCACCGCTGGGACGCCGAGACGGCCGCCGGGCGAACCTTCGGCATCGACCCCGACCTGGCCGCCGATGCCGTCGGCGAGTTCCTGGAGCACACCGCCACCCACCGACGCGAAGGGGCTCGGCCCATCGGGGGCACGGTCCACCTCCACCCCACCGACGCCGAAGGGGAATGGACGGTGGGCGAGGACGAGGCCGGCGCCCTGGTGGTGAACCGGGAGCACTCCAAGGGCGACGCCGCCATGCGAGGCTCGGCCTCCGACCTGCTGCTGGTCCTCTACCGCCGGCGGGGGCCCGAAGTCCTGGAGACCTTCGGCGACCCCGGCGTGCTGCAGCGCTTCCTGGATCGTCCCGATCTCGGCTAGAGGTCGACGCCCAGCAGGGCTTCTAGGTCGGCGCGCAGCCGCTCCACCAGGGCGACGTCTGCCCCGGGAACAGCAGCGGCGGCCCCCAGCACCTGGGAGTACTCCTGGGCGACGTAGGACATCTCCCATTGGGTGACGCCACCGCCCTCGACGAGGTCCCGCGACGCCGCCAGCTGTGCCTCGTAGCCCGCGGTGTCGCCGGACGCCAGCAGGAAGGCGCTCAGGTTGATGTTGGCCAGGAGGTCGTCGGGGTCGAGGCGCAGCGAGGTGCTGATGGCGTCGATGGCCCCCGCCAGGTCCCCGAGCCAGAACCGGCAACCGGCCAGGTTGTTCCACGCCACGGCATTCAGCGGCTCCAAAGCGACCAGCCGGGCATAGTCGTCCCGCGCCCCGGCGAAGCCCCCGGGCCCTTCCAGCCCGTAGAGCCCGATGCGGAACCGCGCCAACCCACGAAACAAGTAGGCGTCTCCATAACTGGGGCGAGCCGCAATCGCTCGAGTCAGCGACTCCTCGGCCTTGGTCAGTCCCTCTTCCAGCCGCTCCGGGTCGCCCCCCATGTAGACCGAGTTGAAGGCCACATACCCCTCGACATAGGCGTCGATGGCCTCGGCCGAGGGCTCCGCCACCGGCCGGGCGAGGACTACGAAACCCCACACCGCGGCGACGCCGGCAATGGCCGATCCCACCACGACCAGCAGCGGGGCGGAGGCCGCCGCCACCGACGTGCGGCTCAAGCCGATCAGGAACAGAGCCACCGCCAGCACGGTGATCACCACCACGAAGACCCCTCCCTTGGCCCCCCACCCGTCGCGCTGTGCGGCGTAGGCCTTCTGGTATTCGGCGGCGCGGTAGGCCGGCGCCAGGGATTCCTGAGCGAAGCGTGCCCGATCGGCCTCTCCCTCGGCCATCTGGTACTGCGGCCCCGCCAGATCGGTGTAGCCCAGAAGCACGTAGCGGGCCGCATCGCTGCCCCAGCCCAGCGCCGTCGCCTCGGCTCCGCCGGCGGCGAGCAACGACTCCGCCTCCGCCCCTTCCGCTTGGGCCAAATCCCAGATGGTGTTCTCCCCCGAGATCAGATTCAGCGCCCGGGACAGGCCGGCCAACGCCTCGACGGCGGCGATATCGGACTGCCGGGTGGCGCGCGCCGCCCGGTTCCCGACGGCGTTCTGGAGGAAGGCGAACACCGCCCCCAACAGGGTGACGACCATGATCAGCACCGCCACCAGCCGCTGCAGGCCGCCCTCCGGCGGCTCGGGCAACGCGGGAGGAGGCGCCGGGGGCTCCTCGGCCAACCACTCCAGCGGCTCCTCCGGCGGCCCCTCCAAGCGGGGAGTGGGCTCCTCGTCGGGGTCGATCACAGGGCCTCCACCACGATCAGCAGCGCTGCCGACACCAGCAGAACCGAGGCGCCCCCGTACCAGTACAGGACCCCGGCCCGCGTGCTGCGGGTCACCTCGGAGAGGGTGAGAAAGAGAGCGGCCGCGATGAAGAACGCCGTCAGGCCGACCAGTCGCTGCGATTTGCTGCGCAGCGCCGCGGCCCGGACCATCTCCGGTGCGGGGTCGAGGTCCTGGGTATAGGCCGCGCTGGTCCAGTCCGCCTGCCGCTTTGCCTCCAGATCGAGGCTGCCGTCGGGGCCCACCGCGGCGGCGTCGATCCAGTAGGACGCCGCCGCGGCCTCTTGGGCCGCGGCCAGGATGAGCAGCCGGGCAGCCTGGTCGCGATCGGCGGCCGCAGCTTCCTCACGCAGTACCTCGGCCGACACGTAGAGAGCCACCGCCCGGGCATAGGAGAGCTCGATTCGGCCGAGACCCGCCTCGATGATGGTGCGCATCTGCTCGGCATCGACGATGTTGGAAAAAGCCCGCCGCTCTGCCCCGGCGGCGGCCCCGGAAGCCGCGGAAGCCCGCCAGGCGCCGAGGGCCCCCAGCACCGAAGTGAGAGCGATGAGCACCGGGATCAAGGCCCGCCGGCGTGCCGCCCAAGCATCCCCACTCAGCCCCTGGGGAGTGGTGCCCGCCGAGCCGTCCGCCACCAACGCCTCCTCAACCGGTACACCCGCCACGATACCCGCGTCGCCCCGGCGCGGGCCGGCTCACCCGGCGGCGCGATTGGGGTGCACCACCCGGAAGCCGGGCTCGAACTCGGCCGGGGCGGGGGTGAGGAAGACCTCCATGTAGGTGCGGGTCGGGTGGCGTGGGTCGGCGTAGATCTCGGCGACCACGTCGGGGGGCAGCAGGCGCGCCACCTTCAGCATCTCGCGGCGCGCTTGGAGGGTGTGCGCTACGAAGCGGGCGTGGCCGGCGGCATCGACCCGGCTGACCAGGTATGCCGCCACCTCACGGCGCCAGGCTCGCCGCGACCTCGGCTCTCCGGGCAAAGGCATGGAACCCCGCCTCCGAGGGGAATCACAACGGTGTGATTGTACGCGCGAGGCCCGGCCCGGCGTGGAATTCGGACAAGGAACCTGGGAATTGCCCCAGCGACACCGCCGAAGCACGCTCAGGCCCCGGCCGCCACCCCGTCGAGCAAGGCCAGGACCTCCTCCACCACTGCGGGGACCGCCGCTCCCACGGGAGGGGTCATCCCGCCTCCCACGGTGAGGTAGTCCCCGGCCTCTACCGCCACGATGGCCACCTCGGCGGGAACCTCCAGCCCGAGGCTCCGCGCCAGTCCCACCGCCTCGAAGAGGCCGACGTAGTGGGGAGACCCGCCCCAGGTGACGGCGGCGAAGTCGCTCTCCCCCAGTACGGCCACGGTGCCCGGCTCGGCCGAGCCGGTCACCACGGTGTCCACCACGATCAGCCGGGACGCGCCGACGACCGCTTCGAGGAGGTACATGCCGGTGAGGGAGGTCTCCACGACTTCGACGGTCCCCGCCCGGGGATGGTCGAAAGCACGCACGGTGGCCGCCGGGTCGAATGCGGGCCCGGTCGGGCGGGCCGGGCCGAGGGCAGCGAGGCGCCGGCAGAGCCGGCGAGCGGCCACGATCCCCAGCGCGTCGTCGGCGATGAGGTCGTTACCCAAGCAGAGCACCCGGATGGGACCCTCCGCCGGGCCGCCTTCTCGAGACGGCGGTGCCGCGCTACTCGCGGTGGAGGCTGCCATCGGAGTCACGACGCAGCCGCGACAGGATCTCACCCGCCGGCCCACGAACCTCCACCACGAGCGGCATGCTCCCCGGCAGGGAGTGGGTGGCGCAGGCGTGACAGGGGTCGTAGGCCCGGAAAGCCATCTCGACCTTGTTCAGGATCCCCTCGGAGACCACGCCCTTGGAGATGAGGCCCTTGGCCGCCTTCTCCACGCTCATCGCCATCCGCGCCGAGTTGTTCTGCGTGGCCACGATGAGGTTGGCCTTCTCGATGACCCCGCGAGAATCGGTGACGTAGTGGTGGAAGAGGGTGCCCCGCGGCGCCTCGACTACCCCGACCCCCTCTCGCGGAGTCTCGGTGGGCAGGGTGCGCACGTTGGGGTCGATCAGCTCGGGGTCGTCGGCCAGTTCCTTCAGCCTTTCGGCGGCGTTGAGGACCTCCACCACCCGGGCCCAGTGGTTCGCCAGGGTGTGGTGCACCGGCTTGCCCCCGAGCGTGGCGTACATCTCCTCGAAGGCCTCCTGGGCCAGCGGGGTGGACATGGCGTCGGCGGCGTTCAGCCGGGCCAAAGGCGCCACGGAGAAGATGCCGCTCTCCATCCCGTCGGTGAACCCCTGCCACCCGAAGGGCTTGAGGTAGCAGAACTTCACGTACGACCAAGGCTCGACGTGCTCGGCTACGTAGTCGAGGTAGTCGGCCGGGGCGAACTTGGCCCACTCGCCTCCTTCGGGCGAGACCACTCGAATCTGCCCGTCGTAGAAGTTGGGCCGGTTCTTCTCGTCCATGAGGCCCATGTAGTAAGTGCGGTGGGTGAAGGCGTCGGAGACGATCAAGTCCACATAGCCCGGGTTGGCCAGCACCACCTTGCGGAAGAGGTCCAGGGTGAAGCGGGCGAACTCCACGGCGTCGGCGGCCGTCTTCTGGATCTCGGCCTGCTCCTCGGCCTTGACCCGCTTCGCCACCCCGCCGGGGAGGCCCAGCACCGGGTGGATGACTTTCCCGCCCACCATGGTGATGATCTCCCGGAGCCGCCGCCGCATGGCGATCACCTGGCGCCCGGCCTCCTCACCGACCGTGGCGATGACCCCCAGAATGTTGCGCTGCGCCGCCGGAGCCTCGGGCCCGACCACGAAATCGGGACCACCGAGGAAGTAGAAGTGCAGCAGGTGGTCCTCGGCCATGAACGCCGAATACACCAGCTCGCGGATCTTCTTGGCCGCCGGCGGCGGATCGACCTTGTAGAGGGCATCGAGGGTCTTGGTGCCCGCCATATGGTGCGCCGTGGGGCAGACGCCGCAGATACGGGAGGTGATCTGCGGCATGTCCTCGGCCGGCCGGCCCTCGGCGAACTTCTCGAAGCCGCGCAGTTCCGGGACCTGGAAGTAGGCGCGCTCCACCTCACCGGCTTGGTCGAGGAAGATGTCGATCTTCCCGTGCCCCTCGAGGCGGGTGATGGGATCGACGGTTATGCGGCGCCGGGCGTAGGCCGCCTTGGCTCCCTGCGAGCCCTGGTGCCAGGCCTCCTGGGTGGTCATCTCTTCGGACATCTCTTTGGGCTCCTCAGGCGTCGACGGGGGTCATCTTGCGCCGGCGCAGCAGTGAGCCGGCCAGGCCGTAGCGGTAGAAGGTGCCGATGGGGTCGGGGATCCCGTCCAGCGCCCGATCGATGGCGGCTTCATCTTCGAAGCCGAGCATGGAGGCGATGGCCGAGAGGTACTTGGCCCCCTGGTCCCGCACCTTGGAGGTGGGGCCGAAGCAGCCGGTGCAGGGCATGTTGCCGTTGATGCACAAATGGCCGCAGCCCGATCGGGTGGCGGGCCCCATGCAGAGCAGCCCCTGGGCGAGCAAGCAGGTGCCCTCGTCGGCGATCACCTCGTGGGGCCGCAGGAAGCGCTCGATGGTCAACTCCTGCGGCTTGCTCTCGAGGCGAGGGCACTCCTCACACAGGGCGATGTCCGGAGTCAGCACCGTGCCCGCCGGAGGCAAGTCGCCGCTGAGCAAGGTCTCCACCGCCCCGGCGATGATGTTCGGTGTAGGGGCACAGCCGGGGATGTAGTAGTCGACCTCGGTGACCTGGTCGAGGGCGCGCACCGTGTTGTAGAAGCCGGGCAAGGTAACCACGTCCCCGTTGTGCGGAGTACTCACCTGGGGCATGATCCCCTCGGGGTTGACCGTAGAGGCCGTCGTGCGGTAGGCGGTCTCGAAGATCGCCTCGCGATCCCACAGGTTGGCCAGGGCGGGGATGCCGCCCAGGTGGGCGCAAGACCCGAAGGCCACCAGGACTTTCGACTTGCGCCGCAACAGGAGAGCCATCTCCTCCTGCTCCGTAGTGCGGATGGCCCCGTTGACGAAGGAGGCGAGGATCGACCCGTCCTCCATGGCCTCGACGTCGGACTTCTTGAAGTCCAGCGCCACCGGCCAGAACACGATGTCCACCGCCGCCACCACGTCGAGGATCTTCTCGGCGAGGTCGACCACAGCTTCCTCACAGCCGCCGCAGGAGGAGCACCAGTAGAAGGCGACCTTCGGCTTGTCGGGCATCAGACCGTCACCCCTTCCACCTCTTCGTCCGCCTCTTCCTCGAGGCCTACCGCCCAATCCTCCGGGGGAATCCCCAAGCGAGCGGGGCCCAGGGCCTTGACCTGAGCCACCATCTCGTTCACCACATCGCGCAGCTTGTCGGCCTCTGCCGCCGAGATCCACTCCAGGCGGATGCGCTCGTCTTCGATGCCGAAAGCCAGCAGTATGCGCTTGAGCAACCGGAAGCGGCGCAGGGCCTTGTAGTTGCCGGACTGATAGTGACAGTCGCCCGGGTGGCACCCGCCGATCAGCACCCCGTCGGCCCCGTGAGCGAGCGCCTCCAGCACGAACTGCGGGTCGACCCGCCCCGAGCACATCACCCGGATCACCCGGGTGTTGGGGGCGTACTTCATGCGGGAGGTGCCGGCCAGGTCGGCGGCCAGGTAGGTGCACCAGTTGCAGAAGAAGGCCACGATCTTGGGTTCCCAGCCGTCGGCGGTGGCCGGCGCGGCCGGTTTGTCCATCGGTTCAGGCATTGGCCAGCACCCCCAGGATCTCCTCGTAGATCTCCTCGTCCTCGAACAGGTTCTGCCGGATCGACCCGGAGGGGCAGGCGGCCACGCAGGTGCCGCAGCCCTTGCAGAGCACCGGGTTGATGTAGGCCTTCCCATCCACCCGGCTGATGGCGGTGTAGGGGCACAGCGGGATGCAGGTCTTGCACCCCGAGCACTCCTCCGTCACCACGTAGGCGGTGTTGGGCTCCATCTCCACGAAGCCTTTGTCCACCAGCGCTAGGGCCTCGGCGGCGGCGGCCCCGGCCTGGGCCACCGTGTCGGGGATGTCCTTGGGGCCCTGGCAACACCCGGCCAGGAAGATGCCGTCGGTAAAGGTGCTCACCGGCGCCAGCTTGGGATGGCGCTCCATGAAGAAGCCGCCACCGCCGCAGGTGATGTTGAAAGTGCGCCGTACCTCGTCGGCGTCGGCCTGGGCCTCGAGCCCGGTGGCCAGCACCACCATGTCGACGGGGATCTTGCGCACCCGGCCGAGCAGGGTGTCCTCGGCCTGCAGTATCACCCGGCCGGTGTTGCCCGCTTCGGGGTACACGTCGGCGACCTTGCCCCGGATGAAGTGCACTCCTTCTTCGGCCACCCGGTTGTAGAACTCCTCCATGCCCTTGCCGGGAGCCCGGATGTCGATGTAGAAGTTGTAGATCTCGGCGCCGGTCTTCTCCTTCACCAAGTGGGCCAGCTTCAGGGAGTACATACAGCACACCCGGGAGCAGTACTCGTTGGTGTTGACGTCACGACTGCCGATGCAGTGGACGATGCCCACCGTTTGCGGTGTCCGCCCGTCGCGCAGGGTGACGTGACCCTCGGTGGGCCCGGAGGCGTTCACCAGGCGCTCGATCTCCATGGCGGTGTACACGTTGGGGTAGACCCCGTACCCGTAGGAGGGAGTCCGCTTCGGGTCGAAGGTCTTGAAGCCGGTGGCGACCACGATCGCCCCGACCTCGACCGTGTCGAAGGTCTCGGTCTGGGTGAAGTCGATGGCATTGCGCTCGGCGCAGACCTCCACGCAAGTCTTCTTGCAGCGCCCGGTGCGGAACTCGATGCAGGCGTCTTGGTCGATGACCACCACCTGCGGCACCGCCTGAGGGAAGGGGATGTAGACCGGCTTGCGCATGCTCAGACCCAGGTTGAACTCGTCGGGGGTCTTGCCCCGGCGGAACACGCAGACCTCGATGCACTCCATGCAGCCGACGCAGGCCTCCTCGATGATGAAGCGCGGCTTGTGGCGCACGGTCACCTGGTAGTTCCCCACGTAGCCGTCGACCTTGTCGACTTCGGCCATCGTCCACAGCGTGATGTTCGGATGCTGGCCGACCTCGGTCATCTTCGGAGTGAGGATGCAGGCGGCGCAGTCCAGCGTGGGGAAGGTCTTGTCGAACTGGGCCATGTGCCCGCCGATGGAGGGCTCCCGCTCCACCAGGTAGACCTTCTTGCCGGCATTGGCCAGAGTCAAAGCAGCGTGGATGCCGGCGATGCCCCCACCCACCACCATGACCGCCGGGTTGACGTTCACCCGCGCCCGCTCGAGCGGCTTGTGGAAGCGGACCCGGTGCACCGCGGCCCGAATGAGGTCCTTGGCCTTGGCGGTGGCCTCGGCGACGTCGGTGTGTACCCAGGAGTCCAGCTCCCGGATGCTGACCATGTGGAAGTAGTAGGGGTTGATGCCGCCGGCGGCGGTGGCCCGCCGGAAGGTAGCCTCGTGGAGGCTCGGGGAGCAGGCGGCCACGATCACCCGGTCCAGCTGGTTGGCCAGGATGTCTTCTTTGATCAGCTCCTGGCCCGGGTCGGAGCACATGTACTTGTAGGTCTTGGAGACCGTGACTCCGGGCAGCCCCGCGGCGTAGTCCGCGACCGCCTCGACGTCGACCGTCGCCGCGATGTTGGTGCCGCAGTGGCAGACGTAGACCCCGATTCTCGGCTGGCCGTTGGTGTCGGCACTCATGCCTCGCTCCTCTGTGTCGCGCCGATGGCGTCTTCCACCAATTCCACGATATCGCGCACCGCGAGCGCCCCCTCCAAACCGGTGGTCTTGAGGGCATCGCGGAACATCACCAGATCCTTAGGGCAGGCCACCACCATGGTCCCCACGCCTTTGAGGGCGGCCGCCTCCCTAACCCGGCTCTCCGCCGGGCGCTCTGCCCCGCCGGGGGCATCCTCCATCCAGATCCGCCCCCCGCCGGCCCCGCAGCAGAAGGCCGACGAGCGGTTCCGGGGCATCTCGGCCACCTGCAGCCCCAGCGCCCGCAAGAGACGGCGGGGCGGCTCGTAGATCCCGCCGTAGCGGCCCAAGTAGCAGGGATCGTGATAGGTGACCCGGCCGCCACCGTTGGGCGACACCGGGAGCCGGCCCGATGCCACCAGATCCCCGAGGACCTCGGTGTAGTGCACCACCCGCCCGTTGAGCCCGTACTCGTTCTTGAGGACGTGATAGGTGTGGGGATCGGTGGTGACGATCGCTCGGTACTCCGCAGATGCCAATGCTGCGAGGTTCTTGTCTCGCAGCATCTCGAACAGGCCCTCCTCACCCAGGCGGCGCACGTCGTTGCCCGCATTCTGCTCGCCCTCGGCCAGGATCCCGAAATCGAGCCCGGCGTGGTGGAACAACCGGGCGACGGCGCGGGTGATCTCTTGCACTCGCGGGTCGAAGGAGGCGTAGTCGCCCACGAACCACAGGTAGTCCACCGGTTCCCTACGCGCGTCCTTGACTTCGAAGCCCAGGTCGCGGGCCCACTTCGCCCGGTTGCGGGGGGACTGGCCGAAGGAGTTGCCGTACCGCGTGAGCCCGGTGAGCATGTCCTGCACCCCCGTGCCCACCTCGCCGCGGATCATCAGCTGGCGGCGCATCTGCACGATGAGGGGGATGTGCTCGTTGAAGACCGGGCAGCGATCCATGCAGGCTCGGCAAGTGGTGCAGGCCCAGATGGCCTCGGCGCCCACCGTCGAGATGAGATCCCGGTGGCCGTCCCCGCGGGCGGCGTCGAGGACCGCCAGCTTGATCTCGTGAATCAGGTCCTTGGGAGACAGGACCTCGCCGGAGGCGAAAGCCGGGCAAGCCCGGTCGCAGCGACCGCATTCGGCACAGGCCAGTCCGTTGTAGAGCTCCCGCCAGGTGAACTCCTCCAGTTGCGCGGCCCCCTCCGACGGCGGGGGCATGCCGCCGGTCTCCAAGGAGGCGGCGAACACGCTGAACGGGGAGGCCAGCAGATGGAGGTGCTTGGAGTAGAGCAGGTAGGCCAAGAACGCGAGGACCGTGACCATGTGCAGCCACCACATGGCAAGGAACAGGTCAGCGGCGGCCGACGCCGACAAGCCGTCCAGCCAGCCTCCGATCAGCCCGCCGATCGGGCTCCACGACGCTACGCCGTCCTCCGCCACGACCTTGGCCCCCTGGCCGACCAGGAAGGTGACCAGGAGGACCGAGATGAGGATCAGGATCAGCGTGGCATCGCGGGAGCGCTCCAGCCGCGGCGGAGTGAAGAAGTAGCGGCGCACCGCCGCCCCGGCCATCGCCACAATGGCCGCCACGGTGAGGAGCTCCATGGGGAAGGACACCCAGGCGACCTCATCGGCATAGGGGATGGGCAGGAGGGGAAAGAGCCCGCGCAGCAGGTTCCAGGCGAAGCTGAAGGCGTAGAAGACGAAGGTCCAGAAGATCACCAGGTGCGCCAGGCCGATCCCCGGGTTGTCGAACATGCGGCGCTGCCCGCCCACGTTGGCCACCATCGTCCACAACCGTCGCGGCAGGTGGTCCCAGCGCGGCTCCGCCCGCCCCCGAGAGACGGCCTTGACCAGGCGGTAGGCGCGCCAGCCGAACAGGGCCAGGGCAACCAGGGCGAACAGCCAGAGAAACACCCACCCCGGCACCCCGAACAGGCTGGACGTGGTCGGGTCGGGCATTCTGCTATCCCTTCCGCTTGCTGACGGCTTCGGCCAGGGCCTCGAGTACGTCGGTGGCGTCCTCCACGATGCCGTAGTGGGCCACCGAGAAGATGGGGGCGCCGGGGTCGGTGTTGACCGCCACGATCAGCTCGGCGTCCTTCATACCCTCAACGTGCTCCGGGGCCCCGCTGATGCCGGCGGCGACGTACAGGCGGGGCTTGACGGTGACTCCCGATTTGCCCACCTGGCGCACCAAAGGAAGCCAACCCTGGTCGATCACGGGGCGCGACCCGCAGACCGCCCCGCCTAGAGCAGCGGCCAGTTCTTCCGCGACTTCGACGTTGGCCTCGTTGCTGATGCCCCGGCCCACCGCGACCAAGAACTCCTGCTGGGTGATGTCCACGTCACCGGCCTCGGGTTCCTCGTACTCCAACCAGCGCACCCCGTCGCCGGCCTCGAACGCCACCGCCACCTCCTCGACCTGGGGGGGCGGGCCACCCTTGCCCGCCTCCGCCGGACGAACCCCGGGCAGCACCGCCACCACCACCGTGCCGTCCCCGGCCGTCAGGGTCGCCGCCATCTTTCCGCCGTAGAGCAGGCTGCTGAACTCCACTGCGCCCCCGGAAGCCGTCGCCTGCCGACAGAAGTTGACCAGGGGAACCCCCAGGCGCGCCGGGAGCAGGCCGAGCAGATCCCAGCTCACGTTCGTGGTGGGGACCAGGATGAGGGCCGGCGATCGTTCGGCAGCCAGGGCAGCCAGCGCCCGGCTGGTTTGCTCCCCGGTGCCCTCGGCAAGGGCGGGGTGGTCTACGTAGAGGACCGCGTCCGCCCGACCCAACGAGTCGGCCAGGGCGCGGACCCCCTGCCCGAGGAGTACGGCCTCGAGGCGGGCTCCCAGGCCCTCGGCCAGATCCCGCCCGAGGGCCAGCGCTTCATAGGTGGCGTCCGAGACGGACCCCTTCCATTGTTCCGCCACTACCCAGACGTTGCCTGCCATCAGCCTCTCCTCACAGCAATCCGCGGGCGGCGAGGATGTCGGCCACCTTCTCCGCCACGTCGCGTGCCGATCCCTCCAGCATCTCGGCGTGCCCCGCCGCCTCCGGTTTGGCCATCGCCGCGATCTCCAGCGGCGCCACCCCCGCCCCACCGGCGGCGGCCACTTCCTCGATGCCACCCGCGGCGATGGCGGCCCGCACCTTGGCCACCGGCACGTAGCGCGGCGGCTTCTCGCATCCCTGGATGCCGACAAGGGCCGGGAGGCTCAATTCGAACCGTCCCATCACCCCACCGGCGTACTCCTTGGAGAGCAGCGCCTTGCCTCCCTCGGCATCGACGGCAACCCGGCTGACCAGCCCCAGGTAGGGAAGGCCGAGCGCCGCGGCCAGCAGTGGGGCCACAAAGCCGTCGAGGTCGTCGATGGATTGGCAGCCGGAGAGCACCAAATCGGCGGGGAGCACGCCGTCGACTCCCGGCAGGGTGGCGGCCAGGGCCGTTGCGGTAACGCGGGCTCCGGCTCCGGCGGGCAAGCCGACCACCTTGATGAGGCGATCGGCACCCTTGGCGCGAGCCGTGAAGAGAACGTCGTCCACTTCGGGCGCCTCGGGGGCCACGACCACGACCGTGGCCTGCAGCCGGTCCTTGAGGAGCAACGCCTGCTCCAAGGCGTACTCGTCGCGCTCGTTGACGATGAAGCGGAGGTACTCCTGATCCAGCGACCGCCCGTCGGCGGCCACCTCGAGTTCCTCCACGATGTCGGGCACCATCTTCATCAGTACCAGGATCTTCATGGCGCCTTGCCACCCTCCTCGCTAGCTGCTCCCTCCGTTCGCCGCGGCATCAGTCCGCCAGCGCCTCGGCGACCAGTTCCATGACGTCGCGGACCACCATGCGGTCGTCGCCGCCCAGCACCTTCAGAGAGTCCTCGAACCGCGGGACCTCGTAAGGGCAGGAGACGGCCAGCACGTCGGCGCCGGTGGCCAGAGCCTCCTCCACCCGGCGGTCCGAGAGGCGGGGATACCCCTTCGCCTTGTAGAAGGTGTCGAGCCACATCCCGCCCCCGCCTCCGCCGCAGCAAATGGTGTTGTCCCGGTTGTGCGTCATCTCCACCAGGCTCACCCCGGGGATGGCTTCCAGCAGGCGGCGCGGCTCGTCGTGCATGTGGTTGTGCCGTCCCAACACGCAGGAGTCGTGGTAGGTGATCTTGTACCCGAGATCCTTGGTGAGACGAGGCCGCAGGGCGTCGAGCCGGGAAGCCACGAAAGGCGTGGTGTGATCCACGGGCTGGGCGAGACCGAGGGCCGGATAGACGAAGGCGAAAGCGTCGAAGGCGTGGGGGTCGCAGGTCAAAAGCGACCCGAACTCATACTTGGCGTAGGTGGCCAAGTTCTGCTCCCGGAGAGTATCGAAGAGGCCTTTCTCCCCGACCAGGCGGGCGCACTCCCCGGCGCACTTCTCCTCGTTGCCCAGGATGGCAAAGTCGACCCCGAGGGCATGGAGAATGCGGGCGGTGGCCCGGGCATTGTCTTGGCCCCGGGGGTAGTAGGCGGCGTAGCACTCCACGATCCACAGCACATCCACCGGCCGGCCCAGGTCGCGCAGGATGGGCACGGGCACCCCGGCGCTCTCGACCCAGGCGGCGCGCTTGCGGGGCGACTCCCCCATGGGATTGCCGTAGCGCATGGTGTTGGCCAGGGCGCTTTGCAGCTCGGCGGGCACCTCGGGCAGGCGGAGTAGCACCTGCTCCTTGACCGCCGGAAGCAGCACGTCGGTGAGGCGTAGCCCCCGCGGGCACTTGGCCCAGCAGTCGTAGCAGGTGACGCAGGTGAGGAGGTCGTCCGTAGAGAGAACCTCCTCGATGAACCCCTCCCGCAGCATGCCGATGAGGCGCCGCGGCGTGTAGCGCATGAAGTCCCCATAGGGGCAGGTGCCGGCACAGGTGCCGCACTGGATGCAGCTCAGCAGCTGTCTCCCCGCCGGCGTGGCCAGAAGGCCGTCGAGGGTGACATCGGGGGTCTCCAGCACCGTCGCCTGCGCCATCAGCCGATTCCTCCTGTGGTCGTTCCTGCCCGATCGTCGGGCTTGGCCCGTCGCGGCCCCGGCGTCGACTCGCCGCCGCGCCGGGTCGAACCTAGGTGCAAGTAGCAGCGGTCGTCACTCGAGGTGCGCAGCAGGCAGTCATCGCGGAAGTAGAGACCGCAGCGGAAGCAGAGGCTCTTCCGCTCCCTGCTGCCACCGATGAGGGAGACCGAGAGGCGGTCCAGGCCGCCCGTGATGTCCCGTAGCTGGGGAACCGCCACCCCCGACAGCAGCTTCAGCAGAGCCGCACTGCTGCGCTCGTCGAACTGCTGCAGGAGAGCGCGCCCCTCGGCGGTCACCGACACCTCGGTGGCCCGTCTGTCGCCGGGCGCCTCGGCTCGGCCCAGCAGGCCGCCGCGCACCAGCCGGTCTACGGCCTTGCTGGCGGCGGCGTTGCTGATGCCCAAGAAGGCGGCCACGTCTCCCACCGTCAGGTGGCCCTGGCGATCCACCAGCCGGAGCAGCTTGAGCTGGGTGAAGGTGAGGCGGTGGTCGGCCACCCCCTCGAGCGCGGCGGCGAGGACCTCGGAAGAAGCCGTGGTGAAGATGGTGGCGCTGGCGAGCAGATCGTTGATGGCCTCGAGGGTCTCGGCACGCCCTACCACGGAAGACCGGCCTCCGGCGCTCGGCGGACTACTCGCAACTCCGTTGATATTAAACCGGGTTGACCAATGCCGCAACGCGGCCGCGCTGGAGGGCCTTTGGCACCTCGATGGCGAGGCGCCCCGATCACCGGGCCAGCGCGACCGCCAGCGCCTCCTCCACCTGGGGGTGGAGGAAACCGAACCCATCGGCCTCCAATCGCTCGGGGTGAGCCGCTTGGCTGTCGAAGAGGAGCGTGTCGGCCAGGCCCCGGCCCAACAAGAGCCGGGGGACGAGACGCGGGATGCGCAGCCAGATCGGCCGGTGCAGCGCCCGGCCCACCGCCCGAACGAAGCGCTTGTTGTCGACCGGCTGGGGGGAGGTCAGGTTCACCGGGCCGGAGAGGCCGCTGCCCAGGAGGTGAACGATGGCTCGTACCTCATCCTCAAGGCTGATCCAGGGCCACACCTGGGTGCCGTCGCCCAGCCACCCGCCCAACCCCCAGCGATAAGGGCTCAGCCAGGCCGGCCCGAGGGGGGCCAGCAGACGCGCCAGCGCGCCGCCCGCCCGGGAGAGCACCACCCCACTGCGCAGCAAGACCACCCGCGTGCCCGTCGCCGCCGCCGGGGCGGTGGCCCCCTCCCAGGCGAGGCACAGCTCCGGGAAGAACCCCGTTCCCGGGGCGCTGTCCTCGGTGAGCCTCTCCCCGGGCCGGTGCCCGTAGTACCCGACTCCCGAAGCGCTGAGCAGCACCGCCGGAGGCCGCCTCAGCCCGGCCAGGGTGCTCGCCAGCAGGGCGGTGGAGCCCACCCGGCTGTCCCAGATCAGCCGCCGCTCGGCATCATCCCAGCGGTGTTCCCCGATGCCCCGCCCGGCCAGGTTGATCACGGCATCGACGCCTTCCAGGGCCTCGCCGTCCAGTAACCCGGCGGCCGGATCCCACGGGATGCCGGGCGCCGCGGCCCCGGGCCGCACCAGGCGCTCCACCCGGTGGCCCGCTTCCTGCAGCGCCGGGACCAGCGCCGAACCGATGAGCCCGCTCGCCCCCGCCACCACGATGCGCATGCCGCCCCTCCTCTTCGAGCAGCAGGCTAGGAGGTCGAGCCCCCGTAGGCCCGCCGCAGCGCCGCGGCCACTCGGTTGGCCCATTCGGCGGTCATGGCGCTCACCGGATCCGAGACGGAGGCGAAGTCCGCCGGGTAGATGGGCTCGCACACCTCCACATGGATGGGTCGGCGGCTGATCCGGCCGGTGCCCCGGCCCATGGCCTCCTCGGAGCCGGCCACGGCCACCGGCAACAGGGGCACCCCGGCGCGGCGCGCCAGCCAGGCCGCCCCTCTCTTGGGCCGGGCCTCCCCCCACACCCACACCCGCATCCCCTCCGGATAGAGACCCACGCTGCCCCCGGCGGCAAGTTCGGCCAAGGCAAGACGCAGGGCCCCCACGGGAACCCGCGACCGCGACATCGGGATGGCTCCCAGCCAGAAGGTGAGCCAATCGAAGAACCGCGAACGCCCGTACAACTCATCCACCGCCAGGTACCGAATGGGCCGGCCCACGCCGAGGAAGACCATGACCGGGTCGAGGTGCGAGAAGTGGTTGGCGGCCACTACCAGCGGGCCCTGGGGCACGCGTTCGGTCCCCGCGCAGCTGAAGGGGAAGTAGCGGGCGCCGATGAAGTGGAGGAGGGGCATCACCGCCCGGCAGGCGGTGTACGCCCCCCAGGGGAAGCCGGGGCTAAGCCGCGGTTCCAAGGTCGGCGAACAGCGCGGCGAAGACGAGCTCCGGCCGCTGGTTGGCGTGCAGCGCGGCTACCGCTTCCAGCACCCGGCCGGCCGCGGACACCGCGGCGGCCGGTGTGAGGACGGTGAGGGCGACCGGGGGGATATCGCGGTTGCGCACCTCGGCGCCCAGTTGAGCGGCGGCGGCGTCCCGGTACCACGAGGCCAGGATCTCCAGACCGGTGGTGTGCAAGGCGCCGGTGGCCCGACGGCGCTCCCGCTCGTGGCGCTCCTTGACGGCCCGGCCCAGGGCGCCCTCGGCCTCCACCTGGTCGCGCTCGAAACGGTGCCGCTGGTCGAGGGCGTCGAGCAGAGGCTCGGCCGCGGCGACCAGTTCCTCGGCAAGCCGGAAAGCTTCCCCCGGCTGCGGCCCCACCCGCCCCGGCACCGAAAGCCAGGCCCGGCGAAAGGCGGCCACCTGGGGCTGAGTCGCCAGCATCAGCGCCAGGCCGGGGCGGCCGCCGGAGGCGACGGCGGCGTGCTGCGCCTGCTCGGGGTCGACGCCGCGTTCGACCAGCGCCGCCGCCACCTCGTCGTCGGTGACCCTCCCGAAGAAGATGGTGCGGCAGCGGCTGGCGATGGTGGGCGGCAAGTCGTGCTCCGCCTCGGCCACCAGGATGAAGACGGTGGTGGGGCTCGGCTCCTCGAGCGTCTTCAGCAGCGCGCTGGCCGCCTCGTCGGTCATCATCCCGGCTTCCTCGAAGAGCACCACCTTGCAATCCCCCTCGACGGGGGCGAGCACCGCCCGGGCCACCGTCGAGCGGGCCTGGTCCACGGTGAGGGAGGTCCGTCCGTCGGGCTCCACCAGCGACAGGTCGGGATGGGTTCCCGCCACCACCCGCCGCAGGCAGCCGGAGTCGGCCCCGGGGCAGAGCAGCAGGCCGGCGAAGCGCCGGGCCAGGGTGGCCTTGCCCACGCTGGCAGGGCCGACGAAGAGATAGGCCTGGGCGGGAGAGGCCGCCTCGGCTTCGAGCAGGCCCACGAGGGCCCGGTGACCCACTACCCCGGCGAACGGGCTCACCATCGGCGCAGCACCTCCGTCTCCGCGGCGGCAACCACCGCGTCGAAGGGCGCCGAGGCGTCGACCACCACGAACCGCTCCGCCTCGGCGGCAGCCAGCCGATCGTAGGCCTCCGCCACCCGCACCTGCAGGGCCAGGCCGGCGGTGCTGATGCGGTCGGCGCCGTCTTCGCGAGCCAGGCCCCGCTCCGGATCGAGGCGCAGCAGTACCACCGTCTCCGGCCACACTCCGCCCAAGCCGGCCTCGTTCACCATCCGCACTGCCTCGATTCCGAGGCCGCGGGCCCCGCCCTGATAGGCCAGGGAGGAGTAGACGCTGCGGTCGCTGACCACCGCTCGCCCGGCGGCCAGAGCGGGCCCGACCACCTCGGAGGCCAGCTGGGAGCGGGCGGCGGCGAACAGCAGCGCTTCGGCCCAGTCGGCCACATCGCCCCCCAAGCCCAGCAGGATCTTCCTGATGGCCTCGCCGGTGGGGGTGCCTCCGGGCTCACGAACGGCGAGGACGTCGAACCCCCGGCCGGCCAGGCGGTCGGCCACCCGGGCGGCCACGGTCGTCTTGCCCGCCCCGTCCACTCCCTCGAAGGCCGCGTAGCGGTGAGTCACGGGCGCTTCTCCTCCGAAGGTGGCGCCGGGTCGGGCGCCGTCTCGTCCGAGCCGACCAGGCCGTTCATCTCCTCGGTCAACTGCTCTCCCGCCGTGGAGCGACGGTAGCTACGGAAGGCCGAGGTGACCGCCTCCAGAGTGGATCGCCTATCGGCGTGGCCCAGAGCCACCAGGATGCGGCGGACCCGCCACAGAGTGGCCAGGCCGGCCAGGAAGATTAGGCCCCCGCCGAGGATCGGCACGACCCGCATACCTTCGGAGAGCAGGCCGGGGATGACCCCGTCGAAGAGGCCGGAGAGCGGCAGGGCCACCGTCATGGAGAGCAGCAGGCCGATGCGCATCAGGCTGAAGAGGGCAGCGAACGTGCGCCCCCGTACCTCGTCGACCACCTGCTCGTGGAGGTGAGAGAAGCCCAGCACATAGGCGCCGCCGGTGCCGAAGCCCATCGCGGCGATCCACGCCGCCCCCCCGAACAGAGTGCGCACGAGGCCTGCAGAGGCGAGAGAAAGACCGGTGACCAGCAGTGCCAGGGAGAACACCACGTCCTTGTGCACGATGCGCGAGCCGAACACCGTCACCAGCACGATTCCCAGGGCCGTCCCCAGGCCGAAGGCGGTCAGCAGGGCGGGGAAGCCGGTGGGCCCGGTCTGCAGGACGTCGGTGGCAAAGGGCTTGCCGATCACGATGATGATCCCGCCGCCCGCCAAGGCCACGCCCATGGCCGCCACCACCAGGCGCACTCGGGGGTGAGTGACCACGAACACCACCCCGTCGCGCAGGTCCCGCAGCGGAGCCATGAGGTTGAGCCGGCCGGTGCGGCGGCGGCGATCGGGCAGGTCATGCCCCGCCAGAGGGATGGTCCAGATGATGGCCGCCGAGACCAGGAAAGTCCCGGCATCCACCATGAAGGCCAGGCCCTCGGCGGTGTCGGTGATCCGTTCGCTGAAGGGCGCCAACGCGAGAAAGAGGAGGGCACCCAGCGGAAAGGTGCCGTAGGCCGCGCTCAGCGACAGGCTGTTGGCCTGCACCAGTTCGTTGCGCTGCACCAAGTTGGGGACGCTCGATTCCCGGGCCGGCTGGAAGACGAGGGTCAAGCCTTCCATGGCCAGGTTCACCAGGACCAGGTACTGGATGCTGTCGGCGAACACCAGGCTGAACACCAGGGCCGCCCTTCCCACCTCCACGACCACCATGGCGTACTTGCGATTGACTCGATCGGCGATCACCCCGCCGAGCGCAGCAAAGAACAGGCCGGGGAGGATGCGGGACACCAGCACCAGCACTATGCCGCTGCCCCCGGCCAGCTCGTCGGCCAGGGAGAGGGTGGCCAGGATTGCCACCCAGTCGCCGGTGCTGCTGATCAGCCCCGACTTCCAGAGACGGGAGAAGGGCCCCGACTTCATCAGGGCCCAGGTGCTGCGAGGAGGCGCCTCGGTCACGGCGAGAGCGTATCAGAGGCCGCCGACCTGCCTTCCGAGCCCTCCCTCCTACCGCCGCCGCTCAGCCCCGGGCCGGGCCGGGCCCGGTGGAGGCCGGCGGGCAAGGCTTGGCTTCCTTGCCCTCGGCGGCGAGGCGCTCCCGGCGCCGGGCCAGCAACTCGCGGGCCCGTTCCAGTGTGATTCCCTCGATCGAGTCTTCGCGCCGTAGCGAGGCGTTCACCGCCCCGTCGGTGACGTAAGGGCCGAAGCGACCGTCGCGCACCTCGACGGTGCATCCCGTCTCGGGATCCACCCCCAGAGAGCGGAGCGGCCCGGCGGCCGCCCGGCGGCCGCCGCGGCGGGTCTTGGGAGCAGCGAAGCGGGCCAATGCCTCGGCGAGGCTCACGGTGAAGATCTGCTCCTCGGCGTCGAGGTTCCGAGTTTCCCCACCCCGTTCCAGGTAGGGGCCGTACTTGCCGTTGCGCGCCCGGATCTCCTCCCCCGTGCCGGGATCGACGCCCACCAAGCGCGGTAGGGACAGCAGGCGCAGGGCCTCCTCGAGCGTCACCGTCTCGGGCGACATGGCGGCAAACAGGGAGGCGCTGCGAGGCTTGGCCTTGCCCTCGGCGCTGCCCAGCTGCACGTAGGGACCGAACCGTCCCCGGCGCACCAGCACCTCGAGGCCGGTCTCCGGATCGGTCCCCAGCACCCGGTCGCCGTTGGGCTCCTCGACCAGGGCGCGCGCCTTCTCCACGGTCAGCTCGTCGGGAGCCAGGTCGTCGGGGAGGCTCACCCGCGCCTCACCCAGCTGCAGATACGGCCCGTACCGGCCCACCCGCACCACCGGAGCGTCGGGCTCCTCCCCCAGAGGCACCGCGTTGACCGTGCGGGCGTCGGCCTCCTGCAAGCTCCGGCCGACGAGGTCGGTGAGGCCGCGATGCCCATCGCCGAAGTAGAAGTCGGTCAGGTAGGGAACGGGCTCCTGCTCCCCGGTGGAGATACGGTCGAGGTCGTCTTCCATGCGAGCGGTGAACTGGTAATCCACCAGGTCGGCGAAATGGCGCTCGAGGAGCTGCACCGTGGCGAAGGCGGTGAACGAGGGAACCAGCGTGGGGCCCTTCTTCCACACGTAGCCGCGCTTTTGGATGGTGGAGATGATCGAGGCATAGGTGGAGGGCCGGCCGATCCCCAGTTCCTCGAGCCGCCGCACCAGCGAGGCCTCGGTGTAGCGCGCCGGAGGTTTGGTCTCGTGCCCCTTGGCCTCCAGTGCCTCGGCGTCGAGAGCCGCCCCTTCGGCGAGCGGGGGCAGCCGCCGCTCCTGGTCCTCCAACTCGGCATCGGGGTCGTCGGATCCTTCCACATAAGCCCGCAGGAACCCGGGGAACGAGATCACCTTGCCGGCGGTGCCGAACTCGGCATCGACCCCCGAGGCGCCTACCGCCCCCAGCCGGACCTGGATGCTCTCCCCCACCGCATCGGCCATCTGCGAGGCCACGGTGCGCTTCCAGATCAGCTCGTAGAGTCGCGCCTGGTCGGGAGGGACCATCCCCGCCACCTCTTCGGGATCGCGAAAGGCCTCCCCGGCGGGCCGGATGGCCTCGTGCGCCTCCTGGGCGTTCTTGACCCGGCTGCGGTACACCCGAGGGTGGGCCGGCAGGTACTCCGGCCCGAAGCGAGCGGCGATGAGGGCCCGGGCGGCCGCCACCGCCGTCTCGGAGAGCGAAGTCGAGTCGGTGCGCATGTAGGTGATGTAGCCGCCCTCGTACAGGCTCTGTGCCACCCGCATGGTCCGATCGGTGGAGAAGCGCAGCTGACGGCCCGCCTCCTGCTGGAGGGTGGCGGTGCGGAAAGGTGCGTAGGGGGACCGGCGATAGGGCTTGCGCTCCACCGATCGCACCGCGAAGGCAGCGCCCTGCAGATCGGCCACCAACCCTTCGGCTCCCGCCTGATCGAGGATCACCGTCCCGCCGTTGCGCGCCCGGCCCGAGGCGTCGAAGTCCCTGCCGGCGGCCACCCGCTGACCCCCCAGCTCCACGAGGGTGGCACCGAAGCGGCCGGGGTCGTCCCCCCGGGTGGCGAAGGTCCCCTCGACGTCCCAGTAGGCCGCCGACCTGAAGGCCATGCGCTCCCGCTCCCGCTCTACCACGATGCGGATGGCAGGGCTCTGCACCCGGCCCGCCGACAGACCCTTGCCCACGATCTTCCACAGCACCGGGGACACCTCGTAGCCGAAGAGGCGATCGAGGATGCGCCGGGTCTCCTGAGCGTCCACCAGGCGCCGGTCGATGTCGCGGGGGCTCTGCAGGGCGGCGCGGATGGCCCCCGGGGTGATCTCGTGGAAGACCAGCCGCCGCACCGGCACCCGGGGTCGCAGGGCCTCGACCAGGTGCCAGGCGATCGACTCCCCCTCGCGGTCCTCGTCGGTGGCCAGGTAGAGCTCCTCGGCCTCCTTGAGGAGCCGGCGCAGCTTGGTGATCTGGGCCTTGCGTCCTTTCACCTCGACGTACAGCGGCTTGAAGCCGTGGTGCACGTCCACCCCGAGGCGGGCCCACTCCTCCCCCTTCATCTTCTCGGGGATGTCGGCGGCGTCCTCGGGCAGGTCCCGCACATGGCCCAACGACGACTCGACGACGAACCCGGGGCCCAGGAAACCGGCAATGGTCCGGGCCTTGGCGGGCGATTCGACGATGACCAGCTTGGCGGGCATGTGGACCTCATCCGGCGGCGATGAGCCACCGCGGTGACGGGGGAACGCCGTGAGGATGAACCAAACAGAGGGCCTATGTCAAGACGAATGCCTCGGGGAGGTACCGGCCCCCGTCTCCGCCAAGCCCTCCGCCAGGCGGGCCGCCACCTGCTCCCAGGTGTACTCGGCGAGTACCCGCTCCCGGCCCGCCCGCCCCATCTCCCGGGCCCGGGCGGGATCGTCGAGAAGCATGCGCAGCCCCTCCTCCAAGGCGGCATCGTCGGCCACCACGTACCCGGTCACCCCGGGTACCACCGTCTCCGGGGAACCCCCCGAATCGCCGGCCAGCACCGGCAGGCCGCAAGCGGCCGCCTCCAGGAAGACCAGGCCGAGGCCTTCCATCTCCAGGCCGAACCAGCGCGAGCGGCAGGGCATGGCGAACACGGTCATCTGCCGGTACAGGCCGGGGAGGGCCGACCAGGGCACGGCCACCTCCATGCGTGTGGGCACTCCGAGGCGAGCAGCGAGGCGGCGCAGGTCGTGCTCGTCGCGCCCGGTGCCCACCAGCAGCACGCTCACCTCCCGTCCCTCGGCACGCAGCCGCGCCACCGCTCGCAGCACCCGGCGCTGCCCCTTGCGGGGGACGAACCGGCTCACGCAGCCCACCACCGCCGTCTCGGGCGTTTCCCCGGGGCTGAAGACGGCCTCCACTCCCGCTCCCAGATAGTGCACCGGTCGGCGGGCGAAACGCTCTACCCGCCCTCGCGTGTAGCGGCTCACCCCGAAGCGCGCCTCAGCGTGCCCCAAGGCATGCCGCAACGCCTGGCGCAGCCCGGGGACGGCCGCGGGCAGGAACACCTCGGCCCCGTGGCAGATGACGGCGTAGGGCACCCCGGTGGCCCGCCGCAGCGCCGGCCCCATCAACGCCAGAGGGTGGGGCGCGCCGAAGAGCACCACATCGGGCCGGAATTCGGCCGCCTGCGCCGCCACCCAGCGCCGCACCGAGCGGGTGGGCCACATGAAGGGCCGGGGGTAGCGCACCACCCGGGGATCATCGCCCTCGTCGGCCGGGGCCAGCACCCGCACCTCGCCGCGGAAGGCCGCCACCAGATTGCCCAGGTACTGCTGGATTCCGCCCGGCTTGGGGGGATAGTCGTTGGTGACGAGAAGCACCCGCACAGTGGGGCTCAGGCTACGCCGCTGTTGTAGTCGATGACGACGGTGCCCTCCGGCCCCACCCGCAGGTGGGTGACGGAAGCGTTGCCCGGGCTCTCCAGCAGGTCCCGGGCCGCCGCCCCCAGGCCGAGGATCCCCCCGACGCAAGCCCGAATGGCCCCACCGTGGCTGAAGGCAAGCACCCGGGCCCCGGGATGAGCGGCGGCGATCTCCTCCACCGCCCGGCGCATCCGGGCCGCCGCCCCGGCGGCCGTCTCCCCGGTACGACCCCGGGGCTCATCCCCGCCGTGCACGTAGTTGGCCGCCCAGTCGTCGGGAAATAACTCCTGGATCTGCTCCGAGGTCAACCCCTCCCAGTTCCCGTAGGACATCTCATGCAGGTCGGGGTGCACCGTGGGCTCCAGGCCCCGGCGGGTGCCGAAAGCGGCGGCGGTGAGCCGGGCCCGCTGCAGGTGGCTGCTGTAGAGGTGGTCGACGGTGTCGTACCGAGCCGACAACTCCTCGCCCTGCTCCCGGCCGCGGGGGCTGAGCGGCCCGTCGGTGATGCCGTGCCAGATGCCGACGGTGTTGGCCTCGCTCTCCCCATGGCGAGCCAAGCCCACCACCGTGGTCGCCCCGTCGGGAACCGGGGCCGTGCCCAGATGAGCGGCGTCGTTCAGCGACCGCACTCGCAGCCCGGAGCCCTCATCCACCAGTACGGTGATGGCGGTGTTGTGGCCGTGCTCCAAAGGCCAGGGCCGCCCGCGGGCGCGGAAACGCAGCACTGCGGCGATCAGCGTGTGGATGGTCCCGCCGTGGGTCACCACCAGGGCCCGCTCTCCGGGGCGGAGGCGGGCGTGCAACGCGGCCAAGGCGCCGTCCACTCGGGCACAGAAGTCCCCCCAGGTCTCCCCACCGCCCATCGGTATGTCCTCGCCCGAAGCCAGGGCCTGCAGTTCGTCGGGATAGCGGCGGAACACCTCCTCCCGGGTGAGGCCTTCCCAGCGGCCGATGTCCATCTCCCGCCAGGCCGGGTCGGGATCGGCGCGGAGCCCGGCCGCCAGGGCGGTGGCCCGGGTCCGCTCCAGGTCGGACGCCAGCACCAGGTCGAACGCTATGCGGGCGAGGCGCTCCCCCACCGCCGCGGCTTGCTGCCGGCCGCGCCCACTGAGGGCGGCACTGCCCTGCCCCTGCCAGACGCCGGCGGCGTTGGCGGTGGTCTCTCCGTGACGGACGAGCCAGATCTCGGTCATGGGCACAGCCGCCTAGGCTAACCCTGCCGTGACCCCGCTCCACCTCCTGGCTCAGGTCGAGGACTCCGGCTTTCGGCTGCCCGCAGGCCCCACCGAGTGGCTCCTCTGGATCGGCTTCGCCGCGGTGATCGTCGGCCTCTGGTGGGTAGTGCGCCGCACCCGGCGCCGCGCCCAGGACGAGTACTTCGCTCGCAAACGCGAGGAGCAGGAGGAGCGGCGGCGCCGGCTGGGCGAAGACTGAAAGCGCGTCCGGCGACCCTCACTCCCCAGCGCGGCGCTTCCTCACTACCGCTACGGCCGCCGCCGCCCCGAGCAATCCGAAACCGAGGAGGAGTGGGAGCCAGCGCATCTCTTCCTCGAGGGCCTGGGGCTCGTGGACCAGCTCGAGGCCGGTCACATCGAGATAGGACTCCCCACCTCGGGCCGGGTCGTGGTAGCGCCAGACTCCGGTGGCTTCCACCACCGGCCCCCTGAGCCGGTAGCCGCCCGGGGAATCGAAGCCGGGCCATACCGCGGCGGGGACTCGCACCCCTATGCCCACGTTCGCCCCGGCCAGGCTGCCCCCGCCGAGCAAGGGGGCTTCGGCGTAGGGGTCTCCGTTCAGCTGGGTCCACACCGTGCCGTCGCTCCGCTCGCCGAAGTCGCCGACCAGCTCGCCGCGCACCACCACGCTCTCCCCGGCGTACGCCGTTGGGTCGGCCAGCAGATCCGCCACCGTGACTGCGGCCGGGGCGGCGAGGGCCGACCCGCCCGCAGTTGCCGCCGGTGCGGCGAGCCACAGCACCACCAAGGGAAGCAGCCAGGCGCGGGTCGGCCGGCGCCGCATCACTTCCCCCGCACCGCCGCTACGAAGAAGCCCAACAGGGCGAACACCGCCACGAACTCCAGACGGCCCAGCCACATCTGCAGGATGTAAGTGAGCTTGAGAAGGATCGGCATGGTCGGGGCAGTGACGCCGACCGACAGGCCCACATTGGCCGAGGCGCTGACCGACTCGAAGAGGGCGTCCTGCAGGGGATAGCCGTAGGCCAGGCCCACCGCGGTGCCGAGCAGGTAGAGAGCCACATAGAGCAGCGAGACCAGCAGCACCGCCTGGGCCAGGGCCGGGGTGAGCCGCTTCGACCCGCCCTGGTAGTAGGCCTGGGACACCACCGCCCTGTCCGGGAGGAGGACCGCTTTGACCTGGTTCTTGAGCATGCGCAGCGCCAGGCCCACCCGCAGGGACTTCACGCCGCCGGCGGTGGAGGAAGCCATGCCGCCCAGGGCCATCGCCAGGGCCACTCCGCCGAAGGCCAGCCCTCCCCACCGGACGAGCTCGGAGGAGGAGACGGTGGCGAATCCGGTCCCGGTGTGGGCAGAAAGCACATGGAACAAGCCCTGCCGTGCCAGAGAGGGGACACTCCGGTACACGCCCAGGACTGCGAGCCCCAAGAAGGCGAGGGTGGCGGTGAGCAGCAAGGTGAAGGCCAGGGTCCGCGTCTCCAGGTTGCGCAGAGAGCTCCAGCGCCGCGGACCGCGCCACAGGGCGTAATGCAGCCCGAAGCTCATGGCGCCCGCCACCATGAACACGGCGGTGGCCCCCTCGAATAGTGCCGAGTGGTAGTAGCCGATGCTGGTGCTCTGCGGGGTGAAACCCCCGGTGTCGAAGCCGGCGAAGAAGACCAGCAATCCATGGAAGAGGGAGCGCACGGGGGAGAACCCGAGGGTGAAGTAGGCCACCGATCCCAGTACCACGACCCCGAACAGCAGGTGGACCACGCTCGCCCACCAGATGAACCGCCCGGTCGAGGCCACCGAGGGCAGGAATCGTTCTTCGCGCGCCTCCCCGTAGAACAGGCTCAGGCCCACCCCGCCCGCGAAGACCGCCACCGCGGCCAGCACGATGCCCTGACCTCCCATGAACTGGAGGAGATGCCGCCAGAAGTTGAGCGAGGGAGCCAGGTGATCGAGGTCCTGGAGGAGCGACAGGCCGGTGGTCGTGAGACCGCTCATGGCATCGAAGTACGCATCGAGTGGGCTGCCGAAGTGGCCGCTCAGCGCCAGAGGAAGCGACCCCAGAGCGGGCACGATCAGCCAGGTCAGGGCGGCCACGACCATCCCATGGCTCCAGTCGAGGCGGTGCTCGCCGGGCGGGCGCGAGGAGGCGAGCACGCCCAGCAGAGCGAACGCCCCGGCGGTCAGCACGAAGGAAGAGACCGGGGCCCACTCCCGCCCTATCAGGGCCCAGGCCAGGGGAAGCGCCAGGAAGGCGCCCGCGATCAGCAACACCCGCCCCAAGTAGTAGGAGATGATGCGGAAGTCCTGGGCGTCCGGCCGAACCAGCATCAGGCCACCAGCAGGATCAGCCCGGCCAGAGCGAGTGCCGCCGCTACCAGGAATCCCACGATCACCACCTCGAGAGCGAGGCCCCATGCCTCCCCGGCGGCCTCGCGCAGCAGGCCGCGGCGCCGGCGGGCCTCAGCGCTCATGGTCGCCGGGGACGATCGTCCGATGCAGGGCGGCGCGGACCTCGGACTCCTGCGCCACCGCGGTCACCACCAGCACCCGGTCGCCGGGGCGGATCACCGTGGCGCCTCGGGGGATCTCCACCTCTCCTCCCTCGCCCTCGCGAGTCACCGCCACCAGGACCGTTTGGGGAGGCAGGCCCAGGTCGACCACCCGGCGGGGTGGGGTCTCGGATCCCACCTCGGCTTCGATGAGGCTGATGCGGCCCCGGGCCAGCAGGGCGATCCGTTCCAGGTGCAGGAAGTCGATCTCCCGGGAGATGAGCTGGCTGATCAGGTCGGTGACCGCCACCACCGGGATGCCGAGGGCATCGAACGTCGCCCGGTTGCGCGGGTCGTTCAGCCGGGCCAGCACTCGCTTGGCGCCGAGGGTCTCGCCCAGCTCGCAGGCGGTCAGGTTCACCTCGTCCTGCCCGGTCACCGCCAACAGCCAGTCGGCCCGGGACACCTCGGCCGACTTCAGGATGCTCATGCTGGTGCCGTCGCCCTCGAGCACCAGGGCATCCACCGACTCGGCCAAGCGGCGAGCCACGTCGGCGTCGCTCTCCGCCACGGTGACGGCGTGACCGGCCTCCGCCAGTTCCCGCGCCAGATGCCGGCCGATCTTGCCCGCCCCGATGATGATGATCCTCACGCCTGGCTCCCGCCCTCGACGGCCAGATAGCGGCTCACCCGCGAGGCCACCCCGCGGCGCACCGCCGCCACCACCAGATCGCCGGGCTCAAGGGAATCGGAGGAGCCGGGGATCAGCACGGTGCCGTTGCGCTGCATGGCCGCCACGCGCAGCGCCCCCTCGACCTCGAGGTCGGCCACGGTGTGCCCGGCGGCGCCGGCTCCCAGCACGATCTCCACCACCTGGACGTCGCCGTCGGGAAACTCCAGGTGGTAGGCGAACTCCGGCTCGTGGACCCGCTCCACCAGCACGCGGGACACCAGCTTGGCGGTGGGGACGAAGTCCACCGCCAATGCCCGGTAGGCCGCCTCGCGGGCCGGGTCGTCGAGGCGGGCGATGGCCCGAGGAACGCCGAAGACCCTTTCCGCCAGTTGCACTGCCATGAGGTTGGCGTTGTCGCTGGGGGTGAGGGCCAGGAAGACGTCCGCTTCCTCGATCCCGGCGGCGCGCAGGGCATCGACGTCGTAGGTCACTCCCACGTGCACGGTGCCGTCGAAGGTCCGCCCCAGCAGTTCGAAGGCCTCCTCCGACTCATCGAGGAGAGAGACGTCGTCACCCAAGGCGCTCAGCGCCTGGGCCACCTCACGGCCCACCCTCCCCGAACCGGCGATCACGACCCGCATTTCCCGGACGCGATTGTAGGTACCGCCCCGCCCCGCCCGCCGTGCGGCGCCCGCACCCCCGTTACCCTGGTGGGGTGCCGGAAGATCGCCTGCACCGCACCTGGCTGAACTCCGACCGGTTCCTGCCGCGACGGTTCCTCCGCCCGGTGCTGCGCTTCACCCGAGTCGAGGCTGCCGGCGGCCTGGTGCTCCTCGTGGCGACGGCGGCCGCTCTGGCCTGGGCCAACCTGCCGGGTGGAGAGTCCTACGCCCGTTTCTGGGCAACCCAGGTGGACTTCACCCTCGGGCCCTTCTCTCTCCACGAGACCCTGCACGGCCTGGTGGGCGACGGGCTGATGACGCTGTTCTTCTTCGTGGTGGGGCTGGAGATCAAGCGCGAACTGGTGCGCGGGGAGTTGCGCGACTTCAAGACGGCGGCGCTGCCCGTCTTCGCCGCCCTGGGCGGCATGATCGGCCCGGCCGTCATCTACCTCGCCGTGGTGGGCGGCGGCGAGGCGGCCCGGGGCTGGGCCATCCCCGTGGCGACCGACATCGCCTTCTCCCTGGGAGTGCTGTCGCTGTTGGGATCACGCGTCCCCGTCGGCGCCCGGCTGTTCCTGTTGACCCTGGCCATCGCCGACGACATCGGGGGCATCGTGGTCATCGCCGCGGCGTACACCACCGATTTCCGGCTCTGGTGGCTGCTCGCCTCCCTGGGCGCTCTGACCCTGGTAGGTGCAGCCAACCGCGGCGGGATCCGCTCGCTGGCTTTCTACGGCACGGCCGCCTTCATCGCCTGGTTCTGCCTCCTGGAATCCGGCGTCCACGCCACCCTGAGCGGGGTGGCCCTGGCCCTCCTCACTCCGGCCCGCCCCCTCTACTCGGACGAGGAATACCGCGATCGTGCCCGGCGCACGCTGGCGGGGCACCGGGCCAGCTCCCTGGCCCCTTTCGCCCTGGAACGCCTCGACGAGGACGCCCTCATCCTGGCCATGGTGGCCCGCGAGTCGGTGGCGCCGCTCGACCGCATGGAGCGGGCCCTGCACCCGTGGAGCTCCTTCCTGGTGGTGCCCCTCTTCGCCCTGGCCAACGCGGGGGTGCGTTTCGCCGGGGTCGACCTGGGGGCCGCCGCCCTCCACCCGGTCGCCGTAGGGACCGCCCTGGGGCTGCTCGCCGGCAAGGTGATCGGCATCTCGGCCTTCACCTGGGTAGCGGTGCGCCTGCGGTGGGGGCGCCTACCCAACCTCACCACCTGGCGCCACGTCGTCGGGGTCGCCGCCGTCGCCGGCATCGGCTTCACCGTGGCGCTTTTCATCGACGGGCTCGCCTTCAGCGACCCGCTGCTCGCCGATCGGGCCAAGCTGGGCATCTTCGCCGGGTCGATCCTGGCCGGAGTGCTGGGCTACCTGGTCCTGCGCCTGGCGCCGGAGCCCTCGGGCGAGTCGAGCTAGCAGCACAAACCCCGCCCCTGGGTAGAGTCCGCGGGCGTGCAGCGGCGCCCCCTAATCATTGCGGCCGGCCTCGCCGCCGCCCTGGCGGCGGCCTCGGTGAGCGCGGTCCTGGTCTTCGGTGGCGGCGACCCGGACGCCACCGCCACCACCGCCACGACCACCATCGACAGTTCGGCGGCTCCGACGACGACCGCCGCTGTCACCACCAGCCGCCCGGCGACGACCACCACCACCACCACGCAGCCGCCACCCGTGGTCACCCTCGACCTGGAGGGGAGCGGCGCCCTGCAGCAAGCCGCCCGCGACCTCTACACCTGGCTGGGAGACCGCCGGGCGGTGGAGCCTCCCGCCATGGCCGAGGGCCTGGCCGCCTTCCTGTCCGGAGCCGCCTACTCCGCCGACCTGGCGCTGGCCGGGGAGGTCGCCACCGCCGAACTGGTTGACGGCAAGCGGGTGGCGGTGATCACCGCCGGCGACGACATCCTCCTGGCCGCCGACGAAGCCGACGGCGCCGGCTGGACCATCGTCGGGGCCGAGCTCGCCAGCCTGGGCCTGGGATCCTGGTACGGCGCCCCGGTGCGCCTGGTGATGGTCATCGGCACCGACGCCCGGCCCGGGCAGAACGAGCCCTACTACCGGGGCGACAGCCTGCACATCCTGGCCTCGAACATCGCCGCCGGAGGCGGGGCGATCGTCGGCATCCCGCGCGACGCCTGGGTGAGCGCCCCCTACGGCAACGACAAGCTGACCCACGTCAACGCCCTGGCAGACTCGGCCACGCTGGTGCAGGTGGTGCGCGATCTGACCGGCCTGCCCCTCGAGGGCTATCTGGTGACCGGCTTCCGCAGCTTCCGCCGCATGGTGGATGCCTTCGGCGGGGTGGAGGTCGACGTGCCCTTCGCCATGAACGACCCCAAGTCGAGCGCTTTCCTGCGGGCGGGGCTGCAGCGACTGCTGGGCCAGGATGCGCTGGCTTTCTCCCGCAACCGCCACATCGCCGGGGGCGACTTCACCCGCTGCTTCCACCAGGGGGTGGTGATCGCCGCCGCCCTGGAAGGGGTGCAGGAGCGCGGCCTCGGCGATCTCCCCGAGTTGCTGGCGTTGCTGTCGCAGTACACCTGGACCGACCTCTCGGCCGGGGATCTGCTCACCCTCGCCGCCGGCGCCTTCGAACTCGACCCGGACGCGGTGGACAACCTGGTGCTGCCGGGCACGCTGGGCACGGTGGGCGCCGCCAGCGTGGTCTTCCTCAACCCGGAGGCCGAGGACGTCTACCGCGACCTCGAGGACGGGATGGTCGCCCCGGCCGGATAGGCCGGCCCCCAGGCCGGGTCCCGCGCCGTTGGCCTAGTCTCGGCACCAACAGACGCGATCCAAAGAGGGAGGACCCCGATGACGGCAGACAGAATCGGGCCCGTCAAGGAGAAGGTCCGGCGCTACCTAACCGACATCTTCGGCACGGTGCAGATCGACCGGGACGGCGACTTCACCTTCCGCCAGGGAAGCGCCCGCGTCTTCCTGCGGGTGGAGGAATTGGGCGACGACAAGACGGTGGTGGCGATCTGGGCGCCCACCAACAACGACGTCCCGCCGAAGCCGGAGTTGTTCCGCTACATCGCCACCCACAACGCCTACCGCTTCGGCAGCCTGCTGGCCGTCGAGCGCGGCGACAAGGTCAACGTCGTCTTCAAGCACACCCTGCTGGGGGACACCCTCGACCCCGACGAACTGATGATCGCCGCAGCCCTGGTGGCCGGCACGGCCGACAAGGTCGACACCGAGATCAAGGAGAAGTTCGGCGGCCGCATCTTCCACGAGGACTGAGGGCTCGCGGCTCCTTGAGGGGGGCGAGGCCCGGCCACGCCGATCTGAGTCCTCGCTTGCCGCAGCAACCCGGCGAGGACGAGATCGCCGAAGCCGGTGAGCCGCCCGGCTCCTGCTGGTGACTCCTAGAACTTGTCGCTGCCGTACACCTGTTTCTCGAAGTCGTCTGCCGAGCCGACCACGAGCTGCAAGGGGCGCAGGAACTCGTTGGTGTCCAGGTTCTCCAGCGGGACGGTGTGCCGGAAGGTGACGGTGTTGCCCGAGCACCCGACACCGCCCACCACCGCGTGCTCTGCCGCCCGCACTACCGCGGCCACGTTCTGCGGGGTGAACTCCCCCAGGGGCGACTCGATCTGCACCCACTCCTCGGTTCCGTCCTTGAGGGTCATCCGCCAGACGAAGACCAGTTGCGAGCGGCCGTCCTCGAACCCGAACCCCATGCGGATGCAGCGGTCGTCTTCCTCCATGACCTTGAAGTTCTTCCGCACGAAGCTGCGCAGGTCGTTCCACGTCGCCACGGCCGCCTCCTTGGGTAGTGGGCCTTGCCACCGATCGTACCCCTCCGGGGCCGGCCGCCGCAGGTGCCGAACGGTGGGGGTATCGTCGTAGTGTTCGCCGAGGAGGTGACCTCCGTGCCCAGGCCCGCGCTGCCGCAGCGGCTGCGCTATCGCTTCGACAACTTCATGGCCCGCGGCGGGCGCTCCGTTTTCACCGCCTTGATGGTCGTGTTCGCCCTGGTGCTGGTGATGCTGATCGGGGTGCGAATCGTGCTGCAGCTGAGCCTTCCCGGCGACGACGGCCGGGGTTTCGGGTGGAGCAGCTTCACCACCTTCCTCCAGATGACCGACCCGGGGTCGATGGGGGAAGACGCGGCCTCGCGGGGCTGGTTCCAAGCGGTGGCCATCACGGCCGGGTTGAGCGGCATCGTGATGCTGTCGGCCCTGGTGGCCTTCATCACCACCGCGGTGGACCGCCGCCTCCACGACCTGCGCAAAGGGCACTCCCGGGTCATCGAGGAGGACCACACGCTGATCCTGGGCTGGGATGAGCAGCGGGTGGAGGAGATCGTCCGGGAACTGGTGATCGCCAACGAAAGCCGCAAACACCGGGCGGTAGTGGTCCTGGCCGACCGGGACAAGGAGTACATGGACGACTTCTTGGCTATTGGTGTTCCCGAACGGGCCACCACCACCGTCGTCACCCGCACCGGCAACCCTTCGTCCCTGGTCAACCTGCAGATCGCCGCCGTCGGCACGGCCAGCGCGGTGATCGTCCTCAGCGGCTGCTCCGATTCCTCTCCGGCGGCGCTTCGCGAGGAATCGGATGCCCGTGTGGTGAAGACCCTCCTGGCGGTGCAGCACCAGCGCCGTGAAGGGGCCCCGCTGCACGTGGTCACCGAGATCTTCGACCCGGCCATCCGAACGCTGGTGGCACAGACCGCGGGCAGCGGCGTGGTGGCGCTGCATGCCCGCGACATGCTTTCTCGCATCCTCGTGCAGACCTCGCGTTCGGTGGGCCTGTCGGTGGTCTACGACGAACTGCTGTCCTTCCGCGACAACGAGATCTACTTCTACGCCGCCGACTGGGGCGGAGCCACCTTCGGGGAGTTGCAGTACCGCTTCGAGCAGGCGGTGCCCATCGGAATCTGCCCGCCCGGCGGCGAGGTGATCCTCAACCCGCCCTCGCAGCAGCAACTGGGCGCCGAGGACCGTCTTCTGGTGATCGCCGACGACGATTCCACCATCGCCCTCCTCCCCCACCCGATCGCCGCCCCGAGCCCCCACCGCCTGCCGGGGAGGAGGCTGAAGCAGGCTGCCGAACGGCATCTGATCGTGGGCCACACGCAGAAGACACCGCTGGTGCTGCGGGAGCTGGGCAAGTACGTCATGGCCGGAAGCCGGGTGGAACTGATGCCCCGGGCCCATCACGCGGTGAACGGCGGCGAAGTGCAGGCGATCAGCGGTGAAGTCGGCGGGTTGCAGGTCTCCACCCTGGACGACGACCCTCTCGACCCCGCCACCTGGGAGCGCCATCACCCGGCGGACTACGACAGCATCATCTTGCTGAGCGAGGGCGACGAAGTTCGCCTCCCCGATCAGATCGACGCCGAGACGATCCTGATCCTGCTCCTCATCCGCCGCCGTCTGCAGGAGGAGCGGGCCCAGGCCGAAGTGCCCACCACGGTGATCACCGAGCTCATCGAGTCGGAGAACCAGGCGCTGGCCGCCAGCACCGGAGTGCACGACTTCGTGGTGTCGAGCCGCCTGGTGTCGATGCTGCTGGCTCAGATCAGCGAGGAGCCGGGGATGAGCGCGGTGTACCAGTCCCTCTTCGACGAGGCGGGCTCAGAGATCTACTTGAAGCCCGCCTCCCTCTACTGCGACGACCTGCCCCGGCCACTGACCTTCGCCGATCTGGCCGACCTGGCGCAGCAGCGCGGCGAGGTCTGCCTCGGGGTGAAGCTGAAGGCCCGCGAAGACCGGCAAGACCTGAACTACGGCATCACCCTGGCGCCGCCCAAAGGAAGCCGGTGGGAGCTCAGCGCCTCCGATGCCCTGGTCGTGCTGGCCGAGGACGGGAGCTAGCCCCCCCTTCAGGCGGTGGTCTCCATCTCGGCGGGCTTCGGCCCCCCGCCCTCGGCGGCGCGCGCTTTCCACCAGGAATACCCCACCGAGAGCCCCAGCAACCCCACGATCACGGTCAGCGAGATCCAGATGGGCATCTCGTAGACGTCGGCCACCAGCATCTTGACTCCCACGAAGCCCAGGATGAACACCAAGCCCACCCGCAGGTAGTGGAAGC
>Ga0209164_1001143_pt1 | contig 38350 bp, 36 predicted proteins | sample MTBNYHSulfiMetaG_FD_187458 | JGI IMG/M metagenome (GOLD analysis project Ga0209164, IMG submission 187458) | Enrichment culture microbial communities from rom New York Harbor, USA that are MTBE-degrading - MTBE-NYH (New York Harbor Sulfidogenic)... | ecosystem: Environmental > Aquatic > Marine >... | reverse complement strand
TTTTAGCGTTTTTGGACTCAAGACGTTTGAGTCCATAAGAATCAGAATTATTAATTTTTTCCATAGGAGATACTCCAATTTATTAATTAAAATATACTCTCCTATGGTCATTTGACCTAAACTATAAATAATTCGTAATGAGATCTGATCGTATGGTCAGATCTCACATTTATCTTGCTTGTCGGTATATTCCGCAATAGTTCATTTCACCTGCCCGTCCTCTGGCGGGCTCAGTCATGCTTTTTGTATTGTACCCTTATGTTTACTTCACTTCGGTTCTCAAAATAAAATAATGCATTAGTTAACTGACTCGGTAAAATAGGAGAGTACAAAAAGTATTCCTTCGCACTTTCATGTTAATATTTCTGTCCGCTTTTTGTCCGTTTTTTCGCTTCAATTCACTCCAAAACTAACCAATTTGGTTTCAACTTCAAGTAAGCAGAAATAAAAAAATCCCGATTAGGATTTCTAATCGGGAATTTTAAGTGGAGCTAAGCGGGTTCGAACCGCTGGCCTCTTGAATGCCATTCAAGCGCTCTCCCAGCTGAGCTATAGCCCCAATTAATTTAAAAATGTTGAACCAAATCTACTCAAGAATTACTGAATTTTCAATTTGTCTCTCTTACTTTCTCTCAATCCTATTAACTATATGAGAAATTTGATCTATTCCGGTCTGTAACTTACGAAGTTCTGCTTCCAGTAGATAGGTTCGGTATGCTTCCATTGTTTCTTTGCCCCCGAGTAACCAATTTATATCACAACCTTGTCGCAAAAGTTTTGCGAGAATTTTTGCACCCGGTTCTCGTTTGCCGCTAATGTATTGTTGAAGTTGTTGAGGAGAAATTCTCATTGCTTCTGCAAGCTTTTTAAGTGTGCCGTATTTCCGTTTAGCAAATATTCTTATTCGCTCGCCCAAAATAACAGGTAGTTTGCTTTCTTCAAATAAGTCAAGCGTTTCTTTAGGCTTTTCATCATCAAAAAGAGCTAAATCAAATTGGTAGTCGTCAAGTATGGATTTAATTTTATTAAAAAGATCTTCATCGAGAATTGGTGCGTCATTTAATAAATAGGTAAGAGTTTGGTTGTGAATACCAAGCTTGTCGGCTAACCAACTTTGTTTTATGCCGAATGTATGAAGAAGATATTTTATTTCTTCTTGTCGGGTCAATTAAAAGCCGTAAAAGTTGACTTATTGATTAATAAAGATAATAAAAATTCATTTAATAGTCTTTTTTTTGGAAAATATTTTTGAATTTGAAAAAGAATACTTATCCGTAGTTTTTACACATTAAGAAATATTAACTTTCATAAAAAGAAGTAAATGAATAATTTTACTACTTATGAAATTCATTGCTGAAAGTTCTGTATATAAATATATCCTTAAAATGGCTCTCCCCGCAATTGCCGGACTGTCTACACAAATGGTTGTTTCACTTGTTGATACTGCAATGGTTGGTCGTTTACCCGATGCAGAGTATTCGCTAGCAGCAATGGGTTTGGGAGTTCTAGCCACATGGGCTTTTATCAGCTTTTTTTCTTCACTATCAACCGGGACTCATGTTTTAATAGCACGTAAATTTGGTGCAAAAGATTTTAACGGTTGCGGCGATGTCCTGAATACTTCAATAATTATTTCGTTTATTACTGGGGTAACTATTGGTGCAATGATTGTTTCTTTATCATTTACAATTGCAAATTTCTTTGCTGTTGATGATACGGTCGGTCAGTATGCAGGTGAATATCTTTTTTATAGATTCATGGGGCTGCCTTTCTTTCTTATCTCCGTTTCTTACCGAGGTTTCTTTTTTGGTATTGGTAAGACGAAGATTTTTATGTTTTCGGGTATACTAGTTAATTTTTTGAATATAGTATTCAATTACATTTTCATTTTTGGTGCATTCGGAATTGAAGGGATGGGACTTGCCGGTGCGGGACTCGGTTCATCATTAGCAACATTATTCGATGCGTTATTCTATATTATGGTTTCTTCTCTGCAACAGTACAGGAAAAAATATAACTACTTTAAGAACTTTACTTTTGTCAAAGGCTTCGCTTATTCAATTGTAAAAATAGCTCTGCCGGTTTCATTCCAAAATGTGTTCATACTTATCGGTTTTCTAAGTTTTGTCGCTATTACCGGATTGATCGGAACATTAGAACAAGCCGCTAGCCAGGTTGTTATGTCTTCTTTGATGATTTCTTTAATGCCATGTTTTGGGTTTGGGATTGCAGTTCAGACTTTAGTGGGAAATCAATTGGGGAGTGGGAAATTTCAACTGGCAAAATTTTACGGATTTGAAACAAGTAAAGTAGCAACTCTTTACACTTTTATGCTGGGAATAATTTTTATTTTTGCACCGAGAATAATTTTAATTCTCATTACAAACGACGCAGAAGTAATTGAAACTGCCGTTCCCATTTTACGGATTGCAGGATTTGGACAAATTTTTTATGCAGTTGGAGTTGTGCTTGCAAACGGACTCCAGGCGATGGGACAAACTTTTTTTGTTATGATGGCAGAGGTTATCTCCAATTGGGTTATATTTGTTCCGCTTGCTTATATACTCGGGATCACATTTGAACTAGGTTTAATCGGTGCATGGTCTGCGTTACCGTTTTATGTTATTGTTTATTCATCGATTGTTTTCTTTAGGTTTAATTTTGGTAAAAAAAGCAAAGTGATCAAAGTTTAATGCATATTTACTAATTTGATTTTATAAGTATTTATAACTTGACAATCTTGAAGCGACCCAATATATTTAAGGCATGAAATTGTTCAAAATCTTTTACATACTAATAGTGCTTTCAATTGCAGCAATTTCACTTAATGCCGGTGCAACTATTGCAGAACCAGGTGTAACTGCTAGAAGCAATGGTGAAAATGTTCATATCACCTGGCAAACCTTATCCGAAAATAATGTTAAACATTTTGTAATCGAGAGAAGAACTAAAGATAGTTCCTTCATGTCTATTTCAACATTACTTCCTGAAGCTGATAAATACTATGAGTTTATAGACGAAACTGCTTATAAAACAGCCGGAACTATTTATGTATATAGAGTTGCAATTGTTGATAACGACGGTTCAATTTCTTATTCAAACGAAGCTCCCGTTTTGCACGATAATATTTCCAGTGTAAAGAAAACTTGGGGAAGCATTAAAGCTCTCTTCAGATAATTTGGTTTCATGATCAATACCAAACTTCCAATTTACCTTGCATCAAAATCACCACGTAGAAGAAAACTTTTAAATCAGTTGGGTATTAATTTTAAATCTTTTTCCGTTGATTTAAATGAAGAAGTTGTTGATGGCGAACATCCGGTTAAAACTGTCAAGCGTTTAGCTCTTCATAAATTAGAAGTAGCAAAAAGAAAAGTAAGAAAAGGAATTATTATTACTGCCGACACAATTGTAGTATTGGATAAAAAAATCATCGGTAAACCGGAAAATAAGAAAGAAGCAAAATTATTCTTAAGCAAACTTAGCGGAAGAACCCATACTGTTTATACTGGTTTTGCAATTTATAATTCGGATACTTCTAAAACAATATTAGACTACGAAAAAACCTTTGTAACTTTTAGAGTACTAAACAAAAAAGAAATTAGTGATTACGTTGATGCCGGAAGTCCGATGGATAAAGCCGGCGCTTATGGAATTCAAGATGACTTCGGAGCTGTTTTTGTAAGTAAAATTAACGGCTGTTATTATAATGTGGTAGGTCTTCCTCTTTCAAAATTATATGCATCACTTCATAAAATTGAGTAGTAATAAAAATGTATTATTAGAAAATCTTTTCCTTTTCCCTTCCTTTTTGATTTGTGTGCATTTTTTAAATTCCCTATAATCTTACCGAATATAAAAATTTTAATTAATTATTATCATGAAATTTCTTAGAATGATCTCAAAAGTTGGTGATAATAGTAGCATTTATAAATACATAGACTCGGTTATCCTTGATTTTCGGTCGCTTGCTTGCTATTTTAGTTAGACTGTTAACTAAAAATAAATATTAGGAGGAAATTATGGCAGATGAGAATGGATTAGGTAAAGGATTATTCCTCGGATTATTAGCTGGAACAGTTATTGGTTCAGTTATTGCATTATTATATGCTCCAAAATCCGGTAAGGAATTAAGAGGCGAATTAAGAAGTAAAGGTGAAGAACTTCTTGATGAATCGGAAGAGTATCTCGAAAGAGCAAAAGTAAAAGCTTCGGAATTGATAAATGACGGCAAAAAGAAATCCGAAAGGTTAATCTCCGATGCCAAAGCTAAAGTTGATGATCTGCTTGAAGAAGCTGAAAAAGTGCTGAGTGAAGCTAAAGATAAAACCAGCAAATACGTTGGCGAAAGTAAAGGTAAAATTGACAAAGAAAGTGAAAAACTGAAATCAGCGGTTAAAGCAGGTATCGATACTTACAAATCAGAAAAAGAAGCTTAGTTGATAAAATGTTATTAGAAATTTTAATAATTATTGCTCTGGTACTTGTAAGTGCTTTGATCATATATAGCTTTGTAACTCTCAAAAAGTTGAATCGATCGATTGATGTATTAAGTGCAGACGTACATCGTTTGATCGATTCAACCATTCCGGTTTTGGATAATCTCAATGAAGCTTCCAACAAAATTGCTAAAGTTGCAAATGATGCGGAAAGTCATATGAATGAGTTAAATGAGTTTATTTCTAATACAAGATATAAGCTCAACTCTTTTTCAGCTCGCTTTAAAGAAGGAACTGACCAAAACCCCGTTATAAATCTTATTAAAAACCTTAGTGCTCTCTCGAAAGGGATCAGCGCATTTTGGGAAAAATATAAATCATAATTGTGACATCGAAACATAGAGGAGAGACATCTTGAAAGAGTATAATCCGGATGCAATACGCAATATAGCATTCATTGGTCATGGAGGAAGTGGGAAAACTACTATATCAGAGTTATTACTCTACACTGCTGGAGAAATTAACCGTATAGGAAAAGTAGAAGAGGGAAATACCACTTCTGATTACAATCCGAATGAAATCGAAAGACAAATATCAATTTCTTCAGCCCCTCTTCATCTCGAGTGGAATAACACTAAAATTAATTTTATCGATACACCCGGCTATTCTGATTTTATCGGACAGGTAATCAGCAGTTTACATGTTGCAGAAACAGCCGTTGCAGTTGTTAAATCTGCCGAAGGTGTTGAAGTTGGTACCGAAGCAACATGGGATTATGTAAAACAATATAATCTTCCGGCTTCGGTTATTATCAATAAAATCGATAACGAACACTCAAGGTTCAATGATACATTTCAAATGATCAAAGAACATTTAAGCCAGGATGCAACAGTTATTACTATGCCGGTTAACGAAGGAATAAACTTCACAACCGTAATTGATCTTATTAAAATGAAAGCCTACCAATATGAAGATGTGACTTCTAAAAAAGCCGTTGAAGTTGATATCCCGGCTGACTTAAAAGATGAAGTAGAAACTATGCGCGAAGAGTTGATTGAAAAAGTTGCCGAATCAAGTGAAGATTTGATGAATAAGTTTTTTGAAGAAGGTACATTAAATGATGATGACCTTAAAAAAGGTTTGAAAGCTGCAATATTAACCGGAGCAATTATTCCTGTATTTGCCGCTTCCGGTTCAAGAGGAGTTGGATTAAACAATTTTATGGATTTTGTCGTAAACTATTTCCCGTCTCCGGTTGAAGCTCCTACACCTAAAGCAACAATTAAAGGCAAAGATGCAATTGAAATTAAATGTGATCCGAAAGGTGAAGTTGCTGCTTTAGTCTTTAAATCATTATCCGAACAACATGTTGGAGAATTATCTATTTTCAAAGTTTATAGCGGAACCATGGAACCAGGTATGGATCTCATCAATTCATCCAATGAAAAACCGGAAAGATTAGGACAATTATCTATACTCAACGGTAAACAAAGAAAGGAAGTCAGTAAAGTTGTTGCCGGCGATATAGGTGCGGTAGTTAAATTAAAAGACACTCACACCGGCGATACTCTTGCAAGCAAAAATTTCCAGGTTATTTTTGATCCTATTAAATTCCCGGATCCGGTCATCCGTGGTGCAATTAAACCTAAAGCCAAAGGGGATGAAGATAAAATTTCTTCCGGTTTACATACTGTTCATGAAGAAGATCCTACATTGTCGGTGCATTTTGATCCCGAACTTGCTCAAACAATTGTTACGGGTCAAGGTGAACTTCAGCTAAACCTTGCAATAAAATTATTGAAAGATAGATACGGAGTGGAAGTTGATCTTGTAGAACCGAGAATTCCTTATCGTGAAACTATTAAAAAAGCATGTGACGTTGCCGAATACAAACACAAGAAACAATCAGGCGGTAGAGGTCAATACGGACATGTATTGTTAAAATTAGAACCGCAGCCTCGTGGAACCGGATTTGAATTTGTTGATGCAATTGTTGGCGGTGTTGTACCGGGCAGATTCATTCCCGCAGTTGAAAAAGGGCTTAAAGAAATATTGAATAAAGGAATTTTAACCGGAAGTAAAGTAATTGATGTTAAAGTAACTTTGTTCGACGGTTCATTCCATAACGTTGACTCTGATGAAGTATCGTTTAAAATTGCTGCTTCTCAAGCATTTAAGAAAGGATTTCTATCTGCTTCGCCGGTTATTCTTGAACCGATTTATGATATTACGGTTAAAGTACCCGAAGAATATATGGGCGATGTTATGGGAGATATTTCAAGTAAGCGCGGTAAAATTTCCGGTATGGATTCCGAAGGACCTTTCCAGATTATTAAAGCTAAAGTACCGTTATCGGAATTGTATAAATATTCAACACATCTTCGTTCGTTAACTTCGGGAAGGGGAATGCATTCAAGGGCATTTTCTCATTACGAAGAAGTACCTAAAGATGTTGAAGCAAGAATTATCGAAGAATACGAAAAATCAAAAGAAGAAGATTAATAGTATTTATTTTCATAAAGCGGAAGAATACCACTTCCGCTTTTTTTATTTTGGCAAATTAAAAATCTGTCACTCTCAAGAGTCTCTCAACATAAATGAAAAGGGAGATTCTTCACTCCTTAAAACCAGTGGTTCAGAACGACAGATGGTTTTGATTAATGAGGTAGAACAATGGATAAACTTTGGTCACCGTGGCGTTCCAATTATATTCAATCATTCAAACATAAAAGCGACAATGAGGAATGTGTATTTTGTTCCGTTCATCAATTGGATATTTATAATGACGAATCGCTGGTAGTTTATAAATCCGATTTATGTTTTGTGATGCTAAATTTGTATCCTTATAACAGCGGTCATCTGATGATTATCCCTTATCGCCACATTTCCGATATTGAAGAAATAACAAAAGAAGAATTTGCCGAGATAACCAAACTCATAACTCTATCCAAAAAAGCATTGACGGATTTAATGAAACCGCAAGGATTTAACATCGGTGCAAATATCGGTAAAGCTGCCGGTGCCGGAATCGATCAGCATATTCATTTCCACATTTTACCACGTTGGATTGGCGATACCAACTTCATGCCTGCAATCGGTGAAGTAAAAGTAATTTCGCAAGATTTGCTGGAGACTAAGAAGGAGCTTATATCTGCTTTCAAAAAATCTGCATTAAAAATTTGATTTAGATAGATAATCTTTGATAAAAATTGCTTATAGATTTTGTTCAAAGAATAGAAATTATTTATTTCCCATTATTCCAAATTTCCCTTTTCCCAATGTATAAATATCCATTTCACAGAACTATTACTACTCAATTCTCCTTTTTCCTTTAATTTATGTATATTCCGCATCGTAAAAAAGTATAGAAATAGACTAAAAAATTTCAAAATTCGGGGTTAAATGAAAGAATATCACGATCTTGTCAAACTTGTACTTGAAAATGGGGTTCGTAAAAAATCCAGAACCGGCGTAGATACTTTCTCGTATTTCGGTGCATTTTATAGAGTTGATCTTTCAAATGGTTTTCCGCTTCTTACTACCAAACAAATGATGTGGAAATCACTTTTGTATGAAGTACTATGGTATTTATCAGGCGATGACCATATAAGAAATTTACGCGAACATACAAAAATTTGGGATGCATGGGCAGACGAAAATGGAAATTTACAAACAGCTTACGGAAGATATTGGAGACGTTATCCTGTTCCCGAGAAAAGTTCTGCGTTGGGCGAAGAAGTTTTTGTAGATGAATCAAATCCATTCGTAAAAAAAGAAGAAAACGGCTCGTTGACATTCGATCAAATCGGATGGGTAATAAACCAAATAAAAAATCATCCCGAATCGAGAAGAATGGTCGTCAGTGCATGGCATCCGGCAAATGCAATTGTAAGCAAATTACCGCCTTGTCATTATACATTTACTTTTAATGTAAGCGACGGAAAATTAAATTGTCATCTTACACAACGTTCGGGTGATATTGCACTTGGTATTCCCTTTAACCTTGCGGCTTATTCTTTACTTACACAAATTATTGCACAAGATGCGGGATTGGATGTCGGTTATTTTGCTCACACAATCGTTGATGCTCATATTTATATCGCAGATAAAGGATCGGATACCGAAGAATATGATCATTCGGAAGGATTGAAACTTCAACTTACACGTGAACCGTATGAACTGCCTAAATTAAAAATTGAAAAAAAACCTTTGGATGAATTGACTTTTGATGACTTTGAACTTGCCGGTTATAAACATCATCCAAGAATAAAATTTGAAGTCGCTGTTTAACAATAAAAAAATACTATGAAGACAATATATCCGGGGGGATAAATGAAAAAGTTCTTCGCAATATTTGTCATTGTATTGTTATTCTGTGCTTGCAGAGAAAATGCCGTTGAGTTTACACTAGAACAATCAACTGCTAATGTTTTTGTTAATTCATCGCCAAGTGAAGCACAAATATATTTGAATAATTCATTTACCGGGAAGCTGACACCCGATACCTTAAAATATCTTGAACCCGGTACTTATTTGGTTACTCTAAAATTATCCGGTTATATGGATTCAAGTAAAGTAATAAATGTAGAACCGGCTGATAGAATTTCAGTCTTTATTTTGATGAGAGATAAGTTGTGAGAAAAATAATAATCGCCGCAGTGGCAAAGAATAATGTAATAGGTAAAGATGGTATTATGCCGTGGCATTCCAAAGAAGATTTGAAACATTTCAAAGAATCAACTATGGGATTCCCCTTAATTATGGGAAGAAAAACTTTCTTCTCGATGGGGGGTAAACCGTTAAAAGGTAGATTAAATATTATCTTAACAAGAGATAAAAATTTCGAGAAACCGCATGAAGATGTAATGGTGTTCGCATCTATCGAAGAGGCTTATTCATATTGTGAAAATCAGAATTATGAAAAAGTTTTTGTTACCGGCGGTGGAGAAATTTATAAACATGAAATCAATAACGTTGATGAGTTGCTTATAAGTGAAATGAAAGTTGAAGCGGAAGGAGATACATTTTTTCCACAGATAGACGAAAAGATTTGGCAAGTTGCCGAAGAAATTGTGTATTCTGAATTTACACTAAAAATTTATAGAAAAAGGAATTAACCTTTGCGTCTTAGCGACTTTGCGGTAACTCTTTTGAAAATCAACCGCTAGACACTGAGGGATTAAGATTATGAGTAAGATTATGATTAAGAGTAAGATTAAGATATTGCCGGAAAATATTTCGAATAAAATTGCAGCCGGTGAAGTTGTCCAGCGCCCGGAATCCGTTGTTAAAGAACTTCTTGAAAATTCCGTCGATGCAAATGCAAAGAATGTAGAAGTATATATTAAACAAGCCGGAAAATCTCTCATTCAAATTGTTGATGACGGCGACGGTATGAGTGAAGAAGATGCTGTTCAATGTATTCAAAGACACGCAACAAGTAAAATTTCCTCGGTAGAAGATCTCGAAGAAATTAAAACTTACGGATTTAGAGGTGAAGCTTTAAGCTCAATTGCTGCGGTTAGTCTCGTTGAAATAAAAACAGAAGTACATGATTCGGAAATCGGCACTTCAATAAAAAATAACGAAAGCGGTGAGTTCTCAAAAGAAAAAGGATCATTCCCTAAAGGAACTTCAATAGCGGTTAAGAATTTATTCTTCAACACTCCCGCAAGGAGAAATTTTCTCAAGACAAATTCAACTGAACTCAAACATATAATTGAAACATTTAAAAAGATTTCAATAAGCAGACCGGAGATTTCTTTTAAATTTTACAACGATGATGATCTTATATTTGATTATGCTGCCGGTACTTTTGAAGAGAGACTTCAACAAGTTTTTGCCGATAATATTTTAGATGCTGTAATCCCGGTAAGCGAAAAGACTGATTTCCTTTCTATTTATGGTTATATCGGCAAACCTACTTTCACAAAAAAAGATAGAAGCGATCAATATGTTTTTATTAACCGGAGATATGTTGTTAGCAGAACTGTCAATCATTCGGTCTTTAGTGCTTATGAAAATATTTTGGAAAAAGGTGACTATCCTTTCTTTGTTTTGTTCGTTGAACTTGATCCTCGAAGAATCGATATTAATGTTCATCCATCTAAATTGGAAGTTAAGTTTGAAGATGAAAAAGATATTTATGCATTCATTAATGCTGTAGTTAAAAAAAGTATCGGTAGCCATGACCTTGTTCCGTCAATGACATTTAATGAAGCGGTTGATGAAAATGAAAGATTAAAATTTACTTCGCACGGTAGAAGCGATAGAGGTGATTTCTCGGATAGACCTCGATTTAATACCGATCGGAATTCAAATAGAAACAGCATCTTTTCGGAAGAAGAGATTGACCGATTGTTTGATTCACTTAAAAGTGATATCAGTACAACATCGGTGACTGATGAAATTGAACATCCGTTTGAAGAAAAACAATCCGGTGAAATATACCATTTGCCGAAAGAAGCAAAACTCGAAAGAAGCAGAAGAGACGAACCGGTTGATGCCGATAGTTCTTTTATTGTGCTGCTGCATAATAAATATATTCTTTCTCAAATTAAAAGCGGGTTAATGATTATCGATTCGCACGTAGCGCATGAAAGAATACTTTATGAAAAAGCTCTCCGTTCATTTGAAGCTAATATTCCTTTTTCACAACAGCTTTTGTTTGCTCAGAAAATTCAAGTAGACCCCGCAGATTATGAACTTTTAAAAGAATTGGAACCGTACTTAAACAAACTCGGATTTGAAATTAAACTGATGTCTAAAAATATTGTTGCAATCAGCGGTGTTCCTTCAGATGTAAAAATCGGTTCCGAAAGAGATGCTTTGTTGGAAATTCTAAATGAATTCAGAAAGAATGAACAAGAAAAACAACTTGAAGTTAGAGATAACCTCGCAAAATCATTTTCATGTAAAGCCGCAATAAAAGCGGGTGATAAATTATCCGAACAGGAAATGAGAATCCTTGTTGATCAGCTCTTTGCTACTTCAATGCCGTATGTCTGTCCCCACGGCAGACCGATTGTAATTAAAATTCCGCTAACCGAATTAGATAAACGGTTTGGAAGAACTTAACCCATTTATTATTTTTTCTACAAAAAATTATTTGAAAGTTTAGAGGATGGTATGAAAAACGAAGAATATATAAAAGCAAAAGAAGATTATTTAGATAAATTGAACAAAGCAAAAACTACTGGGATGAAGTTCACTTCGGTTTCCGGTGAAGATGTTCAAGCTTTATATTCACCGGATGATATAAGCAACATCGATTTCTTAAACGATATAGGTTTCCCGGGTGAGTATCCTTTTACCCGTGGTATTCATCCTAATGGTTACCGCGGTAAAATTTGGACAATGCGTTTATTTGCCGGTTTCGGTTCGCCCGAAGATACAAACGAAAGATTTAAATACTTGCTGCGAAACGGTCAAACCGGTTTATCCGTCGCATTCGATTTACCTACTTTAATGGGCATTGATGCTGATGATGATTTGAGTCGCGGTGAAGTCGGGATTTGCGGTGTTGCAATATCCTCACTTAAAGATATGGAAACTTTGTTCGACGGAATTCCTTTAGACCAGGTATCAACATCTATGACCATCAATTCACCTGCCGCAATGATATTTGCATTTTATCTTGCAGTCGCAAAAAAACAAGGTGTTGGTTTTGATAAACTTCGCGGTACGTTGCAGAACGATATTTTAAAAGAATACATTGCTCAAAAAGAGTATATTTATCCCCCCGAACCTTCAATGCGAATTATTACCGATATGATTGAATACTGCACAAATGAAGTTCCGCAATGGAACCCGGTATCGGTGAGCGGTTATCATATTCGTGAAGCCGGTTCAACAGCAGCCCAAGAATTGGCTTATACTTTAGCTGATGGCTTCGCGTACATCGAAGCCTGTATTGCAAGGGGAATGGATGTAGATGATTTTTCTCCTCGTATCTCATTCTTTTTTAATTCACATCTAGACTTCTTTGAAGAAATTGCCAAGTTTAGAGCAGCACGCAGAATTTATGCAAGAAGAATGAAGGAAAAATACGGTGCGAAAAATCCGCGTTCGTGGTGGTTAAGATTTCATACCCAAACAGCAGGTTGTACTCTGACTGCACAGCAGCCTGAAAACAATATTGTTAGAACTGCATTGCAAGCATTAGCAGGAGTTTTGGGCGGCACGCAATCGCTTCATACCAACTCAATGGACGAAACACTTGCATTACCGAGTGAGAAAGCCGCAAAGATCGCTTTACGCACGCAACAGTTAATTGCTTATGAAACCGGCGTTATGAATACTGTAGATCCGTTGGGCGGAAGCTATTACGTTGAAGCGTTGACAAATAAAATGGAAGAACAAGCAAATAAAATATTTGATGAAATTGATTCTCTCGGCGGCGTGATATCTGCAATTGATGCCGGTTATTTCCAGAAAGAAATTGCCGATGCGGCTTACCGTTATCAACGTGAGCTTGAAAAGAAAGAAAAGTTTATGGTCGGTGTAAATGAATTTGTAGAAGAAAACGAAAAGATAGATATACCGATTTTACAAATCTCACCCGAAGTTGAAAAGAAACAGAGAGAGCAATTAGCTGAACTTAAACTAATCCGTAACCAGCAAGCCGTTGAAGCTTCTTTAGCTGCAATAAGTCAAGCTGCCGTTGACGGCTCCAATTTAATGCCGGTATTTATTGAAGCTGCTGAAAATTATGTTACTTTAGGTGAAATGGTAAATGAACTGAAAAAACATTTCGGAGTTTACGAAGAAGCTATTGTATTCTAACTGATGGCAAAGGATTATCTCAAATTACTTCGCATTTCACATTGGATCAAAAATATTTTTGTTTTTGTTCCGATTATGTTTTCACAACATCTCTTTGATTGGTTTTATTTAAGTGATGTACTTCTTGCATTCGTAACCTTTTCTTTTACATCAAGCATGGTTTATGTTTTTAACGATCTGGTTGATGTAGAGTTTGATAAATTACACCCGGTTAAAAAATACCGCCCGATTGCGAGTGGCAACATCAATCCATCTCAAGCGAAAATTCTTATTGTTGTACTATTTGTTATTATCATTTCTCTTTTATCACAATTAAACCGGGAATTTATATATGTACTTAGCGGTTATATCCTAATAAACTTTTTTTACAGCATAAAACTTAAAAACATAATAATTGTCGATCTGTTTTGTATTGCCAGCGGTTTTATGCTTCGTGTTTTAGCCGGTGCATTTGTTGCCGATATATACGTTTCCAACTGGCTGATTTTAACTACAATATTTTTAGCACTGTTTTTAGCTATTATGAAAAGACGTTCCGAGTTTATCGCTTATGAAGGAGATAATTCCACCAGAATTGTTCTTAAAGATTATTCGGAAAGATTTATTGATCAGATTTCTGCAATTTCTGCCGGGGGATTAATAATTTGTTATGCACTTTATTCTGTCTCCGAAAGAACAATAACTCAGTTCGAATCAGAACTGTTTGTTTTTACAACCATATTTATTGTCTTTGGTGTTTTCAGATATATGTTCTTAGTTATTAAGAAAAGCAAAGGCGAAAACCCAACCGAAATAATGTTGACGGATTTCCCAATGATTATCAACACTATCTTATATATATTTGTAATTATCGCAATAATATACTTTCTCTAATATCATGCTTAAAACCATAAGCTTTGTTATAATAATTTCATTCATTTTTTACGCATGTGCTTCAAGCAAATGTGTGAAAGAAAATAACGATAAAGTAAATAAAGATGAATTTACGCAAAATGAAATGGGAATAAATCTTAAACAAGTTTTTGTATGGATAAATATGATGCCCGGACCGGATTTTAATCCGCGCATTAACATTACCGGTGAAATTGAAGTTACGGAATCGTCTGAATATGAAATTGAACAAATAACATTATCAACTATAAATATTTATCAGAACGATTTGCAATTTTATTCAATTGAACCTATAATTAGATTCGGTGAAAAGCCGTCGGGCGATAATAACAAACTTCTAATATTTTCTACCAATGACGGCATGAATGTTAAAGATAAATTTGATATCGATACTGAAGTAGATGTAGAATTTATTTTTACATCGTATGATGGTACTTTTTCCCGTTTTGAAAAGAATCTTGTAATTCAGAAGGCATATTAAGCTAAATGGAATTAATAATATTAATAGTACTTTTATTATTCAGCGCTTTTTTTTCATCCTCCGAAATTGCATTTGTTGTTGCAAATAGAATCAAAATTGAAGTCCGCGCAAGACAGAAAAATTTATCTGCAAAGAACTCCAATTACTTTGTAAAAAATCCGCAAATATTTTTTTCTACAATATTAATATCCAACAATATTGTAAACATTGCTTTTGCTTCAATAGCTACGTTTTTTTTAACAACCCATTTTCACCTTAATGATTTTGAAATATTATTAATTACTGCAACTCTGCTTCTAATCATAGGGGAAATCATACCGAAATATATTGCGAGAGAAACAGCTGATTTTCTTTTCGGAGTATTATCAACACCGATTAGAATAGTTACATTCATTCTTTTCCCATTCGTAAAAATAACATCATCTATTTCCGATTTGTTAACCAGAAGAAAAGACTTGGATGAGGTTGAAACACATCAATTATTTGACAAAGAAGAATTTCAAGAATTAATTTACGAAAGCTCCGCTGCCGGGGAGGTCGATGCAAGAGAATCGGGAATTATTAGTAAAATTATTGATCTGCGCGAACAAAAAGTTTATGAATGTATGACACCCCGAACCGGTATTGTTGGGATTGAAATTAACAGCTCAATAGAGGAAACATTGCAAGTATTAATAGATTCCGGTTACACAAAAATTCCTGTGTATGAAGAAAATCTTGACAATATAAAAGGATTAATAATTGCTAAAGATTTATTCAAAAACCCGGAAAATATAAAATCTATTATGCGTGATATTATATTCGTCCCCGAAACTAAAAAGACACTTGAAATGCTGAATGAACTTTTAGAGAAAAGTATTTCAATTGCAGTTGTTGTAGACGAGTTCGGTGGAACTGCCGGAATTATTACAGTTGAAGATATTATCGAAGAGATGTTGGGTGAAATAAGAGACGAATATGACGAAGAAGAAGAAGTAAACAAAAAAATTAATGAAACAACTTATGTATTCAGCGGTAAAGTTGAAATTGACCGGATCAATGAAGAGTTCGATCTCGGTATTCCCGAAGGAGATTATGAAACAATTGCCGGTTATATTATTTCGGAACTGGGAAGAATACCGGCTAAGAGTGAAGCTTTTTCAATTGGGCAGTATAATTTTACTATTCTTCGCTCCAACAAAACTCGTGTCGATCTGGTTAAGCTCATTATTGAGCCGGATATTATAGAAGACATGTAAACCTTCGAGGTAAGAGTTTGCTGCTAAAGAACTTTATCCTCGAAGGTTGCTATCGATGCTAGCAACATTGAAGGTAAGAAACAAGTGACTCGCCAGAGTTCTGCGAAGTCTGACGACCTTCAAGGTTTTCCGAGTTGATCTTGTTAAACTTTTTGTTGAAAAGGATTTTTTAGAAGACATGTAAACCAGTCAAATCACACCTTGAATCCTTTTTACGGCTGTTACATCCAACCTCCAATTAAATTACAAAATTATGTTAGAAATATTCGGATACATAGCTGCATTATTTGTCGGAATTGCTCTGGGGCTAATCGGAGGAGGCGGTTCGATACTTACCGTACCTATATTAGTTTACTTATTAAACATTGACCCGGTGCCGGCAACAGCATATTCCTTATTTATTGTAGGATTAACTGCTTTAATAGGTTCGTTTACTTATATAAAGAGAAAAGAAATAAGTTTTTCTACTGCGGTTGTTTTTGCAGTTCCTTCATTTATAGCCGTATTTACGACAAGAAAATTTATTGTTCCGGCAATTCCGGATGAAATTTTGAGCTTTGAAAGTATTGTTATCACAAAAGATATTTTCATTATGATTTTATTCGCTGCGTTGATGATCGCCGCATCAGTTTCGATGATAAAAAAAAATAAATTAGCACAGGTAGAGTCGGTAATTCCAATTAACTATCCGATGATTTTTTTTGAAGGAATTGTTGTAGGGTTTTTAACCGGCTTAGTTGGTGCGGGCGGAGGTTTTCTGATTATACCGGCATTAGTAATTCTTGCAAAACTTCCGATGAAAGTTGCTATTGGAACTTCTTTAATAATTATTGCTGTTAAGTCATTGATTGGTTTTACGGGGGATATCGGTACAAACTTAACAGTGGATTGGTTATTTCTTTTTGTTATTTCCGGGTTAGCAGTTGCAGGTATATTCTTTGGCAGCTATATATCAAAGTTTATTTCAAACGAAAAATTAAAACCGGCATTCGGTTGGTTTGTTTTGGTAATGGGTATTTATATAATTACAAAAGAAGTTTACACAATTTTGTAGAATAAATTAAGGAGTAATAATGGGATTATTCGATTCGGCAAACAAAGTTCAAGTAATTGATTTGGATTCGTCAACATTTGAAAAACAATTAAAAGAAGATAAAGATGCAGTTTTAATTGATGTGCGTACAAAAGGAGAACATGTTGAAGCTAAAATTCCGAATTCACAATTAATTGATATTATGGACCCGATGTTTCTTGATAAAATTGAACAACTCGATAAAGACAAAACTTATTATCTATACTGCAGAAGCGGTAACAGAAGCTATCATGCCGGAAGAGCTATGATTCAAAGAGGCTTTACAAAAGTTTACAACCTTGAACCCGGCATAATCGGCTGGATGGGTGAAGTAGAATAAATAATAATAATGTAACCGCAGTCTTTACGTCTGCTATAAAGTTTATAAAAAAAGTGGAGTATTAAAAAATGTATTTCGAACACGTATATGAAAAAGGATTAGCGCAGGCAAGTTACTTTATAGGATGCCAGGCTACCGGCGAAGCAATTGTAATCGATCCGAAAAGAGATATAGATACATACTTGCAAATTGCAGAACGGGAAAATATGCGCATTACAAAAGTAACGGAGACACACATTCATGCAGATTTTCTAAGCGGCTCACTCGAACTTGCTCAAGCAACCGGTGCGGAAATTTTACTTAGTGATGAAGGCGGTAAAGATTGGGAATATCAATTTGAACATACCGGACTAAAAGACGGTGATAAATTCAAAGTTGGTAATTTAATTTTAGAAGTTATGCATACACCGGGGCACACACCGGAGCATATCAGTTTCCTATTAACAGACGGCGCAGCAAGTACAAAACCGATTATGTTATTCACCGGTGATTTTGTTTTCGTTGGTGATATAGGCAGACCCGATTTATTGGAAAAAGCCGCCGGTATTACCGGAACGATGGAAAAGGGTGCAAAAGATATGTTTCAATCACTTAAAAAATTCAAAGCTCTTCCGGATTATATTCAAGTTTGGCCGGGACATGGAGCCGGTTCGGCTTGCGGTAAATCATTAGGTGCAGTTCCGAGTACAACCGTCGGTTATGAAAAAATTGTTAACTGGGCAATGAATATTAGTGACGAAGATGAATTTGTTAAACAATTATTAGAAGGTCAGCCTGAACCTCCGAAATATTTTGCTATGATGAAAAAATTAAACAAAGTCGGTCCGCAAGTTTTAGGCGGTATTCCCAGACCCGGTAGAATGACTTTGAGCCAATTCAAAAATGCGGTTGATAACAAAATTAAAATAGTCGATACGCGTGATAAACTTTCTTTTGCCGGCGGACATGTTCCCGGGTCATTAAATATTCAAGATAACGGTTCTTTCAGTACATGGGCTGGATGGATGTTAAACTATGATGAACCTTTCGTTCTTATCGCTCCCGATCATAGAATTGAAGACTTAACTAAAAAACTAATTAGAATTGGATTGGATAATATTTACGGCTATCTCCCAAATATGGATGCATTAGCAAATGCCGGGAACGAATTGAGAACTTTAAATCAAATTACATGCTCCGAATTATTTAATCTCATAGAAGAAGATAATGTCCAAATTATTGATGTTAGAGGACTGAGCGAACATAAAAGCGGGAATATTAACGGTTCGGATAATATTCATGTCGGTTATATTAATGAAAACTTAGATAGGATTGAAAAGAATAAACCGGTTGTTGTTCATTGTCAAACCGGAGACCGTTCTGCTATTGCGGCAAGTTATTTATTGAACAAAGGATTTGATAATGTAATTAATTTAACCGGCGGTTACACTGCATGGATTCAAGACTGCGGAAAAAACGGGCAAAAGTCAAACGTGAAAAGTGAAATAGAAACAGTATAGTTGATAAGCACAAGATTAGTGATATATTAGTTTTTTTTAATCAAAATATTCTCAAATAATAATAGAATCTTTTGATTGAAATTAATTTCATAAAAAAACATAAAGCCGCGAATGCGCGAATAAATCATTTTTACAATTCGAGCTTTTATTCGTTTTTCATTAGCGAATTCGCGGCAAAAACTCAAGCCGCAGACGCGCAAATTAAGTATTCACTTCTGCCGACTGTTGTGAACTTTGAGATTCATTTATTCTCCTAGTGGTAAAGCTTTGAAACCAAAACAAACACAAAGATTTCACAAAGTGCACAATTTCATATTAACACAAAATCCAATCACCCAATCATCCAATCACCCAATCATCCAATCAACCAATCATCCAATCATCCAATCATCCAATCATCCAATCCTCCAATCTGGAGTGACTTTTTCGACATCCCGCTTTTTTCTAGCGAGACGCAAATCCATTAATCTCTCCCAATTTCCAATTATACCCAAAGTTGATTAACTTTCAACTCCAAAATTTATGATACCCAAAACTTTCATTAGAAATCAATTATTTATAGAAAAAATATAGGATAAGTTAAATGGCAGATTACAAAATTATTTGGACAAAGATTGACGAAGCACCGGCTTTGGCTACTTATTGTTTTCTTCCTATAGTAAAATCATTTACTAAAGGAACGAAAATAGAATTCGAGACAAAAGATATTTCATTAGCAGGAAGAATTATCGCAAACTTTCCCGATAAACTTACCGAAGAACAGAAAATACCCGATTACTTGGAAGAACTCGGCAGATTAGTAAAGACTCCCGATGCAAACATTATAAAACTTCCCAACATAAGTGCATCAATACCGCAGCTTCAAGCAGCAATAAAAGAATTACAGGGAAAAGGTTATGATATTCCCGTCTATCCCGAAGAACCTAAGAACGATGAAGAAAAAGCATTACAGAAAAGATTTGCTAAAGTTTTAGGTTCGGCTGTTAATCCAGTTCTTCGTGAAGGAAATTCCGACCGCAGACCGGCTGCATCTGTAAAAGAATTTGCAAAAAAGCATCCTCACAAAATGATGAGACCCTGGCCTAAAGAAGGTTCTAAAGCTCGTGTTTCTCACATGAATGAAAAAGATTTCTACGAATCCGAAAAATCGGTCACAATAGATGAACCATGTGATGTAAGAATTGAATTTGTAAGTAAAGATGGAAACACTGAAGTATTAAAACAAAATTTTCCGCTATTAAAAGGCGAGGTAATTGATTCATCAACAATGAACGTTGCAGCATTAAGAAAATTTTATGCTGAACAAATAAAAGAAGCAAAGAAGGATGACGTTCTCCTTTCACTTCACTTAAAAGCTACAATGATGAAAATTTCCGACCCGATAATGTTCGGGCATGCAGTATCTGTTTACTTCAAAGATGCATTGGATAAACATTCCGAAACATTAAAATCAATCGGCGCGAATGTTAATAACGGTTTGGCGGATGTAATTTCAAAATTGAATAAACTTCCTGACGATAAGAGAACAGAAATAGAAGCCGACATTAATAAAGTATATGAAACACAACCTGCACTTGCAATGGTTGATTCTCGTAAGGGAATTACAAACCTTCATGTACCTAACGATATTATTGTCGATGCATCAATGCCGAATGTAGTGCGAGACGGCGGTAAGATGTGGAATAATAATGACGAACTTCAAGATACAATTGCTATGGTACCGGATAGATGTTATGCAACCATGTATAAACAAATTCTTGAAGATGCTAAACGAAACGGGCAGTTTGATCCGGCAACGATGGGTAATGTATCAAACGTTGGATTGATGGCACAGAAAGCCGAAGAATACGGCTCGCACGATAAAACATTTGAAGCAAAAGCCGAAGGAATTATTCGTGTTGTTAATTCAAAAAATGAAACTCTACTTGAACAAAAAGTTGAAACCGGCGATATATTCAGAATGTGTCAAGCAAAAGATGAAGCTATTAAAGATTGGGTTAAACTTGCGGTTAAAAGAGCAAAAGCTTCTAGTTCACCCGCAATATTTTGGCTTGATGTAAATAGGGGACACGATGCCGAGATTATTAAAAAAATTAACCAATATTTACCTGAGCACGATACAACCGGACTCGATATAAAAATTATGAAACCCGTTGATGCAATGAAATTTACTTTGGAAAGAGTTCGTAAAGGACTTGATACAATTTCGGTTACCGGTAATGTACTTCGTGATTATCTTACCGACTTATTCCCGATCTTGGAACTTGGAACAAGTGCCAGAATGTTGTCGATTATCCCTTTATTAAACGGCGGCGGTTTATTTGAAACCGGTGCTGGCGGCTCTGCACCTAAACATGTTCAGCAATTCTTAAAAGAAGGTCACTTAAGATGGGATTCGCTTGGCGAATACTGCGCATTGGTGCCGTCACTTGAGTTAGCTGTTGAAAAAACCGGGAACGAAAAAGTAAAAATAATATCTGCAGCCCTCGATAAAGCTGTCGGTAAATATTTAGAAAATGCTAGATACCCATCGAGAAAAGTTAACGAAATTGATAACAGGGGAAGTTCGTTTTATCTTACTTTATATTGGGCGGAAGCATTAGCAGAGCAAAATGAAGATCAAGAAATTAGATCACGTTTTGAAAAAATTGCAAATGCTCTTAAAGCAAATGAAGAAAAAATAAACGAAGAACTAATTGCCGCACAGGGTAAACCGGTTGATATCGGAGGATATTTCTTCCCGGATGAAGACTTAGCAGAAAAACAGATGCGACCAAGTGAAACATTAAATAAAATTATTGATACAATGTAAAAAAAGCAGAACTCCTAATTCATATGTCAGATTTATCCGCCGAAACTTTAGTGAAGGTGGAATTCAGAATCCCGGTTCATTAAAGAGCCGGGATTTTTTTTATGTGATTTTGGTTATTGCCATTATTAATAAATATATCTACATTAATTTTGTAATAAGACCTTGTTGACTTGATATTGTCTCTGACGTGACTTTCCGCCAGAATTTCAGATAAATATTATACTTTAACTGAATTATTAGCAGGAGGGAAAGATGCTATTCATCAAAAAGGTCATATTGCTTATTGCCGTCCTCTCATTTTTAACTTCGTTACAAGCGCAAAATAATTGGACTGTTTCCGTAATCGATTCATTTCAAACAACAAGGGTTGGTCAAGGTATCTGGGGATTAAACTCTGTAGTTCATGAAAATACTATTCACCTTACCTATTTTTATCACAATCAAAATTCGGAAACCTTTCTGTTTTATTCTATGAAAAATGGAAATTCATTTACTATTGATACCGTTGCAACTATTAGTGGGTTCAATAGTTATGCGGTGTCAACTGCCATGCAGTTTCATCCCGACGGTTCAAAATGGATTTATGCCGGGTATTATTCTGCTCCAAACCGTATAACCGGGTTTTATAAACAATCAAATTTAGGGTGGGATTATACTTACATTGATGAACCGGGAGATATTAAGACGGTTAGAGCAATTCAGAATAATACTGAAATGGGATTCGCATATGTTGGTATGGGAATATACAACCAACTCCAAAGTATCAAGTATGCTAATTGGAATAATGACCAATGGGAAATCACTACCATTACTGAACGTTATGATACTTATAAAACTACTCCAAGTATAATAGAATCCGGCGGAAAGATTTTTCTAGTTTTTGGAGAGGGGAGACATCCCGATTCACTTATAACTCGAGTTTATGTAAAGGAAAATCAAGCTTGGCAGATTTCGTTTACAGATTTGATGGAGATTCCTTATGCTGGTGGTAGTATCGGCGGTTTACACACTTTAATTGGAATTTCCAACCCGGGAAATCCTTACATAATGCATACTCTTTCAAATGAAGTCCATCCAAGATTTTATGAAATGAATAGCGGAGTTTGGGGGCAGGTTACAATAAATTATCCTGCTTCATCAATATTAATTAAAGGACCGCGCGGTTCAAATATTTTATTTGATAGTGAAAACACTATGTTTATAATTTCACAACACAGTGGATTTGGCTCAATTATTACTTGGATTAAAGAAAACGGTGACTCCGGTTATACAGATATTCCATATAAGTATATTGTTGGTTTGGGAGATTTCGCTATTCTAAATAATGAAATCTATGTTTATTATTACGATGGTTACCCGGATTACCCTTATAATAGACCTGTAACATTCAAAGAAGCTAAAATTAATATTTCTACTTTGTTGACGGATGTTGATGAAAGTAATATTCAACTTCCTCAAGAATTTATTCTTCATCAAAACTATCCGAATCCGTTTAACCCGACAACAACAATAAAATTTTCAATCCCGGTTGCAGTGGATGCTGACTTTGCAAACACTTCAACAAAGCTTGTGGTATATAATTCGCTTGGAGAGAAAATTGCAACACTTGTTGATGAACAAAGATCACCCGGAATTTATGAAGTTCAATTTAATGCGAGCAGCCTTGCGAGTGGGGTCTATTATTATAGATTAACCAGCGGGCAGTTTACAAAAACAAAGAAACTCCTTTTGCTGAAATAAAGCATGGAAAAATTACAATTTTAAAATCCCGGCTTAAAATAAACCGGGATTTTTTTTTCGCGAATTAGCGGCTTAAGTTTTTTGTTTTATACGTGAATTTAAAATTTATTCATTACATCCCACCAAAATAACAATGCAGACATGAATTGGAAATAAGAAATCATCTATCAGAAATCAAAAATTTAAATCGCTGTTCAATATAGAATCTGGATTTTTAAATGAGAATAAATGTCCATTGATAAAATCAGGAGTTACCCCGAAATTTAAATGAGTATTCATCTAATTTGTTTAGTTTATTACACATTTAGCAATTAGCAAATGGAAAAATAAACTATATGTAGAATAACAATATTGTATTTATTCGCGCATTACCGGCTTACGCTTTTGCCTTTGGATTGAGCGAATAAAAACACAGTACATAAAACGAGTCCCTTTTTAGCCGCGAATACGCTAATTTATTCGCGAATTAGCGGCTTACGCTTTTTTTTGTCGTGAATACGCAAATGATAAATTGTCGATTTAACTGTTCTTAGAATTTTGGGGTAACTCCTGTGATAAAATATCTTGCTATTAAAAAATGATTAAATTATTTTAATAAGCAATTACAATACTATTAAAGTTATAGTAATCACTTGAAAAAAATTACAAGTACTTTTAATAGCAAACCGAAGCTGCTTGACCAAGTAAGAATAACTTTACGTAACCTGAGATACAGTAAGAAAACAGAAGAAGCGTATACAAAGTGGATTAAGGATTTTATAATTTTTAATAACAAGCAGCATCCCGAAAAGTTAGATAATAAACATATATCGGATTATCTTTCTTACCTTGCGGTTAACAGGAGAGTTTCGGCATCAACGCAAAACCAGGCTTTGTGCGCCATAGTTTTTTTATATAAAAAAGTTTTAAACAAAGATTTTGGCTGGCTTGATGATGTTGTAAGAGCAAACAAAAGTTCGAGAATTCCCGTAGTATTTTCCAAGAGTGAAGCAGTTAATGTCATTTCAAATTTATCAGGCATACCAAAACTTGTAGCGTCAATTTTATACGGGAGCGGATTACGATTAAACGAATGTTTAACGCTGAGAGTATTGGATATTGATTTTGAAAATAAGATAATAACAGTCAGAAGAGGTAAAGGCGATAAAGACAGAACATCTGTTTTGCCTTCATCAATAATTCCCGAACTCAAAGCACATTTAAAAAATATTTTCGAAACTCATTATGAAGATTTAAAAAGAGGATACGGAGAAACAATATTGCCGGATGCAATTGAAAAAAAATTTCCGAATGCTTCCAAAGAATTTAAATGGCAGTTTGTTTTCCCGGCAAATAAAAGAACAAAACTCGAAAAAAACGGAAAGATAACCAGACTACCTATTCATGAAAGCACAATTCAAAAAGCTATTACAACAGCCGTTAAAAAATCTAAGATAGATAAAAAGGCGGGCTCGCATACATTTCGACACAGTTTTGCTACACAACTTTTAAGTGACGGATATGATATTAGAACTATACAGGAGTTGTTAGGACATAAATCCTTACGAACAACTATGATTTATACACATGTGTTAAAAAATATTTCTGGTGTAAGAAGTCCTCTGGACTAACGCTGTGTTATTCCAGAAATATTTTCGGATATAACACAAATAAAAATGAGTTGATTGAATTTGTTTTTGTTGAATAAATGAACTGTCTGAAGTGAAAATTAGGATTTAAAAATTCTGTTATTCCCGACAAAATTTCGGGAATAGCAGAAAAAGAAAATGTAATTAAACCCGATTTAGCGTCGGGCTATATATATGTTATACAACAAAGGTGAATGATATGAAAACTAAAATAATTTTATTCAATTTTATCTTGCTTTCATTTATTCTTAGTAGCTGTAGTTTGTTTGATGGCGATGTTGATGTGAATTTTCAATTGAAGAAAACAAATTATAGTATTGCTGATACACTCAAAGGTACTTTCACTGTGTCAAATTTCACTTCCGATGATATTACTTTTCAATTTAATTCAAGCTGCGAGTACAATTTATTTATTAAACGTGGCGATATTGTCGTAAGATATTATCCAGAAATTTGCGCACACGTTATGCTTAGAGTTACTTTGAAAGAAGATGAATCTAAAACTTATGATATTGAGTTGCCTTTAGTTGATTCAGATTATCAAAATATTGATAAAGGGAATTATACTATTGAGATTGGCTTGGCAAATAATAATTCAAGGGTTCTTACTAAAGATTTCACAATTGAATAATAATGTTGTATAACCAGCCAATCAACCCGACCGCCTTTTCGCATTCGGGTTTTCTAAAATTCTTGGGTTGGACGTTCCGTTTTAAGTTTGTTGTTCTAAGTAGTTCTATTAATTAACATTGTTGCAAACTCCACTTGCGAATAAAGATAAGTGCAGTTTGCTAAATCTTTGGCTTTGTCTTTTTAATCTGCATTGCTGTTCTGGGCGGCGGGTTATCGGCAACGTCGTTATATACCTTTGGAAATAGATGGATAAAAACGAAGAATTTCTTAAAAACATAAAAGCTGAATTGCTTCGTAAAGAATATAAACCCAAAACCATTGAGCTTTATGTTTTATGGTTAAACAAACTTCAGAAATATTATGCGGTAGCTGACTTAAATGAAGTTACATTCAAGCAAATTAAAGATTACATAGATTTCTTAACTAATAGAAAAAATTCCGCACCAAGAACAATTCGACAAGCTGCACATACTTATAAAACAATTTATAGCAATTTATTAAATAAGCCATTCGATTTTTCATTGTTGGAGAAGCATCCTAAAATTGAGGAAGAAAAACCCGAGATACTTGAAAAAAGTGAAATTATAGAGTTATTAAACAATACAGCTGATTTGCGTTATCAATTATTTTTTGCTTTAATGTATTCTGCTGGTATAACATTTGGCGAAGCTAAAGAATTAAAAATAAAAGATTTTGATTTTGTAAATAATACAATCACCATTAGAAGTAAAACTGTACAAAGTACACGTAAAACAGAATTATCAACGTTTGTTGAAAAAAAGTTACAAGAATTTATTAAACAGTACAAAATCAAAAATTATCTTTTTGAAAGTAATACAAAAGGTAGACTTCTTGATGATAGTACAATCCAAAAAGCTTTTCAAAAAGCTGTAATCAAAGCTGGTATACAAAAACAAGTAACCCCAAAAACACTTAAGTATTCTTATGTAAAACACGTTGAAGAAGATGGAGTACCGTTACCAGCGCTTATGAAACATTTGAATATGGTATTCAAATGGCGGTCAAGAACAATGTGGTTTTACAGTAAAATAGTAGAGCGAGATGTTTCAATCATTCATAATCCATTGGACAAGTTAATTTACTCTGATATTGAAAAATTAAATTTAGTATCAATTGAAAGAATGCTACTAAAGGTTTCGGATGTAAATGCAAAAGATTTTATTCTTGAAGGTATACAATGCATAAAATCTGGAGTTTACAGAGCTGCTGTAATATTTATTTGGTCGGCAGTTATGTTTACTATTTATCAGAAATGTTTAAAAGAAGATAAAAATGATTTAAACAAAGCTTTAAAAAAATATTATAGAGATGCCCCCCAAATTAATTCAATTGAAGATTTTGCCTATATAAAAGATAGAGTTGTTCTTGAAGCTACTGCTGAACTTTCTATTTATGATAAAAATTCTAAAAATGTTTTAATAGAATGTTTGGACTTGAGAAATAAATGTGGTCATCCAAGTGTATATAAACCAAAACCAATTCGTGTTGCTGCATTTTTAGAAGATATAGTTAATATAGTTTTTTCAAATGTTTAAAACGGTATATAACCAGCCAATCAACCCGACCGCCTTTTCGCATTCGGGATTTGTAAAATTCTTGGGTTGGTCGTTCCGTTTCAAGTTTGTTGTTCAAAGTTGTTCTATTAAATAACATTGTTGCAAACTGCACTTGCAAAGAAAGATAAGTGCAGTTTGCTAAATCATTGGCTTTGTCGTTTTAATCTGCATTGCTGTTATGGGCGGCGGGTTATCGGCAACGTCGTTATATGGCATAGGGAAGGAGATTAATGAAAGAAAATAAAAACATCAAAATCATATTTCATTCTTATAATCCTTACAAAAGAAACTTTCCAAACACAAGAGTTGTGACTAAAGATGTTTTGGACTTAATAAAATTTCTTAGAAGTGAAGGTTATGATGTTAGAGTGTATCCAGAAGATAATTCTAAAATTACATATCTGGCTAGAAAAGGCGTAAGAGAAATATTATCCGACCCTGTTTATGCTACTATTATCAATGCAAGTATTTCATTAATAATGAGCATCTTTGGGAACTATTTATATAATAAGTTTAGGAAATCTCCAAAAGAAATAAATCTAGATATGATTTTGGAATTTGATGAAAATGGGAGAAAGGTTAAATATAACCATATTGGTTCTGAGATTAGCGATGAAAGATTTAATATTATTTTAAAATCATTAGATGAAAGAGCAAATAGTTATTATAACGCTTTAAGAAATAGACCAACTGATTCAAACCATCCATTGCCCATATTTCTAGAACATACTGCAAAATTAGTCGGTTGGGGAAAACTAATCCAAGGAGATGATAATCGTCTTATTTTGGAAGAAGGTATTATAGATGACCCCAATATAATGGATAGAGTCGATAAAAAAGAATTGAATGGACTAAGTATCACATTATTAGTTGAAGATGTTTTATGTTCAATATGTAATTCTGATTATACTTTATGTGAACATATTTCTGGAACAGAATATAACGGGAAAAAATGCACAGCAGAATTACGTTCCGGAAAATTAGTAGATGTTAGCCTAGTTGCAGAGCCAATTAATCCTCATTGCAAACTCTATTTAAAAGGTAATAAATAAAAAAATGCCATATAACAAGCGGTTCAAGCTGACTGCGTTTTCGCATTCGGCTTTTTACAAATTTTAATGTTGGTCGTTCCGTTTCGGCAGTCTTGTTCAAAGTAGTTATACTAAAAAAGTTTTTAAATAATTATTGGCATTTGTGGTTTCATTCGGCATTCTTGTTCTGGGCAGCAGCTTAACCGCAACGCCGTTATGCCTCTGATTAAGTTTATTAAAAGTTAAGTTTCAAAATGGTTATATTGGCAACGAAAATAAACAAAGGAATTTTCTAAATGCCAGGATTATGGACAAAAGAAAAAGAAATTGAATTCTTTACCAATTCAAGAAAATTTGCAACACCGGAACAATTATTTTATGTATCCGATAAAAACCAATATTATTCCTATTGGCCTAAAAGTTATAAAGGTGATAAAACTACTCTTCAAAGTAGAAATGCTCTGATTGGAAATTTTACTGAAAAATTTTCTGTTGACCTTCTCCAAGATTTTGCAAAAAAGCATCATTGGTTTGCTGTTCAAGGTGTTGTTTGTGATGAAATAGGTTTGAGCAGACAATCAAATGCTGATGTTGCTATTTGCAAAACAAAAGATATCAATCAAAAACCAGAAAATATCTTGATGCTTTTTGAAGTGAAAATGTCAATTGTGTGGAATTGGGAACTCGTTGTAGAAGATCAAAATGAAAAGTTAATTTGCCTTGGTGATTATAAAACGCACAAAGGAAATCCTGGATTGCTTCGCTCTGATTCAATGTTAAAAGCGATTGGAAAAAGTATCAATAGCAGAGTATCAGATTATGCAGCATCACGAATACCAATCGTAATCTTGGGTAATACACCAATTACTCAATCGTACAATAAGAAAGTAGACTTCCTTTTCAATGCTGGAATTATTCAAGGATTTTGGTCAGTAAATCCTAATCCACTTGATGATAATGGTGAAAACATCAAAGAAACTGAAAAAGGTGGCTTTTTTAGAATGGATAATTACTCAGAATTAGAGAATCATTTGGAAAACTTGCTTTCTGAACCGAAAGAATTTTTCTCAAGTATGAAATCTAAAAAAGAACTTGGTAGAATAATTGAAATTGCTAATCGAGAATCCGATATTGAACTGAAAGCACAAAAATTTTTACAATTGATAAGAGATTAATAATGGATGTAAATATAAAAAGAAAACAAGGTACTAAAACAAGTTCATTTGGAACAAATGGTAGAATTAATCACGATTCTTCACAATTTTATAATAGTCGATTATATGAAGGATTAACCTCAACTAAAAAAGTTGAGTATATCGAGAACAAAATTCCAAATGAATTCATCAATAATATTTTCTGCAAATCAAGTGAAAATATGGTAGAACTTCCTGATGATAGTGTTCACTTAATGATAACCTCACCGCCATATAATGTTACAAAAGAATATGATGAAGATTTGAGTTTACAAGAATATGTTGGTCTATTAAACCGAGTTTGGAAAGAAACCTACCGTGTATTAGTTCCGGGCGGACGTGTATGTATTAATGTTGCCAATCTTGGCCGAAAACCTTACATTCCGCTGCATTCTTATATTATAGAAGGAATGTTGGCTTTAGGTTTTGTGATGAGAGGTGAAATTATTTGGAACAAAGCTTCGAGTGCAAGTCCTTCAACAGCTTGGGGTAGTTGGCTTTCCGCTGCTAATCCAGTCTTACGAGATATTCACGAATATATTTTAGTTTTTTCAAAGGAATCTTTTTCATTACCACGGAATGGAAAAGAGGCAACAATAAAAAAAGAAGAATTTTTAGAGTGGACAAAAAGTGTTTGGACTTTCTCGGCTGTTTCTGCAAAAAAAGTCGGACATCCCGCACCATTCCCCGAAGAATTACCACACCGATTAATAAATTTATATTCATTTAAAAACGATGTCATACTGGACCCATTTCTTGGGAGTGGAACTACCTGTTTATCAGCATTAAAAAATAATCGTAATTATGTTGGTTATGATATTAGCCAAGAGTATATAAATTTAGCTAACAGCAAACTAAACGAAATTAAGAACCAAACAAATCTATTCCAAGATGAGGCATAACAAGCACATCAACCCGACCGCTTCATTCTACTTGGGCTTTGAAAATTGTTCTTGGGGTAGTCGTTCTAAAAAAGTTTGTAGTGCAAGGTAGTCGTGCTAAATAAAATCGTAGCAAAAAATGTTTGCGAAATAAAATAAACATTTTTTGCTTTAAATCATTCGGGTTGTCATTCTACTCGGCATTGTATCTTTGGGCGGCGGGTTATGTGCAAGGCCGTTAGGCAATAGTAAATAATTATACGTATAAATTTTGCATAAAATAAGGAAAAACAGATAATTATATATAGCCTTAAATCTAAGTGCTCTTTTAGTTAATCAGATTTGTTTTCACTAAACAGAAAGTTCATAAAAAGTATTTTATAAAATCTAAAATCGATTCAAAACAAAATATAAAACTAGGTTTGTTTTGACTACAATATCGATGAAAAAAGTAAGAATAATTTTTATAGAAATAACTTTGTGCCAATAACATTGAATAAAAATAAAAGCGAATCTTATTAGGTAAATAATGATGAAAATGAAAATCGCAATAGTTTTACTTGGAATTGTGTTTGGTTACTTTTTCCCCAAAGATTCTTTTTCCATATTGATATTTATTGTTACTACAATATTATCATTTGTATTAGGTTATGTATTTCCAGATATGATGAATCAAATGTCGCTAAGCAATAGAGTGGATAAAGAAAAAGTAACTATAAAGAGTAAAATATCTGTTCATCATATGAATACAATATCCTTTTGGATAGGAGTTCTCATTTTTAGCTTGGCAATAACAAATGTGATGAAAGAAATAATTAAGAATGCGGAGATAAACCAATTAGGTATAATAGTATTATCACTTAGCATAGGCATTATTATTAAGTTGCTCAGTATAAAATCAACTAAAGGAATAACAAATAAATGATACCATCTAAAATGAGCATTGCCTAACAAGCACATCAACCCGACCGCTTCATTCTGCTTGGGCTTTGGAAATTGTTCTTGGGGTAGTCGTGCAAAGATAGATTGTAGTTAAAGGTAGTCATTCTAAATAAAATCGTAGCAAAAAATGTTTGCGAAAAAAATAAACATTTTTTGCTCGTAATTAACCGGGTTGTCATTCTACTCGGTATTGTATCTATAGGCGGCGGGTTATGTGCAAGGCCGTTATGTGCTTAAATAGAATTAGGAGAAAATAATGCTTCCTGAAAATTTAGATAAGAGAAAAATGGGAGCACTACAATTACTTAATCCTCGACCCGCAGTTTTAGTTGGCACTTTCATTGACGACAAGCCAAACTTTATCACAGTTTCTTGGGCCGGCATTACTAGTGCCTCACCTCCAACAATGTCCATAGCAATTAGAAATATTCGATACTCTTTAAAAGGAATACTACAAAACAAAACTTTTTCTGTGAATATACCTTCTACAGACCTTGTGAAAGAGACAGAGTTTTGTGGTAATGTCTCCGGAGCCGATTATAATAAGGTTGAAGAATGTGGTTTCAAGATATTCAATGGTAAAATTAAAAATGCTCCTCTAATTGCACAATGTCCTATCAATATTGAATGCGAAGTATTACAAAATATTAATATTGGTGATCATTCGCTTTTTATTGGGGAAATTGTAGAAACTTACATTTCTGAAGATTGCTTTACAAATGATAATCCAGATATTAATAAAATAGATCTTCTTTGTTTCTGCACTCTTACGTCAAAGTCTATGGGATATTATAAGGTTGGAGAATTCCTAGCATATAATGGAAGTATAATGGAGAAAAGAGAAACTAAATAACAGTAAGATGAATTAGAACCATAAATTTTAATGAACATATTTTAGTTAACTAATAAATCTAAAACGCACATAACAAGCGGTTTAAGCTGACTGCTTTTTTCGCATTTGGCTTTTTACAAATTTTAGAGTTGGTCGTTACGTATCGGCAATCTTTTTCAAAGTAGTTTTAATAAAAATAAATTTTAATAATTATCGGCTTAGATTTTTCAATGCTGCATTGTTGTTATAGGCAGCAGCTTAACCGCAACGCCGTTAGCTGCTAAATAAAAATAGGATTGAAAATGGATGTAATTGATTCTTGGGATGAAATCATTGATAATTGTTATCAATTTAATTATGCCATTAAAAATTACGGCTCAGTACCTTATAAAAGATTTAGTCAATTCTATCACTGGTTTTATTTTCCTCAATATAATTTGTTTGCCCCAAGTAAATTTATCGGTTATAAAAATACAACTGCCAATAATTATAAAGGTGCTGGAACGGGGACGGAAACTACACAAGAATTGATAAAATACTTTTATAAACTTGACAGACAATCTGAAGATTATAAAAAATTAATCAAAATATTGGAATCGTATGCTTCATCTTTAAATAAAAAAATCAACTCGAAGACTTATCAAGGTAGTGGTGGTATTTATCTTCCCAAAGAAGCTTTTTTGAATAAAGAAAAAACATATACAGATTCATTATATAACAGTGCAGCTTCGGATTTAGATTCACAAGATGATGAAGAAAATACTGAGGTGGAGGGAAATAGAAAGGAAAAACTAGTAAGGTATTATGAAAGAAACCCTAAACTTCGAGCAAGAGCAATTTCTTTTCACGGTCTTACTTGTAAAGTATGCGGCTTTAATTTTGAAAAAGTTTATGGGAAAAGGGGTAAAAACTATATCGAAGCTCATCACATTATTCCCATTAGTAGTCTTGATACAGAAACTGAGGTAGATTATAAATCCGAAATGACTGTTTTATGTTCTAATTGTCATAGAATGATTCACAGAGAAAAAAATAATCCTCTTTCAGTTGAAGGATTAAAAAAAATATTGCGTATTAGTCGCAGCTAACCAGTGCCTCAAGCCGAAAGCTTTTTTCGCATTTGGCATTTGTGCTATTTAAAAGTTTGTAGCTCCGTTTAGACACTGCTGTTAAGCGTAGTTTGAAAATGAAAGTTTATTCTAAATAAATAATTGTTTAATAAATGTGGCATTGTTGTGTTGGGCTTCGGCTTAGGCACAACGCCGTTATACCGTTTACAAAATATATACGATAAATTAAGTATGAAACAAATTATTACTCCAATTTTATTTTTAATAATTGCTTTTATATGTGGTTGTGATAATAGCATCGGACCTGAACCGCCAAAAACATCTGGAGAGACTACAATAAATACTAAAGTGGTGGACTCCAAATATACTGGATTCTCTTTTTCCCAAGGAGGAAATATTATTTTCCCCAATCCAAATAATATTATTCCTGATATTATTGTAATGGTTCAAACAAATGAAACTGGAGACATATTAGGTGTCTTTTTTGGCTCTGCTGGTGGTCTAAAACCTACTTTTAAATTAGTAAAGCAATTTAATGATGCAGATACAGATTCAGCTCAAATATTTTTTGATAATTTAACCGAAGTTTCAGATTCAAATTATATGGATTTAGCATTGCCAGCAAAAGCAAATCAAATTTGGGCTGTAAAAACCATTGATGATAAATTTGGAAAGATTTTGATATTGCATACTGAAGCATATGCTGATAATTCTAATCCAAGTTCTCCAAATTTATATGGAGAGGCTACATTCAAATGGAAATACCAGCCAGATGGTTCAAGAAATTTTTAATAAAAGTAAAAAACGGTATAACAAGTGCATCAAGCCGACAGCGTTTTCGCATTCGGCTTTTGTATAATTTTAATGGTAGTCGTTCCGTGTCGGCTATCTTGCTCAGGGTTGTAGTGCTAAAAAATATTTTTATAATTATCGGCGTCGCAGTTCTTAACAAACCGTCTGTTTTGGGCTGCGGCTTATGCACAACGCCGTTATAAACCTTAGAAAAATTGATAATGGCAAAATAATAAAGTAAATTGCCAAAAATAAAAAATGAGGAAATTATGATAACAACATTAGATAAATTTGGTCGTGTAATAATTCCTAAAAGACTTCGTGAACATTTGGGCATAAACTCTGAAACTGCTCTTAATATTTCTGAAGATAATAAACGAATAGTTATAGAGTTAGTTAAAGAAAAAACACCAATTGTGAATAGAGATGGAATACTTGTTTTCACTGGTAAGTTAGAGAAAAAAAGAAGTGATTTGATTAAATCTGATAGAAATAAGCGGATGAGAAAATTACTTACAAGTGAGGAAAAAGATTGAAAATATTATTTGATAGTTCTGTCTTAATCGCAGCATTTGTTGAATCACATCCAAAACATAAACCTGCCTTATCGTTTTTACTAAAAGCGAAGAATAAAGAATTTGAATTTTTGGTTTCATCACATACTATATTAGAAATATATAGTGTCTTGACAAGTGCTCCTTTCAAACCAAAAATTACACCTGAAATTGGAAAACATTTGATAGAAAATAATATCAAGAATATTGCAGAAATTATTTATTTAACAGACAAGGATTACTTTCGATTAATAGAAAAAATGAGTAATTCCAACTTCTCTGGAGGAATTGTTTATGATGCACTAATTGTAGAATGTGCATTAAATGCGAAAGCGGATGAGATAATAACATTGAACACAAAAGATTTTTTAAAATTAGTCACTGGTACACAGCTTAAGGTGAATACAGTGTAAAAACGGTTTATAACAAGCGCATCAACCCGACCGCTTCATTCTGCTTGGGCTTTGAAAATTGTAATTGGGTAGTCGTTCTAACATAAATTGTAGTGCAAGGTTGTCGTTCTAAAAAGGTTTGTAGCAAAAAATGCTTGTGGAAAAAGTTAAGCATTTTTTGCTTGTAATTGTTCGGGTTGTCATTCTAATAAACATTGTATCTATGGGCGGCGGGTTATGCGCAACGCCGTTAGGTTGCTAAATTATGTAGTGTTCTCTTTGGAATAAGATAGGATAATAAAATGGATTCAAATCTAATGACAATATTGCTTACAATTATTGCTGGTGGACTGGGTTACTTAGTTAGATATTTTGTTGAAAAGAGAAAGGAACTTTTATCAGAAGTCAATAAAGAAAGAAGGGAACTTTATCAAAAATTTATCAATCTCGTTGTTGATTTAATAAAAGGATCTAAAAACGAAAAAAGAATTCAAGATAAAACTATAACAGAATTGTTCGAATTTTATAAAAAATATATTCTGTATGCTTCCCCTAAAGTTATAAATAGGTTTTCTGATTATTTCCAATTTTTGTACAGTCAAAAAGAAAATCGAGATAGTGAAAATACTAGAATACACTTTAGTAAATTAACTGCAATTATGATTGCTATGAGAAGTGACCTAGGATTAAAAAATTATAATTTAGGGAAAGATGGTGTAAATATAATGAGAGCTTTACTTACAGATTTTGATAAAATAATGAAAAAAGGCAATTAATATTTTATACAATTTACTGATAGGCAACCTAACCAGCAAATCAACCCGACCGCATCGTTGATTCAGTCGACTCGATTTGCTGTGGGGAAGTGCAGTAGTAAGCATTGCTTGTAAGTGTTCTATTTTTAATAAACAGTATTCCGCCGTGCTTTTGATTTAAGTTAAGCACGGCTGCAAATTATTGGCATTGTGCAATAGCTCGGCATTGAAGTTTTGGGCGGGCGGGTTATTTGCAACGCCGTTAGGCAACTAAAAAGAAGTAAAAATTATGAAAAAAATAATCTCTACATCCGTCATACTTATATTAATTATTAGTTTAATATCGTGTGAACAATCAACTGAAAATAATTATCAGTTTGATTATGCTCCATCGAGAGAATTATCAGTCAATGAAATTATGCACCAACAAGGAATATCATCAATCCATTATATTCAATATGATTCAATTATTGTAAATGGTAATCCATACCCGTCGTTTCGTGCAAACAATGAATACTATATCGATTCATGTCATTATAAAAGTATTCAGTATTATCAAGAAAAACCAAACTACAATACTACAGTCTACAACATCTGTGATAATATAGTATGGAATTATTTTAACAATCAACTTACATATCCTGTCTTACCGAATTGGCCTGCAGCTTTTGAGCAATCGGTATCATCACGTTTAGGGAGTTGGTTAATGGGGATTCCAATTTATTTGGGAACTGAAATAGTAGATGGTAAACTTTGTGAAGTGTATGAAGATTCAACTGGAAGGATTGAATGGGTCTGGCGTGAATATAAACTTCCAATCCAGAGAAGAAGTGAAAGAAGTTATGATGTTCACCAAATTACAGTAACTAAAAAAGTAATTATAAGTATAAATGAAGCAATACCCAGTGAAGTTTTTGAGCCGCCGAAATAATGTATAGTTGCCTAACCAGCAAATCAACCCGACCGCATCGTTGATGCGATCGACCCGATTTGCTTTTGGGTTTGCAGTTTTAAGTAAAGTTAGCTTGTAAGTGTTCTATTTTTAATAAACTAAGTACCGCCGTGCTTTAGGATTAATTTAAGCACGGCTGCAAATTTTTGGCTGTTGCGTTTTAACTCGGCATTGCAGTTTTGGGCGGACGGGTTATTTGCAACGCCGTTAGGCAGTTTATAAAAATTATTATTTCAATATCATAGATAAGGAGAAATTATGAGACTGAAATATTTATATTTTTTCAGAATAATTGTTTGTTGTACTTTGTTATTAAACTTTTGTTTCTATGCTCAAACGAAAAAAGATAAATTAATAACAAATTATTCTAATTCTGATGTTATAAAAATAAATCCGTATTCTCAGTTCAGTAATTCATCACAAATTTCACAAATAAATATTCTTGATTCTCTTGTAGTTGTAATAGAGTATGAATCCATTTGGGATGTACATGTTCCACCAGACACCATTAACTATCCAAATATTCGTGCTCAACCTGCATTCTTTTATACAGACAAAATACTTTCAGATTTAGAAGAAAAAATTAATCCATCGGATTACGATTTTGTATTACTTTATTCTCTCAGAGAAGTACCAGCCTGGATAAATTCTGGATTCCGTTGGGGAGTTCCTGCAAAGAATATTGGCTTATGGAATAACGGGGCAGCTCCAAATTCACGGGGTGTCTCAAATTGGAAGGAGTTACGTTCAGCCCCCCATATGAATTCACTTGAATTTTTAACACGTGGAGAAGGTGAACCTGGAATTATGCCAAATTATGGTAGTACTCTTACAGCATTTCATGAAATGGGTCATTATTGGGGTGTCTATATTAATCCAGAATGTACTGGTTTAGGCGAATGGACTCCTGAACTGCCCCTTGCCTATTTAGCAGCAAGTTGCAATCATTGGAGTTGGATGTGGAGTGATTCTCTTCACCCTGGTATGATGCCAGGGCTCTTGTTCTCAGGCATGTTAAGTACAAAGTTCAATGCATATGATCTTTACTTCATGGGTCTTATGTCTTATGCAGAAGCATCAAGATATAGCTATGAAATTTATAGTGTATCAGAACCCAATTATACCCCTAAAGATTATTATACAATTCAACTTGATAGTCTAATTTACGCTATATCATTAAGAGGTTCTGATTTTTGTGAAGGTGATGGGAAAAGAATTCCTGATATTGATTCTACAGTTGTAAAATTAAAAACTTTGATTGTTGTTGTAAAAGGACAAGATGATATCTTTACTCAAGATGAAAAGGATATTGTACTAAAATTAGCTAAAGATATTCCTAAAGATTGGAGTACAGCTACTTGGGGGCGTTCTAATATGTCGGTTTCAATAGACCTGAAACCATTAACGGATGTAAAAGAATTTACTAATTGTACTCCCAAAGAATATACCATCTCACAAAATTTTCCAAATCCTTTTAACCCAACTACAAATATTTCATATTCAATTTCTCAATCCAGCAAAGTATCAATAATAGTTTATGATGTTGTCGGTAGAATAATAACAACTCTGGTAAATGAAGAAAAATCGATCGGTAGTTATTCAATAGAGTTTGATGGTTCTAATTTATCTAGTGGAATGTATTTTTATCAGATGAAAGTAAATGATTTTGTTGAAACAAAAAAAATGCTTTTATTAAAATAGTATCAAATGACCACAGGAAGGTCTAAAGCATTGTAAAGAAACAAGTTAAGAAAGAGCAAAGATTAAAATTTCAAACAAAGTGGGCGCATCAAGTAGAGATGCGCGCACAAATATAAAGAAA
>Ga0209164_1001142_pt1 | contig 38634 bp, 40 predicted proteins | sample MTBNYHSulfiMetaG_FD_187458 | JGI IMG/M metagenome (GOLD analysis project Ga0209164, IMG submission 187458) | Enrichment culture microbial communities from rom New York Harbor, USA that are MTBE-degrading - MTBE-NYH (New York Harbor Sulfidogenic)... | ecosystem: Environmental > Aquatic > Marine >... | reverse complement strand
CATGGTTTCAAAAACATCCTTCACTGCAGTCAGAAAAGGATTGATGTACCTGACGTCCATTTAAGCCTCCCTGATTTCATGATACGAACGAAAATCAAGTCTCTCTGCTGCGGCAGGGATACCCGATGCTTGAGCCATAAGCCAGAAAGATCCAGTCCGTTTCTTAACTCCACAGCATTTTCGATATTTCCTTTGTCTGTAATTCATTGATTTCCTTAAATTTTACTCCAATTCCAGGCACCTGCATGGCCGTACCCCATCTAACGTAGCGGCACACCTGGGCACCGATCGGCGTGCTGTCGCTCAATTCCATGACAGTGAGCCACGCCGTGTCGCCTGGCGCCCAGTCCTGAACTGAAAAGAGAAAACACCCCTTTTCGGAAACATCCACGGTAACGGTTTTTTCGGAAGTCGAGATTCGCGAACCCCTGTCCTTGGATAGGATCACGTTGAAATGGATCTCTTTTCTGATATGATATGCCAGTCTGCGCGGCGGGAAGGGGCGGCATTTGTCATTGATGAAATCGAGCAGTGTCGCTCCGGGATCCTGTCCCGGGTAAAAGACTCTTATCTGTCGGCTCTCTTTTTCAATACTCACATGGGCCGCCGGAAATTTCCTGAGCGTACCGTAGATAAACTCCTTGTCATTTTTAAGGGCATATATCTTTGTGGGCATGTCGATGACGACGCCATGAAAATAAAGATCCGTTACGTCGGCATTCAGGCCTTTAAGCGATGGAACTGCACTAACCTTGACCCCGAGCCCTCTGATGGCTTCACAGTAGATATTTCTCTCCCCGTTCTCCATTGCGATGAGTAAGATCCTGGTGTCCATAAAAACGTGAACCTCCTCAAGCAGGTTTGTCGCCGCGGCAGCTGATTGATTTATAACACATGGGAAATATGCAGTTCCGTTTGGAAGATATCGACACGCCTTTTGTGGCCCCCCTTGAGGATAAGGGGCATCGCTTTATGCCTCTGTTTCATTTAAGATCGGTTCATCCATGCCACGCGCTGTCAGTCTTTCTCACAGGCCCTTTTATCCGTGGAGCTTATATGATGACTGCTCCGAGCACGTTGCGCCCTGGCCCCGACAAAAGGTCCCATTAAAACCATCAAGATGCATCAGATATGCAAGCATAAAATGTGCCAGGCAGGATGCATGGCAATTTTTCAAGTCATTGCGGTGGGTTTTGCCCGGTGTTTCATCAAAACTGGCTCCTTTCCACCGCCACATGCCATCTGTGGCCCCCGCCTGTGAGAATGGATGCAGTGCCCTCCCTGCAACTTCCAGACTGTACAGAGGGATCGTCGAGTAAAAACGGAACCGGGAAATGATAAGATACGGCGGGATATCAACTTGTTGGCTCACTTTGAAGAATCAGGGGACAGGCGAAAAAAGTAATTGCCGCCCGATCCCGGACAGCCGGGGTGGCAATATAGAAAAAGAGAAATTAAACACGGGCAAGCCCGCGCCATTGACTCCACGTTGTAAAGGATCAAATCGGGTTGACATCCGATCCGGGGCGTCTTTCTGTCAGTTTCCTTTCTTTCTTTTGGATTGTCATTTTTTCGACAAGATCGCCATCCATTTACGACACCGCAACGATGGGGTTGACCCAAGCTCCCGCCCTATCGCAGCCCAGGGTGTTCTTCGATCTCCTGTTCAACGGTCTCAGGATCTTCAGCGTTATATCGCACCAGATTCTGCAGGTGAAAAAGGCTGTCCGGATCGATCTGCACGAACCTTAGGGCAATGGCCTCCGGTTCGCTACGAATGACCTCCGCATCGATCCTGATTTCAGGCCCCGCGTCAGCATTGCCGAGGACAAATCTCAGGGAACAGGCGGTTCCCGGCTTCAGATCTGCAGTCATCCCGAGAAGGCATCCACCGACGCCGAGATCCATCACCTCGCCGGTTCTATAGACGCTTTTATCTGCCATCAGATGAGCCTCAATGCCGAAATGAACCCGGCTGAAGCGTCGCTTTTCCTGTACCATAACTACCCCTTTCTTCGAAAGTTTTGTTTTCCTTCACCGTAGGTCCGGCAACTGTTTCCAGCGAGCGGTCAAAAATTTTACCCGGATGGGCCATCATCGTCAAATCATTTCCTTCCCTGCACGATTGAAGACCCCCCGGAAAGAAACCTTTTGATAGATCGAAACCCATTATGGTATAATATAGCTATGGAAGATCAGCGCAAGGCAAAATTGCTTAAGAAGATCGTACAAGGTGACGGCGTTCCAGGTCTGTCTCCTCTCGCCGTCCGATTAGTCGAACTGGCCACGGACGACCGAAGGGGGGCACGGGACCTGGCTGACATTATTGAAAAAGACCCCGCCCTGGCCACGAGACTTCTCAAACTGACGGGGAGTGCGTTCTTTTCCCGGCCGGCTCGGGTCACATCCATCCCTCAAGCCATTGTATTGTTGGGTTTCAAGCGTGTGCGCCTGATGGCATTAACCCTTTCCCTCCGAGATACCTTTCCCGCTGATCGGAAAGGTGGTGCCGATTACAACCACTTCTGGAAGACCTCCCTCTACAGGGCATTGATTGCTCAGGAACTCACCTCGACTGCGAGGCCGGTTGATTTGCGCCCGGAAGAGGCCTTTGTCGGAGGTCTCCTTCTGGAGGTCGGCCAACTCATGCTCCAAAGTGCCATACCCGACCCGGAGGAAGCGTTTTCCAAGGGGGATGAACCCCTGGAGACACTTATTTCATGGGAGGAGGAAAGGTTCGGGATTCACCATCGAAAGGTGGGGGCGCTTGTCCTTCAGCGGTGGCGGTTTTCTGAAGACCTGGTGGAGTGCCAGAGATATTTCGGGAATGAGGCCCTGTCGTCGGATAGGCCGACCCTGTGCAGGGTCGTGGAGTTGGCGAGGAGGGCGACAGAAATCGTTTTTGGGTCGACAGACACCCTCTATGAGCTTCACAAGGTGGCGCGGGAACTTTTTCTTCTCGATAAGGACCAGGTGGACGACATCTTGTCGATGACTTTCGGCAAGGTGGAAGAACTGGGAGAACAACTCAGGATAGAGATTGATTCTGAAAAAGACATCATAGCCGTCATGGAAAAGGCAAACCTCGCCTTGGCCAGGCTCACGGCTTCGTTGGATACGTCGATCCAGGGGCTCGTTGCAAAGGTCAAGTCCTACGATCAGTCTCTGGTCGAGATCTCGCAAGCGGCTGACCTTGGCCGCCAGGAGACCCTCAACAACACCCTGGACGCGGTCGCCCATGAGATTCGCAATCCGCTTCTGGCCATTGGGGGGTTTGCCGAAAGACTGGCGCGCCATGCCTCCGAAAAGAACCGGGCCCAAGAGTACGCTAACATTATTGCAAAGGAATCCGAACGGTTAGAACGAATCCTCAGGGAAATTGTCGGTTATTCACAGATCTATGCGCCTTCTTTTTCTGAAACCGACCTGATTCCCCTCGTGAATGAGGTCGTCGATGAGCTTGCGGATCTGTTTCGCGAAAGGGACGTCAGGGTCATTAGAGACTATTATCATGAGGCCTTGAAGATTCCGATGGACAGGGATGGCATGATAAAGGCACTGCGGCAGTTTATCAAAAACGCGGCAGAGGCGATCGATCAGGAGGGCGGTCAGGTAGTGGTATCGATACGGCCGTCTGCTTCAAGGAATGAAGTGGCCCTGACCATTTCCGATGATGGGGCCCCTATTCCGGAGACGATCCGAAACCTGCTGTTGGATTCGAATCTTTCCGGGAAGTCCTTTGACCAAGGTTTGGGATTTCCCCTGGCCAGGAAGATCATCGAAGCCCACAGGGGGCGAATCGAACTCAGTCACCCGGAGGCTGCTGTTAACATTGTCAGATTATTTCTCCCAACCCAACACGCCAAAACGTCAGGCCCGATTAACACCGAAGTTTGACGAAGAACCTGTCGAGAGGGTATATGTAACGATTTTTAACGGGCCCCGGGAATATGTTGAAACATGCCTCGAAAATTTTCCCGTCGGATGACGCGGGAGATCAGATATAGCAGTCTATGAACTGCCCCCTTTTGGGGGTGATCACTTCCTGTCCGTCGGATCCGTAAACGAAGGATGATTGGGCAGGGGAACACACCTCAAATACCACCGGCTCCCTGGACCGGGCAGGGAGATATCGGTATTCCATGCCCGGACGATTATCAGCCCCTATGGGCACAGGGAGAAAACTATCTATCGGCATCAAGGCGTCTGCAACGACCATTTTCGGGAAACCCATTCAAAGGGATTTGAGAATCGAGGACACGACGCTCTCTTTGATTCCTGCTTTGACGCCAATCAACGATGGAAACGGTGCGTCTGCCATGATTCTCGGGGCGTAAATCTTTGCTGCTTTTCCTGAATATAAATAATTCAAGTTTTGCACCCTTCATTGGGCCACTGACATTTCAATAAATTTGGCGCGAAACGTCTGTACGGGACGATTAACACTCAATTTTTAGATAGCCGAACCTGATACCTACCCGTCCGGAAAGCGAGAGGGTGCGAAACTTGACTTTATAAAATAGGAAATTGGAAGACCGTTGTCAAACTCAAATTTATGCAGATTTTTGTGCAACGCCAAGAGCGGGGGATTCTTTGTGGACGACAAAACCTGCCGCCAAGGCCTAACCGTCCAAGGCGGCAGATTTTGGAAAAGCAAAATAGGTTATTCATTCGATGGGTTAGTGTGAAATCAAAAGGCGCTGTATCATCTGCCTACATGACCCTGAATGAATTCATAAGCCACGGTGGACCTGAACGAGGGGCTCGCTGGATCTTGTATGTTAAACAAGGCCAGCTTCTTTCCTCTGGCAGGAAATTCCCAAATACCTACATAATCCAACAGATTTCTGTTGCAACTATGTTTAGTGGAAAGGAAATCGACCGCCTTTTCTATAAATGAAAATGTTAACATCGCGTTGTCCTCTTTTCCGGCGGAAATCTACTTGATTCTATTATCGTCAACAACGCGGCAAAACTTTATCTGAATCTGAACCGTCGCTTGAGTGTGGCCGCCATTTTTTGCTACACCCGCGGATTCATCCATAGGGACCTGCAGTAGATAGCCGTGCCGATAGGAGGAGCGAGACGAAAATGCGTGCTGTCCAAGTCATCCCGTCCGAGATCAGCTAAGGTCTTTGGACCCCTCTGCGGTTAGAGGGAAGCCAGGCCTCACCCAATCGTCTGATTTTAAAGACTTCCAAGTTAATGGGGACGAACCCAGACCATACAGGAGTGGTGGGCCTGGCGAAAGGGAGATGACCTTCCACAGCAGGCATCCGTTAAGGCCTCAGGCTGGTTCCCATCGATGCGTTTGAGAGACTTGTCTTGGGGCGGAAGATTGAGAAAAAGCCCAGAAGGAATCTCAATGCGACCTGTCTTTCAGGTAATTGACCCTGCTTGATGTGATAACTCTTCTGATTTAACGATGTCTTTAATTCGTCGGCCCTTGACGGAGGTTCCCCGGATATTCTTAGCGCCTCTTGCTTCAGTACCTGATGGAGGTCTTTCTTTGACCATTTTCTATATTCATCAAGCGTAAGGTCCGGCATGATAAAACTCCTTTATTTATAAAGAGGTTTCCAGAGAGGGTGTTGTGTTTTCTTGTCAATCTCGTCTCGTGCAGATGGCGTTCACGGAAAATGATCGGCATCAACGACGCACACACCCCTGAGAATCCGGAGAGATGACGCCTCAAAGCCCCCTTGCTGAATTATGGGCCCTGCCGGTCTTCGCCAATATATGGTGTATTTAAGTGGTGTTGAGGTTGACCGGCATTCAATTTGCCAATGGATTTTCTTTGTTTCAGGACTGCGATGGTCTTGTCAAAAAGACACTGATCTTCAAAAAAAATCTGTTGGATGTCATGAATGCTCAATCCGTTTTTGGCGATAAGATACATGGTTATCGTTATCCTTTCTCGAAATCAATCAAGAGTCGATTCTTTTGGGACCTTCATTTGATATATCGGTACAAGGTGTCGATTTCTTAAGGCCATATGACTCCCGTTCATCCTTGTCCCGGGTGCAATGCGGTTTATGCGTGTCCTGATCTTTAAAATTATGCAATATCCATGCAAAAAAGTGTTTGGAAGTCATCCATACGCTATTTTTGAGATCCGAGCAGCGCGCATCTGGATTAACTCTCTAAAATTGCACGAAGAGATGGCTTTCTCAAGTCCACAAAAAGGTGACGGCAGGAGGATTCCGGTTGGGTTTCCGGCCCGAGAAGCGCATGATATTGACGGTTCGGACATCCAGCGTCCGGCGTATGGATTCAGTGGGAGAATTCTGCAGTGCAAGAGCGGTTATGATCAGCAGGGCTGCCGGGAGAACTCCAAGAAGGGCTGGTGGGGGAAGGCTTCTTCAGGACAAAGAAATGCATGCAGGCGTATGCATAAAAGATCAGCAAAGGGGACTACACCCGCGGGGCGCATGATCATTGAGCCCGGACGTTCAGGAGAGGCTTTTCGTTATACTTTTAAAGGCGTTCACTGAGCGGGACGTACCCCGGTGGCGTCTTGTTTACTAACTCCCCATCTTCATTATATCTTTCGACGACGACCCTGTTGTTTTCATCTATGATTGTTTTTGTCCGTGTCTCCCCCTCCCATTTCAATTTGGGTTCAGGGCTTCCTTCAGAGGCCTCAACCGGACGCCTCTCCCTCATTTTTTCGTTTTCCTGCTCGAAGTGGACCTGCGCTTTGATGACGTTATGATGATTTAATTGCTGTTCGTTCAGGCCCATACCTGCAGCTGCAGAATCAATCATGGCAAACCTCCTCTTCCTAATTTGTGGTCAACGGGGCTTTCTTTCCCCCCTGCACTCGTTATCGGAATCTATACATAAAAACTTTAGCCTTTTTTTTTAAAAAAAATAAAAAAAAGCCACTCCGGATACGAGCGATTTGGTTTGGCCTTGCGAAATCTGCGCCCTACAGGGATTGATTGTGCCTGCTTGAACGGCAAGAAGTAGGAGGCGGTCTTCAAATATCGATTTGATAGACAGGGCTTTTCCACCGGGAATCCCGCAGGATGCGGGATCCGGGCTCCGCATGAACGAGCAATCAGGGCCAGTTTCATACGCGCGGGTTAATAGAGGGGTTCAGAATTCGGGTCGCCTTCCTTTTCCTTGAACAGGGCGATTTCAACCCTGCGATTCGCCTCTTTGTTTCCAGGAGATGTGTTTTCGTGAAGCGGACGGAACTCCCCGTATCCCTGGACGGTTATCCTTTGCGGATCAACCCCGCTCTGGATGATTGATTTTGTAACGGTAATTGCCCGGGCCGCCGACAACTCCCAGTTTGAGGGAAACTCATGGGTTGAGATGGGGGTGTCATCGGTATGGCCTGAAACCATGACGCTATATTCTTCTTTAGCGGCTATAAGGCGGGCAATCTGCTCCAGTGTTGGTTGGAAATCAGTCAATAGCCGCGCTTCACCCACAGGAAAGGTGAGTCGCTCGCCCAAAACAAAGACAAGCCTGTTCTGGTTCCACCTGACTGAGCAGGCCGATCTTTCGGTTGTATGTATAGCGCTCAAAGCCGCCTGTTTCAGGTGCTCCATGGATTCTTCGGCGGCTGATCCTTCGGAAAGATCCATTTTCTGCGGTTCCTGTTGCGGCCCCGAAACTGCCGGCGCATCAGAAATTACAGCCGTTGTGTCGCTGCCTTCGAAGGGATTTGTATCGATCAGGGTGGGCACGACATGCGGTTTGCTGGAAACGGGTCTGAAAACAGCGGGTTCAATCTGTGCAGGAGTTGTAGAAACCAGATGAACCGGCGGTAAAGTCTCAGCGGCGGTTGAAAACTGTGAAGTGGAGTCTCCGGAGATGACCTGTCCTGAAGATTGGGCGTACAGAAATATGAAAAAGATCAGGAGGAGCGTAAGAAGATCTGCCAGACTCCATAAGAATGTGTCTTCCTCAACGGAATCCGCTCTGAGGATTGCCATTCTGGGCGTTTCTTTTTGATCAGAAAAAAGGGATTGGCGTTTCATCGCTTTAGACCTTGCTTAAACGGTTTCCTTTTTCATGAGCAGTCTCCGGACGAAAGACTGCTCAGAAAGGCGTCCTGAAGGCTTTAACGTATGGACACGATGGGCCTCGGGAAGAGAATGTGCCGCCAGATAGGACTGTAGGTGATGAGAAACGACCTTCGGATTTCTTTTGTCAGAGATGGCCATCACCCCTTCCTTTATGATGCTGAGTTGAATGAACTCCGTTCTTGTGAATTCGGAGAGTTTCTTGGCCAGCGGGACAAAGAGAAAGTGGGAGAGCAACGAACCATACAGCGTTGTCAACAGGGCAAGAGACATGCCTTTGCCGATTTCTTCTGGATTCTGCATATTGTTGAGCACGCTGATTAGGCCAATGATCGTGCCGACGAACCCGATGGCCGGCGCAAGTCTCGCCAGGGTGTTCAACATGTTGATCTGTGACGCTTTTCCTGATAGATAGATGTCAAAATCCCTATCCATGATTTCATCAATTTCATCTCTCTGGTAATCGTCCACAACAAATTCAATACCCTTGCGAAGAAAATGATTGCTGGCCCTTTTTCCTTCTCTTTCCAGCTCTTGGATTCCATACAGCCATCTGACATGAGCAAGTGTTTCTATTTCATATACCAGGGTCTTGTTGTCTTTGTCGTCATGCCGGAAGACCTGATGGAGGCTCTTCAGGAGTTCTCTAAAGGTCTTGATGGGAAAGGCCATGAATCCGCACATCAGGGTTCCTCCAAAAACGAGGAGGTAACTCTTCAGGTTGGTCATGCTGGATATATCCCCCACCATATTCCCGATGAAGAACAAAAGAATCGTCAATCCGGTGATGAGAAGCAACATTTGGGTCATGGGCGGTTCTCCTTGCACTGAGTTGATTTTCGCCATAAGATGAATGCACGGTCTATGCCACATGTTGTTTTTGAGATAAGTCAAACGAATTCAAGCGGTTAAATAGACTCATGGCATCCTTTGCATATGGGAAAAAGTTGCCCCTGAGGCAAAAAAGGGTCTTGGCCGTCAAGAGGTTCAAGGTTTCCTTTTCAGGGCCGGGTTCATGGGGCGGCTTTTGTCAGACTTTCAACTTGTGGATTACATCTGTCACGAAGCGTTCTGACAGAAAAGGCAAAGGGCTTCCTGCCGTCGTGGCATAAAGGGGGTAAAAGGCCGAGAGGTCTCCTGACCGATGCAAGGTGAGGTGTGACATGATAGAGCAGACCGGGTGTATCGGGGGGGATATTACAGCAATCCGTCATATATCTTTCTGTACAAAAAGACATTTCTGATAAAGTCCCTGGTTTCGGGATAGGGAGGAACCTTCTTCAGTTGCCCGACCAAATGCGGCCCCGCATTGTATGCTGCCAAGGCCAGTTCCATGTCCTGGAATGTATAGATACACTGAGATAGGTATTCAGCCCCGGCATGTACGTTTTGTGTTGGATTGAAAGGATTTGCCACTCCGAGGGAGCTTGCAGTGGAGGGCATCAACTGCATTAATCCCATGGCGCCTTTCGGAGAGACCGCCTCCGCATCAAAGTTCGATTCTACCTTAATCACCGCCATAAGCAGGCTCTCGTCAATACGAGTTTTTTTTGCTGCGGTCTGAATAATGGGAAGATACTGTTTCTCCCTTTCCAATAGTCGCGACTGGGTTGTAACGAGACTCTCAATGAATGGCAAAGATTCTGGTTTTTCACGATTCGGCTTAAGGGTGATCTCTTTAAGGGCTTTTGTCTCGGTAGTATCAAGCGGCAACGGCGGCGGGGGCACATTGAGACACAACATTTTCATCTTGATTTTTCTGTCGATGTCTGCTCGGCTTTCCCTCCCTGAAAGAATCGCGCTTATTTCATGTTCGTTGTAACCCAACATCTCCAGCTTGAATTTCAATGACATTGCCAGGGCATTTCCGGAAAAGACGACAAAGATCAGAGAGGCAAAGAGGGTCGTCCACAGCCTTGGCGAGCCGAGGCTGTGGCGCAATTCAGTGCGGAAAAGACGCACGGTCTGTCTCATGTTCCTTTTTCTATGGCCGCTGTTATCTTTCATTTCCAATCAGAAAACCCGTTTAGCACCCGGAGGGAGGAGGCCTCCCCTTACCCTGAGTGATTGTCAGCAGGTGAAAGTTAAAAGAGAAATTCCATGGGTGTCAAGAAAAATTGCTGGGTCCACACCTATCCGTTTTGAGAGATCGAACATCTGGAACTGTTCCCCGCCTTTCATTTTGAACGGATTTCGCTTGCCAAATGACGCGCAAATATGGTTCTTTAACAAGTTACAGAAGGCAAAGGGTTTCCTTGATCGATTAAGAGTGGAATAACTGAGCAATATTCATGCCATATTGCATTGAATTTGTATTAAACGGCACGCCTGTCGGCGCTGAAGGAATGGTCGAATAAGTGGGCGGTTGACATGGCAATAAAGGATCTATAGAATATTTGCACACCGCTTCCAAGCCAGTCTTGTTTACACAACAGACATAAGGAAATTTTCCATGAGAATAGTCTGCCCGGGCTGTAAGGCCGCCTATCAGATCCCGGAGGAGTTACTGCCACAGCGAAAGATGGTCACGTTTAAATGCAAAAAATGTCATTGTCAGATTCAGTTCGCCCGACCCCAGATGAAGGAGAAAGAATCCTCTACCATTCCCTCTGATGACAAATCCTCCCAGACCGAAAAAATAAGTATTCAGGTGCCCGCAGAACACGATCCTGCAAAGGTGCGGGCCCTGAAAAGCAAGATTCGGATGTGCCTAATGGGTTTTATTCCTCCCGTAGCTCACGTTATTGCCAAGGCCCAAAAGGTGATGGCAGACCCCTACGCCGGTTTGAGAGAACTTACGGAGGTCATCGAGACGGACCAGGGCATCACGACCAATGCACTGAGGGTCGCCAACTCTGCATATTATGGTCTGTCCGGGAAGGTGACCTCTATCGGCCATGCCTCTGTTCTTCTCGGGAATAAGATCCTGGGAGAAATTGTCACGATGGCGGGCGCCAGGGGCTTTCTGGGAGAAAGCCTGAGGGGCTATGGCCTGGATTCAGGGACCTTGTGGCGTCATTCACTGGCTGTCGCCGTTGGTTCGAAGCTGCTTGCTGTTAAAAAGTGTCCGGAATTTGAACAAGATGCGTTTGTCGCAGGGCTCCTTCACGACGCCGGGATGATTATGTTGGACCCACATATTTTTGAAAAAAAAGGGGCATTCGATGAGATCGTAAGCGATGGTTCCTACACCTTTCTTCAGGCAGAACGGATGATACTGGGGACCGATCATCCCGAGGTAGGTGCTGAAATGTTTGGGGAGTGGGGGCTCCCCCGCACCTTAATGAAATCTGTGGCAACTCACCATCGTCCTGTCTCGTCTGGCGGGCCAGTGGGGTACGTTGTGCACTTGGCGGATATCATGGCCAGAAGGTGCGGACACGGGATCGGGGCTGATGATATGCTCTACACACCGGATGACAAGGCGATGGAGTTCCTGGGGCTTGAAGAGGCTGAGCTAACCGGGTTACAGAGCGAAATCAGTGAGTCTGTCGGGAAAATTATGTCGGAGGTGCTGGAAGAACCGGTCTGATTTCGGTCGGCGGGCGCGAGGATTCCTAAGGTTCGGTAAGCCTTGATGCCAGTTCCTGGAGGTTCCTGTCGGCCAGCGCCTTTAATTTTTTTTTCACTACCCGAGAGTAATATTCTCTTTCCGTTTTGGTCAAAGGCTCTCCGTTAAGTTTTTTAAGAATCAGCTCTTCTTGTTTTGGTGAGAAAAGCAATCTCAAATGCCGGTGAATCCGGAGGGGCGGTGATGCAACCACCCCTTGTTCTTCTTCGATCGGAACCGGCTGAATCTCAGGCGGTTGACCCGCGAATTGCCTGAACACCTCCCTCAGACGGTTTATCTGCAGTGAAATTCCGTCCCCCAACTCAAGTACATGGGACGACCCGAGGTCCCCCCACCTCTTTTTCAGCAAGGTTTCTTGCTTGATGGTACCGGCCGAGAGTGGAAGATTCTCTTCCTTGAGCAGGGAGAGTGTGATCAAAAGAAATTTTTGTAATGTTTCGCTCTTCTGACTCTCTATCCCGTATCTGTCAAAGAGAGGCGTCAGGTTTACGGAAAAGCCACTTTGGACAAAAAGCGACAACAATATAGGGATCAGTTCTATGAGGGCCAGATCTCCGGAGGCGAGCAGGGCATCCAACACCTCGATAATCTTGGTTTCTTCAACCTGATTTTCGCCCTTTGGGGTTGAGGTTCGGGCAAGATTCCACAGGCCTCTAATGATATCTTCAGTCCGCATTTGATGTCGTTTCAACTTTCTGCTGACATTTTACGCGTGTTGATTCGTGGTTTCTGCCAAGTCAGTCGTGGACGAACGCAAGACTGGAAGCGTAGTTTAGTGCCTGTACTCTTGATTGTCGAGTACTTTGTGGCGGTTTATCCCCCAACGCGGGCTATGCCCGCAACCCAATGGGTGGTCAGGTTTGGGGTTCAGGGGTTTAGTGGTGTTACAAGCAACCAGAAACGAGCAACCCGGAGCGGTGAACCCGGAACCTGTGAGGACCTACAGATTTCTTGTTTTTTATTACAGAAAACCAGGTACTAATGATGGGCGTATGGTTCGGGGTTGGATAACGCTTGGCTTCTTCGGATCATAACAACAGCGGATATCGCCGCCGGACCCTGTCAACAGATTGCTTTTGTTGACGGACTTTTGACGGGGAGGGCTTTTGGAATGGAGATGCCTGGTTTTTGAAGATATTTAGACGAGGTTTCTCCTTCGGGCAACGCGCTGCAAGGAGGTGCATTCTTCCTTACTTCCCCTTCTAATTTTGCTGTCCGCCGAAACAGAATTCTGTGATAGCCCTTCTCCGGCCGCCATGAGTTAAACAATAGTCGTAACGTCAATGAGGGGCGTCTGGGGGGGCCTTGGATGGATTTCTCTCCAAGGCAGGGCAACTTATGCTTTTATCTGCGAAGCCGAAAGACTTGGCTTGAATGGCTTGGGCATGATTCCTGCAGAGATCAGGCAAGGTGCCGCAAAGGGTTTTGACTCGCCCTCAGTGCGACACATCTTCTGATGGGGTCGCGATACCCGATCAAAGACAAGGACCAAAGGGTCTGTCTTGGGCGGATGTCCACACCCTGCGGGCAACCGGGATACAAAGGGCGAATAGGATAGTCAAGCTTTAATGCTAATGCTTGCGTCAAGGATTTGCACAGTCCGAAGTTCTCGTAATGTATTGATTTTATTGAATGCACAAATTCCAGGCCGTCATTCCGGCGAAAGCAGGAATCCACTGTCTTTTTGATAAGTTAAATGTTCTGGATGCCGCATCAAGTCCGGCATGATGTGAGAACTTTGGACCCTCAAGTCAAGGATCAAAATGGAGAGAATAAACGTACTGGAAAGAGATCTGGCCGATCTGGGTCTCCTTGAAAAGGCCCGGGAGATCTGTTCCGAACTCGGGGAAACATCGGCGGTATCCTATATAAAATCGAGCTATCGTCTCTTGAGCAAGGTATATCATCCGGATCTTAACCCTAGAAACGCCGACAAGGCCAGAGAACTCCAGCGGAAGCTCAATCGGTTGAACGAAAGCCTGAAATGCGTTGATGACAGGGACCTTGTTGAGTTGGTTCGAGACAGGTCTGATCTCAAACCTGTATCTGCGAAAAGGAAAATTCTGGTTGTGGAAGATGAATTCGGCCTACAGGAGACGCTCAGGGATGTTTTTCAAATGGAAGGATATGATGTGAGAGTCGCCGTGGATGGCGACAAAGGATACAAGGCGTATCTCAAATTCAAACCGGACCTGGTTTTTACCGATATCGTCATGCCCAAGATGAACGGTCTGGAGCTTGTAAGCAAGATTCGGGAAACAGACCCCAAGATCAAGGTGATTTATGTCAGCGGTTTCTTCGGGGTCAGACCTTTGAGAGATGCACTGGATGACGAGGTCCGTAATTATGGATATCCAGTGCTGTCAAAGCCGACCAAAATAAGCGTCATGCTGGGTCTGGTCAAAGAGTATCTTAACGAATAGCGCACCGGGGATGGGATGCCTGACGGCCATTGTCCCAACGCCCTGAAAATGGAACGGCCAATCTTGTCTTCTTTTAAGGCCTTGGTTCGAAAGAAGCCTATCGATTCGCGTAGTGCCCATTGGAGAACGGATGAATCCCAAGCGCACAGGCCGAAGCCTCTTGTCTCAAGCGGCAACCGGTAGGATGAATGAAGAGGTACGCGATCCATGATGGAGCTTCGGCATTCCAAACTGTTTTTTCCGAGATAGATGGAAAGGGAATCCATGCAAGAAATCACAACGTTTGAAATACGGACCCCGGTTGTCGAATCTGTGCTGGATTTATTCGATACCATGCTCTCCATGGAGGTTGAACCCTGCGATCCTGAAAACCTCATGGGATGGGATTCGCTCCGGATTGCAGGCTCTGTGAGCGTTGCCGGAGAGATTATCGGCAGTATAAAGGTAGAGACAACAGATGCTTTTGCACGGTTAATGACCTCAGGAATGCTCGGGATGGACCTGGAGGAGATCGAGGGAGAAGATGAGGTTAAAGATGTCATCCTTGAGGCGTGCAACATTGTGGGCGGAAACCTCAAATCAGCCCTGAACGATAACGGTCTTTCGTGTGTCATCTCTTCTCCGACCGTGACGCTGGGGAAGAATTTTGATATCGAGACCCTCAACATGGCGAGATATGAGAAATTTGCTTTCCGGTACCAGGAACACAGCTTTCTTGTGGAAGTGTGTTTAAAACTCGCAGAAGATGCACCTCCTGAGGCATTGAAAAGGCTCACAAGCGTCGATATCAGCAAGTTTGAAAGACTTGATATCATTTCATCTGCCGGAGATACCGTTATCGAGTTATTCGACCTGATGCTCTCCATGAAACTGGAATTGTCAGACTCAAAAGACGGGCAGCAAATTGAGGGTATCCGGGCGGTCGGGGCGGTGAATTTTGCAGGGGAGGTCACGGGGAGCGTCAACATACAGTTAAGCAAGACATTTTTGCGGATTGTAGCTTCCAAAATGATGGATATCCCCCTGGAAGCGGTCGGCAATGATGAACAAACCAAGGACGTGATCGGGGAACTTTGTAATATTGTGGCAGGAAACCTCAAGTCCGGTTTCTGCGACTCAGGGTTGAAATGCGAGATATCACCGCCCTCTATTACCATCGGTGAGGATTTCAGGATTGAAACCCTGAATATGGCCAGGTATGAGCAGTTCGCTTTTAGATTTTACGACCACGATATTTTCGTTCAGGTCTGTGTGAAGATTGATGAAGATGCACGTGCCTCCATGGATGAAGGGCCTAATTCAGCAACGATCGATGAGATTGTGGCTCAAGCCAAGGCCCAGGCAGATGATGCTGAGGTTCCTGCCGACAACGCACCGGGGGCGACCTCCGCAAACATGGGAGCGCCCCCTGAGACGGGGAATTCGGTCTTTCCCGGGGGAATGGCAGCGGGACAAGCCGGACCCGGACAGAGTGGGGTGCAAGGAACGGATTCGCTGGAGTTGTCACCCAATCTCGAGTTTGTCCTCAATATACCTGTTGAGATCAGCGTTGAACTGGGGAGGACAAGGATGACGATCGGAAGGGTCAGCGAACTTGCACCCGGCGTCCCGGTTATCCTGTCGAATGTTGAAAACGAGGACTTGAGCATTTATGCAAATAACAAGCTGATTGCAAAGGGATCCGTCATTGTGGACCATGAAAAATATGGAATCCGTGTTACCGAGGTCGTCACTCGGATGGAACGGATCAGGAGCCTGAGTGAGTAGGGCGGTAAGTGATAAGCCTTTTGAAAGCGAGGGTTGATGGCTGATACCGACATGACAGAACATCCGCACGCCAACTCTAAAATCCTCTTTGTGGACGATGAAAGGGATATGCTTTACACCGTAAAGACGTATCTATCCCGGGGCGGCTATGGCGTATTCGTTACGGAAAACGGGGAAAAGGCCCTTGAGATGGCGCATAAGGATGCCTTTGATATCGTTATAACAGACCTCAATATGCCGGGACTGAGCGGTCTTGAATTACTCAAGGCCGTCAAAGAGATTCACGCTGAAACGGAAGTTATTATTGTGACCGGATACGGGTCCATAGAGAGCGCAATCAAGGCCTTGAAATGGGGAGGGTACGACTACCTGCAGAAGCCGATCAACCTGGATCGCCTGAGGCTGCTGATAGACAGAATCTTGGAGAAAAAGAGACTGAAAGAAGAGAATCTTCACCTGAAGTATAAATTGAAGGAAAGGTACCGCTACGATGATATCATCGGGTTGAGCCCGCGGATGCAGGACATCTATGAGATTATCGACAGAATCAGTACGGATGACCCTACGGTTCTGATACAGGGGGAGAGCGGGACCGGGAAGGAAGTCATCGCCAAGGTGATCCACAAGAACAGCAACAGGAAATCCGGCCCTTTTGTTTCCATAAACTGTGGCGCCTTGGTTGAAGGTCTGCTGGAAACCGAGCTCTTCGGTCATGTAAAGGGATCCTTTACAGGGGCTATCCGGGACAAGGAAGGCCTTATGAAGGCCGCTGAAGGGGGAGCTATTTTTCTTGATGAAATAGCTGAAATGCCTCCTCCCTTGCAGGTTAAGCTCTTGCGCGCCCTGCAGGAAAAGAAGATACGGCCTGTCGGGGATACCCGTGAAACATATGTGGACACCCGGGTGATTGCGGCCACCAACAAAGACATCGATGAGGCCTTGGAGACCGGTAGGCTGAGGCGCGACCTCTATTACCGTTTGAATGTCGTGTCCATCCATATCCCTCCGCTGAGAGAACGAAAAGAGGATATCCCCCCCCTGGTCAATCACTTTATCAGTAGATTCGGAGAAACCAACAAGAGAAAGATTGTGAAAAAAATATCCCCTGAGGCCTTGGGGCTCTTCTTGGAATATGACTGGCCGGGAAATGTGAGAGAACTCGAGAACGCCGTCGAAAGGGCATTTGCCCTTGGGGTAGACGAGACCATCGGAGTGGATGATTTACCCCCTGTCCTCAGAGGTTCAGGCAGGGATGTCAATGCCAGGGCAGGCAACTACAACCTGAAAGAGAACGAGGTCACCCTGATAAGAAGGGCATTGGCTGAGACGAATGGAAATAAGGCCGATGCATCTCGTCTGCTCGGCATAGACCTCAGCACACTGTACCGGAAAATTGCTAAGTACAGAATTTCCAAGAATGTTTTGCGAAATGCGAATCCATGATTGCAGACTGCAAATGACCTCTCCTTTGGCATTTGGGCATCTAATTCAACCTTCCGCAGCCCGCGGGCCATGGAAAGTGCAACCAGAAGGCCTCGCCCTAAAACGGCCAGGGTTACCAAGGACCCCAGATTTTCGAGAAACATCCTCTTGCTCCATAATCTCTTTTGCGGCCTTGCCGCCTTTGCAAGGGGGATTTCTTTCGAATGGGAAAAGCGGTTAAAACATTTTCTCATTTTGCAAAAATGCGAGTTCATCGCGAACCTCCTTTGACCCTTCCTAATTCCTATATCCTATTCAAATAATTTATAAATGTATTTTTGCAAATGCCTGCTGGCAAGTTTGGCACGAGCCTTGCTCAGATTAACGGGCAAACCTCCGGGCAGGCATACTCGGAATCCGGAAAGATAAGGGATGCCCATCCCCGGTCTACGGATGGGTCTGTATCTGGCGCAGAAAGTCATGGGGTGATCGACAAACCTCCAGAGGCTCCGGTCAAATACGTGTGCTGACTATTCCTCACGGCTATAGCGAAGGATAACGCCGGAAAGGTCCAAAAACCGCAATAGAGAGAAATGGGAGGAACACAATTGCTGAGCGCAGCATTGAAGGTGAAAGATCCAGAGGGTCCAACTCCGGCAACCGCTGAATCAGAAAGTGCGGATTGCGTTACGGATTCGTATAAATATGGTGATATTATCGGCTGCAGCAGGGGAATGCGCGAGATTTACAGCCTCATCGAAAAGGTGGCTGAAAGCGAAAGTACCGTGGTCATTACCGGAGAGAGCGGAACCGGTAAAGGGATGGTTGCACGCGCGATTCATAACAGGTCCAACCGGCGTGAAAGGTCCTTTATCACCATAAATTGCGGCGCTATTCCGGAAAACCTCCTGGAGAGTGAGCTCTTCGGGCATGTTCGGGGCGCGTTTACCGGTGCGAGTGCAAACAAACCCGGGAAATTTGAGTTGGCGAAAGGGGGGACTGTTTTTTTAGATGAGATCGGGGATATGAGCACCAAGCTTCAGGTAAAGATCCTTAGGGTATTGGAAGAAAGGGAATTTGAGCAGGTGGGAGGCTCAAAAACCCTGCATGCGGACGTGAGGATCATCGCCGCGACCCATGCCGACCTGGAAAAACTGGTGGAGCAGGGCAAATTCCGAGAAGATCTCTTCTACCGGCTCTACGTTGTTCCGATAAAGGTCCCTGCGTTGCATGAACGAAGGTCCGACATTCCTCTTCTTGTGTTCCATTTTTTGAACGAGTTCAACAAAAAGAATGGGAGGAATGTCGAAGGGATTTCTGATGATGCCCTGAAGGCGATGCAGGCCTATTCGTGGCCTGGAAACGTCAGGGAACTCAAAAACGCCATGGAGCGGATGGTGGTCTTGAAGGGGGGAGGATGGATAGAACCTCACGATCTTTCGCAGAAGCTTATGAAGGGAAATCAAGGCCCCGAGTCAATGAACATAACCATTTCAGAAGATGGGATTAATCTGAATTCCGCCGTAACAGAGTATGAAAGAGCCCTCATCCTTGAATCGCTGAAGCGTACCAATTGGGTAAAGAATCAGGCTGCAAAACTGCTTCAGCTCAACAGGACAACCCTTGTGGAAAAGATAAAGAGACATAACCTTCTGGAAGCACAACCCCAATAGATCCATCCTGTTCAAAGCCCTGTCAAAGAAGTGACGCCCGACATTTACGAATTGACAGGGCGCTACCGTCCTTAACGTCTTATCCCGAAGAAAAGAACCCTCAAAACTCACCAAAATAAGTGCCAGCAGCAGCGCAGCGACAGAGGAATCGCCCGTCCCTAATGGCCCTGGTCCGCCCCAAAATGACGGCATGAGTCTTGCAGAATTCCTCTGTGTGCCCCTCTGGTATCCCAAGGCATCGAATCATCTCAAAAGCAGTTTCGTGACGCCCATTGATTATGACGAGATCGGTTTTCGCCTGCACAAGGGGTTTTTCGGTGGGGAACCTGGTTTTTAGACGGGGCACGGATCGACAAGGAGCCATTAAATGTCACATCCCATATTGATCGTCGATAATGAAGCTGACATGAGATCATCGCTTACCCACGCCTTGAGCAGCAATGGGTATGCGGTGGTGTCTGCAGCAAACGGCCTGCAGGCCCTGGATGAGTTCGGGAGGGGCAAATTCAGTCTCGTCATCGCCGATATGAAGCTTCCAGAAATGTCCGGGATAGAAGTGCTTACCGAAGTAAAAAGGGTTTCTCCCCATGTGCCCGTCATCATGACCACGGCGAGTGGAACCATTGAAAATGCAGTGGAAGCGATGCAATGTGGGGCCTCAGATTATATATTGAAGCCGTTTTCACCGGAGACGTTGGAGGTGGTGGTCAAGAATGCCTGCAAGAAGTCGAATGGTCAGATGCGTGTCGGTTCAGTAAGCCAGGACCCCTGTATGGACGCGCCATCCAAGACGATGGTAACCCAGGATCCAAGGCTGTTGAGGGTCTTGAAACTGGCGAAAGACATCGCGCCGAGTAAGGCCACGGTTCTCATCCAGGGAGAAAGTGGAACCGGCAAGGAGGTGTTGGCCTCGTTCATTCACAGGCACTTTGGCGGGGACGAACGACCCTACGTTGCCATAAACTGCGCTTCGCTGCCCGATGGGTTGGCAGAAAGCGAGTTGTTCGGGCATGAAAAGGGATCGTTTACCGGGGCCATGAATAGAAAAAGAGGGAAATTTGAGTTGGCAAACCAGGGTACGATCGTCCTGGACGAAATCAGCGAAATGGCTATGCCGATTCAGGCTAAATTGTTACGGGCGCTCCAGGAAAGGGCGATTGACCGGGTGGGCGGAACCAGAGCTGTGCCTATAGATGTGAGAGTCATTGCGATCAGCAACAGGGACCTCAAGAACGCGGTGAAAGAGGGGAAATTCAGGGAGGATTTGTTCTACCGGGTCAACGTTATCCCTTTCACCATCCCCCCATTGCGGGAGCGAAAGGGGGATATCCCCCTCCTGAGCCGACACTTTGTTGAGAAATATGGATCGCTCTATGCGAGACCGGTGAAACGGATATCTGACGCTGCACTTTCATTGCTGATGGGCCTTGAATGGAGGGGAAACGTCAGAGAACTGGAGAATACGATCGAACGAGCCGTCCTTTTATCAGACAAGGATACCATTCTGCCTGAACATCTATTTATTGAAGACGTGGAAACGGGCGACCATCAACCGAGCCGGATCAGACCCGGCGTGACGGTCAGGGAGATGGAAAGGGAATTGATATTTAAGACACTCAAGGAAGTGGACGATAACCGGACCCATGCGGCAGAGATGCTGGGAATCAGCATCAGGACCTTGCGCAATAAGTTACGGGAATACAAAGAGGAAGGCCTGGCTGGGCATGTGGAACCATAATAAGAGGAGCGGAGAAACCGGAAGGGTCGGCGTACATCGATATCATGTCGGGAACTGCCATGAGTTTGGAATGGCGCCTTCCGGCGAGATTTCTGGATTTGTGTGAAAAGGGGGGACAGGCAATGGAATCGGGAGCACTTTTTAAAGGGGCATTTCCCATCTTGGAAAAGGCCTTGGACCTGAGGTCCATGAGGCATCATCTCATTGTATCCAATATCGCCAATAAGGACACGCCCAACTACAAGGCTTTTGACCTTATGGTTGAAGAGGAGATGGCCAGATCCACGAATACGGGCGACGACGCCACCCAGCTGAAAAGGACAGATGATGCCCATCTGTCTAAGAGACGCTCCTCTGGCATGTCCGGTGCCATGGGGCGTGCGACAGGACAGGAATTCCCTTTGCGAGGGGATGGCAATTCCGTGGATATCGACAGGGAGATGGCCAATCTATCCGAGAATAACCTGCTCTATGACGCTTTGGCTCAGGTTATTTCCAGGAAATTTAGCGGATTGGAAGATGCTATCAAGGGAGGTACGTAGAGATGAACTATTTAAATGCGTTCCGGATCAGCGCTTCGGGCATGACGGCCCAACGGCTCCGAATGGATATTGCGACGAGCAATCTGGCCAACATTAATACCACGCGGACCCGGGAAGGGGGGCCTTACCGGAGAAAAGATGTGGTATTTGAGAGTCAGCCGGTTCCCGGATCGTTTAAGAATGCGCTTCAATCGTCCATGTCCGGCAAACTGGCAGGGGTGAAGGTATCCGAAATCATAGAGGATCCCAGGCCGCCGATCTCAAAACACGACCCACAGCATCCCGATGCAGACGAAAAGGGATTCATACAGGTGCCCAGAATCAACCTGATGGAAGAGATGGTGAATATGATGTCGGCCACGCGAAGCTATGAGGCCAATGTAACTGCTATCAAGGCCACCAAGGATATGGCGTTGAAGGCACTGGAGATCGGGAGGTAACAGGTTATGAATGACATTACCGTCAAGAACCGGCTTGAGACGACCCTTCCTCTTGGAGTGTATGGAAAGCAGCCTGCACCCCCGCAAGGAGGGTCCTTCGGGAATATGCTGTCGGAGGCCATAGACGGAACAGACCGGCTTCGGAAGACCGCTGACATGGCCATCAACGATTTTGCTTCGGGCAGAGAGACCGATATTCACAAGACAATGATCGCTATGGAGAAGGCGAGCATTTCGTTCAAGCTGATGATGCAGGTGCGAAATAAGGTCATTTCGGCCTACCAGGAAATTATGCGAACACAGGTCTAATACAGAAGATGCAGTAGGGGACAAAGATGGCCATTAACGAGATTCCAACTCAATTGAAGACCTTATTCGGGAGTATGACGCCCGCCAAGATGTTTACGCTGTTGGCCTTGATATCTATTACCATAGCGGGCTTTGTCCTTTTATTATCCTGGTCGGGGGACTCGGATTTCCAGCCTTTATACTCCAATCTGAGCTCCGAGGATGCGGGGGCCATCCTGACCCGGCTCAAGGAGAAAAAGATCCCTTACAAGGTATCGGCCAACCGGGATTCCATCCTTGTGCCAAGCCATCAGCTGCATGAAATCAGACTCGAATTGGCCTCCCAGGGCCTGCCGCTCGGCGGCGGTGTAGGGTTTGAGATCTTTGACAATGCCAAGCTGGGTATGACCGAGTTTGTCCAGAACGTAAATTTCCAAAGGGCGTTGCAGGGAGAGCTTTCTCGAACCATAAACAGATTTGATGAGGTCCAGGGATCGAGAGTCCACATTGTGATGGGATCGAAGTCCTTATTTGTAGAAGATGAGGAGGCGGCGACGGCATCCGTCATACTCAAATTGGCTCCAGGCAAGACATTGAGCAAAGGGCAGGTTCAAGCCATCGTCCACCTGGTGTCGTCGAGCGTTTCCGGGCTGAAAACGGAGAATGTGACGGTAGTTGACAATTACGGAAAAATGCTGGCCGGAAGCAAGGACCGATCTTCCGAGGGGCCGATGAATTCCGATCAACTGGCCTTGCAGGAAAAGATGGAAAGGGGCCTGGAGAGTCGTGTGCGCACCATGCTGGAAACAGCCTTGGGCCCAGGCAAGGCCATAGCCAGAATATCGTGCGCCTTAGATTTCAGACAACAGGAGAAAACTGAAGAGCGATATCACCCCGACAATAAGGCGATTCGAAGCGAACAGATTCTGAATGAAAGCACAGGAGAAGGGGAGGGGGGCGCAAGAGGGGTGCCTGGCATCCTATCCAATACAACACAAGGACAGTCTGCGTTGGCTATGGAAAAGAAAAACGGGTCATCCGCCGGTGAGACCTTCAATAAACAGGAACGTACGGTAAACTATGAGATCAGCAAGGTCACGAGTCACACGGTGGAACCTTATCCAAAGGTTGTCAGGGTATCGACCGCCGTGATTGTTGACGGCGTTCATGCCTATAGTGAGGGCAAGGACGGAAAGGGGGAGTGGAAATATTCTCCAAGATCTGATGAAGAGATGAGCAAGCTCGAGAAAATCGTTAAAAGGGCCGTCAATTTCGATCCCGACCGGGGAGATGAAATTGAAGTGGTTAACATCCCGTTCAACAAGGTTGATCCTGAGTGGGGAGCAGGGGAACAGGAGGAATCTCAAGGCCGCTGGCTTTCATATGCACGACAATATGGTCCTTCCGCAAGATCCATCTTTCTGGTCATGTTTCTCCTCTGCATCTTCCTGTTTGTGGTGAGGCCCGTGCTGCGCTGGCTTACCGCCGGCGCCGGTTCCAAACAAAGGATGCTGGTGCAGCTTCCCAAGACCCTTTCGGAGATAGAAGACGAATTTGGAGCAAGCCCATCCAGTAAGGATAAGGCGGTAAGCTTGATTGCCTCGGATGAAGAGAATTCCCTCAAGTTGGTACGGCGCTGGTTGAGCGAAGAGAAGGCATAGACAATACAGATTCAATGCCTTCGATCAGTAACAATCCATAGAAGGACAGGAACAGACATATGGACCCGAAACATCTGCCGGGCTCGATCAAGGCAGCAATACTCATTCAGTCTGCCGGAAAGGTCATGTCAGAAAGAATTCTGCAGAGGCTGGAAGATGAGGAACGAAAGCTGGTACGAGACCACCTGGTCCAGATGGGGGAGATATCACCCGATTTGGTGGAGAAGGTGGCAGAGGAATTTCTCCAGCTCTCAGAGCGGATGAAGACGCCTCAGCTTGGGGGTCCGCCTGCCATAAAAGCATCGGAGCCGGGGGAAAGTCCTCCGCCCGCCTCCTCTGGAAAATCCTCCGACCTTTCGGCCTTGAGGGCCCTGGAACCGGACCATCTCCTCGAATTGGTAAGAGAGGAACATCCTCAAACCATCGCCATGATCCTGGTGCATGTCAATCCGGAAGTGGCCAGCGCGGTATTGGCCAATTTGCCCGACCAAATCAAGGCCGATGTAGGGAGAAGGATTGCCACCCTGGATAAGGTTGGGGCCGGGATGTTAGATGAGATCGGGAAGATCTTTGCTGACGTATTGAGGGAAAACGAAGATTCCATGAGCCATGTAAAGGGCGGGGCCGGGCTTATGGCAGATATATTGAATCAGATTGATGCCATGTCCGGCGAGGTGATCCTGGATGAAATCGAGGAATTTGATCCTGAACTGGCAGCACAGATCAAGCAAAGAATGTTCACGTTCGAGGATCTGATACTCGTCGACAACAAGGGTCTGCAAAAGGTGTTGAGGAAGGTGGAGTCCAAGGAGTTGGCCATCTCCCTGAAGGCGGCGTCTGATGAAGTGAAACAAAAAATCTTCTCAAATATGTCTGAACGAGCTGCACAGATGGTCACCGAGGAGATTGAAATGCTGGGAGCGGTCAGGATGAAGGATGTAGAAGACGCCCAGCATGCCATAACCCGAATCATCCAAGAGATGGAAGATCAGGGGGAAGTGGTTATCAGCGGTCGGAAAGGAGAACAAATCATTGTATAGAACCGTTGACGACAGTCGATTTGTCCATGGGCATGGAGCTGATTCTTATAATTTCCCGAGCCTGCCGGTAGGCGTATCCGAGGATCGGAATCCCGAGACAGCAGAGAAAGGGGGGTTCAGGTTCAGCTTTGGGGACAAGGCCGCGGCGCCGGAGTTTTCTGCAATGTTTACGCCGACCGAAGAGGATGTGTCAGCCGCGGAGGATCCTGTTGAAGCGGTTGAGGCGGCGTCAGAGGCCATTCGGGAACAGGCCTATGCAAAAGGGCTTGTTGACGGGCAGAGAATTGGAGCGGAGGCCCAACAGGCTGAATTGAAAGAGATCCTGAAGACCTTAAACACGGTTGTATCGGAACTCGATGCCGCCAGAACCGAACTCTACCGCGATGCCGAAAGGCAGGCGGTGGAACTTGGCCTCATGATAGCCAGAAAGATCGTGTGTCGTGAGGTTTCCGTGGACCGTGATACCATCTTTCGGGTGTTGCGGGAGGCATTCAAAAAGGTAAGCGATCAGAAAGAGATTCACGTCAAGATTCATCCCGCCGATATCCAGGTCATTCAAGACGCTGGATTCGATGTATCCAGTTTGAGTAAGGGCAACGGCCTTGTCGTTCTTGAACCTGGAGATGGCATATGCCGAGGTGAGTGTGTCATTGAAACCGATTTTGGGGCAATTGACGGGAGAATCGAAAGCCAGCTTCAGACGGTTGAGGAGTCTCTCAGGCTCGCTCTTCAAGAGGGAACGGTGTCGTGAACGATCAGGCCATGAGATCATTGCATCTGAAAAAGTATTATTCGGTCATCGACTCGGTCAGTCCCATAACGGAATGTGGAAGGGTTACAAAAGTGGTGGGCTTTATCGCAGAAGCGGAGGGGCCTGCATGCAGGCTTGGAGGCGTCTGCGATATTTATCTGAAGGGAAATGCGCAGAAAGTAAGGGCCGAGGTCGTAGGATTCCGAGAAAACAGGGTCCTCTTAATGCCCTTCGGCGACATCAGAGGGATTGCGCCCGGGGGTCGCGTGGTTGCCAGAGAACAACGGGCAGTTATTGGCGTCGGGGAAGGATTTCTGGGAAGGGTCGTTGACGGGCTTGGAAAACCGATCGATAACAAAGGCCCCGTTGCGACAAAGGCCGTTTACCCCATCTATGCAAAACCCATGAACCCGTTTTTGAGACGACGCATTCATCAACCGTTGGATCTCGGGATCAGGGCGATCAATGGCGTGCTGACCATCGGTTGCGGCCAGAGAATGGGCATTTTTGCAGGATCAGGGGTCGGCAAGAGCGTCTTGATGGGGATGATCGCCCGGAATACCAGCGCGGATGTGAACGTTATTGCATTGATCGGAGAGAGAGGGAGAGAACTGAATGAGTTCATTCAAAAGGAACTTGGGGAGGAAGGGCTGAGAAGATCGGTTGTCGTCGTCGCCACGTCCGACAGTCCGCCTCTCATAAGGATGCGAGGCATTTTTGTGGCGACAGCCATTGCCGAATATTTCCGGGATACGGGGAAGCATGTGATCCTTATGACCGATTCAGTCACCCGATTTGCCATGGCCCAGCGAGAAGTGGGGCTTGCCGTTGGTGAACCTCCCACGACCAAGGGCTACACCCCATCTGTCTTTACTCTGCTGCCGCAGATCTTGGAAAGGGCAGGAACATGTTCCGGCTCAGGCACCATTACAGGCCTGTATACGGTTCTGGTGGAGGGGGACGACATGAATGAACCGATTGCGGATGCCGTCAGGTCCATACTGGATGGGCATATTGTCCTGTCAAGGGATCTGGCTGCACAGAACCACTATCCTGCCATCGATATCCTGAACAGTGTCAGCAGGCTGATGAGCGATATTTCGAGTAACGGGCACAAGTATGCGGCCAGCCGTTTGAAAGAAGTCTTGGCGACCTATCGAAGGGCCGAAGATCTTATAAACATTGGCGCGTATGCCTCGGGGAGCAACACCAAGATCGATTATGCCATTAAAATGATCGAACGAGTGAATGCATACCTGAGACAGGGGATTGAAGAAAAAGAAGAATTTGACGACAGTGTTCAGAAGTTGTGTGCCATGTTTGGAAATTCTTCACAACCCGATTCGTAACCGCGTCCACTTTACCTGTCCTTTCACGCATGCCATAAACATCGAACTCCCTAAAGATCCAGAGTAATATGCACCGATTCAGTTTAGAGACAGTTTTGACGCATCGAAAACACATGGAGGATGTGTTACAGAAGGAGTTCGCGATGGGAAAGAAGAAGCTCCTTATGGAGGAACAAAAGCTGGCGAGGCTTGAGGAGACCTTAATGCAGAACCTTGCGGCGTTAGAGGAGAAGCAGAAAAACGGCGCCACTGTTTCGGATATTATATTATATGAAAGTTACCTCAGACAAATCTCAATCGACCGTGGCCAACACATCCGCAGGATTATCGAAATGAAAAACCAACTTCGACAAAAATTGCATGAGCTGATTGAGGCCATGAAGGCCCGGAAAATTCTGGACAGACTCAAGGAAAAGGAGATTGAAAAATACAGAAAGGAATTGGAGAGAAAAGAACGGATCTTCATGGGTGAAATTGCGATCAGTGGGTTCAATATGAGAAAGCAACCCAACTAACATTTCATTCTGCCCATTATTAAAGACGAATCGCAGTAAACGCCCTCATAATATCGATCTGCTGCCGCACGAAATACTCCTGAAAGATTTCCCCATTCACGTCGGACATGACCCACCTGTGCGATTCCGGAATGCACGATTTATAGCCCAAAGAGCAGCGGTTTTCATTTTTCGATTGATGATGCTCTATATCCCGTTCGTAGTGTCGCTGTCAGGCGATTTTTCAGGGCCTAACGGCCCTACTAAAAACGGATCGTATCGCTGCGAAAAACAAAATGGGAATTGCTGCCCAAAGAGAGGTCGACTGGATCCGGCAAAAGTTTACCCCGAAGGGGCATCTTTTGCCGTAACGTGGTCTCCGGATGTGCCCGCCCATATTTGTAATGCGTGAAGACAAAGGACTGATTACGAATGTTGTCTTCCGAGATCTATTCGTATCTCAAATAGTTAAAGCATAATTAGAAAATCGTCAGGCCCAAATTATCCTACAAAGAAGGGCTATCCGTGGCGAATTGGCACCGAGGTTGCAAGATCGGAGCAACAAGATGAATGAATCTTCGCCAACGGCGGTGGGAACCGAAATGATGCTGACAGAGTTTTTTCTGGTAAAAGACCAGGATAGTGCGCCTTCTGAAGGCGTAAGATACAATAAGGGGAGGATGGGAGACCTCGCTGAAAAGTCCCATATGGATGATGAGACATCCAAGGGATCGATGGATTTCCATTCCACTTTCATGGAAGTCTCTCGCCATGGAGATGTCGGTTCCTCGGGAGTGGGCGATGAGGTGGACCGAAGAACGCCGCAGGGCGATGATATGGTTGACCGGCCGTTTGAGTCTATGATTGAATCGGATGCCAGGAAGGGAACGAATCCCGAGGGAACGGATAAGAAAAGCGAGATTTCCGTGCCCGCAGGTTTGGAGTCAACACAGAAGACCGGTAAAGATGAATCCTCACAGCCTGCAATTATGGATTCCGGGGCAATAGAACACATATCTCCGGATCACGAAACGATAGGACGCTTCCACAGATCGGAAATACTCAAGGCCGCCGGAGCGGCGGGTTCGGAACTAAAGGGCGGGCCGGCATCGGGTGGAAATGGGAATTCAAACGTTATCCTCATCTCTTCGGAAGGATCTCCTGGAAATAAGGTATCCGGTTCCGTTCGGCACACGGTCAGGGAGGCGAATCCCATTGGTATTCGACCCGTTCGGAGTCTCCATGACCAGACCCGCATAGAGACGTCAAAAAGCGAGCCCAATGGTCTGAAGATAGAGATGCCCGGGGCGAAAGATAAGATAGCCGCTCCCCCTGTTTCAGGGTCTGGTTTATCCAGGCGCATTGAAGGTCAGGTCATTACTGAGACGTCAAAAAGCGAGCCCAATGGTCTGAAGATAGAGATGCCCGGGGCGAAAGATAAGATAGCTGCCCTCTCTGTTCCAGGGTCAGGTTCATCCGGACGTCTTGAAGGTCAGGTCAACGCAGAGACAGGAAAAAATGATGTCGATTCTTCAAGGGCATCCAATGCCTCGCATGGGATCAGGCCGGCACACCAGGGGCTTGAGAAGGTATGGCTGAGCACCCATCCCAATGAGGTGATTTCTCATGGGGGGGAATTGACGTCACGGGAATTACTCTCGGCACAAGGAAAGAAAAGGCCAGGAAGGGATTCAGCAGAATTATCGAGCAAAGGATCTGTTTCCAGGGAAACGACCTTCAAATCAAGCCGGACCGGACCAAGGGACTCTTCAGGCTTGGGCGAACTGAGAGAAACAGGAAAAGGCCGGAAAGAGGCATCGAGATTCGATCTTGCCCGGGACGGCCAGGACAGGAAAGACACTTCCAAGATCAGGCCCGGAGAACAGAGAGTCGAAGCGACGGGGGAAAAAAGCAAGGAAGAGACCGGCGCTCCCAGGCTCGCAAACAGGGTATCCACCCCCATGAGCGAACAGGGGTTCGATAGGACCGCCCCAAAATCTGAAGCGAGCATGCCCGATACCCCTACGTTATCTGCGGGCAACACGTCCTCATCGACAAAAAGTCCGGGGAGCATCTCCCGTTTCTCAGAGATGGAAACGGTCAGGCAATCATTCCGGGAAAGCGGAGTGCGGCAACTCGTTGAAAAAGCGGCCTTGAATCTGAGGAATGGTCAGCAGGAATTCAGGATTGAGCTGAAGCCGGAATCCTTAGGCCAGGTCAAGGTCCAGGTATCCACCGAGAATCACCAGGTAACCATCCGGATCCTGACAGAACTCCCTTTGGCCAAAGAAATGATTGAGAACAATGTTCATCAGCTCAAGGCGGATCTCCAGGGCCACGGCCTCGAAATTGACAAGTTTGAGGTCTCCCTTTCGCAGAATTCGGATAAAAGCGGGGTGGAGCATGGTTTTACCGGATCAAAAAAGATGAAAAGAGGCTACCGGCAAAGAGGGGATTCAAAGGCAGTATCATCGACCCCAGACGTGGAAAGGGAAGATTGGGCCAGGCATCCGTTGTCGGGCATTGGCGCCATCAATCTGTTCGCATGAGAGATGAATTCCCTTACGCGGTTTTAAACCCACTTGACCATAACAACCAAATGCATGTGAAGACAAAACGCAAAAAAGAAGGAGCCGGATTGCCATGACCGTTTCAGGAATTTCAGGCGTAACAGCGACAAGCAGCAAGTCCTCTTACGAAGTAGGCGGTAGCCTCGGAAAAGATGAATTCATGAGGCTCCTTGTTGCCCAGCTTCAGAACCAGGACCCGCTTGAGCCCATGGACAGTCATGAGTTCATTGCACAGCTTGCCCAGTTCAGTTCACTGGAACAACTGCAGAATATCAACGACAAACTGGATGACCTGACGGCACAACTCTCAGGTGCAGCCAATCTGATCGGCCATGAGGTGGAGGCCCTGGGAACGATCGTGAACGTTGAGGCCGGGGTTTCGGACAAAATCTATTTTGATCTTGCTTCGGACGCCACCGCCGTTTTCGCCTCCATCAGTAATTCAGACGGAATTTATATCAGGACCATGCAAGTCGGTCCTTTGAGCACAGGCAGACAGACCTTGGCATGGGATGGGACCGATGATAACGGAAACGTGGTTCCCGACGGTAAATATACCGTTGACATCCAGGCCGTCGATACGAATGGAGATGTCGTTGCGTCCACCTCTCTGATAAAGGGAAAGGTTACGGGTGCGACCTTTGAGGACGGAATGACATATCTGCTGATCGGGGATATTGAAATCCCCTTGGGCAGCGTCATTAAGATCAAGCAGGTCGCGGAAGATGCGTAACAGGGATGGGAGAGGAACAGACTAAGGAGAACGCCTTTAAACAGACAGGCAAAGAGCAAGGGAGGGGCAGAAAATGATCAAATCACTATTTTCCGGCATAACGGCACTGCAGGCCAATACTCAGGCAATGGGCGCCATAGGAGACAATATCGCGAATGTGGGGACCACCGGATTCAAAAGCAGCAGGATGGATTTTGCAAATCTCCTCAGCCAGTCCGTGGGGGGATACACCGGACAGGAGGTTGGCTCCGGCGTCACAGTGCAAAATTTGAGTCGTGACTGGACTCAGGGGTCGATTCAGGCTACGTCCAACGTCACAGATCTCGCCATCAACGGAAACGGCTTTTTTGTGGTGATGGACGAAAGTGGCAACGAGTATTACACAAGGGCGGGCACGTTTCATTTTGACAAGGATGGATTCCTGGTTGACAATAATGGGTACAAGGTCCAGGGGGTCGACGGCGACCTGCAGCTCGCGGATACGACCGGGACCACAAGCATCTCAATCTCCAGCGCGGGTGTTATTACTTCATTCGCTACGGGGAGCACCGCGGGAACGGAGGTCGGGACGATTGCACTGGCCACATTCCCGTGCAACTGGGGACTGGCCGCCATGGACAGGAACCTCTATACAACCACAGACGCGTCAGGGGATGCCGCCATCGGAGAGCCTGGAAGCGCAGGGAAAGGAGTCCTCAGCAGCTATTCACTGGAGTCGTCGAATGTGGATTTGGCATCGGAGTTTGGAAAAATGATCACCACGCAACGATCGTTTCAGGCCGCGGCCAAGGTTATCACCGCAAGCGATGAGGTGCTGCAGCAGCTCCTCAGCATCAAACGCTAATCGTGAGGCAGGATCATTTGCGTAAGTGAGCGACAACAATTTTGCTGAATTTTGGAGAGCCGATCATGATTCAGGTAACCCGCTTAGACAATACCCTGATGGTTTTAAATGTTGAAATGATTCAGTCTTTAAGGGCGACGCCCGATACGGTGATCACCTTTACCACCCATGACAGGATGATGGTAAAGGAGCCGGTGGAAGAGATCTCCAGGAGGATCCTGGCGTATCAACGGACCATCCACAGCGGCATGGATCATTTATGTGCAGACAGCAATACGGAAAATCGCGGTGTGATCATCCCCTGACGTTCGCATCATCAACAGGTAATGCGCATGGGAATGATTTCTTTCCGACATGTGAATCCCCGGTTGCTACATGTCGTTAATTACGCCGTGGGGATGACCTGCGGATGAATGTGTATGTGCGGGCCCCGCGTTAGGGTCAATGCGCACCCACTCTTCAACACAAGGAACGCACCTCGACCTCTCCCCAGACATGCCGGTGCAAGGATCGGGACTGTTCAGATGTTGTCGCCTGAACGGCGCTTTGCCTCGCAGAAACGTCAAACCAATGACAACTGCCAAAAAAAGTTGACTTTCGGCCTGCGCCAAAGGATATCTCTGGTTTAAATGACGCTTCTGACGGTGTCAGTTCCTCGCAAGCTTAAACAACAATGTCCTCCTGAACAAGATTACTCGTGTCCCTCTGAAACCAGGCCGCCTACATGGGAGGACCGATTTCTCCCAGAAGGGCGCCCTACTCCCATCCAAAGCTCCCTGTTTTTCGAACCCGCATCGCGCTCAGCTGAATTCTCTCGGCTTTCCAGAGACTTTGATCCTATCTCATGATGCAAAGGGTCTCCTTAAGGGGGATCAACCTCCTTCCTGCAAGAGGGACGCATAAATTCATGGCACGATGCTTGCTATAATGTATCTTGAAATTTACACATATAAGGAGGCTATCCATTGGATCTCGCTACGCTCGCCGGCATCTTTTTCTCCGCGGTCTTGGTAATCAGTGCCATTCTCCTTGGAGGTTCAGGAGCCTGGTTTATCAACGGACCATCCTTCATGATCGTCGTGGGGGGAACCATGGGTGCGACACTGCTCAGCTATCCCCTTGCGCAGGTCTTGGGCGTGTTCAAGATTGTCATGAATGTCTTTTTCCATCGCTCCCAATCGACCGATAAGGTCATTAACATGATGATCGAGTTTGGCAAACTCGCCCGGAAAGAGGGGATCCTATCATTTGAATCAAAGCTGAAGGACATCGACGACCCATTTTTTGTAAAGGGGCTGGAACTGGCTATCGATGGGGTTGAATCTCAGGCAATAAAAAACGTTTTGAGAACCGAGATATCCTATGTGGAGGAACGGCACTCCCTGGGTGCCGAAATATTCGTCAGCATGGGGTCTTATGCCCCGGCCGTCGGTATGCTGGGTACCATTATCGGACTGGTTCAGATGCTGATGCAGATGGAGGATCCCAGTTCCATAGGCGCCCCGATGGCGGTTGCCCTGCTGACCACATTCTACGGAACGATTCTGGCGAACCTCCTTTTCCTCCCCATTGCCGCCAAATTGAAGACGCGAAGCAAGGAGGAGATTTTTTTGAAGGAACTGGTGCTCGAGGGGATCATGTCCATCCAATCGGGAGACAATCATCGGGTTATCGAACAGAAGTTGAGGGCCTTCCTTCCGAAGAGCACAAAGGTGTCTGCCGGTGAGGAATCGGCGGAGCAGGAGAAAGGCGACGTGAGGGATTGACGGGACGATGCCGGAAGATGAGAGAAATACCCGAAGGAGATCGAGGGGGGCCGCTGGACCGGGATGGGAAGTTATCTATACCGGATTTATCCTCATTATGCTCTGCTTTTTCATCATGCTCTGCTCATTTTCAACGATTGAAAAATCAAAGGTGGAACACTTTGTCGCTTCCTTCACCCGTGCCGTAAGCCCCATGCCGGGCGGGGTCAAGGTTCGCGACGGGGGACAGGCACGGCATTCCCTTCCCGATATTGCATACGATCAGGGCGAAATGGCCCTGATATTTCAGGAACTCCAGGATGCTGGGGAAAAACTCGGGTTGTCAGAAGATCTTTCCTTTTCATTCCTGCGCAACGGTCTTGTTGCCAGGTTGGCCGACAAGGCCCTGTTTAACCTGGGGGTTGCAGAGATTTCACAAGAGGCCTTTCCGCTGCTGGATAAGATAGGCGCCATCATCGCAAAGGTCTCTTACTCCGTTGAAATTAGGGGGCATACCGACGATCTCCCTATCCATACGGACATGTTTCCTTCAAACTGGGAACTGTCGACGGCACGTGCGGTCAATGTCTTGAGATACTTTCTGGAAATCCCTGGAATCTCTGCGGAAAGGCTATCCGCAGCAGGGTTTGGGGAGTTTCAACCCGTCGTTCCGAATGAAAGCCCGGAACTCCGCGCCAAGAACAGGCGGGTGGAATTCATCTTTCGACTGGCGAAGCAGGATGAGACGGCTGGCGACTCCCACGAGGAGCAGGATACAAAATGAGTCGTCATCGAATAAAAGAAGAAAAGAGCGGGGCAGGATGGCTGACCACCTTCAATGATCTTGTGACGCTCTTGATGGTCTTCTTTGTCCTCCTCTTCACCATGGCTTCCACGGATGTGGCAAAGCTGAAGCAATTTCAGCTCTCTGTCATGAAGGGTCTGGGGGTCCTGAAGGAGGGGGAGGGTTCGCCGGTGGGCGTCATCGAATCATTCGGAGACAAGGGATACAATATCGGCGCAATCAGAGGGGAGATGATCCCTGAGGGCGAAGGGGGCATTGAGGAATACATCGGAGCGCTCAAATCGTTCGATGGAATGGAGGTCCGATTCAGGGGAAAAGATCAGGTGATGAGCCTCAACGGTGCGGCCCTCTTTGAATCGGGTTCGGACGATATCAGCCCCTACGCCTTTCCGGTCTTGAATGAACTTCTCAAGGTCATCGAAGCCCATCATTGCCGCGTACGCGTAGAAGGACATACGGACAATGTTCCCATCTTTACGGAGAGATTTGATTCAAACTGGGAGCTGTCCACGGCAAGGGCGGTTTGCATTGTCAAATATTTTATCCAAGAGGGAAACGTCGCCCCCGGCCGTCTGTCGGCGGTTGGATATGGGGAATTGAGGCCTCTGGTGCAGAATGATACCCCGGAGCACAGGGCCAGAAACCGGCGGGTGGAGATCGTTTTGGTGAAAAGTGAGGAAGGATGATATGTCGAAAAAAATGCTGATCATACTGGTAATCGGCCTGATGGCAGGCGCCATTATCGGAGGCGGGGGCTTTTTCTACCTGAAAGGCAAGGGTTCCGATTCTGAAAAGGGTAAGGCCGCTGAAGGAACCGAAGGTAGTGCAGAAAAAGCGTCGGCAGGCAAGAACAGAATCAATTTTCCATTGGAGAATTTTATCGTCAACCTGGCCGATCCCGGGGGAAAACGATACCTCAGCACAAGAATTGTTTTAGAGCTCAACGATAAGGGGGTGGTTTCATCCCTGGAAAAAAAGGTGCCTGAGATGCGAGATCGGATATTGATGATTCTCCCCACTAAAACGTTTAAGGAAATTCAAAGCGTTGAGGGTAAAAATGCGCTCAGAAGCACACTTATCACCGAATTGAACGGGGTGTTTCAGGGGGGCCACATAACAAACATCTTTTTCCAAGAGTTTGTGGTTCAATAAAGGTGGATTTCGATGGCTGATCAGATACTGACCCAGGAAGAAGTGGATGCCCTGCTGTCTTCCATGAAGGCGGGGGATGTTGATCTGGAGGTCAGCGAGGAAGCGGAGAAAACATCTCAGGCCCAGATCCCGGTCTATGATCTGACATCTCAGAACATCATGATGCGGGAGCAGTTCGATGTTCTCGACGAGGTGTTTGACAGGTGCGCCAATTTTTTCCGCAGTTCTCTCTCAACATCGTTCAGGGCGCCTATTGACACAACGCTGGCGTCCACCGAAATGGTCAAGTTCGGGGATTTTTTAGAGGGGCTTCCCAACCCTTCAAGCTTCCACACGTTTCGAATGGAACCCCTCATCGGTTCGGCGCTGATTGCCATTGAGCCCAATCTCGTCTTTTTCCTCATTGACTGCATGTTTGGGGGGACCGGGAAATCAATGGTGTTCCAGGAAAGAGACTTCACCCTTATTGAACAGCGGGTGATGAGGAAATTCGCCAACGAGACGCTTAAGGATCTTGAAAAGGCGTGGGAATTTGTTCAGATCCTGAGGATGTCGTTAGGAAAAAGTGAGACAAAACAACAGTTCGTACGTCTGGTTGCCCCCAGTGATCCCGTGATTGCGGTGGCGTTCTCCGTATCGTTGGATGAGTTTTCAGGTCAGTTATGGCTCTGTATCCCGTACCTTCTACTGGAACCGATCAAGGACAAGCTTTCTTACCGGAATATCAGAGAAGCGGAACTGGAAAATGCCTGGAATATGCAACTGCAAAAACTCTTGAGCGATACAGAGGTAACGGTGTCCGTTGAACTTGGCAAATCGTCGTGGAGGGTGAGGGACGTCCTCAATCTCAAAGAGGGCGATATCATCAGACTGAACACGGGGCCCCAGAATCCGATTGCCGTCATGATTGAGAAGGTCCCGAAGATGTTGGGCATTCCGGGTGTCGTAGCCGGAAATCGGGCCGTTCAAGTCACAGAGTTGTTTAACATCCTCGGCGAGAGAAAGTAGGATGAACATCAGGCAGTAGATGGGAGTGCCTATACTGCCGGGAGATGGAGTGCAATATGAATGGGAAAGACAAAGGATCGCGCGGGGTCTCAGATCAGGGAAATGAATCGAGTGCCCCAACCGCTGTAAAACTGGATTTCGTGCTCGATATCCCCTTGCAGGTCACCGTAGAACTTGGGCGGACGGAAATGGTGGTAAGTGAACTTCTCAAACTGGCCCAGGGATCCATTGTCGAGCTTAACAAGTCCGCAGGGCATACCCTTGATATCCTGGCCAACCGGCAGTTGATTGCCAGAGGGGAGGTCGTTGTCGTCAAAGACAAATATGCCATTCGGATAACCGAGATCGTAACCCCGATGGAAAGGGTCGAGAAACTAAAATGAATCAGTCGCCTGATCTAATCGCCACGGCCGTTAAGATGTTCATCGTTCTCGGGGTATTGCTGGGTGGGCTGATCGTCGCGCTCTATCTTGTGAAAAAGGTGATCGGCCGGAGGGATGGCCAATCAAAGGGAAGACTGATCCGGGTCCTGGCAAGCACCTATATCGGCGTTAAAAAGAGCATCTCTCTTGTTGAGATTCCCGGTGCACTGCTGGTCTTGGGGATTACGAATGATCGCATCAGCCTCCTTACCAAAATCGATGACGCTGAGACAATGCACCAAGTGACCGCTGCTCAAAACGAGCCGATGCGATGGTCGTTTTCGGATCATCTTCAAAAAATATCGTCACGATACAAAAAGGAAAAGGAATAGCTGCTGGCGGGGGCGAGGCGTCATCCGGATATACTGTCGGAGTCGCCAGAAAACGCCCGCGTTCACTGGGGAACCTGCCATTTGAGCGGAATCATTGACAAAGACCGCCATCGCAGACGCGGGTTACATATTAACTCCCCCTTGGCAGTGAAACCGTGGGTTGGGTTTTAAAGGAGCGGTTTTGTAAAGGTCTGGCAGGCTTTCGGATCATCGGTATTCAATAGGTCATCCGGATCATTAACCGCAGAGGCGCTAAAGGATTCGTAAAAATTGGGGGAGCCCTTGAGATTTGTAGTGATTGCATCATGCCTTCTTGTCGTCCTTGCCGGTGTCCCGGACACTGCATGTTGGGGTGCAGCCAACCCAGGGGGCATGTCTCTTTTAAACATCGGTCTGGACAAGACCGGAAGCAATGATCAGGTATCGGTTGTCCTCCAAATATTTCTTCTGCTGACCGTCTTATCCCTGGCCCCGGCAATCCTGATCACCCTCACCTCGTTTACGCGCATCGTGATCGTCCTCTCCCTCCTTCGGAGGGCGTTGGGGACTATGCAGAGCCCCCCGAACCAGATCGTTATCGGACTATCGCTGTTCCTCACCATCTTTATCATGACGCCTGTCTGGACGGAGGTCAACGAGAATGCCATCCAACCTTACATGGAAAAGCAAATCACCAATGAACAGGCATTAGACGCTGCAATCATCCCTCTGAGGAAATTCATGATAAAGCAGACAAGAGAAAAGGATATGGCCCTGTTCGTGGATATCGCAGGGGTCAAAAGGCCGAAAAACGTGGAGGATGTCCCGACGATGGTTCTGATACCCTCCTTTATCATCAGTGAACTGAAAACGGCATTCCAGATAGGAATGCTCCTTTATGTCCCATTCCTTGTAATTGATATGGTCGTCGCGAGCGTCCTTCTTTCCATGGGGATGATGATGCTTCCGCCCGTCATGGTTTCATTGCCCTTCAAATTGATGCTGTTTGTTCTGGCCGACGGTTGGTACTTGATTGTCGGGTCGGTTGTCAAAAGCTTTGGATAACGGCTGGTAAGGAGGTGTTGATTTGAGTCCCGATTTCGTAACCGGGTTTTTTATCGAGGCCCTCAAGATTGCGATGCTGTTGGCTGCACCGATGTTGCTCGCCGGCTTGATCGTAGGACTTTTGGTAAGCATGTTTCAGGCGGCCACACAGATCAATGAAATGACCTTGGTATTCATACCCAAGATGCTGGCAGTCGGGGTCGCGCTCCTGATCTTTTTCCCATGGATGCTTGAAGTCGTTATCGACTTTACACAGAATATTTTCATAAACATCCCAACGTTTGCCCGCTGAACAAAGGGATGAGAAATAGCTCCGCTCCCGGATAACAGATGGCATATTTCAATGTCTCATTGGCGGAGGTCCAGATATTCCTCCTTATCTTTTTACGGGTCGGCGCATTGTTGCTTACCCTGCCGATATTCGGGAGCGCAAGCATCCCTGCGCCGTTCAAGATCGGGCTGTCATTCGCGGTCGCTTTGCTTTTGTACCCCATATTGAATCTGAATGAATTCCCCGCTCAACTGAACATTATTCCCTTAAGTTTAGGGATGATCAGCGAAATTATGCTGGGAGTCATCATCGGGCTGTCTGTCAGGATGGTTTTTGCAGGGGTGCAACTGGCAGGTCAGCTGGTGGGATTCCAGATGGGCCTGGCCATGGCCAATGTGGTAGATCCCACAAGCAGCGAAGAAATACCTCTCCTCGGAGAACTCAACAATATGATTGCGATATTGTTCTTCCTGACGATCAACGCGCACCACTGGTTTCTCCATGCCGTGG
>Ga0209164_1001139_pt1 | contig 38688 bp, 36 predicted proteins | sample MTBNYHSulfiMetaG_FD_187458 | JGI IMG/M metagenome (GOLD analysis project Ga0209164, IMG submission 187458) | Enrichment culture microbial communities from rom New York Harbor, USA that are MTBE-degrading - MTBE-NYH (New York Harbor Sulfidogenic)... | ecosystem: Environmental > Aquatic > Marine >... | reverse complement strand
GCGTTCCCCACCCGAAATGGGGAAAGACCGGTCATGCATTCATCAGGCTTCAGAACCCGCAGGAAAAACTCGATTATGATGAAGTGGCCGGCTTCCTGCGGGGAAAAGTGGCAGCTTATAAGATCCCCGGAGCCATTGAAATTATCGATGAATTCCCAAAAACGGCCTCCGGCAAGATCAAAAAGAGCAGGCTGTCGTGCAGGGCGCCGGGCAGAGGGACACCCTAAGACAATATATCGCGGGGGCTTATGCCCAGGATCCTTCATCGGTTTGTGGACCGGAGCGTTCACATTTCCACTATTCCGGCTATGTTTTTGCCCTTAGCAGACCTTCTGGTTTAAGAAAGAGCACCAGCATGAGGATAACAAAAACGACAACATCCGTGAGATATGACGCGATAAAGCCAGCGCTCAATGCTTCGGCAAGGCCCATAATGAGTCCCCCCAGCAAGGCCCCCCATACATTTCCCAATCCGCCTATGACAGCGCCGGCGATGCCTTTTATGGCGAGGGGGACGCCTTTCTGATACTGCATAAGTGCGATAGGAGAGATCAGGATGCCGCCGATGGCGCCGATTCCGGCCGACATGGCAAAACTGAGCATCCCCATCCTGTCCACATTAATGCCAAGCAGCATGGCGGCTTCGGAGCTCTCGGCACAGGCCGCGCTGGCCTTGCCCCAGATCGTCTTGTCAAAAAAGAACTTCAGAATAGCCGTTATGATAATGGCGGCGCCGAATACCGGGAGAACCTGAGAGTTTATCGAGGCGCCAAAGAGATCAATGGTCCCGGCTTTAACAAAGGGTGGCAAGGTGTAATCATCCGTGCCCCAGATGAGATAGGCTATCCCCTGCAGAAACATGGAACCGGCAATTGTGATGAGAATCATCCTGACCGGTTCGGCTTTTCCAAGAACTCTGATGCCCCCAAGATGAAACAACATGCCCGTAATCGTCACGGCCAGGATACCAACAACCAATGCAAGTGCAAGCGATGATCCAAATACCGAGGTCATGGTAATGGCGACCATACCTCCAAGCATCAGAAATTCACCCTGTGCAAAATTGAGCACCGTGGTCACCCTGTAAATAAAGGAGAACCCGATGCCTACCATGGCGTATATAGAGCCCATGGTGAGACCCGAGATGATAAACTGCGCATACAGGGATAAGGTATTCAACGTTTGTCTCCCCTTTTAATCGCTTCCCGCGGCTTCCCCGACCGGGAAAGACCCCGATTTTTCCACAAGGAAGGTCGACAGGGACCTTCCTTGTGTTCTAAGGTTAGAATGCCGGAACCCAGTCATCTCCCTCGATCTTCATAACGGAGGCCTGGTCTACGCCGATGCCTCTGTGATCGAGATCACTGAACGTGTAGTTGGCCTGTATTCCTTCAAGCTTGTGGTTTTCAGCATAATCCCTTATCTTTTCGCCATCGGTGCCAACAGCTTTCATGGCATTAATGAACATCAGGGCAGCATCGTAGCCGCACGGCGCAAAGAACATGCTTCTTGGCTTCTTGCCGTACTTTGCTTCATAATTCTTGGCAAAGTCAAGTATCCGCTTTTTCTGTGGATTGCTGTCATCGAGAAAATTTACATAAGTGGAAACGGCGCCTACAGTGTATACATTTTCTGTACTTCCCGCCAGAAGCTCAATAAATTTCTTGGAAAGATTCGCATCGGAAGTCATCATCGGAACATCTTTCATTCCCACCTGATCTCTGTTTTTCACAAGAATCGTCGCTGCACCTCCTGATGCCATGGTCCCAATGCAATTCGCGCCTGCAGCCTTGATCTTGGACATCTGTGTCGTGAAATCGGTACCCTTGTCGTCAAATTTCTCTTTGATAACCAATTCCAGCCCATACTTCTCAGTCCATTTTTCATACATTAATGCTGACAGGTCTCCCATCTGATCCAGCGGTTCGATATTGCCGAGCTTTTTATAACCCTTTTTCGCAAGCCATATGGTTTTCACCTCGTTCTGTCTGGGAGTGCCTATGCTCAAGGCCCACGCATAACATTTTTTACCTTCCTTTTTGTACTCAGGCAGAATGACGGCGTTCACCTGGATGCCGCCGGAAACAGCAGCATAGGGAATTTTGTATTTTTCCGCCAACGGCATGACCGTCTGGGTGGATTGGGTGACAACCGGTCCACAGATTGCTGCCACTTTGTCTTTTTTTATCAGCTTTTCAAATACGGTCCTCGCAACATCCGGATTTGTCTTCGTGTCATAAACAATCAGTTCAATTTGCTTCCCGTTGATTCCTCCCGCAGCGTTCACCTCATCCACAGCCAATCTGGCCCCATTCACACAGTCTTCACCGATCCAGCCGATCCGCCCGGTCATGCTGTAGGCAGCACCCAGTTTGATGGTATCCTCGGCCATCACCATCCCACCGGCCAAGGTAAAGACCAAAAACGAAGCTACCAGCAAAGAAAATCCAAATCTTTTCATTTTTCCCTCCCTCTGAGTCTAAATGTCGTCCACATGAACTGTTGACCAACTGCCCCCAATTTTCCCTATCACCTCCTCTCCCGAAAGATCAGGCGCCCAGATAGGCTTTGATCACCTTTTCATCGGTCAAGAGACCGGTGCTGTCGCCTTCCATGACCACATGTCCGGTCTCCAGGATATACCCCCTGTTTGAGATTTCCATTGCCGCCCTGACATTCTGTTCAACAAGCAAAATGGGAAGCCCCTCATCATGCAGACGCCTGATGACTTCAAACATGGTGTCGACCACAATGGGTGCAAGCCCAAGGGACGGCTCATCGAGCATGAGGAGCTTGGGCCTCCCCATCAGGCCCCTTCCGATGGCCAGCATTTGCTGTTCCCCGCCTGAAAGCGTGCCCGCCTTCTGTCTTACGCGGTTTCTCAGCTGGGGAAAAAGATCGTAAACATTCCCAAGATCCCCTTTCAATTCTGTTTTTCGTAATTTGAAATAGTTGGAAAAAGCGCCCAATAAAAGATTGTCTTCAACCGAAAGCTCTTTAATGACCAGTCGGCCTTCAGGAATCTGTATGATTCCCTCCCGAGTGACTCTTGCCGGACTCAGTTTGGTGAGATTCCTTCCGCTGAATGTCTTGCTCCCCTTCCAAATTGGAATGACCCCGGATATAGCCCGCATGAGCGTCGTCTTGCCTGCGCCATTGGCGCCCACCACACAAACGATTTCGGCGGTTGAGACTTGGATGGAGACATCCTTGAGGACGCGGAATTTTCCATATCCGGTGGTAATGCTTTTCAGTTCAAGCAAGGTCTTTATCCTTTCCGAGATAGACCTCAATGACCTTCTGGTCGTTCAGAATATCTTGTGGTTCACCTTCGGCGATCTTGGTGCCAAAATTGAGCACCATGATTTGATCCGAAATGCGCATGATTAATTTCATGTTGTGCTCAACAATGATCTGCGTAATATTCTGCTCTTTGGTCTTGAAGATAATTTCCTGAAGATTATCCATTTCACGGTCGTTGAGACCTGCCCCGGGTTCGTCCAGCAGCAAGAGCCTGGGTTTTGCTGCAAGCGCACGAGCGATTTCAAGGAGTTTCTGTTCCCCCAGGGCGAGAGATTCTACTTCATCATGCTCCTTTCCTTCGAGTCCCACATAGGCCAGCATTTCTTTGGCGAATGATTCGGCGGTACGCTCTTCCCGTCTGCTCGCCTTCACGTTAAAGATAGCGCGTAGATATCGTGGCGACAACCATCCGTGGCAGCCCACAGCGACGTTTTCAAGAACCGACAAATTTCTGAAGAGCCGAACGTTCTGGAATGTGCGCGCCACACCCTTGATCGTGATGATGTGAGGAGCATAATGGCTGATCGGTTCATCTTCTAATACGACCTCGCCCTCATAATTCCTGTCAAAACCTGATATAAGGTTAAAGAGGGTTGTCTTGCCGGCGCCATTGGGACCGATGATGGAGAAGATGATCCCCCGATCCACATTGAAATCGACATTTGACAAGGCCTGAAGTCCGCCGAAATATTTTGATATGGACCGGCCGCGCAAAATGGAGTTCATTATTTTATCCATCCGCAGTTTATCTTTACTCTCTACCATCAAGTTGCAAGTGATCTTTCGTAAGCATGTTTAAATTCGCCCGTTGACCCTTTTCCTTCATGTGGATCCTCTCAGTTTCAGCATCTTATTCAAGCCGCCTACAAGACCGCTGGGCAGGAATATCAGGATGAGCATAAATGCAAGGCCTTCCAGGGCCAGTTCGAGCCTCTCCAGTTGGCCGAGAAATTCCGGCAAGGCAAAAAGGATCAGCGCTCCGATAAGACCCCCATAGATGCTGCCGGCTCCCCCCAGGAAGAGCATGAGGAGGAGCTTCACGGAAAGCATGATGTTAAAACTGCTGGGTGAGATAACCGCACCGTAGTGGGCGTACAGGCTCCCTGCCAGCGCAGCCAGGGCAGCGCTGAACACAAACGCCTGGATCTTGGTTTTGGATACATCGATTCCCATGCATGCAGCCGCTTCCTCGTCGGTGTGGACCGCTTTCATGCTTCTGCCAAGCGCTGTTTCCCCAATGCGAAGGCAGACAATCACCAGGAGGAAAACGATGGTCCATACGAGGTAATAATAGTTGCGGTCCGTATCGAAACTGTAGCCGAGGATGGTTAAGGGTGGTATGTCGGAAATGCCGGAAGATCCCCCAAAATATTCTGTCCGAATAATGGCCTCCACAATGAAGCCGAACCCCATGGTGGCTATGGCCAGGTAATACCCTCTCAATCTTAACGTGGGTATTCCAACCACTAAGGCGATCGCGCAGGTAATGAAAATGCCCCCCGCAATGGCAAGCAGGGACGGCCAGCCGAACCAGGTGGTCGCAATGGCACTTGCATAGGCGCCGATGGCAAAGAGACCATTATGTCCCAATGAAATCTGCCCGCAATAACCCAGGAGAAGATCATATCCGACGACGACGAGACCGTAGATTCCCGCATAGATCAGCACCGTAATCCAATACGATTCGGGGAAGGCGATGGGGAAGCCCATGATCCCTATAATCAACAGGGGCAATATCACAAAATATGAACGCAACGCGGTATTCTCTCCTTAATGAATTCTCGGGGCGTAATGGCTTTTTGCTTCAGGGCGCAATAACAAATATGGACGGGTCCGTCCCTAATTCCTTCTTCAGCTGCCGCCCCTCCTTGGATTGGATCAGCCGGGATATTTCGCTTTCAGGGTCATCGAGGTCGCCAAAGACTCTCGCCTTGCCCACACACCCCTCCACACATGCGGGCAGTTTCCCGTCGTCTACCCGGTGGACGCAAAATGTGCATTTCTCAGTCACTCCTGGACGATGTTTATTATAGACGAACTTCTCATATGACGTCAGGGTCTCACCGAAGTACCCAGCCTTGTTTCTGTTGAAAGATCGGGCGCCATAAGGACATGCCTCGATACAGTATTTGCATCCGATGCATCTATCGTAATCGACCAGAACAATGCCGTCGTCCCGCTTGTAACTGGCCCCCGTGGGACACACATCGACACATGGAGGTTCAGCGCAGTGGGCACACTGAACAGGGAGAAAGATCCTTGTGACATCTGGGTACTCACCGAACTCCTGGTCTTTTACGATATTCCAGAAAACGCCCGGGCCGGTTCCATTTTCCACCTTGCAGGCAAGGGTACATGTCATGCATCCGATACACTTATGCAAATCAATGACCAGTCCATATCGTGCCATGGGTTATCCCTTGTGGACCTTGACTTTGGTTACAAAGCCTTGTTGTACGCCAACGACGGGGTCCGTCCAGTTTGGGTCAATAGGGATTAACGAGGAGAGGGTGATTCTGCCCGTATCTCTGGCCACCGGCATGGCCCACTGGCCGAACTGACCGGCAATCAAAAGGGTATCAGGCCGGATACCCTGCCGAAGCGTTACCTTGCCTTCCACCTCGCCGACCGGGGATTCTAAACAGATCCTATCCCCCTCCCGGATGTGTCTGGCCGCTGCCGAACGAGCATTCATCAAGATATGGACCTGGTCCGGCAACTGCTCGGCTGCCAGTTCGTTCATCCAGGGAAGACCGAGATTTGAGCCGTAGCTGAACATGATCGGTCGGCATGTGGTTACGTAGAAGTCATATTCGGGAGGCACCTCTTCCAGTTTGGAAGGGAAATAGGTGGGAAGGGCCTTGTATTCGTCCGTGGGCCACCAGTCGATGCCTTTTTCGGCCAGATTCCCGGCCAGCTGCTCCCCGGTTTGTTTGACCTGTTCCATATAGGGGATCGGATACCTGAGTTTCTGCTCCTTCATGGCAAGATAGATATCATACTGTTCTTCCGCACGGGCGGGACGGGTCAGGGCCCCATGCTTCTTGAACCATTCCAGGTCGTAGGCGCCATCCGTATAGTGGCGGCACAACCGGTCCGATATCTCTTCCCAGGTATATTTCTTGCCTTTTTCCAACGCGTATTCGCCGGCGAAGCCCAGCTTACGGTTGAAGACGCTGTTCATTTCATCCAGGAAACCGGCTTTGTCCGCCAGTTCCATAAGCATGTCATTGATATTCATGGTGTTGGCCCCACGCACCACGGGCTGGCCCAGCGCCAACATGAAGTATTTTTTATGACAGGCATTGCGGATATTGAAATAGGGCATGTATCTTTCAAATTCAATTTCTTCGGGAACCACCAGGTCCGCATACTCGGTCACCTCGTCCATGACGTAGGAGATGCTCACGATAAAAGGGATCTGCTTCAAGACCTTGATCACATGGCTCGGCTCGCCGAGGGCAAGCAGAGGATTGGTTCGATAGCGAATCCACATTTCCGGCGACGGAGGGATCGGAAGGTTCTTTGGAGGATCCGCCAGATTTCGCCAGTTGAGATGGTCCATCTGGAAATGAAATTCACCCGGATCATTAAACGGCGGGCGAGCATGATAATAATCGGACATGGGGCATAGGGTTTCGATGGCGCCATAGGATATGGGCGGCCAGATAAAGGGGTAATGGTGGACATCCCGCATGCCGTCTTTTCCAGGAATAATGCCTGAATCCAGACCATACTGCTTCCAAAAGATATGTTCTTTTCGTTTCCCTTTGGAAAAGGTGCTGCCCCCCATATGGCCTCCGGGTACCTCTATGGACCCCACAAGGGCTGCCAGAACATGGTTGGCAAGGACCACCGGGTAAGATCGCATGACACCCGTAACGCCCCGTCCCAGTTTGGTCGCCACAGGCCTGAAAGGAAAGGTAATCCCATCCAGTTCAATGGTATTGCCGATGCCGGCATATTCTATCCACTCTCTCGCAATCCGCCGGATTGTCTCGGCCGAAATGTCGGTTATGTCAGCCGCCCACTCCGGCGTATAGCCGGCCACCTGGTCTTTCAACGCCTGGAATGCGGGGTTGCATGCGGCGCCCTCCACATCATAGGTCCCCAGCAACGCCAGGTCTTTAATCGTCTCGTCGTCATAGGTTTTTGGCCTATTGTCGACCGGATCCCATACCAGGGCTTTTCCAAGCTCCTTATCCCTGGCAAAATTGCCTTCAGGGCTCACGAGATAGGGGGAATTGGTAAACTCTTTAAGAGAGTCTTCGTCGTAAACGCCCAATTCGTGGATAATGATGTGGATCATGGCCAACATGAAAGCCAGATCCGTGCAGGGCCTGATAGGTATCCACTCGTCCGCCTTGGCCGCCGTCACCGAGAAGACAGGGTCTACGACAACCAGCTTCATGCCCCTTTCCCTTGCGTCCGAAAAGAGGACGCCTTCCGGCGTTCCCCCGGAGGCCGAGGAATTGCTCCCAAAAAGGATCAGGTATCGGCACCGGTCAATATCGGGCTCGCATTGAAAACCGCCATGAATCCTGTTGGCAAAGGCGTGTTCATTCTGATCACAGCGGGTAGACCGGCCCCCGATGAGGGACTGGGCAGGACCGAAGGCCTCAAAGAAAGGTCGCCATCCTGCCTGGCGCATAGCCCCAATGCCTCCCCCTTCAGCAAGCCGTCCGGGATCTCCCGCCCTGATCTTTTTCAGTCTTTCCGCAATCATATCCAGCGCTTCATCCCAGGATATTTCCACCCAGCCGGGATCGATCCCCCGGCCTTTTTCAGGGTTCGTACGCTTGAGAGGGCCCTTTATTCGATGCGGGTTATAAATCTTCTGAATCACGCCGTATGATTTCGGACATAATCGACCCTGATTCTTGACCTGGTGCGCAAAGTCATGAAGATCTCTGTTCGGTTCAATCCCGACCGCCACCCCGTCCACACGATGCACCTTGAGCAGGCAGGGGGCATCCGCGCATTGAGACTCACAGAGCGTCGGTATCCAGACGTCTTCCTTGGGGGATATTTTCCTCTTTTTACTCATGGACATGCCTTAAAGGGTTAGTGTGCCGGCCGCCGTTCTATTTTTCGTTCGGCGGTAACTCTTTAGACAAAATGGTTCGCAACAGGTTCGGCCCATGGGGCGCCTTTTTCAAGGGCGCATACTCTTTCCGTCGCTCGTGCGAACGGCAGCATGCGCGGCGAAATCCGGCCGGTTCCAGCGCCGGGTGTGTCCTTTCACGGGACGGTCGATCCAGCTGCCTCCAAACAACGGGTATGCCCATCCAAAAGGGCCGGTCCCGGGCGCTGCGGTCCCTTATGGATGCCGCCCTTAAAAAAACGCCCCATGGGCCTCCTGCCATGTTTTCAGATGGCTGAAGTGTTACGTTCGCCGCTCTTTCCGGCGCTCCGGCCATGGGGCCAGTTTATAGAAGTTGGCGGCGAGCTGACTTTTTTTGCAGGTTGAACAATAGTGCCTGTAATCATCCGCGATGTTTTGCCCTATGCGGTCCAAAAGGGGTTCCGGGGCAAAGAGCGCGCGGCATCCCTCACAAACGGCCAGTTCAACGCTCCCGATTTTTTCACGTGCAAACAATCTCAAAAACTTCCGAAAGCGCATCTCATGTCTCAGTTCAGCGGCCTCCTCAGGACAGACCCCGACGCAGCCGCCACAGCAGATGCATTGCGATATGGCATAGAAGAAGGTGCGAATCCTTCCTGCATCCTTGAAAATAAGGGTGGCTGTCGGACAATTGGCTTCACAGGCGGCACACCCGGTACATTTTTCCCTATTGACACGCGTCCCACAAAATAGAAAAGCGGCAATCACGAGCATGACTTCCCCGCTCAAGACGTGAATGGTGCGAATGTGATTGCCCGGAAAAGCAAGATGATCCAGGGTCCCATGCATCAGAAAATAGCCGCTCAGGAAAGGAGCGGTCGTAAGGACGAGGAGAACGAAATCTGATGCGGATGAATGATGTCTCACAGCCACGGACAGGACCCGCCTCAGGATAAAGTACCCGGCGAGGCCCAGGACAATGAGCGTCATCCCGTCTGCCCATGGGTCGGGGAGAGATATCCATTCCCAGCCGAAGCGGGACTCGGACCAGAGCGCCACATGACCCGTTAGCCAGATCGGAACAGCAAAGAGACAGATGTGAAACACATAGCGTAGAAGGGAGTAAACGGGCTTACTCAAAAGACCCATATGAAATGGGATCAATGAACGTAAAATGACCATAAACGGTCCTGATGCGGCGCCATCTTTTTGCCTCCCTGCTTTCAGGACTGTCCCCGCGAAGACAGTGATCCTGATCAACACGCCGACAAGAAAAATAATGAATGCGGTCCACAGCAGTGGGCCCTCAACGAAGGCATCAAAATTCATACCTGAACCATACCCAAAGGATTGATTCACAGCCCGCTGCTATTCCGAACACTGAAGACAATTCGTCCCTTCCTCATGCGCCTTGGCAATTGATTCGTTGAGGCGTCTGTATGTGACCTCCATCAGACCCCCTTCGTTAATGATTTGATTTAGAAAGGGTGGATATTTCTCGGAAGCGTATGAATTGCCGGCGGTCACGTCCAAAACCGTCCCTTTGCCGGTATCTATTTCAATGCGGTGACCCTGGGGCAGGTCCTCTTCAGAAAGTTCCGGACAGATGATCAAAGGAAAGCCCCTGGCGATGCCGCCACGGAAAAAGATCCTGGCAAAGGATCGTGCCACGACGCCTCCCAATTGAAGATCTTGAAGAATCTCGACAGACGGCCGCGAGCTGCCACAGCCGAAGTTGATTCCTGCAACCACAAAATCTCCCGGCTCAACCGAGGAGGCGAAGTGGGGGATGATAGTCTCAAAGCAATGGGCTGCTCTTTCCCTTCTATTCTTGAGGTTAATATATCCGGCCGGCAGAATCTGGTCTGTGTCCACGTGGTCACCGATCCGCCATACGCGTCCTTTGAGTATCATGAGAGGACCTCCACAGGGCTTGAAATCTTCCCTCTTATGGCACTGGCTGCAACCACCGCCGGGTTGGCCAGGTAGACCTTGCTATCGGGATGTCCCATGCGTCCTTTGAAGTTCCGGTTGCTCGTGGAAATCGCCACGTCTTCGGGACCGAGTACACCCATGTGAATGCCGGCACACGCACCACACGTGGGTGGTGTCACGACGGCGCCTGCTTCAAGAAAGATGTTTATATATCCCCTTTGAACAGCTTCTCTGAAAACCCTTTGAGATCCAGGAGTGATACTCAAAGTGACGTCCGGGCTGACGGTGCGTCCTTCAAGGACCTGCGCGGCCAGTTCAAGGTCCGGAAGTCGCCCGTTCACGCAGAAACCGATAAAGGCATGCGAAATAGGCAGGCCGAGAATCGACGTAAGGTCTGAGACATTATCCGGGGAGTAGGGTGCGGCGACCTGAGGTTCGAGGTCTTCAATATTCAGGGAAAGCCTCTCTGCAAATACGGCATCCGCATCGGACCGGGGATAGTGTGACGGAGAAGGAAGCCCCATATCCCTGTAGAACGCTATTGTCTTTTCGTCCACACCCACGAGGCCCGTCTTTGCCCCTGCCTCCATAGTGAGGTTGCATAAGGTAAACCTGGCACTCATGGGGAGGTGGTCCAGGGTATCTCCGACAAATTCAATGGCACGGTATGTAGCCCCGTTGGCCCCAATTCGGCGGAGCAGGGCCAAACCGATATCCATCCCGGTTACATGTCTCTTAGGGCGTCCTCGAAGAAAGACCCTCAGTGTTTCAGGAACTCGGAACCAGAGGCGACCCGTGGCCATAGCCACGGCACGGTCCTCTGCGCTAACGCCCGTGGCCAGCACACTCAGGGCTCCGTCCGTACAGGTATGGGATCCATCGACGACGATCATTCCTGGATAAATCAGGCCATTTTCTGCAGGAACCAGATGTTGAATGCCTCCACGAGGCAGATCAAAGATATTTTTGATGCCCTGTTGTCGCGCAAATTGTTTCATCGTGCGGAGCACATCGGCCGTTTTCACATCCCTGGCAGGGACGTTGTGGTCAAAGACAATGGCAATTTTTTCTGAGTTGTAAACGTGCGTGGCCCCCAGTTCCCGGAAGGCCTGAATGGATCGAACCGCCACGTCTGACAGGAGGACCAGATCGACGTCCGCCTCAACATACTGGCCCGGACGAACGTCCGTGAGACCGGCATGATTTGCGAGGATTTTTTCAACAAGGGTCATCTGTTTCAAGACAGTCACGCCTCCTGCCAGACGGTCCTTCTCGGAACGTAAACGCCCATACCGGGCCTTCCAATGTACCGGCCTCTCTCTACAATAACATGGCCCCGCAGCACTGTATGGGTGGGCACATAACGGACCGGCTTCCCTTCGAAAGGGGTATAATCGGAATAAGACGCCAGCATGGAACTTGAAATTGTGGATGTTGCTTCTGGATCAATGATCGTGAGATCCCCGTCCGAACCTGGAAGAAGCGTTCCTTTGGAAGCGATCAACCCAAAGATCTCGGCCGGAGCGATCGTAAATTTTTTGACAAGTTGTTCCAGGGGAAGCCCACGCCGGACCCCTTCGGTCAGGAAGACCGGCAGCAGGGTGGCCACGCCGGGAAAACCGGCGGATGCTTTCCATATCCCCCCGCTTTTGGTATCCATGCGGCGAGGCACGTGGTCTGAGCCAACGACATCGATCGTCCCGTCCTCAATTCCAGCCCACAACGCTTCGACATCCGCCGGGTGCCGGAGCGGTGGGTTGACCTTTCCTTCAGGAAACGGGCCGTTTTCACAGGTCATGGACAGATAATGGGGACAGGTTTCGGCAAATATTTTTCCCGGCCGGCGGGCCTTCGACTGCCGTATCAGGTCAAGGGCCTCGCGGCAGGTCACGTGGACGACATAGAGGGGAGCCCCTGTCTTTTCTGCGAGGTATAAGGCACGCTGGACAGACTCCGCCTCGGCTATGTCCGGTCGGGATCTGTCCCAATCTCCAAGCCCGCCGTCACCGTTCTCCTGAACCTCCGGCCGGAGAAACCAGATCAATTCGATGTTCTCCGCATGGACGCAAGGGATAACTCCGGGGATAGAGGCTGCCGTCCTGAATAGTTTATAGAGAAAACCATCATCATTGCCGGGAATACCCAGATATCGACCTTCCTCACCCCTGAAGATCATGAAAAATTTAAAAGAAGGAGCACCAAAACGTTTTGCCGTTTGACCCAGGGCTTGTATCTGTTCGTCGGTCACGACGGCCGGATGCAATCCGAAATCGCCACACGCTCGCTTCTGTCCTAATGCAATTTCCCTCTCTACAGATTGTTCCGGATGTTCGGCATCGAGCAGATAGGATAGGGTGGTGGTTATGCCGCCCACGGCTGCACTCCGCGTTTCGGTCTCATAGCCGATTTCTCCGGGTCCCATGGTTAAATGCGTGTGGGCATCCACGCCGCCTGGAAGTACGAGCCTTTCCCTGGCGTCCAGGACTCGATCGGCTTCAATAGAAGCGCCTCGACTTGCAAGCGCAGCAATCTTGCCATTCCTGACAGCAACATCCATCTCATAAATGCCCTGACCGGGCATAACAACGCCGCCATTCTTTACCAACAGATCTGCATGCATGATAAGGCTCACTTTTTAAGAGGAAGTTGTTCAATGTATCTGATAATGTCTTTAGAAGGCATCACATCCGCATACTTCTGATCCATGTCGAAGAGGTTGATGGCATGGCTCACTTCTCCACGGTCAAAAACACCGTCTTCCACCACAACTACATTAAATCCGTAGGAAAAGGCATCAGCCACTGTTGCCCTGACACATCCGCTGGTGGTGGCGCCTGTCACGATGACGGTATCTCGATCCAGGTCATTAAGATAGGTCATAAGAGGCGTACCGAAAAAGGCGGAAGCATATCGTTTGCTCACGATAATATCCCCGGGTTGGGGGGCAATGGATTTAATGATCTCCGGGCCGCGGTTTCCGATGTAGCTTGTCTTGTCTGCTATAGCCGGAATCTTGTCCTTCCATCTGCCGGTATCAAACCGGTCCTTGCGCTCCACAACCGGATAAAGGATTGGAATGCCTCGCGGACGGGCTACCTCGAGCAACCGCTCAATGACGTAAACCGAATTCCAACCTGCCTCGCCACAACTGGTTTTGTATTCGTTAATCGCCTCCAAAATCGGCTTAGGATCCTCACCGCAGGTCCGATATTGGACGTCAATGATAAGAATCGCCGGTCGCGTGCCAAACCCTGCTCTATGACCAAAGCCTGCAGCCTCATACACCTCAATGTCCCGTTTGCTGAGATATTTCTCCCAGATACGACTCATTTTCGCCTCCTTTGAAGCTTTTTCGCCAATAGAAGAAATTTATTTCCCGGTGAGATTCAAGAATTTCCTTTCCTGGTCATAGAAAGCTTCCAGCCCCAGGATCTGGCTCCTTTCCTCGAGGCTGACCATGTCTCCCAGGTACAATCTGATATCCCCGGTTTTATGGAAATCCGACAAGAATTTCTGGATAGCCCTGATGGCGATTTTTTGCGGAGACCCGGAGAATGAAACGATCTTGAATCCCATTTCTTCAAGTTCCTGTATCGTCAACAGAGGCGTCTTCCCGCCTTCCACGAGATTAACCATCTGGGGGATCTTTATGGAAGATGCAATCCTTTTCAACTCATCTCTGGATCGGGGCGCCTCAACAAAGATCATGTCGGCGCCGGCTGCCACATAATCTCTTGCCCTTGAAATGGCTTCATCCAATCCTGAAACTGCCCTGGCATCGGTCCTCGCTATGATAACCAGGTCTGGATCTCTCCTTGCCTCCACGGCCGCCTGAATCTTTCTCACCATTTCTTCCCTGTCGACAATCTGTTTCCCCTCAAAATGGCCGCACCTTTTTGGAACAATCTGGTCTTCCATCCAGAATCCGGCAACACCAGCTTCCTCAAACTCCCTTACGGTCCTCATGACGTTTATCGGGCCGCCATACCCATTATCACAATCACAAATAACAGGGAGAGTCGTTGCCCGAACGATGTTTTTTGTTTGTGTCAATACCTCAGTCATGGTCATAAGACCTACATCAGGGATGCCAAGCGTCGCCGCGCAAACCCCCGCACCTGTTACGCCAACAACTTCGTATCCTGTCTTCTCGACGAGTTTTGCCGTTAAGGCATCGTAGCTGCACGGCATTGCAACGACGCCTGGTCCTTCCAGCAACCTTCGAAGTCGTGTCGTTTTACGCATTTTCTGCCCCGTCCGCCCGGTCCTCAACTTCCAGCAAGGGAAGGAATCGCGACGCCCCACGTTCTATATGGCTTGTCCAACCCCATCTTCAATACGCTGCCAGCCCAGAAAATTTCTGACCGGTTCGGGTGAATCATTTGTACACCCACCAGTTGACCATCCAGGAAGACCTGATGGAAAAAGCGTCTCCCGTTTCCCAAATCTCTTGTTTCCGGTTGAAGACCTTTTGCAAGCAATTCGCTCTCTGTATAGCCTACAAATGCCAACGGCGTCTCAAAAACTCGGGCTGTTCCCATCTGAAGCATCAGGGGAAACTCGGACTTGAATCCTGCTGCATTCATGCCTGCAACACGTCCCTGGCCGGCTCCAAAATACCAGAATAGATTAAGTCGCCGCTCTGAAAAAAGAGGATCCGGATACTCTGTCACGTCTCCGGCTGCATAAACGCCGGACGCTGAAGTCTGCATGGCCCCGTCAACCAAAATACCGCCGTTTCTTCCAACCGTGATGCCTGAATCCCGTGCAAGCCTTGATTCCGGCTTCATCCCGGTGGCCCATATTACAAGATCCGCCTTGATGGTGCGCTGTGAGGTCTCAACAGCTTCTGTCCGATTCCCACCATGGACTGCTGCCACGGATTCCTCAACTCCGACGAGAATGCCTTGTGCTTCCAATAGTTGCTGGACTCTTTCCGCTGCAACAGGATCAAGGATTCGTGGGCCGATTCTATCCACCGCCTCGATGAGCGTTACTTTATGGCCGAGTCTTCTGAGGGCGATGGCCGCCTCAATGCCTATTAATCCGGAGCCGATGACCACTGCACTCCCGAGAGGCCATTGACGTATGCGGGTCGCATCATTGAGCGTTTTCAAGGTGAGGTTCCCCTCGAGGACCGTCCCCTGAACCGGGGGGACAAACGGGACGCTCCCTGTTGCGAGGATCACCCGGTCAAACGGGATCATCGAACCGTCAACAAACAGGACCTTCCTCTCCAGAAGATCAAGGGCTGATACACGATTACCCTGGCAGCGCTTAATTCTCCTGGATGCGGAATTCTGAAGGAAAACTCTCTCCTCCGGGATGTCCCCCGATATATAATCAGGCAAAACGCAAGCGGAGTGGTACGGCGCCGAATCCGCATCGATGAGAACCGCCTTCACATCAGGGTTTCGGACTGCCGCTTTCGCAGCTGAATTCCCAGCTACACCGTTTCCAATTATGACGATATGCACGGGCTATCCGTCTATACGTAGGCTTCCGCCTGCAGGTCGGGAAAAAAATCCTTTACAGCATGCCGCATCTTGCTCATGGCCAACTGGGTTGAAGGAAGATATTGAACAGCCTTTCTCTCGCAAAGTTTCACGCATTCCGGATCCCCTCCGCAAAGATCACATCTAAGGACTTCGCCCTCCGGAGATACAAGGGTGGCTCCAAAAGGACATGCCAGGGCGCACATGTGGCATTGTATGCAGAGTTCTTTTCGAGTCTCCATGGCGCCTGTCTCCGGATTGCGCTGAATGGCGTGGGTCGGACAGGCATCCTTGCATGGTGCATCCTCACACTGAAGACAGGTGACCGGGATGTCGATACCCTGGATCTCCCAACGCATGATCCGAATCCTCGCCCGTGCCGGATTGCATTCTCCAGAATGCACCAGGGAACAGACCATCTCACATACGCGGCACCCCGTACAGACTTCCGGGTTGGTCACTATCATTTTTTTCATCGCTAACTAACCTCCGTGAAGCATTGGCATGATGGTGATTTCATCTTTGTCCTTTAAATTGAGGTCATCGATAACGAGCTTATTATTGATGCTCACGACGCAGCCATCTTTGATATATGAAGTCGCTTTATGCCTTGCCAGGGTTTCAAGGAGAGACCGCAGATTCCGGGAGCCCTCTTCAAGAGAAATCCGCAGAGGGTTCCGATTATTCACTCCAAAAAGCCGCACGTTGACATCAATGCTCATTATTCATTCCTGTTCTCAGGCGCTTTTGGCTTTTCCGAGCCGGACCAGTTCTTCTGCCACTTCGGGCATGGCCAATCTGTTCAACGCTTCGCAGGTTGGAATTCCCGTTTCCGGATCCGCCCCAACAAGCTTATACCAGGCCTTAAGCATCTTCCTGAAGGGTTCAGGGTCGAGGAAATCTCCTTTGTATTTGCCTACCGAAAGAGGCTCTTTCTGCAGTCTTTCGCAAGGCATGTCATCCTCGATCGTCATCCCTTCCCTTGCGTTAATGGACATCTCGAGAAGCCAGATCCTGTCGGCGGCTTCAATAAAATCCTTTTTTGAATATTCAGTCCCCGTCGCCGCATTGAACAGTCCATTAATCTGCTCAATGTAGGTGGGATAGCCGCACCAGAACGTATTGAAAAGGCAGATACCCACACTGTCGGAAATGGTGGCGAGCTGCTGGTAGTACTGGACCCCCCTCGGTTTCCCCTTGGTTTCGTACAGTTTCGGGTTCATCACATCCGTGGTTCCGAACAGCTCCAGGACCTGTTCTTCTGTTGCCTGCATCCCTTCCGCTTTTAGAAGACCTCTACAATGATGGCCGCCAACCGTCGATGTCGCATATGAAAGTGCCCAGGCCTTCATATTGCGTGTTTCGACTGCGGTCGGATCCATCTTTTTAAAATGAACGACACGTGAAGGGGCAGAACCGCCGATCTTTTGGGCCATGAGGTAGGCCCCTTCCGCCATAAGATCTCCAAATCCCTCTCTGTGAGCGATTTTATGGATACATTTGACCATGGCCTCCCTGTTCCCCCATGTCAGTTCGATGTTGTCCGTATCTTTCAGCGTAAGGATATTTCGCTCATATAAATCCATAGCAAGTGCGATACTGCCGCCGGTTGAGACAACATCCAGCCCATACTGGTTGGCGAGATTTGCACACTCGAAGACCGTTTCCAAATCCTTGAGATTGCCGCTTCTCAGGCCGAAGGCATTCATGGTCTCGTATTCCACACCCAGCCCACGCAAGTCACCGGACCTGAAGTAATGATCGCAGTGAAAAAAGCAGCCGTGACAGGCCCGGTTCTTCGTGGCAAATTTCCGCAGGAAGGTTTCTCCGGACATGGCGTCCACATTGTCGAGGGTATTCAAGCTCCAGTTTTTAACCGGAACCGTTTCAAGCATGTTCTTGTGTTCTGTCAGCATTGGGGTTCCGTATTTAGGATACCATTCGTACATGGGAGTTCCCACACTGTCTTTGTACATCTTCTTAATCAAGCGCAAAAATTCCTCAGGTTCTGCAATTTTGACACCCTTGGTTCCTCTTGTGGCAACACATTTCACCTTCTTGGACCCCAGAACGGCGCCCACACCCGTTCTGCCGTTTGCTCTGGCGAAGGAATTCATTACGGCAGCGAATTTCACCAGATTTTCACCTGCTTGGCCGATCCCAATGACCTGGATGGAAGGATCGTTTTCGAGCCGCCGGATGTATTCCGTGGTTTCCCAGAAATTCTTACCCCACAGTTCAGAAGCGTCTCTTATTTCAACGGTGTCGTCATCGATCCAAATATAGACCGGACGGTCGGCCTTGCCCATAAATACGATGTTGTCGTATCCGGCAAACTTGAATTCGGACCCCCAGTGCCCACCTGCGTTGGCATCCCCCAGAATACCTGTCAGAGGGGACAGCGCTGTTGCGTCACACCGCCCTCCGACCAGCGTTCCGGTCAGAACCCCCGTGCCCAGGACGGCAACATTTTCCGGCGATAGCGGATCTGTGCCTGCCTTGACACTGTCAAAGAGGATCTTGACATTGATACCCCTGCCGCCGAGGAAATGCCGCTTCCACTCGCTGGGGATACGCTCTTTCGATATTTCCCTTTTGTCCAAATCGACCCAAAGAATCGTCCCGGCCCATCCATAGTCATGCGTCATGGCTCACCCTCCTCGAAATACTCTTTTGGCGTTACAGGATATTGGTTAATGTATTGAAAGCGTTCCTCAAATGATTGTGCATGGCCCAATAGCTCAGTTCTTCATCTCTCTTTTTCAAAGCCCGTACAATGTCAAGATGTTCTTCCACGGCTTCCTTTCGCCGGAAGCTGTAACTAAACAGGCGAATGATATCCAACTTGGTGTAGAGGTTGTCGAGAACCTCCTTGAGAACCTGGTTGCCCGAACTCTCGATTAAAAAGAAATGGAATTCCCTTCCCAGTTTCACAAAATCGCCCTTGCCTTTTCCTGTCTGAAACTCTGTAAAGATATTTTCGAACTCCATAAGCCGGTTCAAATCTATCCCCTTGGTTGCAAGCTTGGCCGCAGCAGCCTCGAGAAACATCCGAACCTCAAATATATCCCTGATTTCTTTAAGCGTCGGGATGTTAACGAAAGACCCTCTTTTCCCATACGTTACAATAATGCCTTCGCTTTCAAGCCTTCTCATCGCCTCCCGGACGGGGGTCCTGCTCATATTCAGCAGTGAAGCCAGTTTGACTTCTGACAATGGTTCGGAGCGGCCGATATGAAGGTTCAGTATCTGATTTTTGATTTCGGTGTAAGCCGTTTCTGATTTTGCCGATGGAGTGGTTTTTGTCTGATTCATCTCATCGTACATCCATGGTGGATCGGTCCTTTGCAGACGATCACAAAGGACTCCTGACGGATTAACATTCAAATCAAGGAGCAGAAAAATATTTGCATTCAAATTGTATACAACATATATACAAAAAATTATTTGCCTGTCAAGGGGAAATTTTCGATGGAAAGCCATAACTGCCATTTTTCTATTCAGAAAGCTGAAATGCGTACGCCCATGCCACATTGGAAAACGCTTCAAATGTAATCAGTCCGACTTTTTCTGGATCAACTCCACCAGGACCCCGAATGTGCTTTTCGGATGAAGAAACGCCACCCGGTCCCGGTGGGCATTGATATAGGGTTTTTCATTGATGAGCTTGACCCCTTCGTTTTTCAGTCGGTCCAGTTCGGACCGGATGTCGTCAACCTCGAAGGCGATATGGTGGATTCCCTGACCTTTTTTATTAATGTATTTGGCGATCTGACCATCGGGTGTGGTGGACTGGAGGAGTTCGATGTCGGTCCCTTCCATCGGTACAAAGGAAAAGAGCAGTTCGCCGAACGCTTCCCTTTCCAGGGCGGACAGGCCGAGGGTCTTCTCGAAAAAGTTCCTGGCCGCTTCAATCTCATCGACGGCTAAACCGATGTGGCTGATCCTCTTTATCATCATCCATTCTCCACTTTTCCGGAAACATAGCCTGTTTCATCTGTCCCCATGCATGGCTTGAGACTCAATGACGCATGGCGTAGATCAAATTAAATATTGAATTACATTTTACGAAAAATATGTCAAGAAAAAAACGTGCTGGTCGATGAGGTTTTCATGCCGTCCCCATACATCAACGTTTAAAATGATTTTTCAACTACTTATACAGAACAGAGAATAGGGTTGGTACACTTTTTTCCTTGACAGGGATTTCTGATTGAATTAAATATGGTGTTATATTTTGAAGATGACACATGGAAACAGGAAAGCGTTGCTTTCTGAATACGTATCACAGAGGAAGGCGCAGCCGTTATTCTATTCACTATTTCACCCGGAGGTGTCGTATGGAAACCTTTAAAGATTTAACCGTATTGTCCCTGGAGCAGGCAACCGTTCTGCCTTATTTGACCTACCGACTGGCCCACGATGGCATCAAGGTCATCAGACTGGAACACCCCGTCTATGGGGATCCCAACCGTCTGGTGGGCCCCAATGTGGTTGGCGAAGAAAGGATGAACGCCTACTATCTCTGCATTAATGCATGCAAGAAGGCTCTCACGCTGAATCTGGCTGTTCCCGAGGGCCGGGAACTGCTGAAGACCCTTATTCTAAAACTGGATGTCGATATTTTTGCCACCAATCAGCTTCCAAGAAATTACGGGAAGCTGGGAATCGATTACGATACCCTTCAGGCAGTGAAACCCGATATCATATGGTTTGGCGCCACCGGCTTCGGGCCGGACAGCAACGAGCCGGCCTATGATCCCATTCTTCAGGCGAGGGCGGGGCTGATGGAGGTGACCGGCGAGAGGGAAGGGGACCCGATGGTATTGGGAATCCCGCTTCCGGATATGGGAACCAGCGAACACGGTTACGGGCTTATTATGAAAGCCCTTTACAAGCGTGCCGTCACCGGAGAGGGTTCCTGCATTCATATGTCCATGTTTGAATCGTCTCTCTCATGGATGACCGTTCCCTTCACCCTCACCAGTCTCGGAAGGACGATCTCGCGAAGAGGAAATACCCATGAGTTCTTTGCACCGCTTTCCGTGTACAAAACCAGCAACGGATATGTGTACCTGGCCGTGGGAAATGACCGTCAGTGGAAGTCAATGGTTGCCCAGGACATCTTCAAGTCACTGGATAAGCCCGAATATGAAACCAACGAGGGACGCATTGAAGACGTGAAAAACCTCAACCAGGCCATTGTGGCAATCACCCGGAACCATACATCCGAGGCGTTGATTGACCTGTTCAACGCGATCACTGTACCCATCAGCAAGATCAACACCGTACCCGAAGTCATGGAAGATCCCCTGGCAAAAAAAGTCATGCTTTCTTCGGAAGATTCGAAATCCGGCGTCAAAATTGCCATGCCGCCATCTCCCAATATGACGCCTTTTCTGGAAGAGATGGACCGCAAGCTCCCATTTCCGCCGCGCTTTGGGGAACACAACAACGAAATTTATGGGCAGGTGCTTGGGTACTCGGATGAGCAAATTGGCCGCATGAGGGAGGACAAAATCATTTAGCGGCATTGAAGAGGCTCAGGTGACAAACGGAAGATGCGGAAGATCCCCGCCGGCGGATCCGGGCCTGGCGGGGGACTTCCGCACCGCTTTTTTTGCAGGCGTTGCCCCGCTTCGGGGAACCTACGTGTTATTCTGTTCCTTCAAAGCCGCCAGTATCTTTTCCGGGGTTATGGGAAGGCTCTTGATTCTCACTCCGATCGCATCGTAAACGGCATTGCCGATGGCCGGGGCCGTAGGAACAAGGCCCGGTTCACCCACACCTTTTGCGCCAAAGGGTCCTTCCCTGTCGTTGGTTTCAATCAGTTCAACCTGAAGCGGGAAATTCAGATCAGGGGCGGAAAATATCTTGTAGTCCAAAAAATTCGGATTCATGTTTCGACCCTTATCGGTCTTGTATTCCTCTGAGAGGGCATATCCAAAGCCAATTACAGAGGCGCCGTAAAACTGTCCCATAAGGGTCTGTCTATTGATCGCCTTACCCACATCATTTGCCGAAACGAATTTAAGAATCTTGACCTCGCCCGTCTCAAGATCAACCTCCACCTCCGCCCCCTGCGCCCCCCAGGTGTAAGTGGCGGAGAGATTTCCCTTGCCGGTCTTTGGGTCCAGCATGGTATTGTTGGGGTCATAAAAGGCCTCGGTCACAATCATGGTTCCCTGGTTTTGGAAATGAGCGGTTCTTAAGAGTTCCCCCAGGGAAACGCGAACGAGTGGATTGTCGGGCTCCTCCTTTAGAAAAACCGTGTTTTTCTTCAAATCGAATTCAGATGGATCCCTTGGGCTTTCAAAATCCATGTCGGGGATTTCAAAATCCGGGTCTTTTTTCTTTCGCTTTTTCAAAACCGATTTCACCCGTGGCATGAAATGCCGGGCAGCCAATTCAAATATCTTCTCCCGTGCCTTTTCAGCTGCCATGATGGCCGCATTGCACGATGTATAAGCTCCCCTGCTGGCATGCGTCCCCACATCCCAGGGACAGGTCGCCGTATCACCGAAAACCACGGAGACCTTGTCGGGGGTCACACCCAGGGCCTCGGCAGTGGCAATAGAAAGCGCTGAATTGAACCCCTGCCCCATCTCTATGCCGCCGGTGGAAACCGAGACATTGCCGAAATCGTCCAGCTTCATGATGATGCCTGTACCGTCCGAACGGTATATTCGACAGCCCCCGCCGGTATGAAAGAGGGACGCCATTCCAACACCCCTTGCCTTGTCTTTCTGCTTTCCACGCTTCTTTTTCCACTCGAGGTTTTCAGCAACCGATTGAATACATTCTTCCAGTCCGCACGAAGTAATCTTGAATCCGAAGGACTCAGCGTTTGCCTCGTTTTTGTTGATCATTCTGAAATCGAGGGGGTCGATGCCGGCCTTTTCAGCCAACTGGTCGATGTTATTCTCAATGGCCCAGGTGGCCTGCGGATTTCCATATCCCCGCATGGCCTGACAGTACGTATTGTTGGTGTACACGATCTTCGCATTGTATTTGAAGCTGGGAGCGTGATATAATGTCGAAATCGGCATCAGCATTACCGTAGGCGTCGTGGCGCCCCAGGAGACATACGCCCCGTTATCCAACAGCATATTCACTTCTCTGAAGGTCAGTTTTCCTTCCCTGTCGCATCCCTGGATAATGTGTGTCTTGCTGGGTTGCCGGGGGGACAGGTTGGAGAATTCCTCCACCCGGTTCAGAAGAATCTTGACGGGCCTGCCGGTCCGATAGGCCAGCAGAATGGTGATGTACTCATACCCGTGTGTGTCAAGCCCGGTACCGAAGGATCCCCCCAGGTAAGGAACGATAACCCTTGTGTTTTTGCCTTTCAGACCCATGGCCGCGAGTGCCTGATTGAAATCGTTCTGTGCCAGATAGGGGATCTGGGTCTTTGAATGAATAATCAGATTGCTCTGCAGATCAAATTCGGCGATGCATCCGGCGGTTCCCATACATGTCTGCTGTATGAGCTGGGTTTGATAATGGTCCTCTACAATGTATGCCGATTCCTCCTTGGCCTTTTCCACATCCCCTTCCGACCAGTTCCACGGCAGTTGAATCACGTTGTCTCTGCGGGGTTTCCCCCTTGGGTCCACCTCGTGAACAAGAGGCGCGCCCTCCTTGAGCGCCTCTTCCGGAGAAAACACACCGGGGAGTTCCTCATATTCAACCTGGATGAGATCCACCGCCTCCTGAGCGATTTCAGGATCGATGGCCGCCACCGCAGCCACCTCATCCCGAAACTGTCTTACCTTGTCCTTCTTGAGTGCAAAGTTGTCTTTCATAAATCCGATGCGGATCTCCGGTGTGTTGTAACCGGTGATCACCGCACGAACGCCCGGCAGTTTTTCGGCCTTTGAGGTGTCAATATGTTTGATCCTGGCGTGTGCATATTCGCTGTATTTGATTTTGCCGTAGAGCATGCCCGGCTTTACCAGATCACTGATAAAAAGGGCCTTGCCCGCTGCCTTGTCCGGGGCGTCAGGCCTCGGTATTTCGTTACCGACGAAAGTGTAGTCAGTCATCAGATCCCCCTTGAAAACAGTTGAGTGGTGGTATGGCGCATGGCTTCCAACCGATATTGATTCAACAGCATCGCGTCACGAATGATCATGCCGGGTCTTGACCGGAAAGTCGTGTTGCTGCTTCCTTTATGGAATCCACAATCTGAACGTACCCGGTACACCGGCATAGATTCCCTGAGATGCCCCTCTTTATTTCATCTTCGTTCGGAGCCGGGTTTTCATCCAGAAGGGCCTTGGCAGACAAGATCATCCCCGGCGAACAAAACCCGCACTGGATGCCTCCTTTTTCCACAAATGCCTCCTGAATCGGATGGAGCTTCCCGCCCTCTCCGACCAGTCCTTCAACGGTGGTTACGGATTTCCCTTCCACCTCAAAGGCCGGATAAAGACACGCATTGATGCTCACGCCGTCAATCATCACCGTGCACGCGCCACACTCACCCTGGCCGCATCCTTCCTTGGTTCCTGTCATTTCAAAGGTGTCCCTGAGGACTTCCAAGAGCATCTTGTGCGACGCCACCTCAGCGGAAACCCCATTACCATTCAAGATGAATTCAATAACCCTTTTCATATGTTTTCCTCCCTCATCACCGGGTCTCACCGTGCCCGCACGGAAGATCCAGGGTTTATCTCCATCATTTTCGCACCATCTTCTTTTCTCACCGTTTCAGTGCACGCCGATGCGCTTGCTGAATGGCCCGTTTGACCAGCGCCGCCGAAAGGGCGCGCCTGTATTCTTCTGTAGAGCGCACATCCGTAATGGGGCTCACCGCCTGTTCAACCCTGTTTCCGACGCGATCCAGAAGCTCCGGTCCCACCTCCTGACCCTCCACCATCTTTTCCACGTCTGTCAGTCTCAACGGGACCGGCGCCACCGCCCCCACAACCAGACGGCATTTGCGACACACCTTTCCTTCCATGACCAGGAGGGCCGCTGCATTAACGATGGAGATATCCTGTGATACCCGGCCCTTTTTAAGGAAGACAGCGCCCGAATCAGCGGCCATTTCGGGAATTGTAATCTGTGTCAGGACTTCTGTTTTGTCCATGCATGTCTCGCCCGGCCCTTTGAAGAAAGCCCCGATGGGAACCTCTCGCTTCCCGCCGGGGCCCTCAAGCGTCAATACCGCTTCCAGGGCCATCAATGGGGGGGCACAGTCGGCTGAGGGCGCCCCGTTACAGAGGTTGCCCCCGATGGTTGCAATGTTTCTCACCTGAGGATTCGCAAGAACCGACACGGCTTGTGCGAGGGAAGGACAGGCCCTGGCAAGGTCGGCGCTCCTCTCGACGGTCCTGAAAAGGACCATGCTCCCCAGGGTCAGATGTCCATTGAGTCGAATGCCGTCCAATCCTTCTATCCCTCTAAGGGAAATCAGCGCATCTGCCTGAATAAGACCCTGCTTCACACGCCAGATAATATCCGTACCACCGGCAATATACCTGGCTTCCCCCTTCTGTTTTTCCATCAATCCATAGGCCTCTCGCAGGCTCTTCGGTTGATAATAGTCAAACTTTTTCATGTGACCTCCTTATCCGTATTTTTCTAACATGCGTCGGTACTGCAGAAGACCCCGGTATGCCTTTGCAGCACGTTCAGGCGCGGGGAAGTTCACTATGCCCCCCTTGCGAAAGATATCCTGAACCTTAGGGTTTTCACTCGCAAATGCCAGAACCGGTTTTTGATGGTTTTTGGATGCATCCACAAAGGCCTCAGCGAATGCCTCCACATCCCATCCCCAGTTGATGGCGATGACCCCTGAAATGTCGGGGTCCGCCATCACGGTATTAACGCATGGCGCGATATTCTCCGGGGGTATGCCGACCGTCATATCCACAGGGTTGGATTCCGCGGCAAAAAAGGGGATATATTCCCGAAGCTTTTCCCGCGTAGCCTTCCCGAGTTCAGGGACCTTTAGACCGATTTCCTCACAATAATCGCTGGCAGCGACGCTGGGCCCACCTGAAATTGTCATGATCGCCAGGCATTCATTCACGGGCAGCCGATCACGGTTATGGGCAAGCGCAAACAGGTAGTCGAGAAAATCCTCGGTCGTCTCAGCCACCAACGCGCCGGCCTGCATGAAAGCGGCCCTGGCCACCTTGAAATCCCCTGCCAGGGATCCTGTATGAGAGGCCGCCGCCCGTGAGCCCGCATCGGTCCGTCCCCCTTTCAGGATGACGATCGGCTTGGTCCTGGAGACCGCTTTGACGACGGAAAGAAATCCGGGGCCGTCCTGGATCTCCTCTACAAAAAGACCGATAACTTCGGTATCCTGGTCATGCCCGAGGTATTCGACAACATCCTGATGCCGAACATCCATCTGGTTTCCGATGCTGGCCAGTTTGCCCAGGCCGACACCCCGCTCGTTCATTTCATTAGCCAGCACGCCGCCATAAGCGCCGCTCTGCGAGACCAGGGATATTCGCCCCCGATACCTGGGAGCCGTTGCAAAGTAGGTCCCGTTCAGTTGTCTGTGTACGTTATAAACCCCGAGGCAATTGGGACCCATGATCCGCATATGATTTTTGCGTGCAATCTGGAGGATCTCTTCCTGAAGCGCTTTTCCTGCCTTGTCTCGAACCTCTCCAAAGCCCGAACTGAGGATGACCGCTGCGCCTGCGCCGTTCTTGGCCGCTTCTTCAATAACACCTTTCACGAGTCGGCCGGCAACGCTGACCAGTACCAGATCCACAGGTTCGGGCAGATGGCTCAGGGCAGTGTAGACCTGATACCCGAGGTTCTCACCGCCCCGGGGACTCACCGGGTAGACAGGCCCCTGGAAGCCTGCCTCCACAACATTTCGCATCAGCCAGTGACTCATCTTGGCGGGATCGCCTGACACGCCCACCATCGCAATGGATTCAGGCTCAAACAGCTTTTTCAGTCCACCTCTCATCTCAAACCGTCTTTTTCCGGCAAACGCATCCCCTATCCTGCATGCTGTTTTCTTAAATCCCGTTTGAGGACCTTGCCTGAAGGATTTCGGGGAAGGGCATCCGTGAAAATGACCTTCCTGGGCTTTTTATAACTGGCAAGATGCGCCTTACAATAATCCACGACCTCCTGTTCCAGAATCTGTTCGCCTTCTCTCGGAACCACAACAGCACACACCCCTTCCCCGAATTTGGGGTCGGGCACACCGATGACGGCCGCCTCCATGATCTTAGGATGCTTGTAGAGAATGGACTCCACCTCTACAGACGAGATATTCTCACCTCCACTGATGATGATGTCCTTCTTTCGATCGACCACATACAAAAAGCCTTCATCATCCATCTCTCCGAGGTCACCCGTGTAGAGCCAGCCGTCTTTCAGGGTTGCCGCGGTCGTATCGGGATCATTCAGGTATCCCCTCATTACCTGATCTCCCTTTACCGCGATCTCTCCCACCCGGCCACGCTCGCATTCATGCCCGCTTTCATCCATGATCCGGATATCCGTATTAATAAAGGGAACGCCCACGGAAGGCGCCTTGGAAATGGCCATTTCATGCTTGGCCACCGAAACCGTGGGCCCTGTGGCCTCGGTCAGGCCGTACTCATTATAAATCCTGCCATAGGGCAGATTTTCGGCCATTTCTTCCACCGTGGCTTTGGGAACCGGCTCCGAACCTGTTATGCAGACCCTCCATGAGCGGAGGTCGTATTCCCGGAAGCCTGGCACGGAAAAGACCTGGCGATACATGCCGGGGGTGATATAGAGGTAAGTAATCCTTTCCTTTTCCACAGTTTTGAGGAAAAGCTCGGCATCCCAGTTAGGCTGGGGAAAACAGGTGGTGGAAGCGCCGCACATGGCATGGGCCACGTGGTACCCCACCGCCCCGATGTGATAAAAGGGCGTCACCACAAGGCAGTTGTCCCCATGTCTTATACCCACGTCGGCCGCCCAGATAAGCCCCGCTGTTATGAGGTTCTGATGCGTGAGAACAACAGCCTTGGGGAATGCGGCCGTGCCGGAAGTAAACAGGACGACAGCGGCATCCCGATCATCCCCCATCATCGGGGGAAGGACGACAGACCCCTTTTCCACCAGCTCAGTGTAGCGCTGCATCCCTTCCGTTTCCTTTCCGAGACAGATAAAGGTCTCAATCCCGGAGAGGCGGTCTTTCACCGGCTCGACCCTCTCTAAGAATTCGGACCCCAGAATCAATACCTTCAACTGGGCCACGTCCTGTACGTAGACGATCTCTTCAGAGACAAGGCGGAAATTGAGGGTAACAGCGACCGATCCCAGAAGGAAATTTGCCCAGAGAATCTCAGGGTATTCCATACAGTTGTAAAGAAAAATGCCAACGCGGTCTCCCCTTCGAACCCCGAGAGAGGAAAGCGCATTGGCCAATCGGACGGCCCTTTCTTTGAGTTGTGAGAAGGTAATTCGTCGATCGCCGTAGATAAAGGCGTCCACGGTCGAATTCCGGCGGGCCTCACGCAGAAGCACTTCCCGTAAGTGCATATCCTTCGACTCCTCCCTTGCATATGAACGGCTGGAACTTCCCGTCACCGGTCTGGTCGGCGGGGAATTCCATCCGTCTTCAGAAGGCCATGTGGAGACGCCTTCTGTCTATATGTCTCCCTTATTCCCGGGTCATTTCACCATATCCCAGCGGCGTAAGGATTTTGGATTCCTCTTTGCCTGTAATTTCATAGATAATCGGGAGCCATTTCCGGACTTCCGGCTCATTGAAAAGCTTTTCGCGAATTTGCTGGAATTGAGTGAAATCCTCAAAGGCATACAGATCAGTGACCTCGTCATAAAGGCCGACACTCGTTTTCCATGCGGCCACCAGTCGTTGTCCGTGCTTCTCCATGGCGGGCAGCAGATGTTCCCGGAAAATCTTGGTCCACTCGTTCATCTTACCACGGTGCACCTGGACCGTGACATGCAAATAGATCATTGTTACCTCCTAAATAGATGAAAGTTTGATGGTTACTCTTGATCGATCATTGAAATGAGTTCATCCGTATCCATGACCTTACCGAAAAAGGCAGCCCAGTTTCTCATGGTGTAAATCTGATCCTCTTCCGTGAAGGTTGCCGAAGCGTCGTCAATCATGATGACCTTGTAGCCCAGATCCCAGGCCCCTCTGGCAGTGCTGCTCACACAGACATCTGTGGCCACGCCCACCACGACGACCGTCTCGATGCCAGCCATTCTCATCCGGTGGTCCAGGGAGGTGCCAGTGAAGGCGCTCCGGGTCGATTTCGCGATCACCAACTCCCCCCTCCGGGGTTGAATCTCCTCCAGGACCTTGAATTCAAAATCCTCTGTGGTGAATGACGGCACCTCTTTGAGCCTTGCCTGCCTAAGCGGGTGAAGGTCGCTCCCATCGAGCAGGGATGCACCGTAGGCCCCATAAAAGATTCGCATGTTGTTTTTTCGAAAACATTCAAGGAGCTTCGTGCAGTTTGGGACAATGATTTTGAGCCGGTCACAGTAGTACCGGGCCGCCTCAGGGTTTGTCTCCATAAAGTTTTTCAGCACGCCGTAATCAGGGTGCGCAACATAGTACTGCATGTCGATCACCAACAGCGCCATGTTTTCCTTGTCCACCGGGAATTCCCCGACTGCCTGGGGGATCCCATCGAGCCCCTTCTGCCAGGCCTTTTGCGTCATTCTTCTACCTCCTTCAAAAGCAGTTAAATGGTCACCAAAGATATTTGAGATTTGAAAGCGCGATTGGGTTATCAGACCGGTTACTGTCTACCGGTTGATTGTCATCGCCCAGGCACTTATGCAATACATTTCAGATCAAGCAACGGCGGTGTAAGCTCTTCATTTCCTGAATCGGTCACAAGGAGTGTGCTGCAGCAGGTGACCAGTGCGGGCCTTACTTCCACGATCTGGAGTATAAACGGGGTCCAGGGTTCAATCGTTTGTGTTCCTGTCATCCCCATATCCACCGGCCCGAAGGTCAGACCCATATTGGCGCCCACCCTTCGCCAGTAATCTTCGCCTTTTACGGAGCGATAGACCTTGTTGGCCGCCCGGTAGGTATCTCCGGAAAGGGCGCCCGGTTTGAGGGCCTCTTTCGCAGCGAGATACATGTCCCTGACGAGTTTGTGTGTATCCCGTATCCTGGAATCCGGATGATCCCCCATATAAACGGTCCCCTGAGAGCCTACCAGATACTGACAATCAGTGCCCCAGACCTCGATGGTCGCGATGTCCCCTCTGTTTATCCGCCGGTCCACTGCCGTGTCGTGCATCAGCCCACCTTCGGGCCCCGACCAGATCCACATCTTGGGGACCTCCACATCGGATTGGCCTGCCTGGTACATGGCGTTTTGCATCTCCCCGATGATTTCATAGGGATAGACCCCTGCCCGTATCAGATCCAGTCCCCGGGAAAAACCGATATTGGTAATCTCGGCGGCCTTTCTGAAATAGGCAACCTCCTGCTCCGACAGCGTAATCCGTATATTTTCCACAAGCCAGCTGGCATCCTTGAAGGTCACACCGGGGAGCGCCTCCTTCATGAGCTTGAGCTGCAGGACGGTCATGAAGGCCTCTTCCACGCCCACGGCGCCTGTTTCGCCGCCGCATTCCCTGACAAGTTCCGCCAGCATATCATACGGCTTTTCATGATCCTTGTACGTTCTCGGACGGGGGGCCAGCTGTGTCTCGGCTGTGGCGCTTTCAATGACGCGCGTCATAAAACGCATGTCCCCCTTCCGAGAAATGACGAGTGCCAGAATCGGCAGGGTCCAGTTCATGACGGCTGCGCGGTAACCGGCGACCCAGTAAATATTTTGGGCCCGTGTGAGAATGAGGGCATCCAACCCCGCCTCGGACATCCGTCGGATGACCTTTTCCAGCCTTTCCCTGTATTCATCCGCCGAAAACGGCAACGCATAATCCATCGATTGACCTCCCTCTTCTCTCCGGTCGAAACCCGGCCATTCACGCCCCATCAGTGAGACGTCCCAATTCCGCAGCCCCCTTACAACCGGGAAACATTCTCCTGAATGTGACTGACGATCTCTTCCGGAGGCGTTCCGGGCAGGAATACCCTGTTCACCCCGAGGGCTTTCAGCTTCGGTATGTGCCGCCTCAATATGATGCCGCCCACCAGAATGGTCACATCTTCCTTGCCCTGCTCTTTCAGTCCCTGAACGATTTTGGGGAGCAGGACCAGATGGTCCCCGGCCAGGAAGCTGAGACCGACCACATCCACATCTTCCTGAACGGCCGCACTGACTACCTGGGCCACGGATTGTCGAAGGCCGGTATAAATCACCTCCATGCCCGCATCCTTCAATGTCCTGGCCACAATTTTGGCGCCGCGATCATGGCCGTCAAGTCCGGCCTTTGCGATCAATATCCTTGTTTTTCGTTTCTGCATCGCATGGTTCCCGGTTTCGGATTCGTTCAATTGACCGATTAAACATATGTCGTGGGACTGAATTCTCCCCATTTATCCCGCATGACCTGACAGATTTCACCCACGGTCACGTACCGCTTCACCGCCTCGATAATCACGGGCATGAGGTTCTCTTCCCGGTCGACGGCCTTTGACAGTTCGATCAGGGCCGATCGAACGGCCTCAGGATTTCTCCCTGCCTTGACCTCGGCGAGCTTTTCTTTCTGCAGCCGCTCCACGGCAGGATCCGTTTCGAAAATATCCTGCTCTTCAAAGTCCTCTTGTTCGGGAATGGTAAACCGGTTCAACCCCACAAAGACCTTTTCACCCCTGTCCACCTCCTTCTGGAATTGAACACTGGATTCCTGGATCTCCTGGAATATGAACCCGTTCTCGATGGCCTTGAGCATCCCTCCCATCCGGTCTATCTTATCGAGATACGCGGCTGCCCGTTTCTCGATCTCACCGGTCAAAGATTCCACATAATAGGAACCGGCCAGCGGATCGATGGTTTTGGTGAGACCATTTTCATAGGCAAGAATTTGCTGCGTTCTGAGTGCAATCCTCGCAGACTCCTCGGTCGGGATGGCATACCCTTCGTCCCAGCAGGAGGTATGGATGGCCTGATGTCCCCCCAGAACACCCATCAACGCGTGCATGGTCACTCGAACGATATTGTTCAACGGCTGCTGGGTGATCAGGGTCGATCCACATGACCCGCTGTAGGTCCGGAAGAGATAGCTCTTGGGATTCCTGGCGCCAAAACGTTCCTTGATGATCTTTGAAAACAATCTCCTGGCCGCGCGATACTTGGCCACCTCTTCGAAAAGATCCCGATGACACCCCAGGCTGTATGACAAACGGGGGGCAAAATCATCTACATCGAGACCCCTGTCGCGTGCCTTCTCAATATAGGTAATCGCATTTGCGAGCGTAAACGCCAGTTCCTGAATCGCGTTGGCCCCGGCTTCCCGGATATGATATCCTGTGATGCTCAGGGTATTCCATCTGGGGACATGCTTGTAACAGTACTCTATAATGTCAAGACAGAGCCGTATGCTCGGTTCGGGAGGGAAGATGTAGGTGCCTCGTGCAATGAAGTCTTTCAGAATGTCATTCTGGGTGGTGCCTGTCAGCTTTTCCTGAGGAATGCCCTGCTTTTCGCCCACCGCGATATACATGGCGAGCAGGATCGTAGCCGGTGCATTGATGGTCATGGAGGTGGAAACCTTGTCCAGGGGGATGTCTTTGAAAATGATCTCCATGTCCTTCAGCGAGTCCACTGCGACTCCTACCCTTCCCACGGCGCCCTCGGCCATGGGATCGTCCGAGTCGTATCCGAGCTGAGTCGGCAGATCGAATGCTACGGACAATCCCGGCATTCCCTGCTCCAGCAGATACCGAAATCGCTTGTTGGTATCCTCAGCCGTTCCAAAGCCGGCATAGTTTCGCATGGTCCAGAGACGCCCGCGATACATGGTGGGATACACACCTCTCGTATAGGGCGCTTCACCGGGGAACCCCAGATCCTCGATGTAATCCATGTGCGCCAGGTCCAGAGGCGTATACAGTCTCTTTACGGGGATGCCGCTTTCCGTAGCAAAATGCGTTTCCCTTTCCCCTGATTTATCGAGAACCTTTTTAAGCGTCGTCCCTTCCCAGTTTTCAAAGGCCTGTTGTATGTCGTTCGACCCCATATACGGCTACCCCGCGCCGATTTGCAGATTTTCATTTAAGGATGCGTCACTCAAGGTTGACGGTCTCTTCCTCGTATGAGAGGCAATTGATGCACGTGGCCCTTGCTCTCCGTACGTGCGCCCTTATAATTTCAATGCTTTTCAATACGTCCTTTTTCTTAATGGCTCGAACCAGACCCCTGTGTTCCTCCACGGCTGTCGCCATTCGACGGGTATCACAGTTATCCAGCCGAAATCTGAGGTTGACATGTTCAAGGTTCATTTTCAGCATTCTTTCAATGGCCTGGTTGCGTGTCATCGAGGCGATTTGAAGATGGAACTCCGCATCCAGCAGGAACTTCTTTCTGTCGTAACGATTCGGCATGTAGCTTTCATGCAGATGGAGTTTCTCCTCCAGGCGCTTCACATCGTCGGCGGAGCTTTGTTCAACGGCCTGTTCCACTGCATACGCCTCCAGGGCCTCCCGCACCCCGAACAGGTCCCACATCTCCTGCAGATCCATCGGCTTTACCTGAAACCCTCTGAAGGCCTCGGAAACGAGAAAACCTTCCTGTTCAAGCCGGTTGAGCGCATTGATGATCGGCGTTCGCGACATATCGAGCAGCTTGCTGAGATCACTGTACACAAGCCTCTGCCCGGGCGTCACTTTCTGCTGAAAGATCATCTGCTTGATCTTTTGATAGGCGTTTTGAATAAGGGGCTTTGCTACTTTATTTACATCATTATCGTCCATGACTCGAACCCCTCTTGGGTGTCAGAATTTAATTTTACTTTTAATTCGAGAAAAAAATTCTGTCAAGCAAAAAACACTGCCTTGGCCCCGATATGAAAGCAATAAATGACACCTTTTTCCTATAAATCATTTTAAATCAATTAGATGAGATGCAACACCGTGTGAAGGGCAGAATTTTCTTGACAGGACTATCTTGGAAATTGTAGAGAGAAAAAATTTCAAATTGAATTAAATTCAGCGGCCATCAACGCAAACGCCTTGGATATCACCCCGGGATGAGCCATGGATGACAGGGGTGAAGGATGAAACCGTTCAACTTGAATAGAGAGCAGTGCGGCATGAACCCGATCCCGTCAGGGCCCCTGGAAGACATCCATGTGTCGGACTTCATGCGGATGCCGGCGGGGCCTTCTGCAACCATGCTGCCGGACGATTACGGGGCGGAAATCGTCAAAATCGAACACCCTGTAAAAGGCGACCCTACCCGAAAGATCGGACCCTTTTCAAAATACGATCCGGAGCACCCTACGGCAGGCCGGCTGAAGATTGTCGGTATGCCCGCTGAACCGTCCGGAACTCCGGGACGGATCAAGCGCCCCGCGCCGCTTCTCGGCGAGCGCACCGCCGACATCCTGATGAGTGTTCCTGATGAGTGTTTTGGAATATTGTGGCGATGAGATCCAGGTGCTGAAAGAAGAACAGGTTATTTGAGCCCTTTGAGGGGCTTGCCATACCATTTTGAGGGAAAGCGATATGAGCCTTATGAGAGAAAAGATCCGGGAGCTCATCGAAAGACGGGCGAGACTGGAATCAGGGGGGGGACCCGAAAAGATAGAGGCACAGCATAAAAAGGGAAAACTCACCGCCCGAGAGAGAATCCGGAAACTGGTCGATCCGGGGACATTCGTGGAACTCGGTCTCTTTGCAAAGCATCGATGCACCCGTCTCGGGATGGAAAACAAAGAACTCCCCGCGGACGGCGTTATCACAGGTTTCGGAGAAGTGAAGGGGCGAACTGTAGTTATCTATTCACAGGATTTCACGGTCATGGGGGGATCGGTGGGTCCGGTTCATCAGAAAAAGATGGCCGATACGGCGGCCATGGCCTTCGAGGCACGAGTTCCCTTGATCGGGCTCTATGATTCTGCAGGGGCACGGCTTCAGGAGGGATCTGAAAACATCACCTTTGCCCGGCTCTTCTATCAAAATGCGAGATGCTCGGGCGTGGTGCCGCAAATCGCAGCAATTATGGGACCCTCTGCAGGCGGTTCCGTCTATTCCCCCGCTCTCATGGATTTCATCATCATGACGAAGAAGACGAGCTTCATGTTCATCACGGGGCCTGCAGCCATTAAGGCGGTTACCGGGGCTCAGACCGATAATGCCTCCCTTGGAGGTTCGGCGGTTCACACCCGAAAGAGCGGCGTTGCGGATCTCGAGTCGGAGGACGACGATGACTGTATCGAAAAAATCAAGGCGTTGATCGCATACCTCCCCTCCAGTTGCTTCGAAACCCCGGCCCGGACCCGTACCGGTGATGACCCGTTCAGACCCTGTCCGAAACTGGAAACCATGGTTCCAGCGGAACGGAGGAAGGTGTACGATGTTCGGGACGTGATCAACGAGATCGTGGACACAGATACCTTTCTTGAGATCAAGCCGGATTACGCCCGGAACATGGTCATAGGCTTCGCCAGAATGGATGGCCGAAGCATCGGTATCATTGCCAATCAGCCGAAGGTACTGGGCGGCACTATCGATATCGATGCGTCGGACAAGGGGGCCAGATTCATTCAAATTCTGGATGCTTTCAATATCCCCATCTTGACCCTGATGGACACGCCCGCCTTCCTCCCCGGCATCAACCAGGAGTACGGTGGAATTATCCGGCATGGGGCCAAGATGCTTTACGCCTACTCAGAGGCCACGGTTCCGATGATTACCATCATACTCAGAAAGGCCTACGGCGGCGGGTGGTCGGCCATGGGTCCCAAGGAACTGGGGATCGATCTGGTGTACGCCTGGCCCATCGCCGAATGTGCCTCCATGGGACCGGAAGGTGCAGCCGAGGTGATCTGGGCGAAGGAGATCCAAAGCGCACCGGATCCCGTGGCTGCGAAAGAGAGGTTCATTGAAGAATACGATCGTCATTTTGCCAACCCCTATCTGGCAGGGGCCCTCAGGGTGATCGACGATGTGATCGATCCGTCTGAAACCAGAATCAAAATTGTACAGGCTCTCAAGATGCTGGGGAAAAAGGATCGTCCGCGCCTGCCTAAAAAGCACGGGATAATGCCGGTTTGATGCGAGAGCGGTTCGTGAAAAAATAACGGATGACAGCAGGAGATATACAAATGGTTTGCGGAGAATTTGAGGTGTTGAAGGCCGTTTGAGATAACAAATAATTCAACCAGGGTCTGTGCAAAGGCAGTCGAGCCTATCTTGCATGGTTGCAGAGGTTATATGGGCTTTGAGTTCATACGGGTCGAAAAGGAGGCGCACATCATTACGGTGACCATTGAGCGGCCTGAGGTGATGAACGCACTCCATCCGCCCGCGTGCAGGGAACTTAACGAGGCATTCGACGCCTTCTCGGAAGACCCTGAGTCCTGGGTGGCCATACTCACGGGTTCGGGCCATCGCGCCTTCTGTGCGGGCAACGACTTCAAATGGCAGTCCCGTTACGGCGAGGAGGCGGTTGCGAAGGGATTGGCTGACCTGAAGGGCGGGTTCGGCGGTATTACGAGCCGTTTCGATTGCTTTAAACCGATAATTGCGGCGGTCAACGGCGCAGCCCTGGGGGGCGGACTGGCGATCGTTCTTGCCTGCGATATCGTGGTGGCAGCTGAAACGGCCACCTTCGGATTGCCCGGCCCCCGGCTGGGAACCATGACCCAAGCCGGCGGCGTGCATCGCTTGATACGTCACATTTCCTTCCATCAGGCCATGGGACTCATCCTGACGGGTCGGCATATCAGCGTACAGGAGGCCTTTCGACTCGGAATGGTGAACCGCGTGGCGCCTTTGGCCAGCTTGCTGGCCGCGGCCCATGAATGGGCCGAGCAAATCCTGACCTGTGCGCCCCTGGCCGTGCGGGCCAGCAAGGAAGCGGCCATACAGGGTTACCATCTTCCCCTGAGGGAGGCCGTGGGAACGGTGTTCCCCGAAACCGTGACCATGAAGAGTTCAGCGGATCTGACAGAAGGGCAGGGCGCGTTCGCCGAGAAACGAAAACCGAGATGGAAGGGACAATAGAAGGGGGTAGAACGCACCGAAAGTCTTCACTCAGGGGACATCGGTTTTTCGTGGGAACACGAACTCCGCATCTCCCTCAAAAGGGCCGAATGTCAGGGAGCCCTCTCGGGAGATGCCGCTTTTCACAGAGAAAGAATAGCTCAGAAACCGGGATACTGGGACAATGGAAACATCGGACCAGCGGGGCGGGGTCCCCGTCAGCGAGAGACTCAACCTCGCAGAGAATGAAGATGCGGCAGCGATGAAATTCTGCCCCTGGTGTGGTCATGAATTAATCGTTTCCGAGGCTGAGGGGATTCCCCGCAAAAAGTGTCCGTCCGAATCATGCGGTTACGTGTTCTGGAACAATCCGATCCCGGTGATCGGGGCAATCGTTGAACGGGACGGGGAGGTGGTGCTCGTTCGCAACAAACAGTGGCCCCCTAAGATATTCGGGCTTGTGACAGGTTTCCTGGAGAGGGGGGAGACCCCTGAAGAGGGTGTTCTCCGTGAAGTTCGGGAGGAACTTGGACTGAAAGGCCGGATTGTCGATTTTGTGGGCTACTATTCCTTTTTCCAGATGAACCAGCTGATACTGGCGTTCCATGTCAAGGCAGAGGGGGACATCGTGCCGGGGGAAGAACTGGTGGAAATAAAATCCGTCCATCCGGAAAAACTGCGTCCGTGGCGATTCGGTACCGGGTATGCGGTGGAAGACTGGTTGAGATCCTGGAAAGCGAAAAACACGCGTCCGGGTCGAACAGAAAACGAGATGACCCCAAACTGCGCCAATGTGCGATAATGATACGGAAACGTTAATGAAAAGCCATAAAAAATCGTGGGTTCCATTTGGTTTTTCAATCAAGAAATAGTCATTTCCGCCCTCGTACAAAAACGGGTTTTTACGAACAGACCCCCCGATCTCTTTTCCAAAAAAATATCGAAAAAGGGTAACACTTCAGCCATCTGAAAACATGGCGGGAGGCCCATGGGGCGCCTTTTTTGAGGGCGGCATCCATGAGGGACCGCAGCGCCCTCCATATCCTTGACAAGGTCGGCAATCGACCTGTCCTGACCGTGAGCGATATGGACGGATTTGCGCAGATGGGGGGAATGGTGTGCTTTAAACACATGGCCTGCAAAGAACACCAGGCCGGCCACGGGAAGCGGTTTGAGATTAATATCTCTGCTGTTGAGCGCGGAGGGCTCAAGATCCGATCCAGGCTCCTGAGGCTTTCCGACATCGTGAATCAATCCTGAGGGTGTTGAAGGGCGGAGCGAAGCCCGGATTCTGTATTTGAACGGGTGCAAAAGACAGGAATTATTCCATCCGCGCAGCGAGAGAGGGGGAGGATGAGATCGGCGATCTGGTTGACGGCTTTAACGATATGCTGGGGCAGATCGAGGAGCAGAACCGATCGCTGACACTCGCCCGGCAGAGGGCGGAGGCCTCTGCCCGGGAGGCGTGCAGTCTTTCAGACAACATGAAGGAACTCAACGTGAAAATGGGCCGGGAGATAAGGGTCAGACAATGGGTGGAGGATGAGCTGAGAAATTACCAGGAACATCTGGAACAGATGGTTGAAGCGCGTACCGCTCAACTGACGGAGACGAATGAACAGCTCAGCCTTGAAATCGCCGAGCGCAGGGCGGCCGAGACGCGGATACGGGCATCGCTCAAGGAAAAGACCACCCTGCTGGGCGAGATCCATCATCGGGTGCGGAATAATCTGCAGGTCATTTCGAGTCTCTTGAGTCTGTCGCGCCGCAGGACCTTGAGTGATGAGGCCCGCCAGGTACTGGCAGAAGCCAGATCCCGGATA
>Ga0209164_1001138_pt1 | contig 38692 bp, 32 predicted proteins | sample MTBNYHSulfiMetaG_FD_187458 | JGI IMG/M metagenome (GOLD analysis project Ga0209164, IMG submission 187458) | Enrichment culture microbial communities from rom New York Harbor, USA that are MTBE-degrading - MTBE-NYH (New York Harbor Sulfidogenic)... | ecosystem: Environmental > Aquatic > Marine >... | reverse complement strand
GTTGTAGAACACCTGGCCCGGTACGGTGTAGAGCTGGAGACGGGTCTTGAAACCGCCGATGGTGCCCACCTCGAGGGGCAGGAGGTCGAAAAACAGGGTCCGGTCGGACTCGGTCTCCAGCGACACCATCTCGCCTCGCGAGGTGGGGGCGGTTTTGGCGTAGATGTAGCTCAGGTTGGAGGTCTTCCCGCACAGGCCAGGACCGTAGTACACGATCTTGGCAGCCATCTGCATCGTGGCCCAGTTGAAGAAAACCATCGAGTAGCGCGACCTCTCGGACGCACCGTTCAAGCTAGCACACCGAGTCAGGGGGGGTCAATCGACCCAAGCCCGGCCGGTGCCCGCTCCCGGTCCTCTCCCCGTACCCGTACCCGTACCAGATGTCGCAGCATTTGGGAGAGTTGCAGGACGATCGCGGCGGCGAACCCGCGACCCGCAGTCACTCCCGGCGCACCGACCAGGAGCCCTCGAGGGCGTCGCCGACCACGCCCCACGCGCTGCCGCTGGCGGTGCCGGTCAGCCTGACGCCCTGGAGGTGGCCGGTCATGTCCAGCTCGGCGCCATCCGGAAAACGGATCTTGAACCGCAGCTCACCGTTGTGGTAGCTCCCGGTGCTCGTCACCCGTGTGTCGACGCCACCATCGCCGGTGACGGTCACGTCCACGGTCACCCGCCGCGCGCCCTCCGAAACCACGGTCATGGACAGGGGCACCTCGACGACGTGAGAAGTGGTGGCGTTGTCGACCGCCGAGCGGACCTCGGCGAGCGACATCGGCGGTCGGTCGGTGGCCTTGCAGATGGCCAGGGCGACCGGGTAGAAGCCGTACGAGAACATCGTCACGATCGCGTCGCGCAGCTTCTCGGTGCCGCCGAGGCGCAGGGTGCCGCTGTAGGTGCCGTCGACCTCCTCACTCTCGACCCCGTAGGTCCAGCTGTTGCTGCGGATCAGCCGCCTGTCGTCGACCCACAGCACCAGCGAGACGGTGTGCTCCGGCTCGACCTGGTACAGCTCCTCCCAGTCGGTCAGCTTCTGGCGGCTGGACTCGTCGCCGTAGAGGACCAGGGGCTCGGGCACCAGGTTGCCCTGGGGGTCCGAGATGCGGCTCAGTCGCCCCTCCTCGAACCAGACCGGGATGGTCTTGTTGAGTCGCCCCCTCTCGTCGATGAAGGCCAGCTCCATCGTCCCGGTGTACTCCGGCACCAGCTGCTGCCCGTCGGGCCGGGCGGGGAAACTCCGGTTCACCGCATCGGCCGTCACCGCGATCCTGCGCACGCCCAAGCCGGGGGCAGCCTCGTCCGGGCGCAGCCCGAGGTCTTGGAACACGGCCTCGACCCGTTGTACCGGGAAGGCATAGTGGAGCTTGGGGCCGCTGAAGGTCCGGCTGCCGGCCTTGACCCGCACGTACACGGCGTCGCCGTCCTCGAGCGCGGTGTGGGCCTCAGGCCTCGGCAGGGCCGGTCCCTTGCCCAGACGCAGGTAGAGGGAGAGGGGTCCGTCGACCATCGTGCCCCGGTGGTCGTGGGCCTGGGTGAGACGCCCCTGCTGGAAAGCCAGCGGGACGGTCCTGCGGAGGCGACCGCCCCGTTCGAACACCAGCTCGGCCGGCCCGGCGTAGGAGATGCTCAGCCCCTCGTCGTTCCACGCCGGGTCCTCGTCGAGGTGGTGGACCATGGTCGCCTCGACCTCCACCCGGTGGCGGGCCAGCGGTTTGCGGTCGCGGTTGTCCACCAGCAGCTCGGGGTCGTCGAAGCGCCCCTGAAGCTCCATGGTCGGGTAGAACTGGTGCATCAGGTCGGCGGCCGCGTGGATGGCGATCGGGATCAGCACCCGGGCCTGCTGCTTGGCAAACGACGGCGGAACGTAGTGCCAGTAGGTCCCCTTGGTGGCCATCGGAATGGTGCCGCCCAGGAAGGGGGCCACCCAGGCGTCAAGCTCGGTGCCCTCCTCGGTCGCTTTCGCCACGTCCGTGCCGTCCTTCTTGACCTTGACCTTGCGCGGCAGCAGGTGCTTGAACTGCGGCCGGGGGTAGGGATTCTCCTGGTTGCGCGGGTTGACCCCGGAGGGGCCGTCGTAGACGGTGTCGGAGGAGTAGAAGCTGCGGTTGGTGAACTCCGCCAGGGTGAGGAACAGCTGCTCGGGCCGGTGCCGCGCCCCGCCTCCAGCACTGCGCAGGTCGGGCACCATGCGGGCGTCGACCGGTGCTGAGGCCAGGGCGCGCACGTCGGCGGCATGGACGGCGTCCTCCACCGGCTCGTCGCGGGGGTGGGAGTCGTTGCGGACGTGGGCCGGCTGGACCATGTCCGCCAGCAGGTGCATGGTCTCGCCCAGGGCCCGGTAGGCCCGGGCCAGGTGGATCTCCCGCTCCTCGGCCCGGTCCTTCGGGTGCAGCGCGATGTCGAGCTTGAAGTGGCTGCCCCGGATCACCCCCGGCGTCTGCCCGTCCTCCGGGATCTCCATGGCCCGCTTGTAGGCGACCAGGGCCTCGTGCCAGCTGAACGGGTTGTCCGCCGCGGACAGGGCCCAGGTGACGGCGTCGACCATGGGCTGGTCGTAACGACCGTGGGCGGTGCTTTGGTCGGTGAGGTAGTGGACCCCCGACAGGGCCAGGGGGTCGTAGAAGTGGCGCACGGCGGCGTACAGTTGGGGCTCGTCGGCCCAGTCACCCCCCTCGGTGACCCACGCGGTCAACTGGAGGGTCCGCCGGTCCGGGGTTGTGGTGGCGGCGAAGTAGCGCGCCCCGATCAGTCCGACCCCGGTGTAGAACTCGGCGAAGTTGACCGGGCCCAGGGTGAACTTCCTGGCCCCACCGAAGGCGACCTTGAACTTCTCCACCGCCTGGTGGTTGACCGCCTTGTGGGTTGGCTGGTTCCAGGCCCCGGCCGAGCCGACCCCGAGGAGGGTGAGGAGCACCATCACGACGCGCGCGCGGAACCTGCGGAAGGGGGTGTGATCGGACCGCATCGTCAGTACCGGTACAGGTACCAGGCGCCGTCGAGCTTGACCCACATGACCTCGAAGCTGCGGCGTCCGGAGGTGACCACGAAGCCCGCGGTGCGGCTGCGGGGGTCGTCGGGGATGTCGGGCTCGACGCCGAGGAAGCTCATCTCGGCGGTGTCGAGGGCGTCGGCGAGAGTGCCGGCCAGGGCCGGCTCGGCCCGGGTGCGTGCGATCCAGGCCTCCTGGTCCTCAGGGACGACGTAGCGGGCTGCGGCGTCGAGGTCGCCGGCCCGCAGGGCGCGGACCAGGTCCCGCTGGCGGGCGGCGATGGCGGCCTCCTCGGCGGGCCGATCGGGGTAGCGCTGCCAGTCCCCGGTGTCCGAGCTGTAGATCTCCTCGAAGTCGTAGGGCTCGGGCTGGCGGTCGTCGGCGAACGGGTTGCCGGGCCAGCCGAGCCAGAGCACGGCCGCTACCGCCAGCGCGACCGCCGCGGCGCCCCAGGCGGCGAGGCAGCCGACCCACAGCAGCCGACCGCGCCGGCGCCGGGGGGGCGGCGCCGGTGGCGGCGGCGGAGGGGGTGCGGCCGGGACGACGCCCGGCAGCTGGCCGAGCGGGCTCCAGTCTGAGAGGCCGGGGCCCCACACCAGGTGCTCGGGCCGCGCCCAGCCCGCCGCGAGGCCCTCCCGCAGCTCCTCGAGGCCATACGGGCCGTACTGCTGCTGGTCGACGAGGAGGAGATAACCGCCCGGGCTCGCGCTCATGGCAGCGGCCTCGTGTCGGTCGGGGCCGTCGCTCGCCCGGTCACGGGCGGGTCGACTGAGCCCCGCGGACGTTGTCGTCGCACGGGGAGGAGGCGCCTCACAGCCCGTGATCCTACCCCCCCGGGGGAACGGGCGCAACGGTTGAGGGCGTTGCGATGTCGGCCAGTGGCTGTCGCAGCGCGGGTGGTGCCCTCCACCCAACGGTTCAGCGATGCCCGGCGTTCGAAGGGGGAAACGCGAAGACGCCAAGAAGACGCCAGAACGCGAGAAGACACTGGCGAGGGTGTGCACGCACACCACTCGTCATCCCGAGGAGCCCCCCTCCTTTGTCATCCCGAGGAGCGCAGCGACGAGGGATCTGCCTCAACGAAGGAGCTTCCTCCGCTGGGGCAGATCCCTCCGCTCCCCCTCGCTGACGCTCGGGGCCGCGTTCGGGATGACACGTTGGGGGTGGGTGCTGACGCTCGGTGCCTTCGACCACGCTCGAGAGGACCTTGCACCTGCCGCTGTCGCCGAGGGCCGCGCTGCCCCTGCCGCTGTCGCTGAGTACTGTTCCTGCCCCTGTCCCTGCCCCTGCCGTTGTCCCTGTCAGATCCGATGGTGCGCTGCAGGCCTTTTCACCGAGAGTCGACCGCTCGAGCGACAATCACTGCAACGCTGTCAATGGGTGAGGGCGGGAGCTTCGGGTACAGTGGGACTGGAAGGGCGGTGCGGTGGCGAAGGTCGCGCTGGTGCAGGTGGTCCTGGCGGGTGCCCTGTGCGCCGCGGTCGTGTTGGCCGGGGAGGGCTCCGCCGAGGGGTGGCGCGTGCTCGCCGGCGCGGCGGAGCCGCCGGCAAAATGGTCGCAGCCCGGCTTCGACGACTCGGGCTGGCCGGTGGCGGTCGCCGGCGTCGGGGGAGCTCCCGGCGGGACGGTGCTGCTGCGGCGCGAGCTGCTCGTGCCGGACCCGGCGCGGGTCACCGGGCTCACCGTGGAGGTGGCCGCCGGCGGCCCGTTCGCGGTCTTTCTGAACGGCGTCGAGGTCCTCCGCTCGCCGCGGCCCCTCCCGTACCGCTCGGACCCCCCTACCGGGCAGTTGCAGGGGTTCACCGTGGACCTCGGGGGGCTCCTCCACGAGCTGCTGCCGGGGACCAACGTGCTGGCGGTGGAGGCCGTCGGGCTGGTGGCGCCGCCGAGCGTGCGGCTGACGACGGGGAGCGGGAGCCCGGCGGCCGAGGTGCTCTCGGAACTACCCGCGCCCCCAGTGGAGCGGCCCGCGGCCAACCCCGCGGGATCGGGACCGCGATTCGCGGTCCTGTTGGTGTGCGACGGCTGCGGCCCGCTCCACCTCCAGGCGGCCAACCTCTACTCGGGGATCACCCCCGACTACCAGGTCGACCCCCGGTGGTCGAAGGGGTGGGTCTCGACGTTTCCCCACGGTGGGAGCTACGACGGTGGCCAGGCGTGGACCGACTTCACCTACCCCCTGCGCGGCACGACCGACAGCGCTGCGGCCGCGACCGCGATGGTCACCGGCCGCAAGACCGCCAACGGGCGAGTCTCGGTCGACGCCGGCGGCGCGACCCGGCTCGCCTCGGTGGGCGAGCGGGCGAGGCCGCTGGGCATCGCGGTGGGCGCGGTGACCACGGTGCCGGTGTCCCACGCCACCCCGGCCGCGCTCACCAGCCACAACCTTCTTCGGGGCAACACCTACGCCATCGCCGACGAGGCCGTTTTCGGCGACCCCAATACCACCGGCACCGTGGCCGTCGACCCGAAGTACGGCGGGGGCTTCGGGTCCACGCTGCCGGTCACCGACGTGCTCGTGGGCGGTCGCGGCGACGGCTACGTGCACCCGCTGCAGCGGGACAGGCTGGCCGCCGACAGCGGGCTGCCGGGCAGGCACCGTCTCGTCGAGGGGCAGGCAGGGGTGGACGGCGGAGCGGCGCTGCTCGCCGCCGCCGCAGATCCCGACTGCACCATGCTCGCCGGGCTGTTCGACCGCCCCGACCTGAGGGTGACCGCGCCCGGCGGCGGGTACCTGCTCGAGACCCCCTCCCTGGCGCAGAGCACCGCCGCCGCCTTGACGGTCCTCGAGCGAAGCGCCGGCGGGTTCGTCCTGATGGTGGAGGGGGGTGCGGTGGACTGGGCCGCCCACGCCAACGACATGGACTGGGTCCTCGGCGAGCTGCTGGACTTCGCCCTCGCCGTCGAGACCGTCGTGAGCTGGGTGGACGACCCCGCCACCGCCGCCACCTGGGACACCACCCTGGTGGTGGTCACGGCGGACCACGAGACCGCCTACCTGACCGCCGCCCCCGGGGTCTTCCCCGGCCGGCCGCTGGCGCCGGGCAGCGTCACCGACGCCACCCTCGCCCTCGAGAAGGTGAACCTCGACACCGGCCGGCGCGCGAGCTGGGTCGACGACGACCCGCCCAACGACCGGGTCGACCCCGGCGAGACGGTCTACTGGGCGTGGAACAGCGGCGGCCACAGCAACACCCTGGTCCCTCTCTTCGCCCGCGGGGCGGCCGCCGACCGTTTCCGGCAGCTCGCTGTCCACGCCGACCCGGTGCGCGGCCCCTACGTCGACAACACCGAGTTGTTCGCGGTCATCGTCGAGGCCCTCGGCGCCGACGCCCTCTTCGCCGACGGCTTCGAGTCGGGCGACGTTGCGCGCTGGTCGGGCGGCACTGGCCCCCTGTGATCGCCCCGGCGAGCTCAGGGCCAGGTCTGCGACCACTCGAGCGTCGTGCCGCTCTCGAAGCCGTCGGCGAAGACCAGGTTCTCGGCCACGCCCCAGCCAGCGATGTTGGTCGTGAACGCGCCGTTGGTGAGCAGGTTCTGGGCAGCGGCCGGCGCCGTCGCGACGGCCAGCAGCAGGAAGATCTTGGACGCTGCTCGCATGGCGGCGAGGGTAGATTTCACGCGGGCGGTTGCTCTCGAGGTCATGGGTTTCTCCCTTCATCCGCTCCCGGTCCGGGGCGGTTCAGGGCTGCGGCACCACCGCAACCACCGTGGTCGGGTCGCCGGTGGCGTTGTCCACCAGCGAGGCGTAGACCCAGACCCGGGCTGCGGCCGGGGACGGCGTCACCCTCGCGTAGGCGATCTCCCGGTCGCCGGCGCCGAGCCAGCCGAGGACGTCGGTCTGCTGCCTCCAGGCCCCGGCGGCCACGGTCAGGGTGTCGGCCCTGCCCACCTGCCGGCCGGCGGCGTCGAAGAGCTCGACCGCGACCGTCGCCGACCCCGACCCCAGGTTGACCACCCCCAGGTTCGTGCGGAAGCGACTGCTCCGCTTGAGGTGGGGCACGATCCCCTCCGCGCCGCCGGCGAGGGCGTCCTCGGCGGTGAGCGCCGGCAGGTTCTGGCCGAAGGTGCGGGTCGCGGTCTCCTGGTTGTAGGTGCGGCAGCTGATGGCGAGGGGCACGGTGGAACCGACCTGCAGCAGCCCCTTGACCGACCCCTGGAGGCCGAGCGCCCCGGCCACGGCGTCGACCCACTCCTCGCTGGCGCCGGCGGGGAGGGTCCGGCCGACTGTGGTCTCCGCCCCGGTGTCGTGGTCGACGAAGGTCAGGGTGATGGCGGCGTCCGTCGCTCCCGGGTTGACCACGGCCAGGTCGGTGCGCCAGACCGAGCCGCCGGCGCCCGGCAGGTGGGCGACCCCCGGGACCAGGTAGAGGATCTCGGGCTCCGGCGGGGCCGTGACCACGACCTGGCCCGAGTCGGAGCAGACCGCGCCGTCGATCGAGACGGTCATGGTCCAGGTGAACGCGCCCGCCGTCGCGTACGCGTGGGTGGGGTCCTGCGTCGTCGCGTGGGCCGAGCCGTCGCCGAAGCCCCAGTCCCAGGAGGGGCTGCCGCTGCAGCCGACGGCCTGGGCCGTACCCGCGAAGGCGACCGATTCGCCTACCATTGCGGTGGCCGGGGCGCTGCCGGAGCAGGTCAGGGTGCAGGTGGTGCCCTGGGGCAGCTCGAGGGCGCCGATGTCGAAGCCCGATCCCTGGGGCCTCGCGACGCCGTCGAAGTCGTCGGCGGGGGCGAGCGCGGCCGAGCCGGTGTCCACCGCCGGGGAGCCCGCCTGGAGGTGGAAGTCGCCGTTTGCCGGGTCGACCCAGAGGGGGTCGCCGATCTGGCAGTCGGTGCCGCACAGCTCGCCCGGGTAGCCGTCCCAGCCGTCGATGAGGTTGTGGTCGACGGTCCACGGGCTCGGGTCGATCTCCTCCATGTCCATCTCGAAGGAGAGGTTGCCTGCCGCCGCGTTGTTGCGGATGACCATGCCGTCGATCTGGGTGTTGCCGTTGCCGAAGCCCCCGCCCCAGTCCTGCCAGCCGTTGCCCCACAGGCTGTTGTTGACCAGCTCGAGCGACGCCATCGGGTGGTCGACCACCCCGTTGTCCGGGCAGCAGGAGCTGACCTCCAGCCCCAGGTAGCGGTTGTGGTAGGAGAGGTTGTTCGAGACCCGCACCCGCTCCAGCAGCCCCCCCTGCTCCGAGGCGATGGCGATGCCGTTGCCGTCGACGTCGTGGACCCGGTTGGAGGAGACCTCGATGTCGTGGGTGTGGACCGCGTGGGCGTCGACGTAGATGCCCACCGAGGGGACGTCGTGGACGTGGTTGTGGTGCGCCGTGACGAAGGAGGAGCCGTCCTTGAGGCAGATCCCCTCGCCGCGGCCGTTGGGGTTGTCGTGGACGTGGTTTCCGCGTACCTCGACGCGGGTGCTCCGGCCCACGGTGATGCACTCGTTGCGGCTGTCCCCGGCCAGGGTCATGGGGTCGGAGATCTCGTTGCCGTCGACGACAATGTCGCTCGAGCCCCAGACCAGGATGCCCGAGGAGGCGGTGTGGGACGTGTGGTTGCCCTCCACCACCACGTGCGAGGAGTCCTCGACCTGGATGCCGGTGCTGGTCCCCCAGGGGCCGGTGTTGGTCACGTGGAAGCCCGACACCCGGACGTGGCTCGACCCGACGACGTAGAGCAGCCCGACCCACTCCGGGACCTCGACGCCGGTGCCGTCGATCGTCACTTCGTCGCCCGGCCAGGCGGCGAGCACGATCTCGGCGCCCGGCGCTCCGGGGGCGGTGAGCACCACATGCTCCGGGTAGGTGCCGGCCTTGACGTAGGCGGTGTCGCCGGCCGAGACCGTGTCGGCCGCGTGCTGGATGGTCAGCCACGGCAGCGCCTCGGTGCCGGGGTTGCCGTCGCTGGCCTGGGGGTGGGAGCGGTCGACGACGTAGGTGGCGGCGTGGACGATGGCGGCCGGCGCCAGGAGCGCGACCAGGGTCAAGGCGACGACGAGAAGCTGCCTCATGGTCTCCTCCCTCGACTCAGCGCTGCGGCGCGGAGGGCGCCGTCGGCGGCGCGTCTCGCTCCGCCTCGAACGGGTGCTCCCGCATGTGGGGGTCATTGCGCAGGGCGGTCACCATCCAGGACACCTTCAATCCCGCCGGGCCTCCGGCGATCCGGAAGCGGTTGCCGGCGACCTCCTCGGCGACGTGGAGCCCGGGCGCGGCGGCGCCCACCGCGGTCAGCTGGTAGCGGAAGTCGGTGTTGACCGCCTCGAACCAGGCCGGGAGCTCGACCTCGGCCGCGCCGCACTCGTCGAGCACGACGTTGCCGGAGTAGACGTTGAGCACCTCGGCGGACTCCACCGCGGCGTGGACCAGGAGGCGCCCCGGCTCGAGGGGGTGGTCGATGGAGAAGTTCTTGGTGCCGGTGACGTTGAGGTCGCCGTAGACCCCGACCCTGCCGTTGAAGTAGCCGGCGAAACCCTCGGGGTTCGTGTTGACGGCGTAGACGCCCGACTTGAAGGGGGCGGATGTCTCCCCGAACACCCCGTCGCCCCAGGTGCTCTGGCCGTGCACGCCGTAGCTCGAGCTACTCTGGCCATGCACCCCGACGCCGTTGACGGCGATGCCCCACACACCAGTGGTGGAGTACTGAGCGCTGCCGAAGACGCCGGCCTGGATGAGACCGAGGTTTCCGAAGTTCCCGGACTGCAGGTTGTGACCGTGGACCCCGATCCAGTCGGCCGTGATCCCGGCGACACCGATGCCTCCGGAGCTCGCGAGCCCGTGGACGCCGACCGGGACGTTGAGAGTCTGGGAGGGGGGGCTGGTGCCCGCTGTACCCAGCACTCCGTTTGCCACCGGAGAGGACCCGCGAACCCCGTCGGTCGAGCCGGACCCGACCACACCGGCGGCTGAACCGCTTCCGTACACGCCGATCGCGCCCGAGCCGGCGAGGCCGTACAATCCGCCTCCGACGTTGACGGCCTCGAAGGCCGCCCCGGAGGTCGGCTGTGCGGTCTGCCCCGACCAGGGCAGGGTGAGCCCGCCGGTCGCATCCGTGCCCCATGCCAGGGCGCCGCCCGAGAGCTTGAGCACCTGTCCGTCGCTGCCGCCGGAGGCGGAGAGCTTGGCCCGGCTCACCGCGCCGTCGGCGATCTCGGTGGGGCCGACCGACCCCGTCGCCAGCATCGCGCCGGTGATCCCCTCGGCGGCCACCGCCACCGTGACGTCGCCGGAGGTGCCCCCGCCGGAGAGGCCGATCCCGGCGATCACCGCGGTGATGTCGCCGCCGCCCCCCGCACCCGCGTTCTGCCACACCAGCGCCGCGCCGTCAGTGCCGAGCACCTGGCCATTGGTGCCGCCCGCGGCCGCCAGCTTGCCCTTGGTCACGGCGCCGCCGGCGAGGAGGTCGGAGGTGATGCCTCCGGTGGCGACGTCGAGGCGCACGTCGCCGGTCGTCCCCCCGCCGGTCAGGCCGGCGCCGGCGGTGACCGCGGTGATGTCCCCGCCGCCGCCGCCGGGGGTGGCGGAGACGGTGAGGGTCTGGCCCGAGGTGGTGATGGTGACGTTGGAGCCGGCCTCGAGGGTGACCGCGTCGCGCAGGCCGTTGAGGCTGCGGACCGCGGTCTGGTCGGCCAGCTTGCCGGCGGTGACGGCGTCGTCCGCCAGCCCCAGCGGAGAGCTGTCGGTGCCGTGCCCCACCAGCGTTCCATCGTGGGCGACGGTCTCGAGTCCGCCGGTCGAGGTCCCCAGGAGCTCGTCGGAGAACTGCATCTCGAAGGTGGAGGGGTCCTGGGACCCGTTGGCCACCAGGGAGCCGAAGGCGATCACCCGACCCTCTCCCTGCGTCACTTCGAGCTCGAGTCGGGCGTTCTCCGCGCTGCCGGCGGCCGGGAAGAGTCCGCGGAAGGACCACTGCTTCTGCTCGAACGCCCGGACCTGGAAGCCGGAGGTCATCCACGGGGTGCCCAGGTCGCTCCAGACACGCACCGTGACCGTCGCGTCGTGGCCGGTGGTCTCGACGACGCCGAAGTTGAAGCGGAACTCCGGGTCCCCCTCGGGGGGGAGGTGGTAGACGCCCAGCACCTGGGTGGTCTCGCCGCGGCCGATGGCGAAGCTGGCCGGCACCCCGGCGAAGAACTGGCCGACCGAGTCCTCGACCTCCTCCCCGGTCTGGGAGTAGATGCGGGAGCAGACCAGCACGCGGTTGGTGGAAACGACCCGCAGGGCCCCGAACGCCTCGCGGGCGAACAGCGACCACACGGCGTTGACGTAGCGCTTCGTCTCGCCAGCGTTCAACACGTCGTTGAAGGCGGGCGGGCTGGTGTTGACGGTGTCCCTCTCCAGGAAGGCGAAGGTGACGTTCACCGGCTGCGGGTTGGGGTTGGACACCCACACCGTCGTGTACCACTCCGAGGGCGCCACGCCGGGGCCACGCCCCACCGAGGGCAGGTACACGTCGGTGCCGGAGAACCCCGCCAGCGCCTCGCCGGCGGCCAGCACGACCACGGTCAGGACCATCAGGGCTCGCAGTGCTCGTTGCATCTCGACCTCCTCACAGGACCGCTGGCACCAAGGTGGTGCCCCGAAAACCCGGTGGCCTCAGGGAATTCCAGGGAAGTCCCAGGGACTGGCTAGGGCTCGCGCTGGCGGCGGTTCTTGGGCTAGGGGTGTGGCTGGCGGTGCGGATCCCCGGCATTGCGCCGGCCCTACCCGCGCCGATCCCCTCCCCGTTCGAGCCCTGCCCCGGGATGGCGGTGCTCGAGGTCGACGTCAGCAGGGCGGCAGACGGGATTGCCGCGGCCCGCGCGACCTGGCTCGAGGTCGCTCGCGAGGCGGAGGGGCTCGGTCTCGCGCTCGTCGCCGGGGCTGCCCGAGAGGCGCTGGACCGGCTGGGGAGGTAACGGGGTTTCCCTGCCGGTCGAGGCGTGTGGATCGCCGCAGCGACCGCTGCCCCAGCTTGGACTTCGTCCTGGACGTGGACTTGGACGTGGTCCTGGTCGTCAAAGGTGCGACGCTCCGGTGGTCCAGGTCCAGGTCCAGGTCCAGGTCCAAGACCAGGTCCAGGTCCAGGTGGCGCTCTCCCTTCCCCGGGCTTGACTCATCTGTGAGCTTCTTCTCCCCCCTGAGCGGCTACCCCCGCCACTCCGCCGCCAGCCTCGCCAGGGTGCGGTAGGCCTCGGCCAGGGTCGGCGGCAGGACCTCCAGGTGGCGGGCGACGGTCTCGTGGTCGCCGCGGGCGAGGGGACCGGTCAGCCCCGCGAGGCCGGCGCCGGACAGGGCCGTCCGCACCACGGTGTCGAGGAGCGGGGCGAGCGGGTGGGGGTCCCCCTCCGGTGGCAGCCCAAGGTCCGCGAGGATCGTGCCGGCGGAGGCGACGAGGAGGTAGGTGAGGTTGGCGGCGACCGCCGCCGCGGCGTGGTAGAGCGGCTTGTCCTCGGGGCGGATGCGCCAGGGCTGGAGCCCGATGGCGGCGGCGACCGCGAAGCCCGCCTCGACGGCCGTCGCGTCCCCCTCGATCGCGCAGGGCACGCCGTCCCAGCGGGTCGGCTCGAGCGCCTGCGCCGGGAAGCTCTGCAGGGGGTGCCAGGAGGCGACCGTCGCGCCGCACCGCCGCAGGGGGGCGAGGGCGTCGGCGGTGAGGAGGCCCGAGGTGTGGAGGATCGCTGCACCGTCCAGGTCGTTGCGCCGAGCGAGGTCGAGGCCGACGGCGGCAACGGCGCGGTCCGGCACGCACACGAAGACCAGCGCAGGCGCTCGCCACGCCGCGGGCTCGTCCCAGGTGTCCCAGGTCGCCGCGGGGAGCGAGCGCTCGGCGGTTGCCGGCCGGCGGCCGCGGACGGCGACGCAACGCAAGCCACGGGCCACAAGGCGGTCGGCGAGGCGCAGGCCGAGACGGCCCGGGCCGACGAGCGCGAAGTCCGGTCTCGCCACCTCCCGATGCTACAATAAGGCCGGCCAGCCGACACGGCAGGCGTGCGTTTCGTCAACGCGCAACACGACCCACCGGAGGCGCCCGGTCACGCGATGCTCGGGCGCGAGGTGGTTCGAGCGAGGGATGTTGTGGAGCTGAGCCGACGGGACCTGGCGGTTCTCCTCGAGATCGTGGAGCTGTACCTGCGGTCCGGGGCCCCGGTCGCCTCCCGCGAGGTGGCGGCCAGCCCGCGGCTCGGGCTGTCGCCGGCCACCATCCGCAACGTTGTCGCCCGGCTCGAGGAGCTCGCCCTGGTGCACCGCACTCATCCCTCGGCCGGGTGCCTGCCCACCGACGCCGCTCTGCGCGTCTACGTCGACAAGCTGGCGCCCCACGGCCGGCTGCCGTCGCGGGCCCGGCGGGAGGTGCTCGACCTGGTGGCCGCTCTGGCCAGGGAGCCCGAGGAGGACATCGACTGGCTCGCCCGGCTGGTTGCCGAGGTGACCCGGGAGGCCGGTGTCGCCATCCGCCCCATGGGGGAGGATCCGGCGGTCGAGGCGGTGTCGCTGGTCCGGCTGTCGGGAACGAGGGTCCTGGGCATCCTGGTGACCGCCGACGGCACGGTGTCCAAGCGGCTGCTGACCCTCGACTCGAGCTACGGCCGCGACGAGCTCGAGCGGGTTTCTAAATTGCTCGGGAGCGAGCTGCGGGGACAGGCCCCGACCGCGATCCGGGAGCAGCTGTCCTCCGGCTCACCGGCTCTCGGGGCGGGGGTCGACGGAATCGACCCGGAGCGGGTCGTGGTGGTGGCGCGGGTGCTCTTCGGGCTGGACGACCACGACGCCGAGGTCCAGGTGGCGGGCGCAGACGCCCTCGCGTCCAGCCCCGAGTTCGCCGAAGTGGACCGACTGCGTTCCCTGGTCAACGTCCTCCAGGACCGGGCGCGCCTGGCGAGCTCGTGGCACCGGGCCCTGCGCGGCCGGAGAACCCAGGTCATCATCGGCGACGAGTCGGAGCTGACCGCCGTCGGCGGGTTGGGGATGGTCGCCTCGGTGTTCTTCCGGGAAGGACGGCGGGTTGGCGCCCTCGGGGTTGTCGGCCCGCGGCGCATGGACTATGGTCGGATCGTGCCGCTGGTGGAGTTCGTCGCCGACATGGTGACGGGGATGATGGAAGAGCCGGGAGCGAAACATGCCTGACGACAAGCCGGAAGGCGGCGACGGCGGGGCCGTGATGGACGACGTCGAGATCCTGTACGTGGGGCCCGACACCGGTGAGGAGGAGCAGCCCGACGAGAGGGGCCTGGAGCCCGTCGCGGAGCCGGACCTGCACGCCGAGCTCGGCCGTCTCAGGGCCGAGGTGGAGCAGTACCGCGACCTCTACCTGCGCAAGCTGGCGGACTTCGACAACTTCCGCAAGCGCATGGAGCGCGACCGGGAGGACATGCGGCGCACTGCCGGCGAGGCCCTGCTCGCCGAGCTGGTGCCGGTGCTCGACAACTTCGAGCGCGCCCTCGCTCACTCTGCGGAGGTCGACCCGAACGGGTTCCGGCAAGGGGTGGCGATGATCTCGCGGCAGCTGTGGGACGCGCTGCAGCGTCAGGGCATGACCTGTCTCGACCCCCTCGGGGAGCGGTTCGACCCCCAGTTTCACGAGGCCGTGCAACGGGTCGAGGACTCCGAGCACGAGCCGGAGACCGTGGTCGCGGTCCACGCCAAGGGGTACACCTACGCCGGGCGCCTGGTACGGCCGGCGCTGGTCGCGGTGGCGGTTCCGCGGGCACCGGCATCGGGCGCACCCGCCGGGTCGGGACCGTTCGGTGAGCGGGAGCCCCGGCCGTGAGCAAGATCATCGGCATCGACCTGGGGACCACGAATTCCTGCGCCGCGGTGGTGGACGTGACCAAGCCGGTGGTCATCCCCAATCGGGAGGGGGCGCGAACCACCCCCTCGGTGGTGGCGTTCACCGCCGGCGGGGAGCGCCTGGTCGGGCAGATCGCCCGCCGCCAGGCGTTGACCAACCCGTTCAACACCGCCTACGCGGTGAAGCGGCTCATCGGCCGGAAGTTCGACTGCGAGGAGGTGGACTGGTCGCGCAAGCTGGTCCCGTACAAGATCGTCGAGGCCCCCAACGGCGACGCCTCGGTGGAGATCCAGGGGCGGATGTACAGCCCGCCCGAGATCTCCGCCCTGGTCCTGCGCGAGATCAAGGAGTTCGCCGAGGAGTTTCTCGGCGAGGAGGTCAAGCAGGCCATCATCACCGTCCCAGCCTACTTCGACGACAGCCAGCGGCAGGCCACCAAGGACGCCGGCACCATCGCCGGCCTCGAGGTGCAGAGGATCATCAACGAGCCGACCGCGGCGGCGCTGGCGTACGGTCTCGGCCGCGACACCCACGAGCTGATCGCGGTCTACGACCTCGGCGGCGGCACCTTCGACATCTCGATCCTGGAGATCGGCGAGGGGGTGTTCGAGGTCAAGTCCACGGCGGGGGACACGTTCCTGGGCGGCGAGGACTTCGACTCCCGGGTCATGCGCTACCTGATGGACCACTTCAAGGGGGAGACCGGCGTCGACCTGTCCGGCGACATGATGGCGATGCAGCGGATCAAGGAGGCCTCGGAGGCCGCCAAGTGCGACCTGTCCACCAACGAGGTGGCCGAGATCTCCCTGCCGTTCATCGCCGCCGACCACACCGGTCCCAAGCACCTGCAGGTGCGGCTGACCCGGTCCCAGCTCGAAAACCTGGTCCTGGACCTGGTGGAGCGCACCCTGGAGCCGTGCCGAAACGCCCTCGAGGCGGCGCGGCTCGAGGTGACCGATGTCGACCAGGTGATCCTGGTCGGCGGGCAGACCCGTATGCCGCTGGTGATTCGCACGGTGAGCAGCTTCTTCCAGCGGCAGCCGTGTCAGGACATCAACCCGGACGAGGTGGTGGGGATCGGGGCCGCCATCCAGGCGGGGATCCTGCAGGGTGAGGTGAAGGATCTCATCCTGCTCGACGTCACCCCTCTCTCCCTCGGCATCGAGACGCACGGCGGGCTGTTCACGCGCGTCATCGAGCGGAACTCGACCATCCCCACCAAGCGCTCCATGATATTCACCACGGTCGCCGACAACCAGACCACGGTGGAGGTTCACGTCCTCCAGGGTGAGCGGGGCATCGCCAGCGAAAACCGCTCCCTGGGCCGTTTCGACCTGGTGGGCATCCCGCCCGCCCCGCGGGGGGTACCGCAGGTCGAGGTCACCTTCTCGATCGACTCCAACGGCATCGTCCACGTGGGCGCCCGGGACCTGGCCACCGGCCGCGAGCAGGGGATCGAGGTCAACCCGGCCGGAGGCCTCTCCAAGGCCGAGGTCGACTCCCTCATCGCCGAGGCGGACAAGTACCGCCAGGAGGACCACCTGCGGCGTGAGGTCCGCCAGCTGCAGAATCGCCTCGAGGGGCTGCTGTACACCAACGAGCGGGTGTTGCGGGAGTTCGGCGGGGGCTTGAGCCAGGGCGACCGGGAGTCGGTCCGGTCGACCCTGAACCGGGCGCGCAAGGCGCTGACCAGCGAGGAGCGCTCGGTCCTGAGCGAGGCCATCGCCGCCGTTCAGGAGGCCGCCCAGGTCCTCACCCAGGTCATCATGGTCAACCCGATGGCCGCGTTCAGTCTGGGGCTGGGCAAGGGCCTGGGGGACTCCTCAGACGACGACATCATCGACGACGGCACCTAGAAGGCCACCAGGGAACGCTGCCCCATGGCTTCGAGCCCACGCGACTACTACGAGATCCTCGGTGTCCCGCGGGACGCCTCGGTCGCCGACGTCAAGGCGGCCTACCGCCGCCTGGCGGTGCAGTACCACCCCGACCGCAACCCCGACCTGCCCGAGGCCGAGGAGAGGTTCAAGGAGGCCTCGGAGGCCTACGCGGTGCTGTCGGACAGCGACAAGCGGGCTCGCTACGACCGCTTCGGCCACGACGGGCTGGGCGGGCAGGGGTTTTCGGGTTTCGACCCCAGCTCCTTCGGGGACTTTGCCGACATTCTGGGGGACCTGTTCGGTTTCGGCTTCGGCGACATCTTCGGCGGCCGCCGCCGTGGCACCCGCACGGGCCCGCGCCGCGGCCACGACCTCCAGTACACGCTGGGAATCACCCTGGAGGAGGCGGCGGCCGGCGCCGAGAAGTCGATTCGCATCCCCCGCGCCGAGTCCTGCGAGGCCTGCAGCGGCACCGGTCAGGAGCCGGGGACCACCCCCGAGACCTGCTCGGCCTGCGGTGGCCAGGGCCAGGTGATGTTCCGGCGCGGATTCCTCACCGTGGCCCAGACCTGCCCCAGCTGCGGCGGCCAGGGTCGGGTCAACCGCCACCCCTGCGCGCCGTGCCGCGGCCGCGGCCGGGTGGAGCGTCAGGTCAACCTCAAGGTGACGGTGCCGGCGGGCGTCGACACCGGCATGCGGCTGCGCCTCGCCGGGGAGGGGGAGGGGGGCTCCCGCGGGGGTCCTCCCGGCGACCTCTACGTGGTGATCGCGGTGGAGGACCACGACCGGTTCATTCGGGAGGGCTCGAACCTCCACTTCGAGCTGCCGGTGGACGTGTTCCAGGCGATGCTCGGTGACCGGGTGACCGTGACCGGGATCATCGGCGACGAGCGGGAGGTGGACATCCCCCCCGGCGCTCAGCCCGGCGACCGCTTCGAGCTGCGGGGCGCCGGCATGCCGTCGGTCAACAGCGGCCGGCGCGGCGACCTGGTGGTGCACCTGCGCGTCGTGGTACCGAGGAAGCTCTCCTCGGAGCAGCGGCGGTTGGTGGAGGAGGCGGCCCGTCTGGGCGGGCGGAAGGATGTCGAGAACGCGTCGGGCGGCTTCCTGGACCGGCTGAAGAAAGCGCTGGCCGGAGACGACTGAGCGCCGCGTGAGCGACTACCTCTGCGTGACCTGCCGGTTGCCCGCGGACCGAGAGGATGACCTCGGTGGCGTGGTCGGGAGCCTCGACTGCCTGGGCTGCCAGCTCGAGCCGGCGGACGGTGCGACGGTGCGCGCCACCGTGTACCTGCCGTCGGCGCGGGGTGGCGCGGTGGCGGAGCTCACCACTCGGCTCGAGGGCCTCGGCGCCGTCGAGGTCGGAGTCGAACCGTTCGACCGGGACGACTGGCTGGCCGCCTACCGCGCCGCCGTGCGCCCCCACGCGGTGGGCCTTCGGTGGTGGATGGACCCCCACCCGGACGCGCCGACTCCTGCGCCGGAGGGGCGGTGGCGGCTCGCGATCGAGCCGAGGATGGCCTTCGGGACCGGCTCCCACGAGTCCACCCAACTGGTCCTCGTCGCTCTGGAGGAGCTGGCCGAGCGCCGGCATGCCGTGGCCGGGGCGACGGTGCTCGACGTGGGGACCGGGTCGGGGGTGCTCGCCCTCGCGGCGGAGCGGCTCGGAGCGGCCTGGGTGGTCGGGCTGGACGTGGACCCGGAGGCGGTGTGGGTGGCGCGCCAGATCGCGCGCCAGCAGGAGTGGCCGGCTCGGCCGCGGTACCTGGTCGGTCCGGTGGCGAGCCTGGGCGAGGCGCGCTTCGACCTGGTCGTGTGCAACATGATCCCGGAGCAGGCGCTGCCCCTCCTGGTCGACCTGTGTCGGGTGCTGGCGGCTGACGGGTGGCTGGTGCTGTCCGGCATTCTCGGCAGGCAGACGCGGGAGGTCGAGGATGACCTGGGCCGGCACGGGCTCGAGGTGGTGGAGACCCACCCACTCGGCGAGTGGGTCTGCCTCTGGGCTCGCCGGCGATGACCGACCCGAGCCCCCCGTGGCTGCTGGTGGACCCGGGCGTGCTCGCCGTCGGGCAGCGGGTTCGCCTCGACCCCGCCGAGTCGCGACATCTGTTTCACGCCCTGAGGAGGCGGGTGGGGGACCGGGTGACCCTGGCGGACGGCGCCGGAGGGGTCGCCGTGGGGGCCGTCGAGGTGGCCTCGGTGCGGGGGGCGGAGGTGGCGGTGGAGACCCTGCAGGTCGTGCCGCCTCCGGCCCGGCCGGACGTGACCGTCGCCCTGGGCGTGCTCCACGGCCAGGCCATGGACTGGGCCGTGCAGAAAGTCGTTGAGGTCGGCGTCGGTCGCTTCGTCCCGGTTGTGGCCGAACGATCCCAGCTCGGAGTGCGGCCGGCCCGGGGTCGGGTGGAGCACTGGCGGCGGGTCGCGCGCCAGGCCCTCAAGCAGTGCCGGCGACCCTGGGCGATGGAGGTGGAGGACCCCCGGTCCGTCGAGGACCTGGCGCCGCTCGGGCGCTCCGGGGGGGGTCTGGTGGCCGACCCGCTCGGGGACTCCCTCGACACTCTGCCGTCACGCTCTGCGGCGCTGCTGCTGGTGGGGCCCGAGGGAGGGCTCACCGGCGCCGAAATCCGGCTTCTCGCGGGCGAAGGGTGGAGGACGCTGCGCCTCGGTCCCCATGTCCTTCGGGCGGAGACCGCGGCGGTGGTGGGGGCGGCGCTGCTGGTGAACCGGTGGTCCTGAGCGTCACGGTCCGGGGGCTGCCGGTGCAGGTGTGATCGGCACGGCGCGGGCGCCGCCCGCAACCCATCGATCTGGACCCCGCCAGCGCTCGAGAGGGAGGAAACGCAAAGGCGCGAAGGCGCAAAGGCGCAAGGGAGAGGCGCAGAGCCGCCACCCGTCCAAGGCGGAGACTCAGAGCGGCCCGCCCGCCCGGTTGACGCAGAGGCGCAGAGGCGCGGAGACGCAGAGGATGCTAACGGTCTTGCTTCCAGCGTATTGCGAGCTGTCATCGACGAGAATCTCGGCAGGCCACACCGACTCTTGAACCAAGAGCAGCGCAGGGGGGGCGCCACGGCGCTCCACGACACTGGCGAAGGACGTTCCCACACTACCCGTCATCCCGAGGAGCAACGCGACGAGGGATCTGCCTCAGGAAGGCGCTCCCTCTGGCCGGGGGAATCCCTCCGCTCGCTCCACTCGTGTTCGGAATGACGGCTGAGCAATGGCGCGCACTCCGGCGCGAGCGTGGGAGTCGTGTGGACCCTGCGGTGAGAGCTTCACTACAGCGCAACGAGCTCTGAGGCAAGAGCAACGCAGGGAGGTGGGCCTCGGTCAGGTCGAGGGAGCGGTCCGCTGCGCGCCATCAGGCGTGACAGGGACGGCGGCAGCGACGGTGGCAGGGGCAGCGGCAGGGACAGGGTCAGCGGCAGCCGACAGGGGCAGCGACAGCACGCCGGGGCGGGGCGAGGGGGCACGGTCACCTCCGGCTCGTGGTCGCAGCTGGGGCGTTCGAACCCGACCCGCGCCCGATTCGCCGTTTCGGGAACGGGATCGGGATCGTAGTCGTTAGACTGTCGGCATGAGCGACGCGAGCTGGATCGACTCCCACGCCCACCTGACCATGTTCGACCGTGGCGAGGTGGCCGAGGTCCTGGAACGGGCCGCGGGTGGCGGTGTCGGCGGGGTGCTGGTGCCGGCCACCGGTCCGGGCGACCTCGAGGCGGTGCTGGAGCTTGCGGGGGCGTTCCCGTCGCGGGTGGTGGCGGCGGTGGGGGTGCACCCGCACGAGGCCGCGGCCCTGGACGGCGCGCTCAGGAGGCGACTCGAAGGGCTGGTGGGGCGACCGGGCGTGGTGGCGGTGGGGGAGATCGGCCTCGACTACCACTACCTCAACTCGCCGCGCGAGGACCAGCTCGAGGCGCTGGCCTGGCAACTGGACCTGGCCCGGGAGACCAGCCTGCCGGTGGTGCTCCACAACCGGGACTCGTGGCCCGACCTCGAGGCGGCGCTCGCGGCCCGCGCCGGGTCGGTGCGCGGGGTGTGCCACTCGTTCTGCGAGGGCCCGGGGGAGGCGGCGAGGGTGGTGGAGCTGGGTCTCCTGCTGGGCATCTCGGGCATGGTCACCTTCGGTTGGGCCGACCGGGTGCGGGAGGCTGTGCGGCGGGTGGGGGCGGACAACCTGTTGGTGGAGACCGACAGTCCCTACCTGGCGCCGGTCCCACACCGAGGCCGGCGCAACGAGCCGGCTCACGTGGCGAGGGTGGGGGAGCGGGTGGCTGCGGAGCTGGACTGCGACCCCACCTGGCTCGGGGAGGTCACCGGGAGCCGCTTCCGGGGCCTGTTCGGGCCCCCTGCGGGTTGGCCCGGCGCGGTCGGGTGACCCGGGTCAGACGGCCTTCGGCGGACGTCCGCGGCGGCGAGGCACCTCCTTGACGCTGATGGTCAGCATTCCCTCCGAGGCGTCATGTCCGACCTCCACAATCAGGGGCTTGGAGAACGCGAGGCCATAGCGGGTGAAGAACTCGGGGGCCTTGAGGCTCACCGATCCGCGCCGTCGCGACAGCGCGAACCCCCCCTCCTCGGTTCCCTTGGCGACCGGTTTGACGCCGATGAGCTTGCGCCCCGGGTCGAAGTAGAGCACCGCGTGGGCGGCGCCGCCGAGCTCGAACGCTTCGACGGCGGCCGAGTCGAACGAGATGAGGCCGGTGGGACGGATGGTGGCGCGGGGACGGGCGACGGACTTCGCGGCGGGGACGAAGCGTTCGAACGGCATCTCACTCCTCCATGGCTTGACCGGGACTCTATCGCGCGGTGCCGGGGGTGTCAACGATGGGGATACAATGCCTGACGCCATGGATGGTCCCCGTGCCAGCCACTGGATCGAAGTCGACGCCGGCGCCCTGCGCCACAACCTGAGCCTGTTCCGTCGCACGGTCGGTCCTGGGGCGCAGGTGGCCGCGGTGGTGAAGGCCAACGCCTACGGCCACGGCCTCGAGCAGGTGGCGCCGGTGGCGGCCGAGGTGGCGGACTGGCTCGCGGTGCATGCCGCCGGCGAGGCCAGGGCGTTGCGTGGGATGGGCCTGCGCCTGCCGGTCATGGTGATGGGTTTCGTGCCCCCGTGGGAACTGGACGGGCTGGACCGGGACACCCATCTGCTGGTGTCGTCCGCGGAGGCGCTGGGTTGGTTGGGGGAGCACCGTCGCCGGACGGGGGTGTCCCTGCCGGTTCACCTCAAGGTGGACACCGGGACCCACCGTCAGGGGGTCTCGGTGGGTGAGCTCCCGGCCATCTGTCGGGTGGCCGCCCGCGAGGGGTTGGAGGTGGTGGGGGTCGCCACCCACTTCGCCAACATCGAGGACACCCTGGACCACGGCTTCGCCGGCACCCAGCGGGACCTCTTCGAGAGGGCGTTGGCGGTGGCTCGGCACGAGCTGGGCGAGGTGCCCCGGTGGGTTCACGCCTCGTGCTCGGCCGCGGCGCTGCTGTTCCGCGAGTGCGACTACACCCTGGTGCGGGTCGGCATCTCGGCCTACGGTCACTGGCCATCCCGGGAGACGCAGCTGTCGTGGGTGCTGCGGCACGGTCGCGACGGAGTGCGCTTGAGACCCGCGCTGACCTGGAAGGCGCTCGTGGGGCAGGTGCAGCACGTGGCCCAGGGGGAGACCGTGGGCTACGGGCGCACCTGGACGGCGCTGCGCCCGACCCGGCTGGCGGTGCTGCCGGTGGGGTACGCGGACGGGTACCCGCGGTCGCTGGGCAACCGGTCCCGGGTCCTGGTGCGGGGTGTGCCGGCGCCCGTGGTGGGACGGGTCTGCATGAACATCGTCATGGTCGACGTCTCCGACGTCCCCGGGGTGGGGGTGGGTGAGGAGGCGGTCCTGATCGGGCGGCAGGGCGAGGGGGCGGTCACGGTCGAGGAGCTCGCCGGTCTCTGCGGCACCATCAACTACGAGCTGCTGGCAAGGCTCTCGTCGACCACCCCCCGCCTCGTCGTCGCAAGCGCCCCGGCCGAGCAGGGGGCGGGCGGATGAGCCTGGCGGTGGAACCGGCCGCGGGGGGAGCGGCCTCGACCTGCAGCCGCACCGCCTGGCCGACCGCCAGCGTCGTCATCCCCACCTACAACCGGCTCGACGCCCTGACCCGGGTGCTCGAGTCCCTCGAGAGGCAGGTCACCGCCGGCACCGAGGTGGTGGTGGTGGACGACGGTTCCACCGACGGCACCTGGCGGGCGCTCCAGCGCTGGCGGGGTTCGCTTCCCCTGGTGACCCTGCGACAGGGCAACTCCGGGCCCGCCCGCGCGCGCAACCGTGGCGCCGCGACGGCAACCGGCGAGGTGGTGCTCTTCATCGGCGACGACACCGTTCCCGCCCCCGGGTGGCTCGCGTTCCACCTCGAGGAGCACCGCGTCCACGGCGGGGAAGCGGTCGCCGTCCTCGGGTACACCGCGTTTCCCGCCGGGGACGACTCCCCGTTTCGCCGTTTCATCAACGAGTTCGGCGCCCAGTTCGGGTACCTGCTCATCGAGGGTGCCGAGCGGCTCCCGTTCAACTTCTTCTACACGTCCAACATCTCCTTGCCTCGACGGGTGCTGGTTGACCTTGGCGGTTTTCGCGAGGACTTCCCGGCCGCGGCCTGGGAGGACATCGAGCTCGCCTACCGGGCGGTCGGGAGTGGACTGCGTCTGCTGTACCAACCCAGGGCGCGGGTGGAGCACCACCACCGCATCCTGCCGTGGACCTTCGCTCGCCGGCAGAGGACGACCGGGCGATCGGCGGCGATCTTCGCGGCCCTCCACCCGGAGCTGGGGGGCTTTCTGGGCCTCGACGAGGTGACCGGCAGCGGGACTGCCGACGTCGTCCGGGAGCGTCTTCTCGGCTGGCTGGTCTCCCTCGGGGAGGCGCTCCCCGGCGGGGTGCCCGGCCGGGTCTACGACCGGTTCCTCCGGCGTGCGTACCTGGCAGGTCTGGCGGATGGCCTGCGAGAGGAGAGACGGAGGTCACCATGAGCCGGCTGGCCCTTGTCGCCCTGCTGGTCGTCACTGCCGTCCCTGCCAGTGCCCGGGTGGAATCGCGACGGGTGCCGCTGACCGGGGCGGAGCCAGACCCGGTCGGCACGGGAGCCTGGCAAAAACGCGCAGAAAAGTCCGGCTGAGGGGCTGGACACGGGCCGTGGCCAGATTTATACTCCGCCCAGATTCGAGAAAGGGAGGGAACCGGTAAGGCTTGCCACCTTGAAAGCCTGCCACATCAGGCCGACGTGTACGGCCGGTCTTCTCAGCCAACCACATCACCGTCCTACTTTCATCCCACCTTGGAAGCTGAGCCGACCCTCCCGACTTTCCACTCGCTCGTCCGGCCCCCCGGGGCCGGACGAGCTCTTTGTGGAGAGTCGTGAGGCGCCCCCCTCGACGAGGGGACCCGCCCCGGCTGAAGGGGGATCCGCTCTCGCGTCGGGCGCGTCGGGCGGTCAGGAGGGGGCTGCCGACCCGGTGTCCACCAGGGTTCCGGGCTCCACCCCGATGGAGCGCAGCGCGGCGGACCAGCGCTCGTCCAGCGGCACGTCGAACAGGATCGACCGGTCGAGCGGGGCGACCAGCCAGGAGTTCTCCTCGATCTCGCGCTCGAGCTGACCCGGCGCCCACCCGGAGTAGCCGAGCAGCAGGTAGTAGCGGGAACGGATCCGGCCCTTGACGAGGTCGCTCAGCACCTCGGTGCTGCCCGAGACCACGATCCGGTCGTCGACCTGGAGCGCCCCGTCCTCCAGCTCGAAGTCCCCCCGCTCGAACATCACGAAGCCGTGGGTCGGTTCCACCGGGCCACCCCCCAGCACCTCGGGCAGGGGGCGCGACGGCGATTCCTCCCCGAGCTCCTGGAGGATGTCTTCGAGCTCGACGTTCAGGGGGCGGTTGACGACCAGACCGAAGGCGCCCTCCTCGCGGGAGTGCACGCCGAGGAGCACCACCGACCGCCAGAAGTTGGGGTCGACCAGGGTCGGCATGGCGATCAGGAGGTGGCCGACCAGGGAGGTGGAGGGGTCCGTCATCCCGTTCATGCTATCAGGGATTGTCGGCAGCTGCACGGTGCGCGGCGGGTGGGGGCACGGTCGCGGGCCCGTCGGAGGTGCCGTGGAGGATCACCAGCCGCAGGGCGGTCGCTCCCGCGGTCATGGGGGGGACCACCGGCGGCAGGGGCGGTCCGAAGCCGAGGGTGAGAGCCGAGCCGTGAGCGTACCAGGTCATGAGCTCGAGCTCCTCCTCGGTGGCGGTGCGGGCGGGCTGGCCGAGCAGGGCGACCGCCGCGCTCGGGGTCGCTCGCCAGTCCAGGCCGTGGTCGAGCTGGAGCCGGAACGGGGTGTAGCGGAGCAGGCGGTCGGCGTCGGCCGTCACCTGGGCCAGCGCGCCACTGTCGGTGAAGGTGAGGGCCCAGATCGGGTGCGGGCCGGCTCGGGCGACCAGGGTGCCGGAGGCCGCCGCGCCCGGGGTCGCGCCCAGGGCGCGCTCCGCCAGTCGCCGGGCGTCCCCCAGCCGGACGGGTCCGAAGCGACCCTCCGACAGGCGCACCTCGAGCGGTCGGCTGTGCTCCTCGAGGATCTCCCGCACCTCGGGGTCGCGCAGGAAGCCGCGCTCTCCGGGCAGGGTGACGGCGAGGTAGAGGTCGGTTGCGCCGGAGCGGAGGAGCTCGCGGAGGATGCCCAGGGCGGTCTCCCTGCGCCCCGACAGGTAGCTCGCGCCCTCCAGGTAGAGCGCCGTCTCGACCCGCTCGGGGTGAATCGCGGCGGCCCGCTCCAGCCAGCCGCGGGCCTCCGCGTAGCGGCCCAGGTGGTAGTGGGCCCGTCCCATTTCCGCGGCGACCGCATAGGCGGACTCGGGGTCGAGGTCGGTGCCCGCGTGCGGCGCCAGGAGGTCCAGCACCTCCTGGTAGCGGTGCCCCTCCACCAGAGCCTGGACCCGCCCCAGGGCACGGCTCAGGTCCGTCTCCCCCTGCGCCCGGACCGCGCCCGCGGTCACGAGCGCCAGCGCCAGAGCCGGCAGCAGGGTCGCCGCCAGTGGCCCGCGCCGCCGTGGCTGAGGTACCATCACCGCGTGTCGCCTGCAGCCGAGTGGCCCTCCGAGCTCAGGATCGAGCCCCCGGCCGAACCCCTCGACCCGGAGGTGCAACGGTCGGTCCAGCGGCGCCTCGAGGCCTGTCCCGACGTGGCCTTCGCCCACCTTCCCCAGGTCCTCGTCCCCGGGCGCCAGGAGCGACCGGAGCTGGTCCTGTTCGTGTGGTTGACGGCCGGCGCGATGCGGTCGCTGCGGCACTCCCTGAACCTCGTCTCCGACGAGGTGGCGCGCGCCTTGCCGTCGGGGAAGTACCTCGACGTGGTGATCCTCAACTCGGCCCCCGAGCTGCTCGCTGACGTGGAGCGCGCCGGCTGCCTCCTGGTGGAGAGGGACCCCGGCGAGCGCGAGAGGGCGCTGGACGCGATGCGCCGAGGTGAGGCCCCCGTCTGAGCCTGTTGGCAGCCGCGGCCGGTTTCACTCCGGGCTCAGCTTTTTGCGTTGCTTCTCGAGCCACGCCGCGCTGCGCAGGTAGAGCGGCTCGACGTGGTGGGCGCAGTAGCGGGCGAGGAGGTCCGACGCCCCGAACCGGTAGAGGTTGATCGCCAGGTCCTCCGGAAGGAGCATCTGGATCTCGTCCACGACCTGCAGGAAGTCCTCGTCGGGCTTCCCGAAGATCTTGGCTCTGATCGCCACGGCGAGGCTGACCTGCTCCTCACGGCCCTCGGACTGCAGGGCGAAGGCGAACACCGCCTCGATCCGTTCCTCCTTGTGGGCGTAGTCCCGGAGGCGGTCGAGGAACTCGTGCGGCAGGCCGCCCTCGTCGATCCTCTTGAGCTTGACGCGGCTCCCCGAGTGGATCTTGACCTCTTCCACCTCTCGCCTCCCCCAACGCCGGTGGGGACATCCTACTCCCGCTCCGGTGCCAGCTCAAGCCCGGTACGGTCCGAGACCGTTGCGGTGTGGGTCTCGGGAGCGGCCGATCCCCGAGGGAGCGGTCCGTATGGCGGGATCAGGCGTGACAGGGACAGGGTCAGCGACAGCGGCAGGAGTCAGCGACAGCGGCGGCGGCAGGGACAGGGGCAGCGGCGGCGGCGGGAGTCGGAGTTTGGGTGACGGTGAGCGGGGTCGGGGTCGTCGTGCTCCCGGTCCCCGGTCCCGATCCTGCTCCCGCTGCCTGCCGCCAGCCGCCCGCACCCCGAGCCCGAATTTCAGGTCCCCACCGAGCACGGTCCCAATAGCGCCGCTAATGGCCTGTTGATATGGGCTTTCCGCCACGATAATCATGTCGGCCGGAGCTGAAGCGCGCAGCATGTTAGCAGGGAGGAGGCCAGGGGCCAGGGCCCGTCCCGCGCGAACGCGAGGGAGGGGATCTCGCACAACCGTGGAAGATCCCTCCGCGAGCCCTTCGGGCCCGCGTTCGGGATGACATCCAGGGGGCGGTTCATGAGCTACCGGTGAAGCGGCATGGACGACCCGGAGGTGACCATGCCGCGCCCCGCAGCTGCACGCTGCCGCTGCCGCTGCCGCTGTCGCTGTCGCTGCACGCTGCCCCTGCCGCTGCCCCTGTCGCTGCCGCTGTCGACGTCGCCACGGCTCTGGTCCGAATGGCGACATCGGTCCGGTGCTACCATGGCGGGGCGCACCGGAGGGGGAGTGTCCGGCACGTTCGTGGTCATCGCCGCGCACGCGTTCGAGGCCCGCGCTGCGGCCGCGGTGGGCCGGGGCGTGGGCAAGGAGGCGTGGGGCCAGTGGAGCCTGTACCGGGGCGAGATGTGGGACCTGCCCCTGGCGGTGATCCGCTCGGGGCCCGGCAAAGTGGCGGCGGCCGCCGCGGCCCAGGCGGCGGTCCAGTACCTCAACCCGGTGGCCCTGGTCAGCTTCGGGACTGCGGGCTGTCACGACCCGACCGTGAACGTGGGGACCCTGACGGTGGCCGAGTCGGTGGTCGACGTGGCGCTCTCCGAGCTCGGCGAGCTGCCGGTCCACATCCCGTACCGTTTCGAGCCCGCGACGGATCTCGCCGGGAGGTTCCTCGAAGTCCCCGGCTGCCGGCCGGCGACCCTGCTCTGCTGGGAAGGCCACGTGGTGTCGCCGATCTCGCGACCGGCGCTGCTTCGGGGCCTCGAAGGGCTGGTGGTGGTGGACTGGGAGAGCGCGGCGGTGGCGCACGTCGCCGAGATGTGGCAGGTGCCGTGGGCCGCCGTCAAGGTGGTGTCGGACCACGGCGAGGCGGACCGGCTGCGCTACCTTGCCGCGGTCGCCCGCCGACCCCTACAATGGGCGGCGGAGGTCATGCGCAGAGCCTGCTACGGCTTCGCGTGCGACCAGGGCGACGTCGCCGCTCGAGACGAGCCGGAGGGAGACGGGACATGAACATCGAGAGAACCGAGGAGGGGAACGTCACCGTGGTCGCCCTCGAGGGGGTGATCCGCCTCGGCGAGTCGGCACGGGCCTTTTCCACCTACCTCGAGGAGCTTCTCGAGGAAGGGGCGGAAACGGTGCTCCTCGACTTCACCGCCATCGACCACGTCGACTCCACCGGCCTCGGGGAGCTCGTCGGGTACCTCCAGCGGTTCACCGAGCAGGGACGGCGCCTGGCGCTGCTGAAGCCCCACCGGCGCATTCTCAACCTGCTCAAGCTGACCAGGCTCGACGAGGTGTTCGCGATCTACGAGGACCGCGAGGCGGCGCTCGCCGAGCTCCGCACGGCCTGAGGCTCTCGCGGAATCCCGGAACGGCCCACTCGTACCGTAGGGGCGCGATGCATCGCGCCCGCCGGGACGTCGTTGGATCTCGTTCGGGCGCAATGCACTGCGCTCGGGCTGAACGCTGAGAGCTGAAAGCTCTTCAGTGCACCAGCTCCTCGGGGCGGACCGGGCGCATCGCGAACCCCGGCCCCTCGACCCACAGCTCGAGCGCCCGGTCACCGCGGGCCTGGAAGTAGGTCACCCGGATCGGGTGGAGCCCGGCGGCCAGGGCCACCTCGGCCCGGTCGTCCCCCGCGCCGTGGACGCCGTCGGAGTCGACGACCCGCTCGCCGCCGAGCTCCAGGGCGCTGCCGTCGTCGGAGCGCAGGGAGAGCTCGTAGAGCCCGTCGGCCGGCACCCGCACGTACCCCTCGAGCTCGAGGGCGAAGTGCTCTGCCCGGGCGAAGGGCGGCGTGCCCACCTCCGGAACGACTCCGACCTGGATCGGGCGGAGCCCCCCGAAGTCCGGGAGCTTCCGCCACTCCCCCTCGAAGTAGCGACACTCGAGGCCGTGCTTGAGGTTGTCGACCGCCACTGCGGGACGCGGCTCGAGGCGGGTGAAGGTGGCCCGGGCGAGGTAGCCGTCCGGGCTCGCACCGCCGAACGCCCGGGCCGACAGGGTGGTGGTCTCGGTGAGGGTGACGGGACCGGTCGCGACGGGCGAGTCGGGTCCGGGCTCGGACCCGTCGAGGGTGTAGCGCACCACCGCGTGCGGTACCGGCGAGGAGAGCTCGACCGAGGTGGAGCCGACGAACACCGCCCGCGGGGCGCGGATGAGCACCGCCGGGCGGTCGGGCTGCTCGGTGAGCGGCTGCACCGGGACGGCCTCGCCGCCACCTCCCCGCACCGCGGTGGCGGCGAGCAGGCGCAGCGCGGGGTCGTCGGGCAGGGTGACGGCCCCAGCCCCCGGGCCCACCGGGAGACGGTGGAGGAAGACCTGGGTGAGCACGTGGACCTGGTTGGCGCCGTCGGGCCCATGACGGTGGGTGCCCACCCAGCCGACGCGGCCCGGCTTGAGGTACGCGGGGACGACCCGGGCGGGGTCGTCGACCAGGCGGCCGGCGTCGAGTCGGCTGTCCCACTGGCCGACGGGCTCCGACCAGTCCTGCACCCACTCGGGGAGCTTCCGGTCCCCCACTGAGAACGTCGCCTCGCGGTCCCCGTCGACCGAGGTCAGCAGCAGGTCGAGCCGGTCCCAGTCGCCGGCGGGGAGCTGGAGCCGCTGCCCGCGGCAGGCCAGCAGGTTGGCCGCGCCGGGGGAGGTCGGGCCGAGGCGGAAGGGTACCCCGGCGATCTCGAGCCGCTCCGGCAGGAGCTCCGCCGCAAACGTGTTGCCCGCGCCGTCGGCGTCGCCGTCGGGGGTGCCGTCGAAGCTCGCGCCGTCGAGGTCGAAGGGGAGCGGGATCGGCGCCGCTGACGGCGGGCCGAGCCGGGACGGTGGCCCGGCCACCCGCACCGCGAAGGTGCGGGGCTGGTACGGGGCGAACGGGACCCGGAGGGTGCCGCCTGCGAGCTCGGCCGGGTTGCCCGCCCGGGGGTCGGTGGCGAGGAGAGGTTGCTCGTCGGCGCTGAGCTCGCGGGCCGCGAGGATCGGCCGGGCGAACGACAGGCGGGCGTCCTCGACCGGCCGGCCGTGGAGCTCCTGCAGGCGGACCACGATCTCTTCGCTCTCCTCGGCCCGCTTGAGAGCCCGGATCGCGACCGGGTCGCCGGGCGCCGCCACCCGGGCGAGGGAGAGGCTGCGGCCCAGGGGCCCGTCGTGGGCGGGTGTCTGCCAGGCCAGTAACGGCTGGTTGAGCCGGTCGGCCTGCCAGGTCACCCCGGCCTGTCGCCAGTCGCCCGAGTGACCGGTGAGCGCCATCAGGACCCGGTGCCGACCGAGGTCCTGGGTGGCCTGGTCACCCACCCAGCGCCAGCCCTCGGGGACCGCCGGGGTGTGGACGAGCGTCAGGCGGAGCGTGGAGGGGTCGGGGTGGTCCCAGCCGTAGCGGCTGTCGTTCAAGACCGCCACCCCCACACCCTGTTCGGGGTCGGAGAGGTCGGCCCAGCGCTGGGCCGGCACCTCGTAGAGCTTCTCGGTGTTCACGCCGCGCTCGACGGTGCCGAGGCCGAGGTCGAAGGTCGCGCGCTCGCTCGCCGGGGCGAGCGTGAACGACGCCTTGAGCAGGGCGCCGGGGGTGCGCCAGTCCACCACCGTGTCCAGCTCGACGCGGTCGCCGGCGCCGCCCGCGGCCAGGCGCACGGTCTGGACGAAGGTCGAGCCCAGGGCCTCGCGGGTGACCCGCAGAGCCACCCGGACCGGGCCGGTCTCCGCCACCTCGAAGCGCGCCGGGGCGCCTGCCACCGCCCGCGGGGGGGCGGAGAGGTCGTCCAGGTCGATTTCCCAGGCCGGCCACTTCGACGGGGAGTTCTCGAGCAGCTGGAGCTCGAGCGGGCCGGCGAGGAGCTCCCGGTCGAGAGCGCGGTCGAAAACGCTGGCGACGTCCCCGTCCGCGTTCAGCTCGACCCGGTAGCGGGGGCTCTGGAGCACTCTGCCCGCGACCGTGAGGGCGCCGGTCGAAGCCGTGCCCGGCGCGGCGGGGCGCAGCTCGAAGACCGCAAAGCCCACCGCCGGCACCCTCGCCAACAGCAGCACTCCGATCCGGTCGCCGTCGAGGCGGGTCACCTGGACCGGCACCCTCGCGCCGTCGGGGCCGAACGCTTCGAGCGCCCGGGGGGCGGCGGTCCCGGGGAAGGCGACCGTCGCCTCGACCACGTCCTCCCGCTCCACCGAGAGAGGGTTGTAGACCACCAGCGCCACCCCGTCGCTCGAGGTGTCGAGGCCGCGGCTGACGGCGGCCACCGCGTCGTCGAGCACGCCGGCGAGCTGGTTTCCCGCCACCGCCTCGTCGGCCCAGGACAGGGTGTAGCCTTCAGGGATCGAGGTGCCGGTGAGGTCGTCGTGAAACTGGTGCCAGAGCACGCGGATCCACGCCTCGTGCAGGGTCTGGGCGGGGTAGGGAATCGCGCCGAGCCAGTCGGCCGCCACCGCGGCCCGCTCGGCGGCGTCCGCCAGCACCTCGTTCTTCCGGTTCCAGCGCTTCATCGCCGCCTGGGAGGTGTAGCAGCCGGCCCCGTGTGAGGTCATCAGCAGCTCGCCCCGGTACCGGGGCAGCCGGTCGCGGAGCGGGTTGCCCTCGAGGTCGCGGGCGAGCTCATCCGGCGCGGCGGAGAGGACCCGCACCGGTCCCTCGCCGGCCATGCTGCGCTGGAGCCACTCCACCGACTCGGGTCCGGGCGCGCCCCCCTGGTCGCCGACCCCGAAGTACTTGAGGCCCACGGGCAGGCCCGAGGCGCTCCGTGTGCGCTCGACGGCCTCGAGCACGTTCGGGTCCGACGACAGGTCGCCCTCGAGCTTCGACACGTAGTCCCCCGGCGCGAGCGCCGCCACCAGGGTCGAGCCGTCCACCCCCTCCCACAGGCCGACGTCGAAGGGCACCCCCACCGCCGAGCCCCAGGTCAGCTTCTGGGTGGAGAAGGCGTCGAGCCCGCTGTGGGCGGCGACGCTGGGCAGGGCGAAGCCGAAGCCGAAGCAGTCGGGCAGGAAGACGTCGCGGCTGGTCACCCCCAGCTCGCGACGGAAGAAGCCGTTGCCGTAGAGAGCGTGGCGGAAGAGGGACTCCGGGGAGGGGACGTTGACGTCGACCGCGTCCACCCACGACCCGGCCACCCGCCACCGTCCGTGCCGGACGTAGCCCCGGAGCCGCTCGAAGTCCTCCGGGTAGTACTCCTTCGCCAGCAGGTAGCGAAACGCCCCCTCGAAGCTGAAGGTGTAACCGGGAAAGCGTTCGAAGAGGTCGAAGTTGCCGCGCAGGGTGGCGGGCAGGTAGCGCTCGACCGTGTCCCGCAGGGTCCACCGCCACTGGGTGTCGAGGTGGGCGGTGGCGACCACGTACAGGGTGCCCGGCGGGGGCGCCGGCTCCTCGGCCCCCGTCGACCCGACAACGAGCGCTCCGAGCAGTCCCCACGCCAGTCCGATCCGCTTCGTCATCGTCCCCTCCCGAACGGGCCACCTCATGCTCGGGCCCGCAGCCGCTGGCGGAGCCGGTCGAGCAGCACCGCACCGAGGATGACCAGGCCCAGCACCACCTTTTGGCTGTAGCTCTCGACGTGGGTCAGGTTCATGCCGTTCTGGATCACGGCGATGATCAGCGCCCCCACCAGGGTGCCGAGGACCGACCCCTCGCCGCCGGCGAGGCTCGCGCCCCCTACCACCACGGCCGCGATCACGTACAGCTCGTACATCAGGCCGTAGGTGGGGGCGCCGCTTTTCAACTGCGACGCCATCACCACCCCGCCCAACCCGGCGAGGGCGCCGCACAGGGTGTAGACCGTGACCAGCACCGCTCCCACCCGCACCCCGGCGAGCCGCGCCGCCTCGGGGTTGCCGCCGACCGCGTAGACGGCGCGGCCGAAGGTGGTGCGGCTCAGCAGGACGTGCGCGGCCGCGTACAGGAGGAGCGTCAGCAGCACCGCGTACGGGATCCCCAGCAGCGGTTCCGCTCCGCGGCCGAGGCGGACGAAGCCGTCGGGCAGGTCGTAGATCGGCACCCCCTCAGACAGGATGTAGGCGAGGCCGCTGGCCACCTGCATCACCGCCAGGGTGGCGATGAAGGGCGGGACCCGGAAGCGGGTGACCACCAGTCCCGAGAACGCGCCGACCGATCCGCACAGGAGCAGGGTTGCGGCGCCGGCCGCGACCTGAGCGGCGGTGCCGGCGCCGGCGCCGCCGAGACGCCCGACCAGGTCCGCCGTCACCACCGCGGCGAGGGCGATGAGGCTGCCCACCGACAGGTCGATCCCCCCGGTGAGGATGACCAGGGTCATGCCGACGGCGAGGATCGCGATCACCGCGATCTGGTTGGCCACGTTGCGGAGGTTGTCGGGGAGCAGGAAGGTCGGCCACCGGTAGGTCTCGGGGGTCACCACCTCGCACCGCGCCGGGCCGGGGAGCGAGGCGACCAGCCCCTCGACCACCGGGGCGGAGCCCGAGGTCGTCGCGACCACGAGGCTTCCCCGTGCGGCGGCGACGGCCCGGGACAGGGTCTCCCGGATGGTCGCGGGGTCCCCGAGGCCGACGATGGGTGGGGCTCCCCCCGCCGAGCGCATCCGCGCCTCCAGTTCGGCGGCGAAGCGGGCGTCCTCGTCGCCGGAGCGACCGACCACTACCAGCGTCGAGCCCGCGAGGTCCCGCCCCTCGAGTTGGCCGGCGATGGAGCGCGCGGCGGCCGCACCCCCCGGTTGCTGCTCCTTCAGGGTGGCGAAGGAGAAGAACACCGCCAACAGCAGGAGCACCCCGACCATGCCGTAGCCGGACAGGACGCCGACTGCGATTGAGAGCAGCGATCGGTGCGGTTTCTCGCCCATGCCGCGGTCTCGGGTCGGGGGGCAGGATAGCACCGCCCGCAACCGCATCGGTTGCGGGGTTCGACCAGCCTGTGAGCGCGGGACGAGAGAATCCACCTGCTCGTCCTGGACTCGGTCCTGTTCCTGGTCCTGGTCGTCGAGGATGTGCGTCGAGCTTGGTCCAGGTCGAGGTCCAGGTCCAGGTCCAGGTGGTGCGCTCCGCCCCTCGGGGCTCGCCTCGTGGGTGACGAGCCTGGCCCCCCGGAGGGGACTGACCGGGGGCGGGCGCGGTCAGTCCTCCTCGCACCCGGTGGCCACCGCCAGCGCCCGGCACACCTGCCGCATGGTGGCGGGCCCCAGACTCCCCACCCAGTGCTCCAGGCGTGCCTTCTCCACGGTCTGGACGTGGTCGAGGTTGACGGCCGAGGGCCCCTTCAGGCCGTGCTCGACGTCGAGAGGGACCTCGCTCGGTGCGCCGTGGACCGCCGAGGTGACGGGCGCGACCATGACCGTGCGCAGCAGGCCGATCACCTCCGCGCGGCTGAGCACGACCACCGGCCGGCGTTTGTCCGGGGCGGCGAAGCGGTAGAGCCAGATGTCGCCTCGCCTCACTCGTCGGGCCACGACCCCTCCTCCTCCCAGCCGTCGAGGTCCTCCTCGAGGGTGGCGGTGTCGGCGTAGGCGCGGCGGTACGCCTCGGCGACCCGCAGCCTCTCCCGGCGCCGGAGGTACTCGGCGGCGGCCCGTCGCAGCACCGCGGAGCGTCCGTCTCGGCGGGCCTCCTCGGTGGCGTCGAGCCGGGCCAGCAGCTCCTCGTCGAAGGTGACCTGTATAGCCTTCATGTACGGATCATACCACATATCCGGTGGTGATTCCCACATGACGCGGGACTGGGCGCCGGGGGGGAGCACCGGCGCCGACAGCGCCGCGGGAGCTTGCCACCCCGGTGGCGCGGAGGGCCCTCACCGTGCCAGCTCGAAGCGCGCTTGCGGGTCCGGGACCGCGAACGAGGTCGGCAGGTGGCGCCCCGAGACCCACGCGATCGACTGCCGCTCGAGGAGGTTCTCGAGGCGGGTTGCGGCGTCCCGAAAGGCCCCGAGCGACGAGACGTCGTCCGCGGCGCCCCAGTCGGCCGGCGGCGGATGCCTCCCCACCCGCCAGACCACCAGCGGCACCTGGAGGGCCTCGAGGTAGGCCCGAACCTCCGCGGGGGCGTAGAGGCTCCCGTCTGCCGCCTCGCCGCCGAAGAGGGCGAGGACGGCCCGCGGCCTGGCGGTGGCGGCCGCGGCCACCCCGGCCGCTGCGACCGCGTCGGCCATCCTCACCGGCGTCGGGCTCAGCTCCTCCAGCCGGGCGTGGGACAGCACCCATGGCAGGGGCTGGCGCTCGAGGGTGAGCGGTCCGTGGATGGGGAAGACCACGCGCTGCTCGCCCCGCAGGAGGATGGTGTCGGCTCGGGGGTGCACCAGGCAGAGGTGCCCGGCCTCGACCGGCTCGGCGTCCGCTGCCGCCAGGAGGTCGCGGGGGAAGCCGCGCAGGCGGCGGCCGTCGACCATCCAGGCCAGCCGTCGCAGCCCGGGGAACGCGGCCGGGTCGACGACCGCGAGCAGACGCGGGCCGGTCCCCTCGACGGTCTCGACGTCCACCCTCTCTCCGTCGGCCCGCAGGCTTCGTGCGACCTCGACGGCGGTCGGCGGGTGACCGTCGGCGGCGAGCAGGGGCACCGCGGTGAGCTCGGTCCGGACCTCGGCGCCGTAGCGACCCCCCACCATCGCCTGGGCGGTCGCGAGCAGGTTGCCGGGGAAGCGCACCTCGGCGCTCAGCAGGTGGGCGGTCTGGAGGTCGAGCGGGGGCAGGGCGGCGCGGCCGGTGGCGTCGACCTCGAGCGGTGACCGGTCGAGACGGAGGTCGACCCGGGTGGGGCGGACGTCGGTCGTGGCCTCCCACACCATCTGCACCGCGGTCGGTCGACCCTCTGCGTCGGGCTCCACCGCGAGGCGGGTTTCCACCGGCGGTCGCGGCAGGTTGACCGCCTGGAAGGACCGCCCGACCACCGCGCCGGCCGGGCTCCGGGCGACCGCCTCCAGGTGGAGGGGACGCAGGCTCTGCCCGAGGTCGACCTCGACGACCCACGGCGGTCCCGTGAGGGTCGCCGTGACCCTGCCGTCGACGAGGATCTCCACCGCCGCCACCTCCGGCCCCACCGCGACCTCGACCCGGTGGACCCCGCTGACCAGGCTCAGGAACAGGGTCACGAACTCGACCACGTCGTCCCCCTCGCGTCCTTGGCTCCGCGCACGAGCTCGTTTCAGGTATGGCCGGCGGGCGCGGCGGGTTTTCCGCGCCGCGCCTGGCGGGCGCGGTCACCCCACGGCGAGGCGCATCACCTGCTCCTGGGTGGCGGCTCGGGGGTCCGCGATCTCCCCGGCGATCCGCCCGTCCCGCATCACCAGGACCCGGTCGCTCATGCCGAGCACCTCCGGCAGGTCGGAGGAGGCCATCACCACGGCCCGCCCCTGGGCGGCGAGCCGGTTGACGAGCAGGTAGAGCTCGTGGCGGGCGCCGACGTCCACGCCCCGGGTCGGCTCGTCCAGGAGCAGCACCTGCGGGTCGCGTTCGAGCCAGCGGGCGAGGAGGAGCTTCTGCTGGTTGCCCCCGGACAGCTCCCGGGCCGGCTGGTCCGGGCCCTTGAGCCGAATCGACAGGGCGTCGACGAAGCGGGCGAAGGCGGCCCGCTCCGCCCCGCGCCGGATGCAACCCCAGCTCGACCAGCGGCCGAGGTTGGGCAGGGCGAAGTTGGCGCAGGCGGACAGGCCGAGCACCAGCCCTTCGGCCTTGCGGTCCTCGGTGAGCAGGCAGATCCCTGCCCGGATGGCGTCCCGCGGGGTGCGGCAGACGACGGGTTCACCGTCCACGACGACGGCGCCGCGCTCGACCCGCGCGGCGCCGAAGAGGAGCCGCAGGAGGTCGGTGCGGCCGGCGCCCACCAGGCCCGCGAGCCCCAGCACCTCCCCCGCGCGGACCGCGAGGGACACCCCCCTCACCCGTCCGCCGGCGAGGTCGCGGACGACCAGGACCTCGGGCCCCAGCTCCGCGCGCACCTTGGGAAACTCCTGGTCGAGCGGCCGCCCCACCATCCGCTCGACCAGCTGCTCGCGGGTCAGGCCGGCGGCGGGCAGCGTGCCGAGGGTGGCGCCGTCCCGCATCACCGTCACCCGGTCGGCGATCGCCAGCACCTCGTCGAGCCGGTGGCTCACGAACAGGATCGCCAGCCCCTGCCGCCGCAGGTCTCGGACGAGGTCGAGGAGTGGGCCGACCTCCACCTCGGACAGGGCCGCGGTGGGCTCGTCCATCACCAGCACCCGGGCGTCGGCGAGGAGGGCGCGGGCGATCGCCACCAGCTGCTGGCGGGCGACGTCGAGGTCGCCGACGCGTGCCTCGGGGTCGAGGTCGGCGCCCAGTCGAGCGAGCACTTCGCGCGCCCGTCGCCTCTCCTCGAAGCCGTTGACGAAGCCGAGCCGGGAGGGTTCCCGGCCGAGGAAGAGGTTGGCCCGCACGGAGAGCTGCGGCACGAGGTCGAGCTCCTGGGGGATGACCGCCACCCCGGCGGCGAGGGCGGCGGCGGGGGAGGGGAAGCGGACCGGCTTGCCGTCGAGCAGCAGCCGTCCGCCGTCCGCGGGCAGCGCCCCGGCGACGACCTTGACCAGGGTGCTCTTGCCGGCCCCGTTCTCCCCCACCAGGGCGTGGACCTGCCCGGCCGCAACCTCGAGGGTCGCGTCGCGGACCGCGACCACGCCCGGGAAACGCTTGCTGACCCGCTCGACCGCGAGCAGCAGGTCACTCGACGGCGGCGGCATCGGCCCGGGTGAAGAGCTGGCAGGGGATGAGGCGGACCGGCGCCACCGCCTCCCCGGCCAGGTAGGCGGCGATCCCCTTGACCGTCTCCTCCCCGATGAGGCGGGGCTGCTGCACCACGTCGGCCACGATCTTCCCCTCGGCGATGGCCTTTCGCGCCTCGGGCACGGCGTCGAAGCCGACGATGGCCACCCGCCCCAGGCGGCCGGCCTTTTCCACCGCGGCCAGCGCGCCGAGGGCGGTGTCGTCGTTGACGGCGAAGATGCCGTCGAGCGAGGGGTGGGCCTGGAGCAGGTCCTCGGCGGTGCGGAACGCGGCGTCCTTGGTGCCGCGTCCCGAGAGCTTGGCCACCATCTGGACCGCGGGGTGGGTGGCAAGCTCCTCCTCGAAGCCCCGCACGCGTTGGATCACGGACTCCACCTCCGGGTGGTCGATGATCGCCACCTCGCCGTCCTCGCCGAGGGCCCCGGCCAGGGCCTCGGCCGCCAGCCGGCCGCCGGCGAGGTTGTCCGAGGCGACGTGGGACACCACCTTCACACCGGGGTCGAGCACGGCGATGTCGGCGGTGAAGACCGGGATGCCGGCGCGGTTGGCCTCCGCGACGGACGTTCCGATGGAGCGGGAGTCGCAGGGGCAGACGACGATCGCGGCCACCCGGGAGACGACGAAGCTCTCGAGCTGGTCCTTCTGCCGGGCGACGTCGAACTCCCCCGAGTGGACCTCGAGCTCGAAGCCGCGGGCCGCGGCCTCCGCCCGGAGGCCGGCCTCGAGCTCCTGGTAGAAGGGGTGGGTCCGGGTCAGCAGGGACACCCCGATGGTGACCCCCGGCGGCCCCGGTGCGGCGTCCCCGTCCGTGGTCGACGGACGACAGCCGGGCAGGAGCAGCCCGAGGACGAGCGCGCTGGCGATGGTGATCTGACGGCGGCGGGTGAGGCCCATGGTCCCTCCGGGTCACAACGACGATACCACTCATTGACGCCGGCCGCCCCGGCGCTGCTCGCTGCCTCTGCCGTCGCCCCTGCCTGCGGTCGCTGCCCCTGCCCCT
>Ga0209164_1001130_pt1 | contig 38892 bp, 33 predicted proteins | sample MTBNYHSulfiMetaG_FD_187458 | JGI IMG/M metagenome (GOLD analysis project Ga0209164, IMG submission 187458) | Enrichment culture microbial communities from rom New York Harbor, USA that are MTBE-degrading - MTBE-NYH (New York Harbor Sulfidogenic)... | ecosystem: Environmental > Aquatic > Marine >... | reverse complement strand
AATCTTTCAGTTAGAAGATAAATGTCTCTTGCTAGTTTCACACCAAGTTTCCAGATTTCAAGATTCTCAATATCCATCATCTAACCTCCTCAAATAAGCTGAGGATAATATACCATCTTCTGATTTTGGTCTTCAAGTCTTCTGCTAATTAGGTTTTTCATCCCCGCGAAGCGGGCATTGCGACCTGGCATGATCCTCGCCAGCCTTGCGTCCCCGGATGCTTCTCCGGGCATTGCGACCTGGCATGATCCTTGCCAGCCTTGCGTCCGCCGACGTCCCTCGGCGCCTTGCGTCTGATCTTGAAGTGGTTTCTCATCCCCGCGAAGCGGGCATTGCGACTTACTGTGGTCTCGGCAGCCATGCGTTTAGTATTTATTGTCGGATCTTACCTGAGATATCTTTCATTATCCAGCAAAACCCGCTCCTATTAACCCGATCTTCCTAACCCGATCTTCCTAACCCACACCATTTAACCCGTTTCTAGACTAGGCTCTTCTTCCCGACGAAGTCGGCCTCGCCTCCTGCCGGAGGCAGCCTTGCGTCCCCGGATGCTCTTCCGGGCATTGCGACCTGGCATGATCCTTGCCAGCCTTGCGTCCCGGCATGATCTTCGCCGGCATTGCGACCTGGGCCGTTCTTGCCCAGCATTGCGTCGGATGTTTCATTCCAGCATCACTTCCGCTAGCGATCTTTCGGCGCATCACTTCCTGCGAAGGAGCATTACTTCTTCCTGGCTCTATGTTTATCTATTCTTATCCTTCACCTTTTCCGGCAAGGTGAAGGATGTCTATTCGAATAACGGTAGTAACATTCAGTGATCTCTCTATCTCTTCGATCCCTTCACCGAAAAAGTCTGCCGAATACTTCGAAACCAGCTTCCTCAAGCCTTCGACTTTCTCTTCATCATCTTCTACAATACTCGCTATGCCAAAAGCGATTGCGCTTGCATATTCCGTCGAAAACTTTTCGGGGATTACCTCTGCTCTTTGAACAACGCAAAACGAAACATGGCTGTTGAAAGAAATGTTGTTGAGTTTGTGGCCGACAACTGCCGAGTGAATATAGATCACGTTATCGACGAAAACATAGTTAACCGGAACACCGTAAGGATTACCGTCTCCATCTACCGTCGACAAAACTCCATATGATCCAGCATTCAGAATTCTCTTTGCGGCTTCAATTGATAACTCCTTGTCCGTCCTTCTCATCTTTTCGAACTTCACAGCAATTCCTCCAGTGTAAATTCCATCATATTTTACCCTAATCTGCAGAAAGACGTGATCTTCTCAAATTCCTTACCACGCCACCCATGAATTCCATAGCGATTCTCCTGATTCTCTATTAGGCAGACTCTCAATAATGAAAGTCGAAGATTCTATCTTTGCCTTCCCATCAGTTTGTTTTTTCTAGCGTAATATTCTTCATCTGAAAAGCCGCTTGAGCATTCGTAGCCCCGGTTATTTATGGATACAGTATCCATAATTTTCGCACTTAGCAGCGCCTGGTGAAAAGCAGAAAGAATCCGCGAATCCAAATTACTGACTACGAACCTGAACACGAAGTGTAGGAACAATGAACAGCTCTTATTCTCTTGATCTTAATCCGCTCGAGCGGCTTATCTTTATTCACACCATCTTCTCCGAAGTCCAATCATCCTTTCAGACACCCTGATCATTATCGTGTAGACCATATTGTATGAGCTTTTGCGTTCTTGATCTTTAGTCCCCGCTTGAGCGGGGGGGACCGCTTGCGGTGGGGTGTGTCCATGTTCTACAATTGCATCGGTGATTGCTGTGACGGATTATCCAACTTATGAACACAATTTGAAAGCTTTAGCTTCGACACTTAGAAAGAACGGAACACTTGCAGAAGTGCTTCTGTGGCAACAACTTAAGAAGAGGCAGATCGAGGGTTATAGATTCACGAGACAGAAGCCTATAGGCAGATACATTGTCGATTTCTTCTGTAAGGAATTGAGGCTTGTAATTGAGGTAGACGGCAGCTCTCATGACATCAGGGGCAATGAAGATAGAAAGAGACAGAAAGAACTTGAAGCAATGGGCTTAATTGTTATCCGAGTGTCTGAAAAAGATGTTCGTAACAACATTCAAGACGTAGTGGAAGGAATTAGACAGAAGCTTCTGCAAATCGCACAAAAAAACTGAACGTAGCTAACAGAGAGCGGCCAAACTACTAACCGTGTCGCTTCACCGAATGAAGTTTTCTTTCTGCTTAGGCAACGTCAACTTGTGTTGCAGTAGACTCTTTAACTTCTGATCTCTTTGATCTCGATCTTGCGTGCACACCCTCCGCCACTTCGTGGCCCTCCTCCCTCAAGGGAGGACTTAAGATCAGGATCATCAAGGTCAAACTGAGCGCATATTATCAAGTGTGAAGCAGCATCATATGTTTTCTGATTAACTGCTTAACTCATGGCAATAACGATCGCAATTGCGTACTTATAGAAGTATCCACTTTGTCATCACATTGAGCCTGCCCCAAAATGCTCCTGTTTGGGCCCTTCCCAATGAGCCTCTTCTGGAATCCATTCAATAGTCATCCCGTGATGCCTCTGCACGGGATCTCGCTCAATGTACCGCTGCACGCTTAAGGACAAGAACCCGCTGATCGCAGCTCAAAACAACGTTTTCCGTTAACGGTCCCCCGTCCAAGCCATAAATTTATCATCTGCATTACTGAACGAAAAGAGGGACCGACCGGCTCCTATGGTCTGTGCCATTTTTCGGGCCGAAGACAGTGATTCTAACCAAGATGATGTCAGAATGACTGAAAGCAAGAAAAGAAAGTGATCCCCTAAGTGTTCCTATTCGGCAGCTCATTTCGTTACTTTGCAATATCGGTGGACGGTGGACCTATGACGATTGACCATTTGTCGCTTTCATTCCAATCTGACAGTTCCTTCTGTCTCCCTCTCTCTCTCTTCTCTCGTGAGCGCGGCGAACCTCTCCACAACGCTCTTTCTCAATGGTCTTTGTTTGCCCGACGAAGTCGGAACTGGCCTGCGCAGCAGACTGGCTTGCATCAGAAGCCTTGCGTTCCGGCATGAGCTTCGCCGGCATTGCGACCTGGCATGTTCTTAGCCAGCCTTGCGTGTTTCAAGTAATATATGCTCTTCTCGGAGGACGGAGGACCGTTGACGGTTGACCTGAGAGGCTTCCCGCGAAGCAGCAACACTTCCCGACGAAGTCGGCCTCGCCTCCTGCCGAAGGCAGCCTAGCATACACTCTCATTCCTCTGCTCCTACTCATGGGTCAAGGATGTATAATTGCGTTATCAAGCAGTCATTTGCTGTGTCTTGCATTCTTCTGAGGTCGATTGATTCTTATTTGGCACTCACTAATTAAGAAGGGGGTGCTATAATGCGGAGAGCATTTTTCGTTCTGATTATCCTGTCTGTGGCAATAATTTTTCTTACAAGTTGTCCCAGCATAAAATTCTCTCTTACAGTTCAGATAGGAGGCAGTGGAACTACAGATCCAACTGCAGGAGTGCACGAATTCACGAGGAACCAGATCGTTACTGTGAAAGCGTATCCGGATAACGGTTGGGAGTTTGAATCCTGGGAAGGTGAAGTAGCGTCTTCTGACTCAACCACAACAACAGTCACGATGGACAAAAGCAAGACAATTAAAGCAGTATTTGTTCAAGATCAAGTAGCAAGCATAATTGACAAACTAGATCCTTACAATCCGCTTTCATTCCGTTATGGCGAAGAACTTATTCCTCTTGTAAACAGCAAGACTCAGAAATTCCTGGCTCTTTTGGAAAGCAGCGACCCACTGGAACGCTGGGCCGCAGCTTACGCCTTTCAACGAAATCTGCTGGATGAATCCACACTGGACAATCTGGAGGAATATCTTCAAGATGACAACAAGACCATCAGGGCACTTATTGCAGTAGCATTCTTACTGAATGGAGATGACTCAGGAAAGCCTGTACTGGAGAGTCTGCTGACTGAAGACACGCCTATGATGTACAGCATACCGCCGGTACTGCTCTCAGATTTTGCTGAAGGCATACTCAATGCCTATTATCCCGTCGAGTATCCATTAGCAAGCTTCTTTCCACAGACGACGGCCGTCTCTGGAGGTCCCTGCGACTACACAGTCACGGTAACCATTGTTTTCCATGGTGAAGGAGCCTCAGAGACTCAGGTCGAGTCTTGGGAAACTGACGCTGAAGCCATATGGAACGGCGCGAGTGGTTCTCGAGAATGGGGTGACGGCTGCTGCACAGTAACGTTCGACTTTGACTTCTCGGTTCTTGCCGAGGGTGCTGAACCACCGGATGACGCCCACGTTGTAGAAGTTAAGAAAGTCAACGGGAGCCATACTTCATGGGTAGCCACCCCTTTGCCAACTCCAGGATCGACGGAAACGACCACGGGTGAATGGGATAGTCTTGACACGGGACCCGTTATCGCCCATGAAGTAGGACACATGATGGGTCTAGACGATGAATACCACACAGATGACGAAGGAAACTATGTTAACGACAATCCTCAACCCGAAGGCAGTCCTCCAAGTATAATGGCCCAGACCTGGGGTGGAGCGCAACCCCTTACTGAACATCTGGATGCGATAATGGAGGCCGCCGATATCGAGTGCGACTGCGACTACACCCTGACGGTTGAGCCCTCGTATGACATCAACATAGCTCCGGGATCCCATACCGTTACTGTCACAGTAACGAGAAAGGACGGAACGCCGGCAAAGAACTGTGATCTGGAGTTGAACATAACCGGACTCCATCCCAAGTCAAATATCAAACTGAAAACAGACGACACAGGCAAGGCCGAGTACACCTACCAGTGTGTCATGAAAGGGCATACGGGAATAGACTCTATAGATGTTACTGGAAAATGCGGCGCAATTGGCAATGCAATTAAAGAGTGGATCGCGTTGTGGGATATCTTCCCATTCGGTGTAAATCCTTACGACGGCCAGAAGGATTATCCATATTCGATGCCCCTGTTAGTCGTCTATGGAATCGAGCCGGCTGAAGCTCTGGAAGCGGAGAATTTGGCGTTCAACGTTTCTGTCTTTATGGGACCGGATACACTTTTCGCCACGCAAACATCTCAGACAGAGATCGATACGGGTCTTTTACTCGAGCCTGGAAGCGACTTCTTAATTGAGATTGTCCCAGTTGCACTTCCAGGTACCGAAGGAACGCCCACAACGATTGAATTCTCGACCGCCCCGTTTGATTAATCAATAGGCGCGGGTTCGAGAAAATATTTAACCTGTCAGCAACAGCTAGACCGGTTGACTTTAACGAATTCTCATGATAGAATTATTATTGAAGACGCTTTTAGAGCGTCTTTTTTCTTTCCTTTACGATTTCAGATAAAGTTCTACACGCCGAAAGAAGCTTGAATCTTTTCTGCGCTAAGAGTACAGCAAAAAAAGCGCCTCTTTCCACGCCAAGCGGGCGTTGACTTTTCTCCGCAGTACAGTCGGAGCAGGCCTCGCGTAAGCAAAGACAGGGTTCTTCACTCTCTTGGTCTTTTCTCTCATTAGCACAGCCAACCACTCGAGAACGCTCTTTTCGATGGCGTTTGGCCCGGCTCAGCCGGAACTGGCCTCGTGAAATGGGTTTGGTGTTCTTCTAGTTTTTCTCGCCACTGCTTGCAATGACTGGCCTCGCCGAAGGCGAGACTGGCCTTTGCGAAGCCTGACTGTCCAGGCGTAGCCTGACTCGCTCTTCTTGCCTCCTGGCGCGAAAGCGCCAGCATCACTTCCCCGGACGCTCCTCGGTGCCTTGCGTCCCGGAATGATCTTCGCCGGCAATGCGACCTGGCATGATCCTTGCCAGCCTTGCGTCCGCCGACGTCCCTCGTCGCCTTGCGTCATGTCTTCTCTCTACTGCTCTTTTCTTTCAAGTACTTATTCATAGCAACAATCTTGTGAGATAGATTCTCGATACGTTTATTTAATTGAGCAAAGTCTTCTTCTGTCAGATAACCAATTTCTCGAGCTACGTAGAGCTGAGCTGTCAGTTCATACAATGATCCTCGAGCAGTATTGAGAAAATGAACGAAGTCCTTTGCGGTTGATCTTCCTTTACCTTCAGCAATATTAGAGGGAATCGAGACAGCAGATCGCCTAATCTGATCAGTCAGGCCGTAGATTTCTCTCTTGGGGAATCTCTCAGTTAGAAGATAAATGTCTCTTGCTAGTTTCACACCAAGTTTCCAGATTTCAAGATTCTCAATATCCATCATCTAACCTCCTCAAATAAGCTGAGGATAATATATCATCTGAGAATCCCCCCTTCAAGCAGGAATATCTTGCCTCTATCTTCTTTTTCTTTCAGCTTCCTGCCGAAGGCAGCCTTGCGTCCCCGGATGCTCTTCCGGGCATTGCGACCTGGCATGATCCTTGCCAGCCTTGCGTCCGCCGACGTTCCTCGGCGCCTTGCGTCTGATCTTGAAGTGGTTTCTCATCCCCGCGAAGCGGGCATTGCGACCTGGCATGATCCTCGCCAGCCTTGCGTCTTTCAAGTAATATATGCTCTTCCCGGAGAACGGCGGACCGTTGACGTTTGACCTGGAGATTTCCTGCGAAGCGCATCACTTAATAATCTGGATTAGTTCTGAAGCGATGTATTTCTTTGCGTACTTACTGTCATCTAGCGGAGTCAATATCCCATTTTTGCAGAGAGACTCAATAACCCTTCTTGCGCTAACGTACGTTACATCAAGCTTCTCACTCGCCTGTGGAATCGTTAGAATTGGGTTTTCAAATAAGTGATCGATGAGAGTCATAGGCAATGAGGACGAAAGAGATCTCACTCGTTGTATCCAATCGTTCCTCAGATTCATCATTTCTCGAAGTTTATACTTCGCAAAGTTTGCCTGTTCAAGCACGGCCTCAATGAAGAATAGTATCCATGAATTCCACTCGCCTTCGAAACTGACGCTTCTCAGTCTCGAATAATACTCCTGTCTATTTGCTTCGAAATAGCCGCTCAAGTAGAGACCGGGTTGATCCAACATTCCCCATGAAGTTTTCAGCAGTGCAATCAGCAGTCTCCCAACCCTACCATTACCATCGACGAAGGGATGGATTGCCTCAAACTGGTAATGGACAAGAGCCAGCTTCACAAGAGGCGGTATTCTCGATTCAGAGTTGATAAACACTTCCAGGTCTGAAAGGCAGCGATTCAACTCTTCCGGAGGCGGGGGAACGAAGTCAGCTTCATTCAACGTGCATCCCGGCTTGCCGATCCAATTCTGTGTCGTTCTCAGTTCTCCCGCGTACGCATGCCCGCCTCTGACGCCCTTCATTAGAATGGCGTGAAGCTCTCTGAAGAGCCTAGTCGAGACGGGCAGAAACTTGATCCTGTCTAGACCGTACTCAAGCGCCTTCAGATAATTCGACACCTCCCTGACGTCCTCCGGCAAACCTGAACTCTCATCCGCGGCTTCGAAAAGGTAAAGGTCGGTTATCTCTGAAGTGGTTCCCTCTATCTGAGACGACGATACTGCTTCCTTTCGCAATAGGGGACGGATAAGCAATTTTGCGCCTGGACTTCCCGCAAGCAATCCAGAGAATTCGCCCATTGCTCGATTAGCTTCTCCAAGCGCAACAACAAGACTATCTACATAATCAAGCTTCGGCGGCAACGGATCGGGAATAAACGCCCAGTACGAAAAACCGGAACCTAAAACTTTCTGAACCCTTCCCGGAGAGTCAGCTGAAAAATCTTCTGGTCTCATCCAAACCTCCGAATTTTACAAAAGTATAATTCCTATTGAGTAAATTATACAATAAGAAACAAAAGTATAAGTTCCTTATTCACTCTAATCATCAGCAGAGCGTTTCTGAGTCGTGAAGGAGGAACTCTTTCCCCCTTGCCGTGTCTTAGGTTGCCTGGATCTTGCATGCAAGAACCACTGATCGCTGTCAAGTGGCGTTCTCCGCTGACCGTCCCAGATCACGGACCCGTTCACCGATAAGATCATTCGAGAAACGACACTTTCTAGACGCTCGCTGCGCTCACGAGAAGGCACCAGTTGATACTATCGACCCTTTAGGGTTCGCAGTTCTCCGAAAGATTGCACACGAATTCGGAATGAAGAGAAACCCAAATTCACAGGCTTATATTGAATCTTTCTTCTCATCTTTGAAAAGGGAATTCGTTGAAAACAACGAGTTTCTCAATCTAAACGATCTATGCAAGGAATTCAACGTCTATCTTGGTTTCTATAACAAATTGAGACCTCATGGATCTCTGAATTACAATTCACCGATTGATTTCTCTCAAATTCAGAGCAATTACGAGGAAGTCTTAGTTAAACCCTAGTGTCCTTATATTATTCTCCAATATTCAAGGGTCAGACCGAGGAAAAAGAATTCAAGAATCGTCTGACATTGTCATCCCGTGAGTGCTTTTGCACGGGATCAAGCTCTTCCTAATCAAGTCTCAATAACCCGCCTCTATCAACTCGATCTTTCTAACCCGCACCATGTAACCCGTTCCTAGACTGGGCTCTTCTGCCCGGCATAGCCGGACTGGCCTCGCCGAAGGCGAGACTGGCCTTTGCGAAGCAAAGACTGTCCACCGAAGGTGACTGGCTATTCTATCGCCTCCTGGCGCGAAAGCGCCAGCATCACTTCCCCGGACGCTCCTCGGTGCCTTGCGTCCGGTCTTAGAGTGGTTTTCATCCCCGCGAAGCGGGCATTGCGACCTGGCATGATCCTTGCCAGCCTTGCGTCCGCCGACGTCCCTCGGCGCCTTGCGTCCCGGCATGATCTTCGCCGGCAATGCGACCTGGGCCGTTCTTGCCCAGCCTTGCGTCTGATGTTGAAGTGGTTTCTAATCCCCGCGAAGCGGGCATTGCGACCTGGCATGATCCTTGCCAGCCTTGCGTCCGCCGACGTCCCTCGGCGCCTTGCGTCTGATCTTGAAGTGGTTTCTCATCCCCGCGAAGCGGGCATTGCGACCTGGCATGATCCTTGCCAGCCTTGCGTCCCGGCATGATCTTCGCCGGCAATGCGACCTGGGCCGTTCTTGCCCAGCCTTGCGTCTGATGTTTTATTCCAGCATCACTTCCTACCATAGGTAATCTCTCGAGAATACTTTTCGATCAATTTTTCAAGCACTCGAGCTGCCATCCTTACAGTAGTCTCGCAACCAACTACCGGATCTCTGTACTTATCCCTCAGTACACTGCACTCAAGATGTCCGTACCGTTTCTCAAACTCCTCCAGAAACTCCTCTGCGATTCTCTTCATTCTCTCCTGCTTCGCATAGACTTCGCTGTTGAAGAGAATTCCTATTACCGCTAGAGAGCCAGTAACAGCCCCGCAGATGCTCTTGATTCTCATACCGCCTCCAAAGGCCCCCATGGTATAGAATGCCTCCTCCGGCAGGTCGAGCTTGTATTCGTCATTTGCTCCGTAAATCATTGCGTCAGCGCAGTTTCTCTCAATATCACTTCTTGAATATTGTTTTCCCACCGCATCTTCAAGCATTGCTTTCTCCTTTCTCACTTTCTTGGTGAAGTCATCAAATCGACTTTAAGTTTGTAATACGTATCACTTCTGATAAAATCATTGTATAACGTCAAGTGAAGGAGGACTACATGTCAATACTACTAAAGAATGGGATGATTTACCCTATCACGTCTGAACCGTTCAAGGGCGACATTTTGATCTCTCATGGAAAGATCGAGTCTATCGGAAAGGGGCTCGAAGAACCTGGAGCCGAAGAAATCGATGTTACAGGCAAGTTCATCTTTCCGGGCTTTATCGATGCTCACTCACACATAGGCATCTATGAAGAGGGAGTTGGAGGCTATTACGGAGACGGAAACGAAGCAACCGATCCTCTAACGCCGGATGTTTCCGTCGTCGATGCCTTCAATCCTCAGGACGCAGCAATAAAGAGAGCGTTATCTGGAGGAGTCACCACAGTCATGGTCGTTCCCGGCAGCGCTAATCCAGTTGGAGGGCAGGGCGCTATCTTCAAGTTCAAGAAGACTTTAATCGTCGACGACATGGTAGTTCGTTCTCCGGCTGGACTCAAAATGGCGACGGGTGAAAATCCGAAAAGAGTCTACGGTGAGGGCTTCAAAAAGACCCCTTCCACAAGACTTGGAACAGCAGCCGTAATTCGAGGCTATTTCCAGAAAGTCAGGGCCTATATGGAGAAGAAGAAGGCAGCAGAGAAAGAGGATAAGCCATTCACGGACTTTGATCCCAAGCTAGAAGTCGGGGAAAAAGTGTTGAAGAAAGAGATTCCTGCAAGAATTCACGCCCATAGACAGGACGACATTCTCACCGCAATCAGGCTGTCAAAGGAGTTCGATTTCGATCTGGTAATTGAACACGCGACTGAAGGCTACAAGATAGTAGATTATCTCAAAGAGAACAATGTCCCGGTCGTTCTAGGTCCGATCTTCGGATTCAGAACGAAGCTGGAGTTGAAGGACATGAGTTACGATGCCCCGCGAATACTCAATGAAAAGGGAGTTCTTGCCGCCTTCATGTGTGACCACCCCGTGATTCCTCTTGAGAATACGAACGTGCAGCTCGGAGTGGCCCTTCGTTACGGATCCAAAGAGGAAGACTTGCTGAAAATGGTCACGATAAATGCCGCGAAGATTCTCAAAATAGATGAGAGAGTCGGATCGCTCGAAGTTGGCAAGGATGCTGATATTGCAGTTTGGACAAATCATCCCTTCAACCTTGCTGCCAAAGCAGAAAGAGTGTTTATTGAAGGCGAGGAAGTCTACAGCGACTTTTGAAGCAACAAGGATTTCAAGCAAAGAGTATACAGAATACTTGATACCCGAAGTTGAAATGTTCTATAATATTCCCGCGGCATCTTACGAGGATGTCACGCACTAGGCCAAAGAGCCTGCGCACGGCCACAAGCCGATGCACAGAGGCGTGGGGCCACCCCACGCCTCTCCGATTTTCTTTATAGTGCTGCTTCACCAAATGAAGCGCTTTTTTTGATCAGGCACACCCAACTTGTGTTGCGGTAGACTCTTCTCACTTCCCATCTCTTGAATCTCGATCTTGCGAATTGTTGGACATTCTCCGGTACTACACGGACTTATACTTCCAGCGAGGACCAAGACCTTCATTCAGATAAAGAAACATTTGTCGGCCTTGAACAACGAGGAGTCATGATGGATAGATGTTCTTCCAATCACGGATATTCCACTTTAAGATTCCAGCTACTACTTCAGGAGAACCACTCTTTCTCTTTCGATAGCGTATCTAAGGCAGAGTTTCCTTTGGTCTAAATGGAGTCAAGAATTCGCTTGATTCTGTCAACTTCGGCTGAATATTTCTTCGTCAGCCTTGTCTTTGACAGGTTGGATTTGATGATTCTGGTTATTACTCTACTGTCGCTTGAAGCGAATCTGGCCAGAATCTCGAAGCCTTCGTCGGGAAGATGAGCGACAAAGACGCTTATAGCGTACTCCATGCCCTTCACGAGGACCTTGAAACCTTCAGACTTCTTCTCTACTTCAGTAAGGTTCGAGATCTCTTCGAGGAGTCTCTCGCTTATCTGAAGGGCAAAGAGGCAATTATCTCTCTCGTCAAGGATCGGAGGATGGGCAAGTGCAGCTATTATTGCTCGCTTTTCGAGAAGGTTAGCTTTTGGGAAGAGGTCTCCAAAAAAGCCTAAAACGAAGTGTGAATCTCTTTCTGCTATCCTTTGGAATGCCATGGCTGCCGCTTCTCTTACCCTCCAACGAGAGTCGTTCATTGCTGACCTGAGATGCCTGAGGATAAGCTTGGTGAAATCCTCGTCAGACTTCAGAAGAAGACCCCCAAGTGCCACAGTAGAACAAAACACAAGAAACTCACCGGGGTCACCTGTCGAAGCGCTTAAAACATCTCTCTCAGTCCACTTAATAATCTTTTCAATGAGATAGGGATAGGGTCCTTTTTCTTCAATGAGGTCTGAGAAGACATGAGCCAGCTCAAGATTGGCCCTCGGTCCGGGAAGATTCGAGTTGGTTAGCAGATAGTATTCGAGAGAATCGAATCTTCCAGAATCCACATAGACTTCGAGAGTGGCTTTGTACTTCTTAACATCTGTCATAAGGCACCTCCGATGAATTGATCGATAATTATAAACGCGAGCTAGGTCAGCTTCTGTTACTGCCGGGCCAGAACTTGCTGGCCAGGGATCTGAGGGTTGTGAAATCCGCCTTATGAGCTAGCATATCTGAAGTGTTCGCCTTTTCAGAATGATTAGAGGCCGTCACGAGAGATCTCTGTATCCAGGATCTGGTTAATCCCATTGTAGCTCCAAAAGCAGAAATACGGTTTTTCGCTCCTCTTTACCTAATCGCCGACTTCACTATACATAAGCTCGAAATTACGGAGACCATACTTTTCATTGAGTATGCGATGACACCCTTGGACTTCTAACTAGATGATGCATACAGTAATGTGGAACCTGATTCAGCGAACCGCTCCTATCTGTTTGCTCTCCCAACTCAGTACTCAAACCTCGAAAACTCGCCCGAATAAACGAGTACGACCCATCGGGGAACCAGAAAAAACTTCCCAACGACGGCCTCGCCTCCGCCGAAGGAAGCACTGCGTCCGTCGATGTTCTTCGGCGCATTGCGACTTTCAAGCAATATGCTCTCTCTCGGAGGACGTAGGACCTATGACGGTTGACACATTTTGCTCTTCCCAAGGATGGGTTAATCCTCCATTCGCGCGAGGACTCCTATACTTCTCTAATTCTTATTCTGCTTTCGCTTACAATCATTATCTTACCCTTGTACGAAGCTTCCTTTTGGAATTGGGATTAGTCTTTCCAGCGCTTTGAGAACGCTTTCACTTGACTGGCTTCTGAGACGAAGTATAATTATTCCTGGGACTTCGCTGCGACTAAGAAGAGTAATGTCTGAGAAGTCAAGATCCTGAGTCACGAGAACTCTGTTCTAACATCCGCAGACAGCAAGAATACGATCATCAGTTGCGCCTTCAAGCTGTTCTTCTGTTACGTTCGTGGTATCGAAGTGGTTCTCGCGAAAGAGCACAACAGCAGCTTTGGGAAGGTTTTCATCAAGCTTGAATTTCTCTTTCAAGGCAGAATTCCAACCCGTTCTTTCGTAAGCAGAGATGCATATTCGATAGCGGAAATGATGTCCTCACGAGTCAGTGAGGGATATTGATCGATAATTTCCTCGAAACTATGTCCGGCTGCAAGCTCATCTAGAATAAGCGAAACAGGAATTCTCGTTCCCTTTATACAGGCTCTGCCATGACATATATGAGGATCAAGGACAACTCTATCAAAACCTGTCATAAGAATCCTCCATTTGATCCCTTCAGATTTGAATGAGGGATGCTGGGATAATACCTATCAAAACCTGTCATAAGAATCCTCCATTTGATCTGTGTGAACAAGTTATAGCATCACCTCAACTATCGACGATGACTGGCGAAGACCTGCTCGTGGCAGCCTTCTAACTCTTTCTCATAAATCCCCTCTTGAGCGGGGCGGATCGCTGACGCTGAAATTTCCGCTCGTAAAGAAACGCTGATCGCTTTGAAATAAGATTCACCGGTGACCGACCGTCGAAGAGCAAGGACCCGCCCTGCGATACGATCAAGGACTAGATGGTGACTAGGATCTTTGTCAGCTGACGAACAAAGCTGGTTCTGATAAACTGGATTTATTTGCTCTCTGCATGATAGGGGGCTCAAGCTTTTTGTCTTGACACCTCCAACCACGTAGCACAACACCGGCTCTTACTCCGCGAAGCTGGAACTTGCCTCGCGAAATGGGTTTGGTGTACTTCCAGTTATTCTCGCCACTGCTTGCAGTGACTGGCCTCGCCGAAGGCGATACTGGCCTTTGCGAAGCAAAGACTGTCCTGCGTCAGCAGACTGGCTCTGAAGATCTTCCCCGCGAAGCGGGCATTGCGACCTGGCGTGATCCTCGCCAGCCTTGCGTCTTTCAAGTAATATATGCTCTTCCCGGAGGACGGAGGACCTTTGACGGTTGACCTGAGAGGCTTCCCGCGAAGCAGCATCACTTCCTGGCGAAGCCAGCCTTGCGTCTTTCAAGTAATATATGCTCTTCCCGGAGGACGGCGGACCGTTGACGGTTGACCTGGGAGGCTTCCTGCACGGCAGAATCACTTCTCGACACAGTCGACCTCGCCTCTCGTTTTTATCTTGTGCTGACTTGGTCTCAAAGGACATCAATGAATTCTTTATATCCCAGAGCTTTATAGCCCTTCTTGCGGTTTTCAAACATCTTCTTCAGCATAGGTACATTTTCATCTACGTAGTCGTATATCCTGACCTCATGTTTCCCGAAGCTGTCTCTGTGCAGTCTTCCCGCATATTGTTGAAGAACTCCCTTCCAGGAAATCGGAAAGGTGAGGAAGAGGGTGTCAAGTCTTGGGTCATCGAATCCCTCCCCCAGATATCTTCCGGTTGAAAGCAGCGCAAAGCCGTTTTCGGCCTTTCTGAAACTGTTGAGGTTTTCGCTCTGAATCTTCTTTGACTGCTTCCCGTGCAAGAGAAAGACCCTGTTCTTCAAATCGCCCAGCATCTCGTAAAGAGTTTCAATGTGAAGAACCCTTTCCGAGAATACTAGACAATACCTTCCTGCTTCTATTGCCTTCCTAATGTCGTTGCATACCAGACCATTTCTATCTCTATCGGTCTCGATCGCTTTGTAGATTTCTTTGGGTTTGTAATCTGCTTCTGTCTCAAGATCGGTCTGCCTGGGCACATACGTTCTTTCAAAGAAGAAGTTTCCCTTTCTGGTGATCCTGTGCCTGATAGGGCCGCACTGCATGAACATTATTGGGTCGTGACCATCTCTTCTCTTTGGCGAGGCCGTCAGACCTGTTACATACAGCGCTGGAATGCTCCTGATAACTCTTTCAAGTGTGAAGGCGGGAATGTGCTGGCATTCATCGACGATAACATGCCCATAATCGGGAAGGTTCTTCCGAGAATCCTTATTTCGGCCTAGTGTCTGTATTAGAGCAATGTCAAGAATCCCTTTTGCCGTATTCTTTCCTTGACCAATCTGTCCTATCCTATCGGGAGCGACCTGCAGAAACTCGTGCACGCTCTCCTCCCACTGCCTTAGAAGCTCTTTTCTATGAACTAGAATGAGTGTGCTTCTCTTTCGCTGCGCGATCAAGTTCAAGGCGATTACAGTCTTTCCGGTACCCGTAGGAGCGCAAAGAATACCGAAATCATGCTCCAACATTTCATTCGCAGCCATTTCCTGTTCCTTTGTCAGAATCCCGTAGAAGGCGACATCGACAGAACTTCCGCTGTGGCGTTTATCTTCAAGCTTCACATCGATTCCGTTGCTTTTCAGAAGGTCAATTGAATCGTCCAGACAGCCTCTCGGCAAGAGAAAGTCGATCTCATCTTCTTCTGCGCAGTTGATTCGTCTCGGTTTGTTGTAAGTGGGAAGCCTCATAGCCTGCGCCTTGAAAAACTCAGGATTGTCGAATGTGGCAAGCTTCAGCACCTCGCCCATAATCGTGGGCGGCAGAGAATCCTTCTCAATCCTTATAACGCTGTCAAGCCTAAGAGTGATCTCTCCAGGAATCGGCTTAGTATTTGCAGCGGTGACAGAGACTCTGTTTCCGTCGCTGTCATCTGTAACTTCTCGCAGAACACGTGCAACCTCCTTGTGGCTGATGCGTTTTATAGATGAGAGAAAGGCCCACTGATCATCGTAGGGTAGGAAATCCTTATCCAGGAAGACTGTGTTTCCCGCTTTGCGCAACATTCCCTGCAGAGGGAGGGCGATCAGATTACCCAGTCCGCCCTTCGGCATAGTATCCTGATTCGGAAAGAACCTGTCGTAAGAACTCAATGAGAGCTTCGGTCGATGTTCCAGGACCTTCGCGAGCAAAGAAAAGCCCATCTTTCTAGCGAGCGATGCCCTAATCGGCTCGCTGAAGAAGAACCAGAGATGACAGCCCTTACCGGATCTCGATCTCTCCAAATACACCGGAACCGAAAAAGCTGCACATGCGTTCATGAAGGCATTTGCATCATCCATCCAGCTTTCTCCATCTAGATCGCCGGCAAGGAATTTGCATGTTTCGTCTTCAATGAGCGGATAGATACCTATCGAAATCTTTCCTGAAAGATGATTGTAGATCACCCGATCAGTAAGCGGCGCAAATTCTCTCGCATCACACTGAGTGCACTTGATTTGAGGTTTCCTGCAAATGCCCTTTTTCCAGATGTTTTTGCAAACTGGCTGGTACCCGGAAGAACCATCTGCTCCTTCCCATCGAAGTGCATACACATCCTGCCTGCCGAAGAAAAGAGATTTGAAGAGGGCAATCTTCTCATCAGGCAATGAATAGTGTGATACCTTCGAACTGCCATTTGTTCGGACTGCCGTCTCCTGTCTCAAACGTTCATTAGTGGCTTCAAGCTCTTCTATTCGTTTCTTCAGTCTCTGCAGATCATTGTCCATAAAGCAACTCCCTCATTTATAGTATACAAAAGATGACCGAAAAGTGCAGTAGCCTACTCCTGTGGCAGCCAGGAATGAACTCTTGTGATCGATGACGCTGAAGAAGAGGCTCTTGACGGCTTTTGCCCTGAATTCCAGTTACTGCAAAGCAAAGTTGTTTCAAAAGAATCAACAACGCTCAGGAATTACTTGACATTTACGGTCCCTATATATGAACTGTTTATATTGTGTGCGTTTAGGAGTCAAGGAAGCAGAGGAAATGAACTGTGAGGTTACTGTCGGTTTTTGAAGATTCATCCGTTTCCATTGAGAAGGTGTTCTACGGTTACCCATGTTCTCTTCACAGCGTTAGAACGCATTCTGACAATGAAAAAAATCCGCCCGCAATCATTGAGAGCAGTTGAATATGTACCTACACGCCCCTGAAGAGTCTGAATGACAGAACATCCCTGAAAGAGTTTAGAAATTGCTCTCGTTTCTGGATAGAGCGTCAAGAGATGACTACTTGCCCATTTCGTCTGCTTTCAGAGCCGGGCTTCATCTCAGACCAAAAGCATCTTCTCGCTCCAGCATTCTCTGTTCAAGAACAAGATCCTGGCCTGAAACGCACCAGTAACGTGAAGGACTGACAACCCGTAGAGTCTGTTCTAGATCCACTTACCTGGTCATCCCGATATGCAACTGATCGGGATCCAGTCTTGAAACTCGTCAAGGATCGAGATCCTGGCCTGAAGCATGCCAGCTACCCAAAGCAAGAAAAGCCTGTCATCCCGTAGAGCCTGCACTGGAATCCCACTCACTTAGCCTGCCCTGAAGAGCTTGCCCCAATATGCACCTGTTTGGGGCCTGCCCCAATGAGCCTGCCCTGAAATGATCCTGTTCAGGGATCCTGTTTGGGGTCTCCTGTTCAGGGTCATCCCGCAGTGCTCCTGTGCGGGATCTCGCCCCTAAGAACCGCTGTACGCTCAAAAAGCATATACCCGCTGATCGCTGATAAAAACAACGTTGTCCGTCAACGGTCCCCCGTCCTCCGAGAAGAGCATCCGTCAAAGAGAAAAACATTGTTCTTCTTTCCAGAGCAAGGATCTATTTATCGTTGGTCAAGGTGAGATCAAAGAGATGCGAGAAAAAGAACCTTCGACCCGTCATCCCGATATGCAACTGATCGGGATCCAGTCTTGAAACTCGTCAAGGACCGAGATCCTGGCCTGAAGCATGCCAGGATGACCCAAAGCAAGAAAAGCCTGTCATCCCGTAGAGCCTGCCCTGAGAAGCCTGCCCCAATATGCTTCTGTTTGGGGCACCTGTTCAGGGAAACTGCACGGGATCTAGCTCTTCTTTTTCACAGGCACTCATCAAAAGACAATGACAGTGCTATCATAAGAACACTCATTTTCTGATTCACATGAGGTGATGTAATGAATTCAGGGTTTGTTTACATAATGACAAATCCTTCCAAAACTGTGTTCTAAGTAGGGGTAACTAACAATCTTCTTCGAAGGGTCTTTGAACACAAGAGCAAACTTGTAGAAGGATTCACTGACAAGTACAACTGCGTAATCGATGTCTACAATGAGTACCATGAGACAATTAAAGAAGCTATCAGAAGGGAAAAGCAACTGAAGAGATGGAAAAGAGAATGGAAACTAAGACTGATTAAGAAAATGAATCCGGACCTTCGTGACCTTTGGGAAGAGATCTATAGCGGTTCCCGATAAGGACAACAAGATGCAGCCCGTTAATGACCCCAAACGGTCATCCCGTAGAACCTGAGTCAATGAGGTTTCTCCATAGCGCCTGCCCCAGAATCCACTTACACCTGGTCATCCCGATATGAAACTGATCGGGATCTGGTCTTGAAACGCTCTAAGGATCGAGATTCTGACCAGTAGCTTCGTCAGAATGACGGAAAGTAAGAAAAGACTGTCATCCCGTAGCGCCTGCCCCAATATGCACCTGTTTGGGGCCTGCCCCAATGAGCCTGTCCTGAAATGATCCTGTTCAGGGCTCCTGTTTGGGGGGCCTGCACGGGATCTTGCTCCTAAGAATCGCTGTACGCTCAAGAGCGGTGAACCCGCTGACCACTGCTCAAAACAACGTTGTCGGTCAACGGTTCCCCGTCCTCCGAGAAGACCCGAGGTCAGAACGTAGAGCAGGATGCTGAAACAAGTTCATAATGACGGAATGTATGTTTCTCGGAATAACCTGACGTTTTCGACCATGTCGGAGAACAAAGAACCGACATCGGAGAACCATTCACGTAACTTGCAACTGTTGTACTCTTGAACACGAAGTGCAGAAACAAAGAACTTGGTGCGAAGCACAAGAACAATGATCTTTGCTCTTTGCGAAGAACCTGGACGCACAGCGTCTATGAACGGCTCTCTCGCGCGCGAGAAACCAAAATGGACTACTCAGGGAATTCTGTTTTTTCAACGAGGTACTGCTATAGGGCTTGAATGATCAAAGAGATACTCTGGGCAGATGTCCAGTCCATTTGACCATTCAATTGTATCAAAGCTAATTCGAGCTGAGCAGAAGACTTTCGGGTCTCGTAGCTCCGAGAATTTTCCTATGTTCAGTATTCCCTCCAGATCTATCGCTCTCTCTTCCCCATTACTGAACTCAAGTATTAGCTGATAAGGGTTACAGCTCTTTATCGACTTCACTCCAATACTCATGTCATTACCTCCATTATCTTAGTGGCTCTATCTTGAAGGGAAGTTCGCCGTTTGTTACAAGTTTCCAGTTAGCGATTAGCTCATCGGCATGAAGCTCAATCCATACCTGAACTAATCGAAGCTTCTTTGGAGGAATCTCGCCACTCAGAAGTTCTCCATCGGGAATTGAGACGGTAGAACTGTATTCCTAATAGTAAACGTGTATATGAGGTGGATTGTGCTCATTAGGAGAACAGTACATCCTCACAATTATTCCGTAGAACATGCTTATTGTTGGCATCGATTCCTCCTTTCATAGCATATTATACTAAGGAAACAGCCATTTTTGCACCGGGGATCGCGTCCCTGAGGAAAGACCTATAACTACAAGATTTTCCCTACAGATTCATAACGCTTACCCTCACCGTCATCCCGTAGAGTCTGTTCTAAATCCACTTACCTGGTCATCCCGTAGAGCCTGCCCTGATGAGGGCCTCTTCGTCATTCTGTATTGTTTCTGTACGGGATCTCGCCCGAAGATCCGCTGAACGCTGAAAATCAGTTTCAAGTTCTTGGTTTCGAGTTGGAAGCCCAAAAGCGAAGAAAAGTCAAATGCCATCATCCCGACAAAGCTCCTGGTCGAAATCATGATGCTGCTGCTTCATTGCTCTAACCAAGAACGAAGAACTGATCTTCGCTCTGGAACTGAGAACAGGTTCTTCTCGGAGGACGGTGAACCTATAACGGATAACCGTTTCTTATTCGACCTGCATCTCTACACTGCACTCGATCTATTTCGGAGGACGGCGGACCGTTGACGGTTGACCTGGGAGGCTTCCTGCACGGCAGAATCATTTCCCAACGAAGTCGACCTCGCCTCCTGGCAAAGCCAGCAATGCGTCCCGAGACGCTTTTCAAAAATTGCATTTATGATGATATAATTAACTCTAGAGTTAGTAACTTACGCGTTAGTAGTTGTGTGGAGGTCGCTAAATGTTCATCGACAGAGAAAATGAGCTTGCTTCTCTCAGGAAGCTTAAAAACAGTGGGAAGTTCGAAATGGTCGTTGTATATGGACGTCGAAGAGTGGGTAAGACCACTCTTCTAAGAGAGTTTTCTAAAGAGATGGAAAGCATCTTCTTTGTCTGCGATTTGGTCAACGAGAAAATGATGCTCCGAAACTTTTCGGAAGTCGTTCTCGACCACTTCGGCCACAAAGACACATTATCTCCATTTGAGTCATGGGAAAAGGCGATTAGGTTCGTTGCGTCCAAAGCAAAAGAAAACCGCTTGCTGCTAGTAATAGACGAATACCCATATTTGGCGAATGCGACTAGCTCTTTTCCGTCAGTGCTACAGCGCCTAATTGATAATGAGCTACTAGAAACAAAGCTCTATTTAGTTCTATGCGGTTCATCTGTGAGTTTTATGGAGAGCGAAGTGCTGGGCAGCAGGAGCCCCTTGTTTGGAAGAAGAACTGCTCAGCTAATAGTTGAGCCATTCAATTATCGCGAAGCATCCCTATTCTTTCCAAAACTGAGCAACGAAGAAAAAATCATCGTGTTTGGAGTATTGGGAGGGATTCCACAGTATCTTCAGAAGTGGAACCAGCACCTTTCAGTCGAAGCAAACATAGCAGAGAACTTTCTTGATACATCGTCGTATCTTTATGCCGAGCCGAGATTCTTGTTGAGGCAGGAACTTCGCGAACCTTCACTCTATAACACTATAATAGAATCAATTGCCCAAGGCGCTACTCGCCTGAACGAGATAAGCACAAGGGTAGGAGAGCCTAATGACAAGACGGCAAAGTACATAGCTACATTGCTGAATCTGAACATACTGGGACGAGAAGTGCCCGTCACAGAGAAAAGCACTTCACGTAAGGCAATCTACTATATCAGAGACAACCTTTTCAGATTTTGGTACACCTTCGTGTTTCCTAACCTCTCGCTTATCGAAACCGGTATGACAGAAGAGCTTCTGAACAAGAAGATCGCCAATGGACTCAGCAAGTATCTCTGCCTAGCTTTCGAAAGCGTATGCAGGGACTATTTATTACGCAGGAGTGTCAGGGGAGAAATGCCCTTCAGGATCAATAAGTTGGGAAAGTGGTGGGGAAACAACCCAGCAACAAAGAAGGAAGAGGAAATTGACCTTCTTGGTCTGGGAGATAATCAAGTGATAATCGGTGAATGCAAGTGGACCAACGCAAGAGTCGGGATAGGCGAACTTGAGAGATTAAAAGAAAAGGGATCGATTATCGCTTGCCAAGACAGGATATTCGTCATCTTTTCCAAGAGCGGGTTCACCGCAGATCTGGAAGAACTAGCCGCAAAGGATGCAAGTGTTTACCTGGTAACCTTAGATGACCTCTTTACCTGAAATCAAATTGGATCGCTGGTGGTTTCATAATGCACAGACCATCGAATCGGCTTTTTCCGGATTCATTGTGTGGAACGAATTACTAAGCACGTTAAGTCTAAATAAAGCGGTATGGCAACTTCGTAGAGGTCGACACTTTCTCCGACCGCTTTGGCGAATCGGCAAGATCCTTCTCATCCACGATATGAGTTTAATGAGAGGGCGAACAGCCGTTCGCCCCTACAAAAGAATTCAAGAATCGTCTCGCATTGTCATCCCGTGATGCTTTTGCACGGGATCTCGCCCTGAAGATCCGCTGAACGCTGACAGTCAGTTGCAAGTTCTTAGTTCCGAGTTGCATCCCATAAGTGAAGAAACGTCAAATGCCGTCATTCCGACAAAGCTCCTGGTCGGAATCATGATGCTACTGCTTCGTTGCTCTAACCAAGAACGAAGAACAGATTCTCGCTCTGGAACTAAGAACAGGTTCTTCTCAGAGGACGGTGGACCGTTGACCTTCAACGTAGTGTTCATCAGCCCTCTGCGAAAAGTAGTTCTTCCGCCTGCCGAAGACGGCTTCCTTTCTGCTTATCGAGGCACCTATAATAGACTCACATTTTCTCCCTTGTCGATTCTTAGTTTTCGAAGAATACTTCTTGTGTCTAGAACAAGAGGAGCCTTATCGACGATAAGGTCGTAATCAATGTTTTTCATATGTGCAGTAGTTATGACGACGGCGTCTGACTTGGAGAGAAGATCGTTTGTGAGCTCACTAGTCTCTCTCTTCGTGCCATGCCAGTCAAAGTGTTGAATGTAGGGATCTACAATATTTACCAAAGCGCCGTTCTCTTCCAGAATTCTAAGAACGTCTAGAGCAGGGCTCTCCCTAAGGTCAGAAATATCATTCTTGTAAGCCAGACCTATAAGAACAATCTTTGAACCATTAAGACACTTTTTGTGGGCGTTAAGCAGCTTCATTAGTCTCTCAACCACGTACTCGGGCATAGAGTTGTTTATTTCGCCAGCAAGCTCTATTAGCCTGGTGTGATAGTCATACTTCCTTGCAATATATGTCAGATAGAACGGGTCAATGGGAATACAGTGGCCTCCAACACCCGGACCAGGATAGAAAGGCATGAAACCAAAAGGCTTTGTAGACGCCGCATCAATAACTTCCCAGATATTTATATTCATTCTCTCTGCGACTATGGCCATCTCATTCGCTAGAGCGATATTGACGATTCTGAATGTGTTCTCCAGAATCTTTGTCATTTCCGCTTCTCTAGGAGAATTGACAACGAAGATTGGAGCATGTAATACCTTTTCGTAGAAGGCCTTTGCGAGAGAAGTTGAATTCACGCCGCATCCGCCGACAACTTTCGGGGTATTTCCGGTCTTGAAACTCTGGTTTCCTGGATCAACCCTTTCAGGACTGAAAGCAAGAAAGAAATCCTCTCCACAGATCTTACCGGTTTCTTCCAGTATTGGCTTCATAATGTCTTCAGTCGTACCGGGGAAAGTAGTAGATTCCAGTACAACCAACGTTCCGCTCTTCATATATTTTGAAATCTCTCTTGAAGCATTTACAATGTAAGAAAGATCAGGTTGCTTGAAGACATCCAGCGGCGTTGGCACGCAAACTATGACAATATCACAATTGGAGATTCCTTCAAAATCAACGGTTGCAAGGAGTTTGCCATCTCTAACAAGACTTCTGAGCTCGTTATTATCTACATCTCCAATGTAGTTTTCGCCGTTGTTCAGCATTTTGACTCTCTCGGCGCTTATCTCAAAACCTCTAACATCAAAACCCGCCTTGGCAGCCTCGACTGCAAGAGGAAGCCCCACATAACCCATTCCAATTATTCCCACATTCGCCGATGCATTCAGAATATTCTCTTCAGTCATTTTCAGATCCTCCATTCGTTTTGTGCTCTTTCAAAGAGACCCTCCCTTTACTGGAGATCTCAAATGAGTAAAGCTTTTTGAGTCCAATTGCTTCTGCCTTTGAAAGTATTGAAGCAGAGTGAGCAAATGACGCAACAATAACTGCATCGTATTCATTCCCAGCAACTCGCTCGGGTTCGAGTACCACTATTCCGTTCACTTGTGTTCCCTTCTTGAAGTCCGCATCATCAATGAAACCAAGAACATCGATTCTTTCGTAGAGCAGAATAGTTGAAACCATCTTTCCAACGATTCCGGCACCATACAGATAGACCTTCTCGAAATCTCTTGCCGAAATGAAATCAAGAACTTCTCCGAAAACGCTTCTCGATTGAGCGTATATCTTTGCCACATCTGCTAGATAAGCGACCGTAAGGTACTGAAGTCTGACCCTGCCCTCATCAAGCAATATGTAACTCATCGAACGTCTATTCTCTCCAATTTTAGCTATCAAGCCGGTTCTCTCAAAGTCGCTTAAGTACCTGTGCACCATCGAAGGAACAATTCCGATCTCCCTTGAGAGCCGTTCTTGAGATATTGAAGGATTCTCAGCTATCGCTTGCAGGATATTCAGTTCTCTCATCTCTGGTGAAGGATTGAAGAAACTTCCCAGCTCCTGATACAAGGTATCATCTCCAACGAATAGTGATCACTCACTGAGTGAATAATAACACATCAATCACTGCCATGCAATTAGCTCAAAGCATTGTTCAGAATATTGATCATAGAAATGCGTAATGAATAGACACTCGACTATCATTGAGCAATGACAACCTTGCACAGACGCAGACTAGATGAAGATCACTTTTGATCGTAGTTCTTGCTATAGAACTCCAAATAATCGCCAGAGATAACGCTTTCAACCCATGCTTTGTTGGTCAAATACCAGTCTATAGTCATCTCAATTCCTTCATCGAACATAATAGTCGGTTTCCATCCAAGTTCATTGGTTATCTTCACAGGATCGATGCCGTATCTTCTGTCGTGACCGAGTCTGTCGGTTACATGTTTTATGAGTGATTCGTTGATTTTATTTTCTCCAGTCTTATCTCTGAGTATCTCGATTATTCTCTTGACTATATAGATGTTCTCTCTTTCGTTATGTCCGCCTATATTATAGACTTCTCCAGATTTACCGTTTTCAAAAACCATATCTATAGCTCTGCAATGATCTTCGACGTACAGCCAGTCTCTTATCTGTCTTCCGTCTCCATATACTGGAAGAGGTTTATGATTCAGCGCGTTGTTTATCATGAGGGGTATAAGCTTTTCAGGAAACTGATAAGGCCCGTAGTTGTTCGAGCATCGAGTTATATTCACAGGCAGTCCGTAAGTATCGTGATAGGCTTTGACTATCAGATCCGCAGAGGCCTTCGACGCAGAATAAGGACTGTGTGGATCAAGAGGAGTCTTCTCGGTGAAATATCCTTTTGAACCAAGAGCTCCGTATACTTCGTCGGTGGAAATCTGAAGGAACTTGGCAGTTTTGCAGCTTGGCAGATTGGTTGAGTCAGAATTCTCGGCTTCTAACGAATTACTTGGAGTTTCGATGCTCTTCCAGCCATCTTCTCTTTTCCAGTGGCTTTTTGCTGCATCAAGAAGGACTTGTGTTCCCAATATGTTGGTCTTCAAGAATATCTGGGGATCGTGGATTGATCTGTCTACATGTGATTCGGCAGCGAAGTTTATGACTCCATCTATTTCTTGTTCGTTGAAGATACTTTCAATGAGTTCCGTATCGCAGATATCGCCTTTCATGAAAGTGAATCTCTTTCTATCTTCTTCAGTAAGTTTGGAGAGATTATCTAGATTTCCGGCGTATGTTAGATTGTCCAGACCAATTAGCTTTCTTTCCGGATGCCTGCGGAGGTAATAATAAACGAAATTACTTCCTATGAAACCAGCTACTCCTGTAACAAGAATTGTCAACTAATAACACCTCCATGATGTAACCAGCTTGCTCTTAAGAGAAGTAATCGTAGAGTTGATCATCTTCAATAATTCCACTCAGAAATCGTCTATCTTGACAATATCCGAAACGTCTAGATAACCGAGCTCCTTAGCGAATTCAACCTCAGTAATTACTTCGGCAAGAGAACCTCTTGCCTGGTAGAGGAACTGTATATACTCTTTTGTGTGACCTCTTGCCGAACCCTCAGCGATATTTGAAGGAACTGAGACAGAAGCCCGTCTCAACTGGCTTCCAAGACCAAACTTCTCAAATGAAGGGAACTTGTGTGTGAGTAAATAAACAATTTCTGCTAGTTCTACGGCTTTCTGCCAAATAATTAAGATTCTTGAATTCCAAATCGATTACTCCTTTCTACTAGATCACTCGAGTTCCTTCTCACTTCAATACATTCACTCTTCACTTCTCACTGAGATTTCTTGCAGAAATCTCTCAGTTGCATCTCTCCAGTCTGGAAATCTGTATCCGATCGTTTCCTCCAATGGGAAAGCATCCATGGCAGAGAATTCCGGTCTTTGGGCCGCCGTTTTGAAATCGGTACTCTTAACCGGGATAATCTTTCCCTTCCATCCTGTGAGCTCAAGTATGTATTTCGCCCAGTCGTATCTGCTGCAGTGTCCGGTGTTGGTCATGTGATATATTCCATATGCTCCCGATTCCAGAAGATCGATAACCGCCCTGGAAAGATCGACCGTATAAGCAGGAGAAGATATCTGATCGTCGACGACCTTCAGTTCATCCCTCTCTTTCGACCACTCGAGAATCTTCTTGACGAAATTAGTGTTTCCGATACCAAAGACCCAGCTAAGTCGAACAATGAAACAGCGATTCGTGAAAAGTGAGACGAGCTGTTCGCCATATAGCTTGCTTTGCCCGTATTTTGACAACGGCGTTGGCTTATCCCATACGAAGTAAGGACTTCCCTTCTTTCCGTCAAAGACATAGTCCGTGCTGAAGTGTATGAGAGGAACTCCTAGTTCGCTAGCAGCTATCGCGAGATTCTTTGGGCCAATTGCATTAACCAAAAACGTATTCTTCCAGTCATCCTCGGCCCTATCTACCGCGTTGTATGCGGCACAGTTAATAATTGCGTCAGGAGTTGTTCGTAGAACGGCTTCTCTTACAGATTTAAGATCGGTAATGTCAAGGTGGCAAAACTGTTTAGCAGATTTGCAGTTTGGCAGATTAGAATTTGGCTCGTGACTTGTGACTCGTAACTCGTCGAAGGAATCACTCATTCCACGTGCTACCCGCGACGTGCCACGTGCAACGAAATCCGTAGCGACATAGTCAACGCGTCTTCTGTCACATTCTTTCTGAAGGTCCTGGCCCAATTGGCCGTTGGAACCAGTTATCAGGAGTTTCATAAATACCTCCACCTTAGTTAATTAGCAGATTACTAATTGAGCTCGTGGCTGGTAGCGCGTGGCACGTAGCAAGAACCTACGACTTACAGGCCACGTGCGACAAGCAACGTGCTTATTAAACTAATCCTCTAATCTGCCACCTTGCAGCTCCTTAAGCGTGGGCCACTTTCTGTCCTTTTCGGACAACAAAGGCTCATCTATGCCATGCTCTCGAAGCGGCCATCTAATTCCGATTTTTCTGTCATTCCAAATAATTCCCGCTTCATCCTGGGGATCATAAAACGTCGAACACTTGTACAGGAAATCCGTGTCCGAAAGCGCAAGAAAACCATGTGCAAAGCCTTCAGGGATAAACACTTCCAGCGCGTTCTCCTCACTCAGAACAGCACCATACCATTTCCCATAAGTATCGGAATCTCTTCTCAGATCAACAGATACGTCAAAGACACTTCCCCTAGCGACTGTGATAAGCTTGGCCTGTGGCTTCCTCACCTGATAGTGTAAGCCCCTTAGAGTGCCTTTTTTCGATCGTGAATGATTGTCCTGAACGTAAATCTTCGGAATGCCCATTTTTTCGAATTCTTTCTCATTGTAGGTTTCTCTGAACATTCCCCTCTGATCACTAAATACAGAAGGTCGTATTAAACAAAGACCCTCGAATGAGGTTCCGATTATCTCGAACTTCGACATTCATACCTCCCCGACAAATCAAGAACCACTCCATTTTGAAGTCCACTTTTTGGTGAGTACACATCACTAACTGGCAATCGAACTCTCTCGGTCCACACTTTCCAGTTAAGCACATCAGCGGATCTATTCAATGCGCCTTCGCACAACCCTGAATCCGTAGGATCATCTTCCAGTAATATTGAATCTTCTCCACTTACTCATGGTGGCTATCGGGAAAATCAAAGAGAAAACCCGAAAATCCAACATTGACGGCTTCCCCCCAGTCCGCTGCTTCTTGTAGCAAGAGCTGGATGAACGAAGGCAGCAGCCTAGCCGAGTACGATTCCAAAGCATTCAGCTCTAGTTGGGAGGATGAAGAAGATAGCCTCCTCGTACAGTGAGTGGAAGGTCTCTGGTTCATCTTTTTTCGACTTGTCAAGAAAAAGTATTACCTTCATTCTCTTGTCATAAAATTCGTCTGGAGGAACACGCCCGCAAACAGTTAGGCAAGTCTCTACTCACCTGCTGTTTAATTCTTTCATAACCATATATTCAGTCTCTCAGCCCTTTCTCTTCCAGTCGACGCTGACGATGAGTAATCTTATGGCGACAACCTTTTTGGGCGAATGTTTTCTCTGTGTGGCGGTAGTGATGTTCAGACCAATGGTACTACAGTCACCTTATCAGAGGGTACTGAATAGTCATTCAGGATAGACTTCTCCGCCCAGTGAGAAGACACTATCATTCTCTTTGCGACAGAGAGAGATTTCCTTTCAATCAGGTTTCCGGCTTCAATCGAATATTTCGAAAGATTCGAGAATCTCTCGTAATAATCGACCATCAGGTTAGGTGCGGTGTCGGAGAGATAAATCATTGGTTGTATGGTCTTAAGGAAGGCGATCTCAGCGCTTGCAGCGGATGCAAAGACAAGGTCAAACTTCCATTCTCTGAGCTTTCTCCGGACGTGTCTTGAGCAAATACGATAGTAAGATACGCTGTGTTTAGAAAGAAATCGCTTTCCTGTGAGCTTTCCCGATACGTTCCATTTTCGAAGAGACAGTTTCTCCAGTTTTCTCAAACTAGGGAAGATAGGTTCTGCATCTGCAAAGGATTTCAGACCTGCGAACATGTGGCTTGGAGTTCCGGACCGTGACGCAATAATGGTAAGATCGTTTGAAGTGACGAACGTGATGTTGAGTCTCAAGATTCATTCTCCAGCAGATCCATAAGATATCGTCCGTAACTGGAATTATTGTATGATTTCGCAAGAAGATCGAGCTGCTTTCTATCAATGAAGCCCTTTCTGAAAGCAATTTCCTCTATACATGCTACATAGAGACCCTGACGCTTCTGAACTGTTTCCACAAAGCTTGCAGCTTCAAGAAGGCTCTCGTGTGTTCCGGTATCTAGCCAGGCAAAACCTCTTCCAAGTGGCTCGACCTTGAGTTTGCCGGATTTCATGTACTGAATATTGACATCAGTAATTTCCAGCTCTCCTCTGGCAGAAGGAGTAAGGCTTTTTGCTATTTCCACGACATGATTATCATAGAAATAGAGACCGGGCACCGCGTAATGGGATTTTGGGTTCTTCGGCTTTTCTTCAATAGAAACTGCATTTCCCGCTTCGTCGATCTCAACCACTCCGTAAGCTCCTGGATCCTTCACATAATAACCGAAGATCAAGGCCCCTTCATTGATTGATGAAGCCCTCTTAAGAATGCCCGACAGTCCCTGGCCGTAGAAGATATTGTCACCAAGTATCATGGCGACACTGTCCGATGCTATGAATTCCTCCCCAATAAGAAAAGCATCGGCAAGCCCTCGGGGAATCTCTTGTGCTGCGTAGGAGAAGGAGACTCCCAGTATGGAACCATCGCCGAGAAGCTTTTCAAAGAGCGGAAGATCGTAAGGAGATGAAATTACAAGTATCTCCCGTATGTCAGCAAGCATCAAGACCGAGAGCGGGTAATAGATCATCGGTTTGTCGTAGACGGGTAGCATTTGCTTGGAGATTACCTTGGTCAAGGGATGAAGCCTAGTTCCCGCACCGCCCGCAAGAATTATTCCCTTCATTCTCTGCCTCCTCTCAGTTTTCTCTTTGATGTCTGAAAGAGAGGGAACCAGATTTGTTTGTAGATCCAGGACGCAGCTTTCAGCATCGCGATCCTTGCCTTACCGAAACCTCTGTAGCGCCCGAAATAGTACAGGCGTGACTCGAATTCAAGTTTTGATATATCTGCGTCTAGTCGTGCCGTAGATGCGCCATGTTGATGTTTAACTTCCTTTCCAGGAAGATATGCCATACGGAGGTCTTTCTCAAGAAGCTTCTCGGCGAGAATCATCTCCTCACAGTAGAGAAAAGTGTTTTCGTCAAAGTAATCGACTTTCTCAAGAGAAGACAATCTCGTCATCATGAACGATCCGCTGATGCAGTAGGGAAATGACAACTCCTTCTCTTCAATCTCCTTCGATCTCGGTTTGTTCAATCCCAACAATTTATTGGTGTGGAAAGTCAACCAGTGAAAAGGATAGAACGCGGGCCTCCAGAACATTAGACGCATGCCGAGTTTGTCAAACGGCCCATCATTCCTTTCTGGCGCAGAAATCCTCGGACCCACAACAGCTACGTCCTGATGAGATTCGAGAATTCCTTTCAATTCATCAGTTAATGGAGAGACAATCTCTATGTCGTTATTCGAAATCACGGCATATTCATATTTCAGTCTTGATGCTAACCGCAACCCGAAGTTGTTGCCCTTTGCGTATCCGTAGTTGTCGTCGAGAAGCAGTAACAGGTTATCCTGCCTCTCTGAAATATGGTCGATCTCGCCCTCTGAATAGCACGGATAACCTTCACGACGGGAGTACTTCCGTAACCGGTCTCTCTCTTCAACACAAGAATTGTTGTCGACAACAATGACATCGCAGTTTTCACCGACACCCCTGATGTTCTTGAGCAGCTTAATTGTCATGTCGGCGTTATTCCAGTTAAGGATAACAGCGACAGTATCTCTTTCCACTTTTCGATCATCCTCTCGAAAAGTCTTCAGGAGAAGATCTTAGGAATTAGTCTACGAAGAATATACTTCATTATATCTCTTGTTGCCCACAGCGTAAGTGCAAAGAAGGAACAGTTTCCGACTATGAGGAAAAGCGTTTCACTCGCAATACTTCTTATTGCAAGCGAGATAAGTACAATCGCAGTTGAGAGACCAAGAAGCATGACTATCGTCTTCCACGGAACGAAGGAGACCCCCTTCCTCTTCACCAGATACACCCATATTGCCGTAGAAATAAGTGTAACAAGCGATGTACTTGCCGTGATTCCCCCAATACCAAACGGTTCAAGAAGAATCCAGTCAAAGAAGAAATTCAAAGCAATCCCGAAGAACGTGAGATAGACCATGAATCTCACTCTCCCGTGAGATATGAAGAACTGTCTTGCCAGAAAGCCCAGGGGTTGGAAAATAATCCTTGCAGTGTAACCGATTATTGCAATCGCGACAACAGTCGTCGATTCGGAAGTGAACTCCCCGTGCTCGAAAATGAGTCGGACCAGCGGCTCGCCCATAAATGCGATCCAAAAGACAATCGGTATTGCGATTGATAGCGACGTCTTTGCCGTCTTCCTCATTCGAAGTTGAACATTGCGGACGTCATCGTTAGCAACAAATTCCGACAACTCCGTACGAGTGGTCTCCAAAAAACTTATGATGAATACACTTGAGACGATTCCTAGAAGAGTATCCGCGTAATGAAGGCCGGATATCTGTCCCGGAGGCAGGAGTGAAAGGAATGCCTTATCTACTATGGTGCTTACTTGACCCAGACCGCTGGAAATGACAAGCGGTATGGCTAAATACAGTATGAACCTCAGATCTTCGGAGAAGATCCTCGTGGAAGCCGAGATGAATTTGCTAGAGAACAGAAACATTATTACTGTAACTAGTGCATTTCCAACTATCCATCCATATGCGATCGACATCTCGTTCAAGTATGGAGAAAGGAAGAAGATCAGTGGAATTGCAAAGATGTTGAAGATCAACTGAGCGATGGAATACTGTAGGAACCGTCGCTCGGCTTTCAGCAGTCCGGAAAGCAGCTGCTGCAAACCGCTTATAAAAGGAAATACCGCGAGAAGCTTTAATGTATCTGAAGCATAGTCGAGTATCTCAGTGGAAAAGCCTGGAGCAAACACCTTCACGAAAAAGGACGGAAATAACATCAGAAATCCGCCGAATACCGCGTAGATTACTCCGAACGTCACAAACACCGACCATACGAATCTTCGAGAGTCCTCCGGATCCCTCTTCCTAATCTTTATGTACTGGGGAACGAAAACCGCTATCAACCCTGCAGATATTATGCTTGTGATGACTCTGGCCGGAGAAAGTGCAATAACAACTGCGTCCAGCCGCCACGAGGTGCCAAAGAGATCTGCCGTAAGAACCTCTCTGAAGAACCCAAGTCCCTTTGATAGTAGCGTGAATACCGTTATGTACAAAGAGCCTGCCGCGACTGTCTGAATTCCCTTTTTCAAGACGAATCTCCTTTGATTCTTTCCATCCCTCACAACTTCAGAAGCTTATCTTGATACGGTGAAACTGCAACTCTACTGATTGAAATCCCATAGACTTATCGAAAGAGCCTGACATAAAGGAAATATAGAACGGGAAACCTGAGAAGTGTTTTAACCTCCAGTTCTGCACTTCTGTCGCTCTTCTCGTTGCCGAACTTTTCGAAGGACTTCAGCTGTTCTCTTATATGGCCGTTTCTGGCAATTGCCAGATAATCTCGGAACCCGATCCCCATTCTAGCTAGCGCCCTGATAATCTGAACGTAGGTCTGAGGAACTCTCCGGTACAATAGATACCGTGCCGTCTCTTCTTCCACACCGTGCTGCAGAAGATATTTGTGCAACCGTCTCATTGATCCCACAGAATGGAAAAGCTTCAGCGAGGCACTTCTTGAGGCCGTGCCTTTCATCGCGTGAATCGTTAGAAGCTCATCATTTACAAAGGATACCTTTCTGGAATGAAAAAATATCTTAAGAAAGAACTCCGTATCCTCGCCGTTGGTACATCCATCTGTGAAATGAAGCTTGTTAGCTAACGCAGTGCCCCTGTGGAAGAAGACGCTTCCAACTCTAAAATGCACTCTGTTTCTCACAAGCAAAGGAAACAGCTCACTCGCTGAGAGCGAGACCTCGTCTGGAAAGCTGCGCCTGTCGAAACGCCAGTAGACCTTTCCGGTGTCGTCGACCTTCTTCAGCCCGCACATCACGCAATCCGAGCGATAAGTAACAGCAGTACTGTAAAGTCTTTCCAGTGCTGATTCATGAATGATATCGTCCGAATCGAGAAAGTAAATATATCTTCCCACTGCTTCCTCAAGGCCAAGATTCCTTGCTCGGCTTACGCCTTCGTGTTTCTGTTTAAGAAGTGTAGATTTCACAGGACTCGCCGCAAGAATGTTCTCTGCTAGAACTGACGTATTGTCAGTCGAACCGTCGTCCACTACAATAATCTCAAAACTCTCTGCAGTCTGACAAAGTAGAGATTCAAGGCATCTGGTAATATGATTGCCTGCATTGTATGCAGGAACAATAACAGAGATTGCAATATCACAATTCATTGCTCTCATCCCTTCTCAAAACATCCTCTATGAAAGACATATAGAAAGAGGCGGCCCTTTCTTCGGTCATGTCTCTGAGTGTTTCGAGGGCATTAAGAAGAATCCTCTCCCTCTCATAAACTGAAAGGTCTCTTATCATAGAGACCTTGCGAACCAGATCTTCAGTATCGCCGGCATCTACTAGAAAGCCATTATGACCGTCTACTATGGTGCCGTCTATGCCCTGGTTTCTAGACCCTATAGTAATGCATCCTTTGCTCATTGCCTCAAGATAGACCATTCCAAAGGTTTCACGTGTGCTGGGCATCGCGAAGATATCTGCCGCTCGCATTCTAGATAGAGTCTCGGAATGGTTAAGCCTGCCGGTGAAGGAAACTCTGTCTTCAACCCCGATTTTTTCGGAGAGTCTCTTAAGTGCTCCCATATGCGGACCGTCTCCAACAATCTCTAGATTGATGTCGGGAATTCTTCGCGTTGCACGAATTACAGAATCGACGTTCTTGTCCTTTATCAACCTGCATACGATTAGTAATCTTCTTATAGGTCTCCTGGCCTTTTCGACGAAGAATTCGGAGGTCTCAACAATATCTGTTTGGAGTCCCGACTTCAATACGGCTTTTGGCTTACTAAGTTCAGGAAATAGTCCGTCAAACCAGCGGTGCAGGTACTCTGATCTGAACGCGACTCCCGCAGCATTCCAAATCGAACGAACAAAGGCATTCTTCTTATAATACCTCCCGTTATCGAGATTCTGCAGGTCAGACTTGTGGAGTACTAGAAGACATTTGACGCCTAGTCTTTTACCAACTTCTGTCGCAATTGGAGCCGAAGGATCCATCCTGTGACAGATTACGACATCCGGCTTCGATTTCATATGTCCGAGAATGGTTTCACTTGCCCCAGAAAACGCCCTCTCCGAGCAAAGCAGCCGAGGAAACTTTTCGAAAGGTATTCTAGTGATCTGAACTCCATCAAGGGTGAAGGATGCTTCGGATGAATACTTTCGCCGTCTTCTTCCTACTGGCAGGAAACTGAAGAAGGCCGGGTAATAAGGCCAGATAACGAATACTTCGACTTCGTGACCTTGTCTAACCCATTCTCTTGAGAAGAAGTGAACAACCATAGTGTTTTCAGATGCAGGTTGATCAATATATGCCGGATATAGATTGGTAATTACAACGATTCTCATTGGTGAAATCTAACCTCCTGAGATTTGGAGTTCCGCACACATCGAAACAAAATACAAAATGACGGATGCTACTCTGAATCGAGCAAATATCTCTACAAGGCCGTATCCCGAAAAGTCCCTTGAAGCCAAGCCATTGTCATGTAGAGATTATACTACCCGAAACAAAGTATGTCCGTCTTCCTGTTGCATGATAGAATCTGTAGTAAGCATGAAATGCCATTAATCTTTGCATACGGGGTCAGAGACGTGGAGCAGCCACTTGTTACTGTAGTTATTCCAGCAAGGAATGAAGAGAAGACTATTGAGAAATGTCTCAAGTCCTTAGTCGGGTCAGACTACCCTTCGAGTAGAATTGAGATATTAGTTGTCGACGGGATGAGCGAAGATCGAACAAGAGAGATCGTCGCGGGGTTTTCATCGGAACACAGTCGGGTAAGACTTCTTCTAAATGAGAAGAGGACTACTCCTGTTGCGAGAAACATAGGGATCCGGGCGTCAAACGGCCACTATGTTATGTTTTTCGATGCTCATTCTGTTGCTCCTGTGGATTATGTCAGAAAGTGTGTTGAGCTTATAGAAGCAACTGGTGCAGACAATGTCGGTGGAGTAATCAAGACTGTTCCTTCGAAGCAAACATTGCTGGCAGAAGTGATATCTAAAGTCCTCTCCAGCCGTTTTGGCGTGGGTAGCTCTAAATTCAGAACAGGAGTTGAGAAACTGGAGGAGGTCGATACCGTTCCTTTTGGTTTTTACAGGAAGGAGGTCTTCGAGAAAATCGGTCTCTTCAATGAGAATCTTGTCAGAAACCAGGATATAGAATTCAATCTAAGACTGAAGAAGAGCGGCGGAAAGATACTGCTGTCACCGGAACTGGAGATAACATACTTCAGCCGTTCGGATTTGAAAGGCTTTCTGAAGAACAATTTCGGAAATGGATTCTGGGTTATTTACGCTTCGAGATTCTCGAAGACGGCATTTTCGCTCAGACATCTGGTACCAATGGTCTTCACTATCTTCTTGGTATCTGGAGTTCTCTTGCCTTTCTTTCCACCTGCACTGACATATCTCTGGTTGATTCCAATGGCCCTGTATCTGATAATGGATGTGATCTTCTCGATAAGAATAATGTACAAGTGTACTGAGAAGTCGTCTCTACTGATGGCCATGATTTTGTTCCCGCTTCTTCACCTTGCCTACGGCGTTGGTTCTATAGCAGGTCTTCTGAGGCTTTTGTTAGGAGGAAAAGGATGAAAATCTGTGTTCTCACAACGGTTCACCCGCCCGACGATGTGAGGATAAACAGAGAGCTACGATCTCTTGTAAAAGCGGGGTACGTCGTTACTTTCATTGCTCCCGAAGGTAACTTCGACATTGAGAACGTTGAGCACATAGCTGTTTCAAAGCAGAGAGGAAGACTCAAGAGATTTCTCAGTGGAACAAAGGAAGCGTTCACTAAGGCAATCGAAGTAGACGCCGACGTATATCACTTTCATGACCCCGAGCTCATAGGACTCGGAAAGAAGCTCAAGAAGCTCGGAAAGAAGGTGATCTACGATATCCATGAAGACTACCCCTCGGTGATAATGATGAAGAACTGGATCCCTAGCCTCATCAGACCAGTTGTTTCAAAAGCTTTTGCTCGGTATCAGCGTTCAGCGATAGAGAGCTTTGATGCGATCATTGTTACTGTGAAAGAGTACCTGTCAAGCATCGGCGCTTACAACGATCTCGCCGTTGTGCCCAACTATCCAGAACTTGATCTTCTTGAAGGTCTTTCGAGCAATCGCAGGGATTGCGAATCGGGCACGGTGAGATTCATCTATGTCGGATCTCTCGATGATGATCGAGCCATAGTCGAATCGATTGAAGCTTTCAAGTTACTAAGGGCCGATGGGGTCGATCTGACTCTTGAACTGGTAGGCCCAGTCTATAGCGAAAGAATCAAGGAATCCATAGACTCAGCACTTGAAGAATATGCTGAATTCTCTTTCTCCCCCAGAATGCCTTATCTTGAAGCAATGAAGCGGGTTGCCGAATCTCATATAGGTCTTCTTATTGTACACAGGGGAAAGAGCAAGGAAGAATCCTCTCCGCTGAAGCTTTTCGAGTATATGGCTCTCGGAAAACCTCAGATCGCCTCTGACTTCAAAGCCTGGAGAGAGATTCTCGATAGAGGGCCATGCGCGCTCTATGTCGATCCCGAAAACGTGACTCAGATTGCTGACAGAATGAGAGAGTTCTGCACACACAGAGCTTTAATATTGGAAATGGGATCAAAGGCAAAGATGCTTTCTAAATCCTTCCAGTGGAACGCCTCGGAGAAAGAGATGCTGGCGCTTTACGAACGGCTTGAAGCAGTCGGTATTAGCAGTGAAAACTGGAACAGAACTCCTGACAAGATAGTGAGTTAGTGACATAAGTCCGTTCTTTGGTCGGTTCATTCGGTATTTAATCAGTGAGCTGAAGTCATTTCTTTGGCACTCCAAAGAGATTCTCTAAGCTCTTTTTCCATAGATCTCAAGCTCTCGCGAGCAGCTATGAAATTTGCTTGGGGGACGAAAACCGAATCTTGCTGGCTATTTGCGTCCCAATAATGTAGGATGTCATTGCACAGGAGAGATTATCCAATTTTGACGGGAGAGGTATCTGATGAATCTTTCAAGACTGAAAAGAGCTTTCTCGGTAAGATTCTTGAGAAGACCGGATATTCGTGAGATCACATACGAGGAAGTTGGAGATGAAGCACTTATCTCCGATTACATTGGAGATGATGAATTGGGAGACTCTCCAAAGATCGAGAAAGGTAAGAATTACAAGCTTCTCGATATGATTATCGATTGGCCCGACCTTATTGAAAAGCCAAGAGTTGGCCTGACAATGGACCATAACAGCAGGCCTCACTGGGTCAAGTACGAGCATTTCCTGAAGAAAAACTCGATTCCATATGAAGTGTTTGACCACAGAACTTCCAATTGGCTCGACAAGGTAAGAAAATTCGATCTCATAATCTGGTCGCTCGATTCTGGTCCATGGGAGCATGAAGAGATCAAGAGGAAGATAAGCATTATAGAAAACAACCTGGGCATAAGATCCTTCCCATGCATTCATGAGATGATGCTATATGACAACAAGCTAATGGAGGTTGAAGTTCTTAAGCTATACGAGCTTCCCATAGCTGAGACCTTCATTTCCCACAGCTACAAGGAGATAAAAGAGACGATTCATAAGCTTACCTATCCTCAGGTCTCGAAAATGAGCAAAGGCTCGACTTCTGAGGAAGTATTCCTCGTTGAAAGCCCGGAAGCCGCAATGAAGATCGCCAGGAGCAGCTTCTCGAGATATGGAAGAAAGTCGCACTGGCCATGCGTAAGACAGAAAGACTATGTATATTTTCAGAGATTCATTGAGGGAGATAAGTACGACCTGCGAATTCTGGTCTCTGCCAACATGATAACCGGCTACTTCAGAGATTGCCCCGATAGGGATTTCAGAGCATCAGGCGGCCACAAAGTCAGAAAGACGGATATTCCGATAGAGGCTGTTGAAATAGCGCTGAAAGTCTTCTACCATCTCTCGGGTTCTTCTATAGCAGTCGATATGATAAGAAGTGCAGAAGGAGAATACAAGATAATCGAGCTCTCTCAGTTCACCTGGAGCAGGACGCCGGTAAGAATGGCAGTCGACGGACATCCGGGATTCTACCTTCTTCATAAAGACGGGAAACTAGAGTTCAAACACGGAATGTTCTGGAATGAAGACGAGATCCTGAAGGCCTATTTCGAAATGAACTATCTGTCGACACCGGAAATATGGAAGAAAGAGAACATTCTTCCAGTTATTGAGAAAGGGAGACTTCAGAAGGACCTTGGAGCATTGAAGACCGATTAGAGAATTCGCTATTCGCATGGATCAGTATCTATTTGGAACTCGGCGGATTCTATCGGTAAAAATGAGAATCGGAGATTCTACGCTTTCAGATGGCACCGGACGAAAGAGTCTCTTAAAGAACTCTGTCAAAGAGCCCTTGAAAAGCTATTTCCATACGGTGACGAGCATAATAATGCATTTGTTTCACAATTCTTCAATTAGATCGAAGATTCTACGAAGTTGTCATATACTAGCCGCTTCAAACGCGCCAGTGATGAGTTCCACATCTACAATCGCACATAGATCCTCTGTCGCCATGTTGATAAGCACTTCTCTACTTTCGGGATCGTGTATTCTCCATATCTTATTACCAGATGTGGATTCTCGTAAGCTTCAGCCAATATATTGCCTTGAAGGCTGGTGCCGACAAACGCCGAGCTCCTCGACAGCAAATGAGTTGCTCCATAGAATGACCTCGAGGTTAGTGCCGAAGGTACAGGGCCTCGTTTTGCGATTGTTGCCTCTTTCTCTTGACTTTATCAATTGAACCCATAAAACAGAGAAGATAGCGACTCAAACCCGCATGGTTTCGTAGGCGCTATTTTTTTGTCTATATCTTGTAGTGGCAACTGAGTATAAGATAAATGCGGCTAGTAATTATACTAATAGTTGCGTATAGGAGTATTTGTATGATATAATGTAGTCATGTTTATAAAGCCTACGAAATCTAAGAACTTTACGTAT
>Ga0209164_1001129_pt1 | contig 38908 bp, 38 predicted proteins | sample MTBNYHSulfiMetaG_FD_187458 | JGI IMG/M metagenome (GOLD analysis project Ga0209164, IMG submission 187458) | Enrichment culture microbial communities from rom New York Harbor, USA that are MTBE-degrading - MTBE-NYH (New York Harbor Sulfidogenic)... | ecosystem: Environmental > Aquatic > Marine >... | reverse complement strand
GGGGATGAAAGGGATAGGGAAAAGCCGGAATACGGAAGGATGGAGGATGAAGGAGGAAGCCGAAATTTCAAGGGATTTTCTTCCCAATTCCCAATTCCCTCTTCCCATTCTGTTTATTGTCCCCCCCTGCGGCCCATTTTGCGGGAGAGCCCGAGCGGGCACCCTTCGCGCCCTTCGCGTTAAAGCTTTTTGATTTGGGCTTTAAAGCAACAGACAAATCACAGGAGGTTCAATGCGATCGTATTCAATTTAAAAGATTTTCCCAGCACCTTTCCTCTTTCCTCCTTTTATTCCCCTTGTTTACCCATCTCCCCCCGGCGCCCTCTATGCCGGGCCGTGAACCCCTCATCCGTCTTTTAAAAGAAGAAACAGGCATAAATAATTACAAATATGAAATTTAAATAGGGATTTTCTTTATGATCTCCATTTAACCCGCTGACCCCCATATTTAGGGCTCCATCCATAAAACTAACCAAATAGAGCCTTTCTATGAAAAAATATCATACCTTTTGCCTTTCCCGCTGACCTGATGAAATTCAAAAATCCTTCGTTAAAATACAAAATTGTAACTAATGGCAGTTAAAAAGTAAAAATTCAAGGATTCCCTTGAAGATCTAAAAACTGCCAAACACTCTCCTTTTATTCTGCTAACTAACCAAAAAAAATAGAAATGGCACGGGATTTGTAGGTTACAAAGAGAAATTTTTAAAGTTACAAATTTGGTATTTAAAATTTATTCAATTAATTAGAAAAAGGGAAGGAAAATAACAAAAATGAAATACATAACAATGCTAAAAAAACTGCTCGGTATTTTTGCGATAACCCTGCTTCTCTTCGGTCCCGGTTTCTATGGCTGCGGCGGGACGGAAACCACGGATGATGGTTCGGTCGCTGATCCGGCAGTCCCCTCTGACCCCTTTGACCCATCCGACCCATCCGACCCTGGTGATCCCGGCGGCAGCAGCCTTATGCTTGGATGGACCGCGCCTGAAACCAATGAGGACGGCTCGCCCCTGGACGACCTGGCCGGGTATCGTCTGTACTACGGGAGGGCATCCAGGGAATACGGCTACGCGGTCGGTGTGAACAAGGATTATACTGAGGCTGAAATCGACGGGTTGGAAGACGGGACCTGGTACGTCGCGGTGACCGCTTACGATTACTTCGGCAACGAGAGCGATTATTCCAACGAAATAAACCACACCTTTTAATCTTTTATAGGGTCGCAAAAAGTCCAATACAGGACTTTTTGCTCAACGGAAAGGGAAAAACATGGTTTTCCCTTTCCTCACGGATCCATGACTTACGATGCGGGTCATGGATCCGGGCGCTCCGCGCGGGGCGCATTTATGACTTTTTACGAAGTTATTAATCTTTGGCAGCTCACTCTGGAGATCCCGGGATCACTTATATCCCGGGATTTTTTTTGGGGGATGCTGTCTCGTCAAGGGGGATTCGAGGCGGGGCGTCGGGTCTTTACCCCGATGACGGTTTAAGATCCGGACAAGGAGGCCCCGCCCGGCAGCTCCCCGGGGGTTATTCCCGGGTGCCGACCAGGGGCAGGTGGCGGACTACCCGAAAATACACGGCGTATTTGACCATATCCGCCGCGCCCGCCGGGGATACGGACTTCGCGCGATCCCTGATGCTGTCCAGTATGGGACCGGTTTGCTCCTCGCGGATCTTTTCCAGGTAGATCCGATATCCCTGGTAATGCCCCTCGTGGAAGGCGTAAACGGCGTGGGGGTTCTGCGCCAGGTTGGCGTGGGTCAGCTTGTCGGCCATCCCGAAGACAAAGGTCCCGTCCTCAAGGACGTGGGGATGCGAGTAGACGGCGGTGTTCACTTCCCCTTTCGCGCTTGCGGTCGCGAGAAAACCTGTGCCTTCCTTTTTCTGGAAGTACTCTTTCCAGTCCATTTTTTTCTCCCATTATTTTCGCGCAGGGTGTCGCCCCCAATCCTGGTCTTCGCGCCAGGGGCAAAGGGGCCAACTCGACATTTCCGGGCCCGGACAGGCCCGGATTTTCAATCTGCCGATTGATATTAAACAGTATGCCTGAAAAAAGGGCTGGCCACAATTCCTGCTACTTGCTAACTTTCGCAGAAATTGAACTCCGGTTTTTGGAAAGCCGGGGATCTTTCCCCTTTAACGAAACCCTCTCGATCAGGATGCAAACGTAATGAAAACCTCAATAGATAATCCGGAAAATCTGGTTCCTCCCGACCTCGAAAAAACCAGGGTCGCGGCGCGGGAGGCTCTGGGCGAAATCGTCCCTGCCAAAACCCCGCTGTCCAAAACGGATTTGAAAGGTCTGATGTTCTCCCGACCGACGGAGGGCGGAGGCGACCTTCCCCCTTACTACATGATTTATTTTCTGCTGGTTGAACTCCTCGGTTTTCCCAACCTGGGGGCAAGGAAAAACGCGGCCTGGGTCCTTCCCGTCCTGTTCCGGGGGCGTCTTTACGGGATCGAATACCGCGATTCCGGGCCGGGCATATTCTCGCCCAACCCCGACCCGGATTCCGGGATGGATACTCCTCCAGGTGAGGAGGCCCAAAGGGATTCCTTGGAAATAGCTGTCCTGATCGGCCAGGCCCTTACGGTGGCTGACCCCTGGTTTAAATGGCGGGCCGGGCAGGCCGCGTCCGGCAGCGATCTCAATGTGGTGAATAACAGCGACTGGCTCTTCGCACGCTATGAATTCTTCCGCGATCGCTATCGCGCCCTGCGGGCGGAGGCCGAGGAAACGAAGGATGAGCGGGTCATCACCAAAGGGGCCATCAAGGACGGGACCCCCTATACGTCGGTGACCGTTCCATCCCTGAAGATTGAACGGGAAGCCGAGTGGAACGCGCAGGCCGCCATGGAGGCGTTTTTCAGCTGGACGGACCATGTGTTCATCCACCTTTCCATCCTCCAGGGCCGGTTGCGTTCCGGACAGGATGTGGCGCGGCTGGCGGAGGCGGACTGGGAAGCAAAACTGGAAACAGCCCTCGATGTGAGCGACCCGGAGACCGGAAAATTCCGGGAACTTCTTTCCGGCCTTCACACCCAGGTCTGGAGGGTTGCGGCCCACGGCGCTTTCGGCTGGGAGGGCGAAGCGCTCTGGTTCCATTCCGGGGCCGGCCCGGCTCCCCTTCATCTGACGGGTAAACAAAGCCACCCATGGTCCCTGGAAGGGGAGACCGCCCTTGACCCGGACGGGGCCATTTCCGCAATGGAAGCTTTCATCGAGCACCTCTGGTCGGGTCCGCGCGAGGCGATGCAGGAGTACATTTTCAGCGGGCTCCCGGGTTTTCTCGTTTTCGCCGCCGACGGGACCTACGAGAAGGCCATCCGGTCCAAAGGCCACATGGCAAGACTCGTCCATCACCTCCTCTGCCAGCTGTAAAAAGCTGGCAGGCTTTGAGGCTGACGGGGAGAGCGGCCTCTCCGGGGCGCTGATAAATTCCTCTCCTTCATCCGTAACGGCCCGAATTTCACCGCCGTGTCATTGTCCGGAAAACCCTGATCTTTATCCTGTTTCACTCATTGGCCCTGGGGATCCCTTCCTGATGGGCGGGGGTGAGGATGTGTCATGGACGACGGCTATCGAGGGTTATTGCCCTGGAAAAATGAGAGAACAGGGGGTGATAGGAAAATATAATGGTGGAAAAGCGGTCTCTCTTTGGAGTATCAGGGGGAAAGCGCCCCTCATCCAGGAGAAAGGTTTTCAAGGGGGAAACAGGGGGATAAACGGTTTAGAAAGGGGGGAGGACTCGAATTGAAAGGGAAAAAACCTTTTGTTGTTGGTTTTCTGGTTGTCCTGGGAGGTCTCCTTGCGGCCCAGGTTTTTGCCAACTGGCGGCTTAACCGGGAAATCGGGGAATACCGGGAAAACCTGCCGGAGGGGGCCACCCTAGATATCGGCAAAAGCAGGGCCAACCTTTTCAAGAAAGGCGCAACCCTCACGGACATCTCGTTTTCTTATGAAGGGAAGGGTGCGCCCCGGCAGGATTTTTTCTTCGCCAAAAAGGTCCTTATTTACGAGTATGACACAAAGAATGTAATGCCCCGGTTCTCCCATGTCCGTGTGGAAAAAATCCGGCTGCCGGGGATTTCCCTCATGGCCGATCATCTGCCTCCCCAATCCCCCGTCCAACCGGAAGCCCTCAGGAATCTGTCTGTGAACATGGAGACGCGGCACCGGTTTGACCCCGATACCAAGAGAATGATCCTCGAGGAAAATTCCATTGAATTCCCGGAGTGGGGAACCATCAAAATCACCGCGGATATCGGGAATTACGACCCGGAGCTAGCGGAATCCCTCCAGGGCCGGAAAGGCGCTCCGGCCAATCCCTTTGAAACCCTGTCCATGTTGGGGGAGATCGCTTTAAACCGCTTCGGGATCCGGATTGAAGCGCCCCGGGCTATTTCCCGGTTATTGGAGGCCGGCGCCGGAACCGCAGGGATGGACCTCGTCTCCTACAAACACGTTCTCGTCGGGGAAATGCGCCGGCAGATGGAGGCGGAGGGGATGGCGAACCTTGATTTTCTATCCGCCATCGAAAAAACAATCCTCGACCCCGGAAATCTGGAGATCCTTGTGGTGCCCGATCCGCCCCTTCAGGTCGCGGAATTTTTCCTGATGGGAAACTGGCATCCCGTGGAGGTCCTGGGGAGGGTGGGGTTGACGATGAGGGCCTATTGACGGGCGTCGGGGTTAAGGGTGCAAAGCTGACATTTCCCGGGGTGTCCCGTACCGTCATCATCCTCGGGCTTGCCAGCTTCTTCACCGACCTTTCCAGCGAGATGATCTACCCGCTCCTGCCGGTTTTTCTGGTGGGGGTCCTCGGGGCCGGCGCCCTTTCCCTCGGGATCATCGAGGGGGTTGCGGAATCTACGGCCTCCGTTTTGAAGGTGATCTCCGGCCGGTGGTCCGACAGGATCCGGCGGCGAAAGCCCCTCGTACTGGCGGGGTACAGTTTGTCGGGAGCCGTCCGGCCGCTGATCGGGTTGGCGGCGGCGTGGCCCTTTGTTCTGGTAATGCGTTTTGCCGACCGGGCGGGGAAGGGGCTGCGCACGTCCCCCCGGGACGCCCTTATCGCCGATGTCACTAATCCCGTCAGCCGGGGCCGGGCATACGGTCTGCACCGGGCCATGGACCACGCCGGGGCTGTAGCGGGGCCTCTGGCGGCCGCAGGCCTCATGGCGTCGGGCATGTCCATGCGCGGGGTGTTTTTCGCCTCCGCCCTGCCGGCCATGATCGTCGTGGGCGTCCTTTCCCTGGGCATTCGGGAGGACCGCGCCTTCGCCCTCCCCCGCGCCCCTTCCGGCTCCACGGGGGCATGGACCGAAATGGGGCCGGAATACAAGGGCTTTCTGGGGGCGGTCCTTCTTTTCACCCTTGGGAATTCCACGGACGCCTTCCTCGTGCTCCGCCTGGCCGAGTCCGGGATCGGGGCTGAACTCATTGCCGTCCTCTGGTCCCTTCATCATGTGGTGAAAGTGGTTTCCACCTATGCGGGGGGGAGATTGGCGGACAGGACGGGCAGCAGACCGATGGTCCTGGCGGGATGGTCCTTTTACGCCCTGGTCTACCTTCTTTTTGCCGTGGCGGAATCCCGGGCGGCCCTTGTGTCCATTTTTCTGGCCTACGGCCTGTATTACGGGCTCACCGAGCCGGCGGAAAAGCGATGGGTGGCAAACCTGGTGCCGGACAGGCTGAGGGGAACCGCCTTCGGGTATTACCACGGCGCCGTGGGCCTTGCGGCCCTTCCGGCCAGCCTGATATTCGGTTTTGTGTGGCAGACCCTCGGGGCTCCGGCTGCCTTCGTCCTCGGCGCGGCCCTCGCGGGCGCGGCGGCCTTTCTCATTTACCGTATCCCGGAAAAGGAACAGGGTAAAGCCGAACTTTGAAGGGAGGGTTTTCTCTTCCCTGAGTGTTATAAGGCAGGAGGAAAATCAAAGGATTGCCCGGCCCTTGGTATTTTTTCTGCGAACTGATATACTAACTTAATGCATTATTTTAATCCGCCTGCGGTTTTTTTCCATGTTTCCCCGTCATTCGCTGATATTTCAAGAGACCCGATTTCAGGGAAGGTATTATTTTAAAAACCTGAAATCCGGAAAATCTTTTCGCGCCGCAAAGCGGTCTTTTTTATACAATCCCCAAAACTTTCGAAAGGGTGAAAATGGGCCGAATCGAGGTTCGAGATCTGTATAAAATTTTTGGGCCAAAGCCCGAAAAAGCCTACGAGATGCTGAAAAAGGGCGCTTCCAAGGATGAAATTCTGAAAAAAACGCATCACACTGTTGGGGTTGCCAATGCTTCCTTTGTGGTTGAGGAAGGAGAAGTCGGCGTTTTAATGGGCCTTTCGGGAAGCGGCAAGTCCACTCTCGTCAGGTGCGTCAACCGCCTGATTGAACCCACCGACGGCACCGTGGTTGTCGACGGCGTCGATGTCCTGGCTCTGGGCAAGAAGGAGCTCCTGAGTTTCCGCAGGGAACACTTTGGCATGGTTTTTCAGCACTTTGCCCTTTTCCCCCATCGGACCGTCCTTCAAAATGTGGAGTACGGCCTGGAAGTCCAGGGCATCGACAAGAAGTTGCGCTCGGAAAAGGCCATGGAATCCCTGGATCTGGTGGGGCTGGCCGGATACCAGGGCAGTTACCCGGATGAACTTTCGGGGGGGATGCAGCAGAGGGTAGGGCTGGCAAGGGCGCTGACCCTGGATCCCGGGATCCTCCTCATGGACGAAGCCTTTTCGGCCCTCGATCCCCTGATACGAAGGGAGATGCAGGACGAACTCATTTCCCTTCAAAAGACGGTCAGGAAAACCATCCTTTTCATCACTCACGACCTTGATGAAGCCCTCAAGCTGGGGGACCGCATCTTCCTCATGAAAGATGGCAACATTGTGCAGGAAGGGACGGGGGAAGAGATCCTGACGAATCCCGCCACGCCCTATGTCGCGAAATTCGTTGAAAATGTGAACATGAGCAAGGTCGTAACGGCCCAGGCCATCATGCGAAGGCCCAAGGCGGTGGCTTTCTCCCAGGATGGACCGCGGGTCATCCTTCATAAGATGGACGAGGAAAACCTGCAGAGCATCTTTGTTCTGGACAAGGATTACAGGCTGAGGGGGAAAGTCTACGCCGAAGATATCGCAACCGTCATCAAAAACAAGGAAAAGACAATCGAGGCCATTCTGGACAAGGAGGTAAAAACCGTCAAGCCCGACATGGTGCTGCAGGACCTCTTTGCCGATCTCGCGACCTACCCGCATCCCATTGGGGTGCTGGATGAGGATAACCGCCTTCTTGGCGAGATCGGCCGTGGAACCTTGCTTCATGCCCTTGACGATTTCGGTCAACTGACCAGCCGGGAGGATATCGGCATCCAGGAAGAAAGCTACGTTGGTGAAGGGCAAAATTCCTGAGGCACTGATTTCCAACCAGTCCGATAACAACAAATTTCCTGCCAAGGAGAGCTGAAAAGTGGATTTTTCCAGGATACTCAATCCCTTTGATATATTCACCATTCCATTGGGCGACTGGGTGGATGCCGGAATCCAGTGGCTGGTGACCAATTTCCGTTCCTTCTTCCAGGGGCTCAGATGGCCCGTCGATAAAACACTGACGGCCGTAGAAGGGGTCTTTCAAGCCATACCGCCTCTTGTTTTTCTCCTTATCATCGGGCTGATCGCCTGGCAGCTGGCAGGTCGGAAGATGGCGTTCATGACAGTGATCTGGCTGGCGTTTATCGGTTTTATCGGTGCATGGGAAGGAGCCATGACAACTCTGTCCCTGGTGGTTACAGCGGTTCTGTTCTGCGTTCTGGTTGGAATTCCCCTGGGTATCCTGACTGCCCGCTACGATCATTTTGAAACCATAATGAGGCCTGTACTGGATGGCATGCAGACAACCCCGGCCTTCGTTTACCTGGTGCCCGTGGTCATGCTTTTCGGGATCGGCAATGTTCCGGGGATCGTCGTCACCATTATTTTCGCCCTTCCTCCCCTGATCCGCCTGACCAACCTCGGGATCCGCCAGGTGCCCGCTGAAATGATCGAGGCCTCCCGTGCTTTTGGCGCATCCCCGTGGCAGGAACTGGTGAAAGTCCAGCTACCCATGGCCGCCGAGACGATCATGGCCGGTGTCAACCAGACCCTGATGCTCTCCCTTTCCATGGTTGTTATTGCTTCCATGATCTCGGTGGGTGGTCTGGGACAGATGGTCCTGCGGGGAATAGGCCGACTGGACATGGGCCTGGCGGCAGTGGGAGGCATCGGGATCGTCGTTCTTGCCATAATCATTGACAGACTTACCCAGGCTATCAAGGGACCCTCAGCCAGGAAGATTGTGGGAAAATGGTATGAACGGGGTCCCGCGGCGTTTTTTGGCCGCCTGTTTGCCGGACAGGCTGCCGTAAAGCGGTAACCTGACATTTCGACAATGCCCCCGAGATGCCAGGGACGGGGGAATATAAACATTTCAATGAAGAAAACAGGAGGTAATTGATGAAAAAAACGGGAAAAACACGACTAAGGTTTATGGGAGCCGTGGCGCTTATCGCCTTTTTCAGCGCCACTGTCACGGTCATGGCCGCTCCCTCTGTACAGCCGGTATGGGGCAATATAGCCGAGGAATGGTTCCAGAATGAGGTCATCTTTCGCGGTCTTGAAAAAATCGGCTATGACGTAAAAACTCCCTTGGAAGTGGAAATCACCGTCGCGCACGTGGCCGTCGGCAACGGAGATGCCGATTTTTATGCCGTCCATTGGGATCCGCTGCAGACCGCCTTCTACGAAAAGGGAGGAGGCGACGAGAAGATGACCAAGGTGGGCTCCATTGCAACCGGCGCCCTTCAGGGCTACCTGATCGATAAAAAAACAGCCGAAAAATACAACGTCACATCGGTTGAGCAGCTCAAGGATCCAGAGATCGCAAAGATCTTCGATACAAACAGCGACGGCAAGGCCGACCTGACGGGCTGCAATCCCGGGTGGGGTTGTGAGCGGGTCATCGAGCATCATCTCAAGGCCTATGACCTTGCCCCCACCGTAACGCACAACCAGGGTTCCTACTTCGCTCTTATGGCCGACACCATAACACGGTTTAAAAAGGGTGATCCTATCCTCTATTACACATGGACGCCCCTCTGGGTTTCGGGGATCCTGGTTCCCGGCGAAAACGTCCAGTGGCTGACCGTCCCGTACACGGACCTGCCGGGTGGCGAGGAAAACGCCAAAACGAAACTGCCGGATGGTCGAAACGTAGGATTTTCCGTCAATGACATCCGGATCCTCGCCAACAACGAGTTCCTGGCGGACAATCCCGCCGTAAAGAAGTTTTTTGAGCTGGTCCGGATCCCCATCAATGACATCAGCGCCCAGAACCTCAAGATGAACCAGGGCGAGGATTCCATGAAGGATATCCGCCGTCACGCCGACGAGTGGATCAAAGCAAACCAGGATGATTTCGACAAGTGGGTGGCCGAAGCCAAAAAACTCCTGTAGAAGGATTTGATACGTGAGGAAACCGCAAGACTTGTACGGCATCTTTTTCCAGGCCCCCGGGCAAAAAGCCCGGGGGCTTTCTCCATGGCGAAGAACTTTTTCGCCGACCCGGTGAGGTGCTGAGGGAAAAGGAAACGACGAACCGGCAAAACGAAAGAACGTCTGAATAATGGAAGAAAAAGCCTTTTCGTAAGGTCGCAAGATTGCCTGGTCGCTCGTTTGTTCGGTTGAAATTTGATGTGAGCCGGGGGGATGAATTCGTTTTTTGTCCGCCCGCCCCCTCGTTGCTTTCCTTTTCCCGCCATTTTCCGCTAGGATGTTCCCATGAGCCAGCCGCCTCTTTTCCATTTCGCGGAAAGCTATCACGACGCAAACCAGTACTACCTTGCCCGTTTCCTGTGCCCCGATCCCTTCGCGGTCCTGGAAAAGGAGGCCGGCAAAGTCGTGCTGGGCGTATCTCCCATGGAGACGGGCCGGGCCCGCAAGGAAGCCCCGGGGGCGAAAGTGGTTCCTCTCCGCCCGGGAAAGGGGCGTTCCCTGAGTGTGGTCCTTGCCGGATTCCTGCGTTCCAACGGCGCGGGAAAAGTCAGGGTCTCCCCCAATTTCCCCCTTGGCCTCGCGCGGGATCTCGCGGGGGAAGGGATTGATCTGGAGGTGGACGGCTACAGCCTCAAGGGGAGAAGGAGGAAAAAAAACCTGGAGGAGATCCACGCCGTGGAGCGCACCCAGAGAGTCTGCGAAAAGGCCATGGAGTCCGTGCGTTCCCTTCTGGCGGGATGCCCCGTAAAAAGCGGCGTGCTCTTTTATCAGGGGGCTCCCCTCACCGGGGAACGGCTTCGGGCGTTCATCGAGGTTTTTTTCCTGGAAAGGGGTCTGGAGGCTTCCGATACTATCGCGGCCCCAGGCCGGGGAGGGGCTGATCCCCACTGGAGGGGGGAAGGGCCGGTGCGGGAAGGGGCCCCCCTTGTCATCGATATCTTCCCCAGGGATCGGTCGACCCGCTACTATTCCGATATGAGCCGAACCTTCGTTGTGGGAAAAGCCACCCGGACAGTCAGGGAGATGCATCGGGCGGTCTGCGAGGCCCAGGATGCCGCCTTTGCCCTCCTGGAGGAAGGCACCCCTCTCGCGAAAGTCCACGGGGCGGTCTGCGAAGCTTTTTTAAAAAAGGGTTACGGTGTTCCGGAAATGGGGCGTCTTCCCCGAAGGGGCCTTCTCCACGGGACGGGGCATGGGCTGGGGCTGGACATCCACGAATCCCCGTCGGTTTCCACCACATCGGACGTGCTGGAGCGGGGGGATGTATTCACAATCGAGCCGGGTCTTTACGATCGAAGGGTGGGAGGGATCCGCATCGAGGACGTGGCGGTCTGCCTGCCCGACGGGAAGGTAAAGATACTCACCCGTTTCGACAGGGAGCTTGAGATCCTGTAAAACAATTTCAGATTCCGGATTTCGGGAAAAACAGTCAAGAAAAGGCTGCGAACTGGCGACAAAACGACTTGACGAAAAGACTTGTCGTTCAATCGCTCCTTCGTCCCTTCGTCCAGTCGCCCCTCGCCCGGTTGTCCTGTCGCCCTTCGCCCAATCGTCCCGTCCTGCAGTCGTCCAATCGTTTTTTCTCCCTTCCCTCTCCCCTCTTCGGTTCTTTTTCCCCCTTTTCCCTCTTTTAATAATCGTCCATAGTACCGGCAGGTGACCGATCTAAAACCCGGACCTTTCCATGCCCGCTGAAAAATCTCCCAGCCCTGTTTCTATCGTCCGGTGCCCGGATTACGGCCCGGAGATGGTCTTTGAGGCCATCAAGGCATGCCTGGCTCCCATGGGCGGCATGGAGGCCTTTGTCCGGCCGGGTGGCCGGGTCCTGATCAAGCCGAACCTCGTTTCCCCTTACCCCCCCGAAGCCGCTGTCTGCACCCACCCCGAGATCGTGAGGGCCGTGGGGGCCCTCGTCCTCAGGGCTGGAGGCCACCTTTTTCTGGGGGACAGCCCCGGGGTAGCCTCCATGCGGAGGGTCCTGGACAAGTCAGAAATTTCGAAGGTCATCCTGGAGCTCGGGATAAAGACGGTTCCCTTTACAAGGCCCGTGAAGGTTCCCGTCCCGGGAAACGGGATCCGGCGCCATGTTTTCCTCGCGGGAGAGGCCCTCGGGTTCGATCTGATCATCAACCTCCCGCGATTCAAGACACACAGCAGGATGCTTCTGACCCTCTCGGTGAAGAACATGTTCGGGACCGTCGTGGGAACGGAAAAGGCCGGTTGGCACCTGAAGGCCGGGGAGACGGAGGCTTTCGCGGACCTGCTCCTGGATGTTTGCCTCGCCGCATCGCCAGGGCTGTCCATACTGGACGGCATCGTCGCCATGGAGGGGAACGGCCCGAGTTCCGGGGATCCTTTCTCCCTGGGGCTGCTTTTCGCTTCCCCGTCTCCCCTGGCATTGGACCGCGTAGCGGGGGAGATCGCGGGCGTGCCCGCGGAAAGACACCCGATCCTCATGCGTGCCCTGGAGCGAAACCTGCATGGCGCTGGAAGGAAGGATTTTCAGATCATCGGACCGGACATCCATGAGATCACGCATCCCGTTGCCCTGCCCTCGAGCGTCTGGCGGATCGAGGAAAATCTCCCTTCCTGGATGAAAAGGCTGGTCGCGGGTTCCGCCGGGACTTTTCCGGTTCTGGACGAAGGCAAATGCGTCTCCTGCGGCCAGTGCGCAGAAGCCTGCCCGGTCGATGCCATCGCCCTTTTTGGCGGAGGCCGGAAGGGGGGCATCGTGGACAGGGGAAAATGCATCAGATGCTACTGCTGCCAGGAGATGTGTCCTCACGGGGCCATCGGCCTGGTCCGGGGAAGACTGCTGGGGCTGCTCAGAAAAGTGGGATTGAGCTGAGGAATCCGGGGCAGGGGTAGAAGGGCAGGCAAACGACTGAACGACTGAACGAGGGAGGAAGAGCCTTTTTGTCGGTCGTAGGTCCGTCTGGTTGTCAGTTCATTCCGTCGACAGTTCGTAAGGTCGTCTGGTCATTAGTTCGTTCGGTCGTCATCTGGTACTGCAACCTGCAAACAGCAAATTGTCTCTCTTCTCAATTCTCAGTTCGTAATGTTCTTTTCACCCCCCGATGCTGAACATGCACCGGGAGCAGGATGAACACATCTGGTTTTGGGCGATCCCGTGCCATGATGCTTTTTGCCGGACGGCTTCCTCGATGAGGGAAAGGATCTCGTTGTCCCCGGCCCCCGAACGCATTGGGGTCAAAAGGTCGGTTTCCGTTGCGGAGAAAAGACAGGTCAGGAGCTTCCCGTCGGAAGTCAGCCGAATCCGGTTGCAGCCTGCGCAGAAGTGGTCGGACATGGCACTGATGAAACCGACCGTCCCCGCGTGACCGGGGATCCGGTATCGGACGGCGGGACCGAACCCTGTTCCCCTTCCCAAGGGGATGAGTGGGCCGCGGGATTCCTCGATTCTCTCCATGATTTCCGATGAGGGGAGCATCAGCTCGTTTCCCCAGGAAATCTCGGGGCAAAGGGGCATGAACTCGATGAACCGGACCTCGTCATCCAGGTCCCTGGTCAGGTCGGCGAAGGAAAGGATCTCGTCGTCATTTATCCCCCTCATGAGGACCACGTTGATCTTTATGGGGTCGAGGCCGGCTTTCCGGGCGGCCTGGATCCCCTTGAGGACCGTGGTCGGACCGTCCTGTCCGTTGCCCGGAGTGGATCTCGTGATCCAGTTGAAACGCTCCGGCAAGAAACTATCCAGGCTGACATTGGCCCGGGACAGTCCGGCCTTCGCGAGGGTCTCGGCCTGATCTTCCAGAAGCAGGCCATTTGTTGTGAGGGAGACCTCCCGGATTCCGGGAATACGGGTGAGAAAATGGATGAGGCGTTCCATGTGTTTTCGGACCAGGGGTTCCCCACCCGTGATGCGGACGCTCGACACCCCACTGTGGGCAAGGATGCCGGCCAGCCTGGCGATCTCCTCGTAGGAGATCACGTCCTGGTGGGGAATGGACTTGAACCGGATCGAGGGGCAACAGTAGCGGCACTGGAGGTTGCAGCGGTCTGTAACGGAGAGGCGAAGGTAACGGATCGTCCTTCCACAGCTGTCAACAAGAGATTTTCCCGGGTTTTTTTCCATTTATCGCGCGACCGGTTCCCCAAAACTAATGGAGCCAGCGGTAAGGCCCCACTGTTTCCGGGAAGCTCCTTTCCGTAATACGGGAGGTCAGCCTGTTTCCGGGCTGGCCCATCGGCCTGCCGCCATGGGTCAGTAAAGCGCTTCCGTTAGGCGCCGCAGGCTCGGAGGGTTCGCTTCAGGTTCCCCTTATACCCTCCAGGGAGCTCGAATGGAAGAAGAATCTGAAGGACCGGGAAGCCATTTCCCCTGCTGATTGCGGACTCTAAAGCATGATGATCCTGCTTTTAAGGATCAGGATTTCGAGGGCCACCGATGCCTTCCTCATGATGCGGACCAGGTACTGGGCGTCCAGTTCCTCGATGGGCCTGCGGAAATTGAACCCCACCAGGATGGATACCACATGGTTCTTCAGAAGCATGGGGCAGATGATGACCTCTTTTGGAACGAGGAGACTGAGCTCTTTCAGCCATGGGTCGCCCTCGAAAATCTCGACACCCGGGAATCGCTCCAGACTGCGGGATTCGCGGACCTTGCCGAGGACATTCTGGGGGGCGACCGGGTAGGAAATGCTGCCGAAATCCACGATGGGGTTGGTCGAGCCCCCTGACATCCACCCTGTCGCCTTGTTTTCCTTGACCACGAAAAGAAACACATCATCCATGAAATGAAGGCCGGCGCGAATTACGGTAGCCGCCACTTCATCCCGGTTGGTGATATTCAAAAACGCCTTGTTGACGGGGGTTGGGTCAAGGAGATCCTTTTCGAGAAGGTCCTCGTCGGTGAGGTCGATGACATTTTCGTCCTCCTGCCGGGCGGTGGATTCCGGTTGTCGTTCCCTCCCCTCGGGGGCCTTTCCGCCGGAAGGCGGCACGTAGATGTAGCGGGCTTCCCTTTTGATGCCGAAGTAGTTTTCAAGGGCCTGGATAACGCGAAGCTCGCTTGCGACGATGGGCCTTACGGCCTTGCCGCTCCGAAAGGAGATCTCGTCGATGATATCGAGCTTGTCGGGGTCCCGCATGGCCAGGGTGATCTTGTTTCCCCCGAAGGCCACGGGGACGACGCCGTGTTTGGCTACCAGGTCCCGCGGCACCGACTCCAGGACAAAACCCGGGATATCCCGGAAGTGCTCCGCTTTTGCGAAAGGGGTCCCGTACTGGTCGGCCAGGACCTGCATCAGTTTTTCCTCAGAGATGAGATCCAGTTCAAGGAGGTTGGTCCCGAGGCGTCCCCCGAAAACGATCTGACGCTGGAGGGCAGAGGCCAGATCATTTTCGGAGATGAGCTTTTTTTCAATCAGGAGTTGTCCCAGATTTTTCTTCATCTGCCAGTTCCCCGGATTCATCGGTAAGGGGTTTCCTGCCGAAAACCTTCGCCACGAGAACGCTGATTTCAAAAAGGATCAGGATGGGGCCCGCCATCAGGAGCTGTGTGACGACATCCGGCGGGGTCAGGGCCGCGGAAACGATAAAGGCTCCCACGATGAAATAGCGCCTGTTTCTGGCCAGGGTCCGATGGGTGATGATTCCCAGTTTGGCGAAAAAATAGGTGATGAGAGGCAGTTCGAACACAAGACCGAAAGCGACGAGGAGCTTTGTGGCAAAGGACAGGTATTCCTTAAGGGACGGAAAGGGGCGGATGACATCGGTGGCGAAGCTGAGAAGAAACTGAAAGCCGAAGGGGAAAACGACGAAATACCCGAAACTCGCCCCGGTCACGAAAAAGAGGGTGGAGAAGACCACGAAAGGCACAACGACCTTTTTCTCCTGCGAGTAAAGACCCGGGGCGATGAAGGCCCAAAGCTGGTAGAAGATCATCGGCAGGGAGATAAAAATTCCTGCCAGGACGGATATCTTCAGGTAGGTGAAAAACGCCTCAGTGACCCCGGTGAAGATCATCCATGAGTTGTCTTCCGGAAGGGAGGCGACCAGGGGGATCGCGATGAATTCGAAGATTTTTTCCTTGAAAGCGTAGCAGACGAGGGATACAAGGCTCACCGTAACGACACAGATGATGACCCGCCGCCTGAGTTCCTCCAGATGGGTGGTGAAGGGGAGTTTTTCGTCAGCCATCCCGCGATTCTTTTTCCGGCTGGACCCCGCCCTCGATCTCTTCAGGCTTGTAGGTCGGTTCGGGTTCGCTGTCCGCGGGGGGGTCTTCAGGGGTCTTTTCCCTTTCCTTGCCCGGCGTTGTCTCCGAAGCCTTGTCCGCGTCTTCGAGATAGGGGTATTTTTTCACAAATTCCTCGTGCTTTTCTTCCTGGATATCCTTCCGTATGGATTCCTGGAAATCCTCAGTTGCCTTCCTGAATTCGGCGAGTCCCTTGCCAAGGGTCCTCGCCACCTCCGGGAGACGTTTGGGCCCGATGACCACGAGGGCCACAAGAAGGATAAGGATGATTTCCTGCATTCCGATGCCTAACATCCGGGTCTCCGCTGGAATGAAAAAATGTTTTCCGATTTCCCTTTGACAGAGTCGCAAAAAGTCCATGCGGGACTTAACGCTTCCCGGAAAGGGAAAAGCGTGATTTTCCCTTTCCTCACGGATCAAGGACATACAACCCGAGTCCTTGATCCGGGCGCCCGCGCGGGGCGCGGTGATGACTTTTTGCGAAGTCATCACCTTTGGACTGTAAACTCATTGCCGTTCCCTGTAAACTACACTAACAAACCTTGGTGGACTTATAGGGTATATGGATGTCCATGTCAACGAAACTGTATGAGTATAAAAGGAAATTTCGATGGACAAGGAAGATCTGAAAAGGGAAATAAAAACCCTTCTGGCCCGGCGCAAGGCCCTTCTTCTGGCCCATAATTATCAGACAGCGGATGTCCAGGAAATCGCCCACCATGCCGGGGATTCCCTTGGCCTTGCCCAGGTGGCCGCCGAATCCGATGCCGAAGTGATCGTGTTTGCGGGGGTGCATTTCATGGCCGAGTCGGTGTCGGTCCTCGCCCCGGAAAAAACCGTCCTTCTGCCGCAGAAGGACGCGGGGTGCCCCATGGCCGATATGATCACCCCCGAGGGGGTTGCCGGCCTCAGGGAGCGATACCCGGGGGGTACGGTTGTGGCTTACGTCAACACCTCTGCGGCGGTCAAGGCGGCCAGCGATATCTGCTGCACATCGGGAAACGCCCTGAACGTGGCCAGATCCCTGACTCTGGAGGCGGATCCCCTGATCATGATTCCCGATCAGAACCTGGCCCAATTCGTGGCCGCACGCGTTGACCGGAAGATCGTGTGGCACGACGGCTTCTGCTACGTCCACCATCGCTACAGCGCCGGGGACGTCCTCGATGCCAGAAATCGCCATCCCCACGCGGTCTTCGTGACCCATCCGGAGTGCCGCCCGGAGGTCCAGGCCCTGGCCGACCATATCGCCAGCACTTCGGGGATGTTCACCTTCGCGAGGGAAACCCGCAGCCGCAAGATCATCGTTGGGACAGAAACCGGGGTCCTTTATGGCCTGCGAAGGGAAAATCCGGATAAAATCTTCATCCCCCTTTCCGAAGGCATGATCTGTAGCGACATGAAGCTCACCCGCCTCGAAGACATCCGTGATGCCCTGCTGAATCTGGAGCCTGTGATCAAGGTTCCCGAGGAGATCCGGGTAAAAGCGAAGAAGCCTCTGGACAGGATGCTGGCCGTGCCGAGGGACTGAGGAAAACTGACGGAGAGACGGGGAAACGCGGGGACACGGCGGAAAACCGATGAGCCTGGAACTGTTATTCTTTTTCCCTTCTTCTCCCTTCTCCCTTCTCCCTTCTTTCTTCCCGGTATTCCCCGCTCTTTCCCCCCTCTTTGTGGATCAGGCGGATATTGGTGATCCGGATGCCCTTTTCCATGGACTTGAGCATGTCGTAGACAGTAAGGGCGGCGACGCTGACCGCCGTCAGGGCCTCCATCTCCACGCCGGTCCTGGCGGTTGTGGCGGCCGTCGCCTCGATGCGGATTCCGGGGATCCCTTCGTCTATTTTTAGATCTATCCCCAGGGATTCAAGGGGAAGGGGATGGGTCAGGGGTATGAGATCAGGCGTCTTTTTTCCCCCGAGGATGCCGGCGATCCTTGCCGCCGCGAGGACATCCCCTTTGGGCGCTGCGCCGTCGGCCACAGTCCGGAGGGTTTCTGGTGAAACCACCACGTCCGCACCCGCCGTCGCTATGCGGCGTGTGGGTTTTTTGGCCCCCACATCCACCATCCGTGCGCGGCCCTTTCCGTCCAGGTGGCTCAGGGCGGCCAGGGGACTATTCCTTTCCGGTTTTCTGGAGAAACCGGGCGATCACTTGCGACCATTGGGCCGGAAGGTCCTTGAAAGAGATCCCGATGGCCAGATTGCCGTTTTCCAGTTGGCGCTGATGCACGATCTGTCCCGTGGCCTCGAAGACATGGTCTCGAATCCCCAGGGTGAGCCACACCTCGTTGTTTCCCCGGGGGACAGGATCGGGAATCTCCAGAAGGATGCCCCCTTCGGAAAGATCGAGGGTCCTTCCCACCGCCTCGAGGTCTACCCTGCCCTCGGCATCCCTGTGGATGAGTGAGACGAGGTTCAGCGTTTCAAAGCGCTTGTTGCGTTGCGTCGTATGAGTGGGAGTCAAAACCTCCTCCTTGAGGGAAGGACCCTGGGGGGCGACACCCCATCCCGGGGCAGGTGTCTAACCGCCGATCGATAACATATTTTCCCTTCTGTTGCAATGAGTTTGGGCATTTCCTTTTGACTTGTCAGGGGGTTTGGATATATTTTCGCCAGAGGAGGAAACAATGGAAAAATTCCGGATAAGGACATCCCGAAGGCAGGAGATGGTGGACATCACCCGGTTCGTGGAAGAATCGGTCCGGAAGGCGGGCGTCCGAGGGGGCCTTTGTGTGGTCTATTGTCCCCACACCACCGGCGCTGTAACCATCAACGAGGGCGCCGACCCCGATGTCGCCTCGGATATCCTGATGGGTCTGGGCCGCCTCGTTCCGGATGATCTGCCCTTCCGGCACAGGGAGGGCAACGCGGATGCCCACTTGAAGGCCAGCCTCATTGGGCCATCGGAGCATCTGATCGTCAACGACGGGCGGCTGGTGCTCGGGACGTGGCAGAAAATCTTTTTCTGTGAATTCGACGGCCCGCGCGAGAGGACCGTCCACGTTGAGCTCATCCCGGGCGGGGATATTTAAGTGGCCGACCTCCAGACCCTGGAAGGGTATCGGGAGTGCCACACTTGCGCGGTCCGGAAAAAACTGGAGGCCCGGCAGTGCCGTTCCTGTACGGGACGCCTGGATCTAAAGGACCTCCTGCTCCTGGAAGGGGAAAAAAGGCGCCGGGAAAAAGCCTCGGTTTACCTTTCAGCCCTTCTCCCGGGGGCCGGACACTTGTATTCCGGCCGGCCGTTTGTGGGGGCCCTCTTTCTGCCCCTTGCACCCCTGACCCTTGGACTGATCTGGAAGGGGCAGGGAAGCTGGAACTGGGGCATGACCGTCCTTCTTTTGGCCCTTCTCCTCGTGTGGGTTCTGGTGGTCCTGGATTGCCGAAGGGGATCGGATCCCTTCCGGCCCCCCTGTCAGGCGGCCTGCCCCGCGGGAATCCCCTGCTCCCAGTATGTGCACCTGTTAGACAGGGGAAAGGACCGGGAGTCCCTGGAGCTCATCGAGGCGTTCTGTCCTTTTCCGGGGACGATCGGGCGCGTCTGCCACCACCCCTGCGAACAGGAGTGCAACCGGGGCAAGGATGGGGAGCCGGTGGCCATATGCTCCCTCAAGCGGTTTGCCAGCGATAAAAGAGCCGGATCAGAAAGCATTTTTTCCCGGGAGGTGGCAAAAGCCGCCGGATCCCCTGACAGGAAGGTGGCGATCGTAGGGGCGGGGCCCTCGGGGCTGAGCGCCGCTCTTTATCTACGTCTCTGCGGATTTGACGTTTCCATCTTCGAGGCCAGGGATGTTGCCGGGGGTACCCCCCTTTTCTACGCCCCCTCCTATCGTCTTCCCGTGGAAGTCTACCAGCGGGAGGTGGGCCGCGTCCTGGCCCTTGGGATGGATATGAGGCCGGGGAAAAAGCTGGGAGTGGATTTTTCCCTCCGGGACCTTCAGGCGGAGGGGTTTCTTGGCGTTTACCTGGCGATTGGGGCCGGCGTCTCTGTCCGTCTTCCCCACACGGGATCAGAATCAGAGGGTTTTCTGGATGGAAGGGAATTTCTGGAGCGGGTCAGGAAGGACCCGGGATCGAGGATCCCGGGTGATGTGCTGGTCATAGGGGGCGGTAATGTGGCCCTCGATGTGGCCCGATCGGCCCTCCGGTGCGGAGCGGACAAGGTCATGGTCATCTGCCTGGAAAAACTTCCGAAAAAAAGGGAAAAACAGTTTTTTCACCATCAGGGGGAATGGAGGGAGATCAGGCCCAAGGACGTGAGGCAGTTCATGCCGGCGCACCCCTGGGGGATTGCCGACGCGGTGGCCGAAGGCGTGGAAATCATGGACAGCTCCGCGGCTGTTGAATTTTTCATCGAGGGCGGCAGGGTTAAGGGAGCAAAGTGCCTCAGGGTCGAGAGGATCGATCAGGACCCGAAAGGCAAACTGGTTCCGGTGTTCAGGGAGGGCACGGAGTTTAACCTGAAGGCCGACACCGTTCTGACAGCTGTCGGGTCTTTCCCCGATTTTTCCTTCCTCGGAGGGGTGGTGCCGGTCGGCAGCCCGGTATCCAGAAAGGCTCCCATCCTGCGATACGGCGGGATCGAGGGGGTCTCGATCCCGGTCGTGGCGGGGGGAGATATGGCCCTTGGTCCCGCTTCCGTCATCGAGGCGATCGCCGCCGGGAAGGAGGCCGCCCTTTATTTCTACCGGGCACGGGGGGGCGCGGCGCCGGTTAGCGTCCGCTACCGATCCAGGAGGATCCCGGAGCCATGGTCCAACTATCGGGATGACCCCCAAGCGCGCAGGCGCAGGCCCGAAAGGACCCTCAGCCCCGAGGACAGGGCGCGATCCTTTGCCGAGGTGTCCGCCGGCCTCAGCGAAAGGCCTGCCAGGGAGGAGGCGGCGAGGTGCCTGAGGTGCGACTGGCCCTTGATGAGGGAGAGCAAGGTGAGGAAGTTCTTCCGGAACACGGAATAGGGAACAGGAAATAGGGAAGGGAAATAGGGAAGGGAAAGTCCTTATTTAGTGAGGGCATAGAAGGTAAGGGCGGAAAGAAGAAAGTAGAAAGTAAAAGGCAGAAAGAGGTTGGGTTTTTTCTCCGGTCGCCGCCTTCACTGGACTCTGGACCTTTGGATTTCTGTTTTTTCGTTGGACGTTCGACGTTGGACGTTGGATATTGATGTCTATTCTCCGCTTTCTAGAACAGCGGCTCTTCCCTGATTTCCTCTTCCTTTATGACCCGGTAGCATTCCCCCGTTTGTCCGGCCCTGCCGGGGATCCCGGTCACTTCCACCAGGACTTTTTTCCGAGCGTAGGTGATCTCCAGGCGATCCCCCGGGGCGACGGTTTTTCCGGGCCTGGAAGGACGTCCGTTGAGAACCACGTAGCCGTTGTCGCACAGGGTGGAGGCCAGGGACCGCCGCTTGACCAGGCGCGTCCTTTTGAGGAAGAGATCGAGACGGAGATTCGCCCTATCCTCCATCGGTAAAGATCTCGATGTGGGTGTTCTCTTTCAGCTCCCTGAACCACTGGTCCTGGATCTCCCGGCCTTTTTCCTCCATCAGGACGGCCCGTATTTCATCCTCCACGTCGGAAAAGGGAGGGGGGGGCAGAAGGGATTTTTTTTCAAGCCTCAGGATGTGAAGGCCCAGATTTGTCCTGACTGGCCCTCCGATCTCCCCTGGTTCCAGGTCCGCGGCAAGGGACTCGAGTTCGGGAAGAAGCTCTCCCTTCTGGAAGGTCCCGAGAAGCCCCCCCTTCGGGGCGGAGATGCGGTCCGCGGAGTACTCCCTCGCGAGGGTTTCAAAAGGGATCCCCTCCTCGAGCTGATCCATGATCCGGAGGGCCAGGTCCTCCAGGCCCCCCTCGCCTGCGCTTGAAGGGGAGTCGGGCGTCAGAAGAATGTGGCTGATGACAAAGGTTTCCCGGGGAGGGTAGAATGTTGCGTACCTCTTTCTGATTTCCTCTTCGGTCACCCTGACCTTGGATCCCACCGCCGTGCTGAGGGCCTTTCTGAGCAATATCTGTTCTCTAAGGTTGTCCTCGAAATCCCTTCTGTCCTGCCCTCTTGAGGCCAGAAATTCCTCAAAGCGATCCATGGACATCTGGTTGCTGTCTAGAAGGGCGTTTTCGGATTTTTCCAGCTCCTCCGGGGAAACGGAAAGCTTGTTGTCCCTAGCCCAGGACAGGACGAGCTTGCGCTCGATGAGGACCTGAAGGGCTTCATCGCGGGAAAAAGCCGGATTGTCAGCAAGGAGAAACTCTACCTCCCTCTGGGTTACAGGTTCCGGCCCGACGCGCGCAATGACCTGGTCCACGACCCGGGCGGCCCCGGCCGGGCCAGGACAGGCGAGGTTAAGGACCAGGGCAAAGACAAGGGAGGAAAGAAGGCAGATTCTCATTTAACACCTTTTTCATAGGTTTTCGGGATACGTCGTGATCCGGGCCTGTGATTTCAGGGACTGGAACCACTCCCGGAAATATTCCTCCCGACGCTCCTGAAAGAGTTGGGCCCTGATTCTGGCTTCGGCTTCCTCCAGGGAAAGGGTCCTCGGAGGGAAGCGCTCCTCGATCCGGAAGATATGGAATCCGTAAGGCGACTCGACGACCGGGGTGACGGCGCCCACTTTGTAGCGGAAGACGACCTCGTCGAACTCCTCCGGCATCTGCCCCTTCGGAAATACCCCGAGATCCCCGCCATCTTTTGCGTCGGGGCTCAGGGAATGCTTGCGGGCCAGCTCCTCAAAATCCTCCCCTTTCAGGATCCTCTTTCTGAGCGCTTCAGCCTCTTCCTTCGTCGCCACCGTGATCTGCCTCGCGCGCACCTGCATGGGCAGTTCAAACTCTTTCCTGTTGTTTTTGTAAAACCCGCTGATATCCTCGTCGCTGATGTGGATGACGCTGTCGATCTCACGCTCGATGACTTTGTTGATGAGGAGTTTTTCCCGGTGTTCTTCCCTCCACTTTTCCGGTTCCAGTCCGGACTCCTCCGGAGGATATCCAGCGAAGGGGTCATTGGGATAATCCTGGGTGAGATGGGCCATCTCTGCTTCGAGATCCTCTTCGGAAACCGTCAGCCCGAGTTTCCGCGCCTCCTGCAGAAGAAGGCGGGTTTCAATGAGCCGATTTAAAAACCCGGTCTTGAGTTCCGGTGCGGAGGAAAGGGGGGACTGGGAAAGATTTACCCGTTTCGCGAAGCGTTCGAACCGCTCGTTGAAAAAGGAAACGGTGAGGGATTCCCCGTTGACCTGCGCGGCCAGCTTCTCAATGACTGGGGTCTCATCCGCCGGGCCGGTGAAAAAAACCCGATACAAGAGGGCTGCCAGGACAAGGCCGATGAGGAAGATGGCGGCGAAGGTTTTCTTCATGGCCCCTTTCCTTACCAGAAAATCACAAGGATCGTAACACATCCATGAGGAATTCAATACGGTCCATGGGTTTGGGGAAACCGGAAATATCGATCTTCAAAGTCACCGGGGGCACAAAGGCGAGGCGCCGGTCGGATGTAAGGAGCGATATAAGAGCATCCGGGGACACCTTTGCCTGAGGATGAAACCCCACCAGAAGGAAAGGCCCCGCCGTGTCGATGCGCTCCACCCCCATTTCCCTGGCGGTGATCTGGACCTTCATCCGCGCGAAGAGCCCGGCGACCTCCGGCGGCAGGCGCCCGAACCGGTCGGCGGCTTCCTCGCGCAGTTGGTCCAGTTGCGAAAGGTCCGCGGCGCCGGCGAGCCTCTTGTAGAAGGTCAGCCGCTCTCCCACATCCGGCAGGTATTCCTCCGGAAGATAGGCGGGGATCGGAAGGGTAATGACCGGTTCGACCTGCAGGCCGGGTTCCTGACCGGCCGCCTCGCGGACGGACTGTTCAAGGAGCTGGGAGAAGAGTTCCAGCCCCACGGCTTCGATCCTGCCGGACTGTTCCTCCCCGAGGAGGTTGCCTGCGCCCCTCATCTCCAGATCGTAGGAGGCGAGCCGGAAACCCGAACCGAGCTCGGTCAGCTCCTTGAGGCTCCTTAACCGCTGCCTCGCCTCCCTGGTGACCTGTCCTTCGGGAGGGACAAGGAGATAGGCGTAGGCCAGGACGTGGGAGCGCCCCACCCTTCCCCTGAGCTGGTAAAGCTGGGCCAGCCCGAACCGGTCGGCCCGGTTGATGATGAGCGTATTGGCGTTGGGGATGTCGAGGCCCGATTCGATGATGGCAGTGGTGACCAGCACGTCAAGCTGGTGGTTGAGGAACCCGATCATGACATCCTCGAGCTCCTTTTCCCCCATCTGCCCGTGCGCCACCCCCACCCTGGCGTGGGGGACGGCATTCCGGACTATCTCAGCAGCGGCGGCGATGCTGCGGACACGGTTGTGGACGAAAAAGACCTGTCCTCCCCGGTCCATCTCCCGGCTGATGGCGTCTCTTATAAGGTCCCGGTCGAAGTAGCGCACTTCCGTATGCACCGACTTCCGGTCCGCGGGGGGGGTGTGGATGATGGAGAGGTTCCTCAGGCCTGAGAACGCCTGGAAGAGGGTCCGGGGTATGGGGGTTGCTGACATGGTCAGGACGTCCACCGTTTCCCGGAGTTTCTTCAACCTCTCCTTGTGGCGAACGCCGAAGCGGTGCTCCTCATCAATGACAGCCAGTCCCAGGTCGTGGAATACGACGTCTTTCGAGAGGAGCCGGTGGGTCCCGATCACGATGTCCAGCTGCCCACTGGCGAGGGAATCCAGGACGTTTTTCCGGGTCGAGGGAGGGACAAAACGGCTCAGCAGACCAACGGTGACGGGGAAATCCTTCAGGCGCGAGGAAAAATTCTGAAAATGCTGCTGGGCCAGGACGGTGGTGGGCACCAGGACGGCCGTCTGTTTTCCGGCGGCCGCGGCGAAAAAGGCCGCCCTCAAGGCTACCTCGGTCTTACCAAAGCCGACATCCCCGCAGACAAGGCGATCCATGGGGACAGGAGCGGACATATCCTGGAGGACCTCCCTGATGGTCCGGTCCTGGTCAGGCGTTTCGTTCCAGGGGAAGGACATCTCGAATTCCCGGAAGATCGGGTCAGGGGTGGGAAAAGCATAGCCGGGCTGACTTTGCCTGGCGGCCGAAACTTTAAGGAGTTCCTGGGCCATCAGGCGCAGGGAACGCCGGATCCTGGCCTTGGAATGGCGCCACGCCGTGCCGCCGAGTTTGCTCAGGGGAGGGGGCGTCTCGGAGGCGCTCCTGTAGCTCTGGACCCTGTTCATCTGCCAGACGGGGACGTACAGGGAATCCCCGCCCGAAAAGGAAAGGTGGAGGAAATCGTCCACCGCACCGGCCACATCGAGCTGCTTTAAACCTTGATATTTCCCGATCCCGTGGTCGATGTGGACCACGATGTCCCCTTTTGTGAGGGAACCGATGGGCAGTTCCCACTCCGGGAAGGAGACGGCCGTGCTCTTTTTATAGGAGGGAAGACCGAAAAGATCGGCGTCGCAGACGACCCGCAGCCCCTCCCCGGGCAGGTAAAACCCGGAGGAAAGGGCTCCGATGACGATAGCAGGCCCCTGGCTCCTGACGGCTTCGGGAAAGGAACCCGCCCGGTGAATCCCGCTTTTTGAGTCCTGGAGAAGGGTTCCCAGACGGTCGGCTGAAGAGGTCGAATGGAGGAAGATGACGATTTTATCCGCGGTCCCCTTTTCCAGAAGGCGGACGAGTTCGGTGATCCTGTCCGGCCTGGATGCGGGTACGGTCGATGGAAGGGGGGAGGTGCACGGGATTTTTCTTGCCCCCGGCATGTCGAAAAGCCCCGCAAGGAGTCTTTTCCCTGCGCTTAAGCGGGCGATGATCATTTCCGGGTCGGCATAGACTTTCTCCGGCCGGGGCAAAAAGGCGGGCCCGGGCTGGCCGGCCTCGCGGAAAAAGGCCTTCAATCTGCCGCGTATCTCCTCGAATTCATGGAGAAAAAAGAGGACATTTTCCGGGAAATAGTCCTGTGGGTGCGAGGCCTTCCCGTAAAGGAGGGGCATGAAGAGCCCTATGCCTGGAGGGTCCAGACCGTCGCGGAACTGGGAGAGAAACCGCTCCCTCGCCGTGGCCCCGCCGCCGGAAGCCGTGAAATGCTCGAACAGGACCCTGGCAGCCTTTTCCCTCTCCCCCGGCGCGAGGAGCAGTTCCGTCACAGGGAGGAGAAGGCATTCACCGATTTTGGTCCCGGACCTTTGCGTGTCCACGTTAAAGGTCTTCAGGGATTCGATGAGGTCCTCTGCCAGCTCCACGCGGACGGGATCCTCCCTGGCGGGTGGGAAGACATCCAGAATCCCCCCCCTGACAGCCATCTCCCCTGTCTGCGTGGCCACGGCCTCCCGCCGATACCCCATGGCCGCGAGTCGGGCGATGAGCTCGTCCCTGTCAACTTCCTGTCCCCTCGCCAGGCGGATGGACCACATCCCGAGCCTCTCCGGAGGCGGAACCGGCTGGAGAAGGGCCTCCGCCGAGAGGACCACTGGACCCCGTCCCTCCCGGAGGGCTGTCAGGGCCCCTATGCGCTGGACAGCCGATTCCGTGTCGGGGGCCGCCATCTCGAAGGGGGAGGACTCTGTGGGTGGAAGATGAAAGACTTCCGAACCCCCGAGGAAGAGGGTCAGATCCTGGCAGAACCTCGCGGCGCTGGCCGCGTCCGGGGTCACGATCACGAGGCGGTTTCCCTCGGGAAGCCCGGAGGCAATGAAAGCCCCCGCCGATGGGTTCGCCCCGGAAAGGACGGATTGGCCTTTGTCGGCAAGGTCCTTGATCAAATCGGGCAAAAAAGGCATTTCTGAATTTTATAAGGATCGGATCCGGCGGATGATCCCGGTGGTGGAGTTTCCTTCATGGAAGGGGACGTTCACGGTCCGGCCGCCGTATTCTTCAAGGACTTCACGGCCGACTATTTTTTCAGGGGCCCAGTCTCCCCCCTTCACAAGGATGTGGGGGCGGATCGCTTTGATCAGTTCCAGGGGGGTAGGGTCATCGAAAGGCACCACCGCGTCAACCCATCGAAGGGACAGGAGTATTTCGAGGCGTTCCCCGAGGGGCATGACGGGACGGTCAGGACCCTTGAGTTTCCTGACGGACCCGTCGGAGTTCACCCCCACCACCAGGAGATCCCCCATCCGGCGCGCTTCCTTCAGATAGCGGACATGGCCGACGTGGATGAGGTCGAAACACCCGTTCGTGAAGACGACGACGAGACCCCCTTGCCTCCACTCCCGGGCGGCTTTTTCAATGGTCCCGGTCGTATAGACGGCGGGCTCGACCATCACGGCATTTTCCCTTCCCCCATTATACCCGTCCTCCCAGCGGTTTTTTCCTCGTGTCCGAGGCGCCTGGGAATGCCCGGAAGGACGGAAAAATCCTTTTCCTTTGCCGATGCGCGCATTGCCTGCCTGCGGGGACTTTTACGCTCCATGGGAAAAGAGGCCGATCTCCACGATCTCGCAGAGGATATGGAGGACCAGGTGATGCACCTCCTGGACCCTGGGGGTGCTTGTGTCGGGAACGCTTATGCAGATGTCGCAAAGGGAGGCCATCCTGGAAGCGTTTTCCCCGGTGAGCCCGATGGTCGTTAGCCCCTGGCTGTTGGCCCGGTCGAGGGCCTTCAGGATGTTTTTGGAAGTGCCGCTGGTTGAAAGGGCCAGAAGGACATCCCCTTCCCTGCCGAGGGCCTCGATCTGACGGCTGAAGATAAGGTCGAAGGAGTAATCGTTGGCAATGGAAGTCAGAACGGAGGTGTCGGTGGTCAGGGCGATGGCGGGAAGGGGATGGCGCTCCATAAGGAAACGGTTGACGAGCTCCGCAGCGAAGTGCTGGGCGTCGGCGGCGCTTCCCCCGTTTCCCGCGGCCAGGATTTTCCCCCCGCCCTTTATGGCGTCGAGGAGACTGTGTGCGGTCAGGTTCAGGGTCGCGGCTTCCCTGGTGCAGAAGCTTTCGCAAAGGGCCGCGGCGCCCCGGCCCCTGCGGATGATAAGTTCTTCGAAGTTTTTCATGTCCCGAAATCCGCGGCGGTCTTCAGCATGCCTCCGTAACCGTAATTATTGTCGACACAGGCCGGGAAGGATCGGCTCCTGCGAAGGCATCCGGACCTCAATGGAGCTGGTTGATGAGGGAATAGAGGATCAGGACGATCAGGATGAGGCCGATGCCGTAGGAAAAAATCCCGATAATCCTTGACCAGAGGAGGGAAGCCCTTGAGGGAGGCCTCGCTTCCATGGCCTCCAGCCTGCCCTGCTGGGCCATTCTCTCGTATTCCCGGGGCCTCTCGTGCCTGAACTCCTCCTCGCTCATCCTTCCCGTGAAGACGACATGGTCCAGAGGAAACTTTTCGGGTCTTAAGTGGGTGTTGAAAAAATGGATGGTGAAGATGAAGCCCGATGCCAGGATCGCCTCGTCCGAATGAAGGATGATGCTGACGTTGAAGATCCATCCCGGGAGGAAAAGGGAAAAGAATTCCGGAAACCAAAGGGTCAGCCCGGAGAGCCCGATGATCCCCACTCCCCAGAACACCGCCAGGTAATCGAATTTTTCCCAGTAAGTGAAACGGTCGAATCTGGGGCGCTCACCAAGCCCCAGGAACCAAAGGATGTGCCCCGTCACGTCCTCCACGTCCTTTAGGGACGGAAGCATGGAATTCGGGCCAAAGGCCCATTCAAGGATGGGCTCCTTGCGGACCCGGATAATGTAATAGACCGCGTAGACGAGGTGCAGGAAAAAATACAGGAACGTGATGGCCCCGCAGACCCGGTGCCAGAAGCCCGCCGCCTCGATGCCTCCCATGGCCCGCACGATGAATCTGGCCCACCCCTCCGAATAGAATTTCAGGGGCATCCCGGTGATGACCAGACCGAAAAAACTCACCATGATGAGGACATGGGTGAATCGGTGATACCAGTTAAACCTGTAGTACCAGCGGCCCGTCTGTCCATTGTTCGCCTGAGCGTCAGTGGTCATTCCAAACCTCCCGGATCAGCGGCCGCCGTACCTGTTCCGGTATTCCCGGAAGGAGCGGCGCAGCCAGAGCAGGGTGTGTATCCCGAAGAAGAGGAAAACCGAAAAAAGGAGGAATACCATGGCCAGATAGAGGTAGTACAGAAGGGGATACCGCTCGGCGTCATGATAGTCGGCGTGGGGCATGTAGCGGGTGAAGTTTTCGTCGATGCCGGTGTGGCACTGGCCGCAGGTTTCAACGAGGTTGTCCGGATGGATCATGGATTCGGGGTCCTCCTCCGGCAGGATGTCGTGCGCCCCGTGGCACTCGATGCACTGGGCGACCTTCGTAGACCCGAACCATGTCAGCTGCCCGTGGTAGTTTTTGGAGAAGGAGTAGGCCATGTCCTCGTGGCAGGCCGAGCACCGGTCGACCACGGTCAGCTGGAATTCTTCCTCGGAAGCGGCTTCCGTATTGTGCGGGGAATGGCAGGAAGTGCAGACCGGGGCATTTTCGTCGCCGCCGGCAAGGGCCGTGCCATGGATGCTTTTGCTGAAGGTCTCCACGGCCTCGGGATGGCACTCCCCGCAGGTGGCGTTGATGGCGTCCCTCGCGACCATGGATTCTTCCTCGTCCGCCCCCCGGATGTCATGGCTCCCGTGGCAGTCGTTGCAGGCCGCGGAAAAATCCACCTCTTCCTCCCTGATCATCACTCCGTGGACGCCGGCCTCCCACCCGGAGCAGGAGCCGTCGTATTCCGAATGGCACTCGCAACAGGTCGAGGACACCCGAAGGTCATGGACCGACGAATCCGGGTCGGACGCCGGCAGGATGTCGTGGACTCCGTGGCAGTCGGTGCAATCCGCCATGTGTCCCCCGGCCTCCACCTCCTCGGCCGCATCGTCGTGGCAGATGCCGCAATCAACCGACCGCAGGTTTTCCTCGTGCATGCCCTCCACGTCCGCGAGGTCTTCGTGGCAGTCGGTGCAGTCCATGTCCCCGTGGATGGAGTTGGCGTAAACCTCCTCATCCACGAAAAGGGAGATCTCCCTCCCTCCGGCTGTTTTTGTCAGCGAGTCATCCGAGTGGCAGTCGTAGCAGTCGGATGTGCTCATGGCAAAAGCCGGGGCCGCCGCGAAAAGCAGAAGGAGGACCGTGATCCGGACAAAATGCCTCATGGTTTTTTCCCCCGATACGGCCCGGCGTTCAGGAGGTTCGCCGCCGGAGAATTATTTGGAATGGACTCTATTCGCAAGGGAGAGGGAAAACGGGAGGGTGGCAGGACCGCCCTCCCGTGAGATGTCAGATTTTAAACACCAGGATGAGCGAAATAACCAGGGAGTAAATGACCAGCGACTCGACCATGGCGAGACCGATGATCATGGGCGTCATGATCTTTCCCGAGGCCCCGGGGTTCCGGGCGATCCCCTCCATGGCGGCCTTTATGGCCATTCCCTGCCCAAACGCGCCGCCGAACGATGCGATGCCGATGCCGAAACCGGCCGCGATAGCGATGGCGCTTCCAACCTTCTCCGGAAGAGCCCCGGCTTCCTCTGCCGCCAGCGCGAAGGGCGCCAGTGCGACCAGGAAAATCCCGGCGAGGAACAAGATCGTTAAGGTTTTTTTCATCGAAGGATGCCTCCTTTCCTAATTGAAAGTACGATAATTGGTCACTTGATCAATGCGCTTCTTCTACCGCTCCGCTGAGATACAGGATTGAAAGAAGTGTGAAAACAAAGGCCTGCACGCAGGAAACGAAAACCCCGAGCCCCATGAAAATCACGGGCACCAGGAGCGGAATCATGCCCATAAAGATGGCCAGGACCATGTGGTCGCCGAACATGTTGCCGAAAAGACGGAAGGACAGGCTGAGAAGCCTGGCCGAATGGCCGATCAGCTCGATGATGAACATGAAGGGATAAAGCCACCAGACCGGCCCCAGGAAGTGTTTGATGTACTTGACCCCGTGGGTCCTGACGCCGACGTAATGGGTCGCGAAAACGATGACGATGGCGCAGGCCAAAGTAGTGTTGAGGTTCCCCGTGGGGGGGTCGAAGCCGGGCACGGTCCCGAGGAGGTTCATAAGGAGAATGAAAATCCCCGTGGTGCCGATCAGGGGGAGGAAGGTCCTGGCGTGTTTTCCCATAAGATTTTGCATGAAACCGAGCAGGCCGGATACCATCAGCTCCATGAGGTTCGGCAGGGTCCAGATTTTTTCGTCCGGATAACGCCTGTCCCCGCTGTAAAACCGGTTGACGACGATGGCGAGGATTATGAGAAGGCCTGACACAAGGGCGGCGTGCATGACCGGTGAAGGGTCAAGCCCACCGAACCTCGACAGCCCGTCGCCGGCTTTCTCCAAAGCGTCGTGGACCGGGGTATGGTCCAGAAAAATGAAGGTTTCGGATGCCATCAGGACTCCTCTTCGCCCTCTATATTCCTGCTAAAGAATAAAAAGTCAAACACTAAGGCCGCCAGAAAGGTGGAAATCCCAAGCACCAGGGCGATGGGGGATACAAGATCCAGCGTCAAAGCCCCTCCGATCACGCCGGCCGTAAGGGCCAGCTTGGCCATAAAAAGCAGCAGCACAAAGGCCTTTCCCCTGGACTTTTTCCGGACCAGCCCGACGACGACCTGTTCCGTCCCCAGGAAATTCAGGAACACGACGAGGCCGCCGATGAAATATCCGAGGGAAACCCTCGGGTAGCCGGCGATGAGAAAGGCCGCGCTCGGCAGCAAAGTCAGGCCGGCGATCCATCCTTTTAGACGTTTGATTCTGGAAAGGTCGTTCCCCTGGCTCAACGGTTTTCCTCTGTGGGGCCGCCGCTTTTAAGGGCCCGCAGGAGGGCCCGGACAGCGGCGGTGAACCCGAAGGCAAGGAAGACGAGGGTCAACCAGGGTTCGCTATCGAAACGGCGGTCGAGATAGATCCCGATGAGGAGGCCGATGACCACAGAGGCCCCCATCTCCAGGCCGAGGGTTCCGAATTTCAAAAGATCGGAAAAGACCGTCAAACGGGCCATAAAACAGTGCCCTCTTCCTTCCCAGCGGCGCCGACAAACTAGCAGAGCGGATTTTATGTTGTCAAGCGGGTTTAAGGGTTCGGCCCAGGGGGTTTTACAGAACCTGCGAAAGGGCCCTCTCGTGAGCCTGGACCGTGACGGCGATGTCCTCGCCGGTGTGGGCAAGGGACACGAAGCCCGCCTCGAACTGGGAAGGGGCAAGGTAAACACCCTGCGCGAGCATGGCGTGGAAATAACGGCCGAAAAGGGCCGTATCCGATGTTTTGGCTCCCGCGAAATCCTTGACCGGACCGGGTGTGAAAAAACCAGTGAACATGGAGCCCACGCGATTGAAGGTCATTTCGGCCCCCAGCCGCCGGCCGGTCTCGAAAAGGCCGGTTTCAAGGGCCCGGGAGGTTTCCTCCAGCCTATCATAGGCGCCCGGTTCCATAAGGATCTCCAAAGTGGCAATCCCCGCCGCAACAGCAAGTGGATTTCCGCTGAGGGTGCCCGCCTGATAGACGGCCCCCTCCGGCGCGATCCAGTCCATGTAGCGGGCTTTGCCGCCGTAGGCCCCCACGGGCAGTCCGCCGCCGATGATTTTCCCGAGAGTCGTCAGGTCCGGTTCGATCCCGAACCTTTCCTGGCTCCCCCCCAGGGCCACCCTGAAGCCGCTCATCACCTCGTCGAAGATCAGCAGCGATCCTTCTTCCAGGGTCAGGGAGCGCAGGCCCTCCAGAAAACCCGGCACAGGGGGGATGACGCCCATGTTGCCCGCAACGGGCTCCACGATGACCGCGGCGATGCCCCCGGGGTGCCCGCTGAAATGGCGGGTCACGGAATCCAGGTCATTGTATTCGGCGATCAGGGTGTGGCGGGCGCAGTCCTCGGGGATGCCCGGACTGTCGGGGACTCCCAATGTGAGGGCCCCGGAGCCGGCCCTGACGAGGAGGCTGTCGCAGTGGCCATGGTAGCACCCGTTGAATTTAATGATCTTGTCCCGTCCCGTGACCCCTCTCGCGAGGCGGATGGCGCTCATGGTGGCCTCCGTTCCGGAGTTGACCATGCGGACTTTTTCGATGGAGGGGACCGCGTCGATGATCATCTGCGCCAGTGTGATCTCAATTTCAGTGGGCGCCCCGAAGCTGGTCCCGTTTGCGGCCGTGCTGGAAATGGCCTCGAGGACTTTTTCATGGGCGTGGCCGACGATCATGGGACCCCAGGATCCGACGTAATCGATATAGGAATTGCCGTCCACATCCAGGATATGGGAGCCGTGGGCCCTCTCGATAAAAACAGGGTTTCCCCCGACGGAACGGAAGGCGCGGACGGGGCTGTTAACCCCTCCGGGGATCACCTGAAGGGCCTCGGAAAAAAGAGCCTCTGATCGTGTCGTCACAATGGTACCTCCCGTTTTTTCCCTTTAAAATTGACAGGTTTCCAATATCATTCTCCTGTTGGGGTGTCAAGGAGAAAGGCCCAGAATAGGCTGGACATCGGCTTTTAAATTGTGTATTGTTCAGGGTGCTTGTGGTCAGACCAATATGCCGATTCGACCTGTTTGGCACTTTCTGCATGGCACTTCAGTTTTAGCAGTCTGTTTTTGGTTTTCGAGAAAATTCGCTTCCTGCCGTACTGTAACATTGCGAAAAATATAAGGGGGGGACTTTGAAAGAAAACCTTTTGTTCGGCTACCTGCCCGTGATCCTTTTCATGGTCGTCTGCGTCGTCCTCACCTTCGTGCTGGCGATCCTCTCCCAGCTCCTTGGTCGCAAGAACCCCAACCCCGAGAAAAATGCAACCTATGAATGCGGGGTACCCCCCATCAAGGACGCCAGGCTGCGCTTTGATGTTCGTTTCTATCTTGTGGCCATGCTCTTCCTGCTCTTCGATATCGAAGTCGTTTTCCTTTATCCCTGGGCAGTCGTCCTCGGTAATTTCAACCCGATCATTTTCGGTCTGGTTGAAATGATCCTGTTTATGGCCATCCTGCTTTTCGGTTACGTCTATATCTGGAGAAAGGGCGCACTGGACTGGCGATGAGTACGATCGGAAAAAACAAACCGACCCGAGTATACCGGAAGAAAAAGCCTCAGGAAGCCAACATCCTCCTGACCACGGCAAGCGCCATCATCAACCATTCCCAAAGGTCGTCCCTCATGCCCCTGACCTTCGGGCTGGCCTGCTGCGCCATCGAGATGATCGCCACCGCGGGGCCCCGGTTCGACCTCTCCAGGTTCGGCTGGGAAGCCTACCGGGCGACCCCCAGGCAGGCCGACCTCATGATCGTGGCGGGGACCGTGACCAACAAGATGGCGCCGGTGGTCAAGAAGCTCTACGACCAGATGGCCGAACCCAAATGGGTCATAGCCATGGGGAGCTGCGCTATCTGCGGGGGGGTTTTCCAGACCTACAGCGTGGTGCCCGGGGTGAACCACCTGATCCCTGTGGACGTTTACGTCCCGGGCTGTCCTCCAAGGCCCGAGGCCCTAATCCATGGATTCATGACACTGCAGATGAAGATCGACCAGAAGAGGAATTTCTCGGTCTCACCGGTGAAGGTGGAACCCGGCTTCCGGGGGCCCACGAGAAAGGAGCCGTTTTGACCGTTAACTGGAACCGACAGAATTTCAGCGGAGAAGATCCGGAGCAGCACCCGGCCGTAGCGGCGCTGAGAAGAAATCCCGGGACGCCCGTCAAGGAAGTCGCCATCTTCCGCGGGGAGGTCTCCGCCGTTATTTCCCCTGAACACTCTACTGAAGCCCTGACCCTGCTCCGGGACGATCCGGCACTCGCCTTCGATCTGCTGGTCGACGTGACGGCCGTGCACTGGCCGGAGCGGGAGGGGGCCGAGTTCGATGTTGTGTACCAGCTCTATTCCCACGGGAGCAGGATGCGGATCAAGGTCAAGGTTCCCCTGGCCGACGGTCAGGAAATCCGCTCGGTCGTCCCGTTATGGGCCACAGCCGGCTGGCTGGAGAGAGAGGTCTACGATATGTTCGGAATCCCCTTTGCCGGTCATCCGGACCAGCGAAGGATCGTCAACCCCCCGAACTTTGAAGGGCATCCCCTGCGCAAGGAGTTTCCCGTCCAGGGCCGGGTGCGGTGGTAAGGGAGGCAGCGGTGGCCAAACAGGAGATAATGACCCTCAACGTGGGGCCCCACCATCCCTCAACCCATGGGGTCCTTCGCCTTATCGTTGAGCTGGATGGCGAGCGCGTCGTCAGCATCACCCCGGACATCGGATATCTTCACCGGGGCATCGAGAAGCTTTCGGAAAGCAAGAAATTCCTCCAGGTGCTGCCCCTGACCGACCGGATGGACTACATGAGCTCCGGCACCAACAACCTGGCCTATATCCTGGCCGTGGAAAAGCTGCTGGGGATCGAGGTTCCCCCGAGGGCCCGCTTTATCCGGACCATTATGGCGGAAATCACCCGGATCAACAGCCACCTCCTCGGGATCGGGTCGGCCGCCGGAGACTGCGGGGCCGTCTCGATGCTCCTCTACTCCCTCAGGGAGAGGGAAGGGTGCCTCGATCTTTTCGACGAGACCACCGGGGGGCGGATGATGCTGACCTACTACAGGCCGGGCGGCGTGGCCAACGACCTCCTTCCCGGTTTTGAAAACAGGCTCAAGGCCTTCCTGGACAAATTTCCCAAAAAGCTGGACGAATACGACACCCTTCTCAAAAACAACCGGATCTGGCTCAAGCGCCAGGTGGGCATCGGGTACATCAGCCGGGAGGATGCCCTCTCCTACGGGCTCACCGGCCCGACGGCCAGGGGCTCCGGCATCGACCGCGACATACGCCGCGACGAGCCCTACGAGGCTTACGACGAAGTGGAGATAAACGTCCCGGTTTACACCGATTGCGACGCCTATTCCCGGTGGCGGGTGAGAATGGACGAGATGAGGGAGAGCGTCAACATCCTCCGCCAGCTCATCGCCAAGATCCCCGACGGCCCTTACATTAACCACGAAGCTGCCAAGTATGTCCTGCCGGAAAAGCCCCGCGTCAAGGATTCCATGGAAGCTCTGATCCACCATTTCAAGCTGGTCGTTGAGGGGCTGGCGCCGCCCAGGGGCGAGGTCTACAGCAGCATCGAGGGACCCAAAGGTGAGATCGGGTTCTACATCGTGAGCGACGGAACCCCCCACCCTTACCGCATGAGGGTAAGGCCTTCGTGTTTCGTGAACCTCCAAGCCATCCAGAAAATGGGGCCCGGAAACATGATGGCCGACGTCCCGGCCATCATCGGGAGCATTGACATAGTCCTAGGGGAGATCGACCGGTGAGCGTCCAAGAGCTGTTCTCTGATGCCGAGCTTAAGAGTATCCAGGAGATTGCCTCCAGGTATGAGGAGCCCGGTTCCGCCCTGATGCCCCTTCTCCATTATATTCAGCAGATCCGGGGATATCTGGGCGAGGACGAGATGGCCTTTATCGCCGACTTTCTCGGGATCACCCGGGTCAGGGCTTACGAAGTGGCAACCTATTACACCCTTTACTACACCAAGCCCAAGGGCCGGCACATCATCCAGGTCTGCCGGAACCTTAGCTGCACCATGGCGGGTGCCGAAGGGATCGTCGATTTCCTCAAAAAAGAGCTCGAAATCGAGGTTGGAGGCACTACCGCGGATGGAATGTTCTCCCTGGTGGAGGTGGAGTGCATCGGGTCCTGCGACAAGGCGCCCGCCATCATGATCGATGGGGATCATCATGGCCCCGTGACGCCTGAGTCCCTCAGGGAAATTCTGAACACTTACAGGGGCAAGCCGTGAGCGAACTGAAGATACTCACAAAACGAGCGGGTCTGCCGGATTCGGTGAAGATCGACACGTATCTTGCCAACGACGGCTACAAGGCCCTGACGAAGGCCCTCAAGGAGATGACCCCCGCCCAGGTGCGCGACGAGGTACTCAAGTCCAAGCTGCGGGGCCGCGGCGGCGCGGGTTTCGCGACGGGGATGAAATGGGATTTCGCGTCCAAGAACACAACGAAGCCCAAGTTCATCGTCTGCAACGCCGACGAGGGGGAGCCCGGGACCTTCAAGGATCGGGTCATCCTGAAATTCGATCCCCACGCCCTCCTGGAAGGCATGGCCATCGCGGCCTTCGCCGTCGACGCCGACCACGGATACATCTATATCCGGGGAGAGTACCCTGAAGAGGCGCAGATCCTCATGGATGCCGTCAAGGAAGCCGAGGAGCGCGGGTATCTCGGCAAGAACATCCTCGGGTCCAAACTGAGCTTTACCATTACCGTCCACCGGGGCGCGGGAGCCTACGTCTGCGGTGAGGAAACGGCGCTGATCGAGTCCCTGGAAGGAAGCAGGGGGCAATCGAGGATCCGCCCTCCCTTCCCGGTCAACAGCGGCTATCGAAAACTGCCCACGGTGGTCAACAATGTCGAGAGCCTTTCCTGCGTTCCCCACATCGTCCTCAACGGCGGGGAATGGTTTGCCGGGATCGGCAACCCCGAATGTCCCGGGCCCAAGCTGTTTTCCATCAGCGGGGCGGTGGAAAAACCGGGGGTTTACGAATTGCCCATGGGCGTCCCCCTCAGGGAGCTGATCGAAACCGCGGGGGGCATGAAGGACGGGAAGGCTTTCAAGGCCGCCTTCCCGGGCGGGGCTTCCTCATCCTGCATGGATGCCTCCGAGATCGACACGGGACTGGACTTTAACTCCCTGGCCGCCATCGGGACCATGCTTGGTTCGGGGGCGGTCATGATCCTTGACGAGACGGCCGACATGGTGAAAGCCGCCTATGTCCTGACCCGATTCTTCGACCACGAGTCCTGTGGGAAATGCACCCCGTGCCGCGAGGGCCTAACCTGGGTCAAGCAGGTCATGGCCGGCATCCTTGAAGGGAAGGGGACTGAGGAGGACCTCGATCTTCTCCTGGATATCTGTGAGCAGATCCAGGGGGCTTCCTTCTGCGGACTGGGCGACGCGTCCGTAAACTGTGTTACCAGCACCATCCGGAAATTCCGGGGTGAGTATCTGAATTATATCAACAAGGAGCCCCGGGTCCGGGCCGCTTCGGGAGAGAAATCATGAAGGTCAACCTCACCATTGACGGCAGGCAGGTAACGGTGGACGCCCAGGCCACCGTTCTGGAGGCCGCGAAAACCATCGGGATCGAGATTCCGACCTTCTGTTACCACCCCCGGCTGGAGGTCTTCGGAGGCTGCCGGATGTGCCTGGTGGAGGTCGAGGGCTGGCGCAAGCTCGAAACGGCTTGCACCTGCAAGGTCTCCGAGGGCATGATCGTTCATACCGACACACCCAAAGTCCAGGCGGGCCGGAAGGCCATGCTTGAATTTCTCCTGGTCAACCACCCTCTGGACTGCCCCGTCTGCGACCGTTCCGGGGCGTGCGATCTCCAGGATCTGGTATTCAAATACGGGAGCGCCGAGACCCGTTTCAAGGGCCAGAAAAGGGTGCTCCCCGACCGCGTCGTCAGCCCCCTAATCGACAGGAATGTCAACCGGTGCATCCAGTGCAAGCGCTGCGTCCGGGCCTGCGACGAGATCCAGGGAGTCGCTGCCCTGGGAATGGCCCATCGCGGCGCCAAGACGGTGGTCGTGCCCTTCATGGACAAGACCCTCGACTGCGAATTCTGCGGCCACTGCGTCTATGTTTGCCCGGTAGGGTGCGTCACCCCCATGCCCGCGAGGCACGTGGCCCGCACATGGGAGATGGAAAAAACCACCTCCGTCTGCTCCTACTGCAGCAACGGATGCCGGCTTGAATACGACTCCCGCGACGAAAAGGTCCTGAAAGTCTCCCATCTCGAGGGTCCCGGCGTCAACAACGCGAGCCTCTGCTCCAAGGGGTTTTTCGGATACGACGCCATCAACCATCCGGACAGGATCACGAGCCCCCTGATCCGGAAGAACGGGGACCTCACGGAGGCATCGTGGGAAGAAGCCCTGGAGACGGTGGCGGAAAAGCTGGGACGGTTTTCCGGGATGCAGGTCGGGGGGGTCGCTTCTCCAAGGATGACCAACGAGGACCTGTACCTTTTCCAGAAATTTTTCAGGACTGCCCTGAAAAGCAACAACGTGGACACGACCGCCGGGAACTGGGCGCGAAAGGTCCTTCCCGTCCTCCATGAGAGGCTGGGGGTCTTCGCTTCCCCCAATTCGGTTGAAGAGCTCAGCGGGGCGGGAGCCATCCTCATCGTCGGCTGCGATATCACCGTGAGCATGCCCATCACCGGGCTGAA
>Ga0209164_1001128_pt1 | contig 38920 bp, 38 predicted proteins | sample MTBNYHSulfiMetaG_FD_187458 | JGI IMG/M metagenome (GOLD analysis project Ga0209164, IMG submission 187458) | Enrichment culture microbial communities from rom New York Harbor, USA that are MTBE-degrading - MTBE-NYH (New York Harbor Sulfidogenic)... | ecosystem: Environmental > Aquatic > Marine >... | reverse complement strand
TTCCTTGGGTAAGTGATAGAACGTATGCATCGGGTGTCTCCTTGGTTTGGTTTATCACCTCTAAGGATGATCCCGATGCGCCTTTTTGTCCAGTCACATCGTCTCACATGTTTCTGAACTTATTCAGCCACTCAGGATAATAATTATTGAGAACCAGTGACATCAATCCCAAGACGTCTTTTTTTAACCTAAAAATTATATTCGCAGAACTCATAAAGGTAGATTAAATAAATCTGAGTTTATCTAAACTCCGTATCGGTGTTTACCTGTGAAGTGTTTTATTATACGCATCGGGATTCACACAGTTCGGCAGCCGCTCCCCGCGCAAACCAGCCAGCACATTTTCCGCCGCCATCAGCGACATCTTCTCACGCGTGCTGTGGCTGGCGCTGGCAATATGCGGCGTGATCACCAGGTTCTCCAACTGCATCAATGGGTGATCTACCGGCAGCGGCTCCGGGTCGCTCACATCAATCGCCGCTCCCCCCAGTCTGCCGCTCCGAAGGGAATCAGCCAGCGCCCCCTGGTCCACCAGCCCGCCGCGCGCCGTGTTCACCAGGATCGCGTCGGGCTTCATCTTATCAAGTGCTTCCTTATTCATCATTCCCTGGGTTTTCTCTGTCAAGGGCGCGTGCAGGCTGACGAAGTCGCTTCGCGCCAGCAGCTCATTTAAACCCAACTTTTCCGCTTGAGTTTTCTCGTCCTTCTCTTCCGGGTGGGTCGGGTCATAAAACAACACACGCATATCAAAGCCGCGTGCCCTCCGCGCCATTGCCTGGCCAATGCGCCCAAATCCGATGATACCCAGCGTCGCGCCGTGGATATCTACGCCCAGCAATCCCATCGGCTCCCAGGTCTTCCATCCTCCGCTGCGCGCCTGCCGGTCTCCCTCCGCCACGCGCCGCGCGGCTGCCATCAGCAGCGCGAAAGCGTGATCCGCGCTGGCTTCGGTCAACACGCCGGGGGTGTTGCCCACCGGGATGCTGCGCCGGGTGGCTTCGGTAATATCGATGTTGTCATATCCCACCGCGTAATTACTGATCACTTTCAACCCGCTACCCGCTGCATCCATCACCTGTGCGTCGATGCGGTCGCTCAACAGGCACAGGATCGCCGCGGCGCCTCTCACGTTATCCAGCAATGCCTGCCGCTCCGGCGGCAGCGCGTCTGACCAAACTACCACTTGGCAATCCTTACTTAATAGATCCAGCCCGGATTTGGGGATGCGCCGGGTGACAAACACCTTATCTTTCAGCATTTCAGTTTCCTTTTCAAGGATGTATTGACTATTTATAATTCAGAAAATCATGCCATCGAAATGGAAAATCTTTGATCTGGAACTTGCTTCCTCTCTATCTGATCCCGGGTATGCTGCCCGGTTTCTGAACGAAGCGGACCAAACTGCCATCTTCACCCTGCTTCAAGCCTGTGAGGATTTCTCGTTGCTTTCCCATGGAATGCCTTCCACAGAAACAGATGCACTGGATCTGCTGCACGACCGTCCTCCGGGGATCGCGCCCGATCAAAAAGCGGTGATCGGTTTCTTTGATGGTCATGGGATCCTGATCGCTGCATTGGACTTCCTGGTCGGATATCCTGAAGACAACATATGGTTCATCGGCCTGCTGCTCATCCACCCGGATCAGCGCGGGCAGGGATTGGGAAAACGCATCCTGAAATCGTTTGAATCATGGGCGCGGTCATACCGGGCGGAAGCCGTCATGCTGGGTGTGTTGGAATGCAACACCCGCGCGCTGCGCTTCTGGCAGTCCATCGGTTTTCAGGAGGTCGAGCGCACCTGCCCGCGCGTCTATGGCCTGCGCGAACACATCGTCATTCGCATGCGCAAGGACCTGTAATAGCTGTCATTGCGCAGCACCCCATAGGGGTTGCGAGCGAAGCGGCTGGGAACCGTCCCATTTAGGGGAAGCAATCTACTCCTTATAAAATTGTCATTGCGAGCCCGTAGGGCGAAGCAATCTTTAACTTAAGCGATAATTTCCCTTTATGAATCCTCCCCGGCAATACTTCGGCTACATAATGACGAATAAGAATAAGACCACACTCTACACCGGAGTGATTAACGATCTTGCTCGAAGAGTCGAGGAACACAAGAATCATAAAGTTAAAGGTTTTACAGATCGTTACAATCTCGAGATGCTAGTCTATTATGAGGTGTCTGATGATATTGAGGCGGCGATCCTCCGGGAAAAACAACTAAATGGTGGCTCTCGAAAAAAGAAAATCGCGCTCATCGAATCGATCAATCCTGATTGGAAAGATCTGTATCAGGATTTGTTAGAGTAAAAGATTGCTGTTAAGTAACGAGTAATCTTAATAGAGGAGATTGCTACGTCGCCCTGGCGGGCTCCTCGCAATGACATTTCCCAAAACCCTACTCAAAAACTGGCACGATCCGGTAAATATGGTCGTCCCCCGGCAGCGGCTCGCCGCGCCCGTCCTGATTGCTGGTGGAAAAATAAATAAAACCATCCGGCCCCTCAATAACAGTACGCACGCGTCCCACATCAGAGATGAGTTTCTCCAAGGTGACGATCTCGCGCGGATCTTCACTGGAGAAAACCACGCGCACCAGACCCCTGCCGCGCAGCGCGCCGAAGAAAAAGCTGTTGGTAAACATCGGCAGCGCGTCCGATGCATAAAATGCAGCGGATGCGGGCGCTTCGGCAGGCGTGAACTGGATCAGCGGCGGGACGGTGCCTTCCAGCGTCTCATCGTGGGAGACCAGCGGCCAGCCGTAATTGCTCCCGGCCTCGATCAGGTTGATCTCATCCCCGCCGCCCGGGCCGTCAAAGCCGGATGGCCCGTGTTCGGTCGAGTAGAGCAGGCCGCTCGCAGGATGCCAGGCGATGCCCTGCGGGTTGCGGTGACCGAGGGAAAACACATACGAATTCTCAACGGGATTATCCTGCGGGATACTGCCGTCCGGATTCATACGCAGGATCTTGCCCGCCAGCGATTCCGGATCCTGGGCCAGCGAGGGCTCCAGTGAATCCCCGATGGTCGCGTACAGCTTGCCGTCCGGGCCGAACCGCACACGGCAGCCGGCATGGTTGCGCGCTGATGGGATGTTATCCAAAATCACGCGGTCAAATTCCATACCGCGCCGCCCGTCCACCAGTCGCACGATGCGGTTATTCAAACCACCGCCAGCCGGCAGCGCGTAACACACATAAATGTAGCGGTTGGTCAGATAGTCGGGATCCGCCGTCATGCCCATCAGTCCCGCCTCCCCGCCCACCCGCGCAACTTCTTCAAACACGTAGACGGGGTCAGGATTGAGCTGCCCGCCGTTGATCTCGCGGATCGCTCCTGTCCGCTCGGTGACCAGCATGCGCAGCCCAACCGTAAATACCATATCCCACGGCACTTCCAGCTCTTCTGCGTAACTTTCCACCTCCCAGCCCGACGGTATCCTAGGCGCGTCGGCTTGTTCCTCACCGGAGGATTCCTCAAGCGGCGGGGATTCCTCCTGAACAAATGGAGTGATGGTCGGCACCGACGGTTCGCCTGCCGTGACCTGCCCCACCAGGTTGCAGCTGGAAAGAATGAACGCGAATACCAGAAGGATGACAAATCGGTTTTTCATACACTCATTCTAAAAATGAATGTTGTGATAATTTCTTAATGATGTCTTAGAAAGTAGGATTTATTAATAGGAGGTTGGAAGATTTCTGATACTGGATTTTTGAAATCACGCCTGAAACCACCCTTAATTAAACCTGGGACACACCCCAATCCAGGTCATCCACCTGGCACACATATTCCACAGTGAAATATTCCCGTTAATCTTCTTTACCTTGCAAATAGCAGCCGAAGAATGCATTGACGAAGTGCTTCAAGATCTCTATTGGCTTGGATTTTCCGATCTTCATTTGCCCCTTGTCCTTGATGGTGACCATGGTTTTTTTTATTTGTACTGATCTATTCATACAGCACTGTGGCTTCAAGTTCAAAGATATTGATCTCGTCATCCTTCGCGCTTATGAGGAAGATCGGCCGATCCACCACAGCCAACCACGCTCGTTGAATAACCATGCGACCTCCAACCCCATAGGCATGACTTGCCTTGATGCATGTGCCGTTCAAATCCGGTGCTGCATCGGCGATCCTCTCACCCAGCGCCCCGGCTGATGATTCCGCCGAATACCAAAGAGTCAGCGTCACCTCTCTCCCCTCGCGGCCCTCATCCGCATACACTTTATTGCGTTTGATTCCCTCCGGATGCGGTCTCGGTTTGGAAGCGATCATCACCAACGTGCTGGTGTTGGGGCTCTTGGTCGTCATCTGCACCTTCCTGAGCTGGACGCTCATGCTCGAGACCGAAGGCCACATACCCTGGTGGCGGCGGAAAGATGACTGATGCTAATAAGGAAATCTTAAATCATGATCAAGTAACTCAAGTAAAAAATCTTTCGCAATTTGAAACTCAGCAATATTTATTTTTATTTTTTTTTCAGCGGCCAATAGTTGAATTCACCAATAATTTTTACTATTGTGAAAGGCTGAATTAAGTATGTGCTTCTTTTTCTTTCATCATCCGGTAGGATTTTTCGGCAATCTTTTGAAGCACACTCATATCAACATCGGCCAGCCGCTTGATGTATAGGCAGGCTTTGCTGGCGGAATGTTTGCCAAGTTTTGCCAGTAGATCTTCAAATACCTGATACACAGGAGGCATCAAATATAGCGTCAGGTTCTGTTTGCGCGGCGAGAATGCGATCATTGGCCAGTAATTGACCTCGCCTTTGGAACTGGTAATGGCGTACTGATCGAATCCAACGATGGTTTCCCCCCACATCACCGGGTTTTTACCCGTGATCTTTTTCATCATATCCAGCAATTCCAGACTGTCCTCGCGTTTCTGTTCATCCTCCAAAGATTCAAGAAATTTGACGGCATCAGCGGCATTGGGTTTAGTTTTGACCTCAGCCATAATTTTTTTCCAATTTGTTATTTAATGAACCTTTTTTTTAGAAGTCCGGTGAAATTATCTTAAAAAATTCTGATCTTTCATCATCTGATATGTTTTTTCCGCAATAGTTCGCAGCACTTTCTTGTCTACGTCAGCCAACCGTTTGATGTAAAGGCAGCCCTTGCTGGTGGTGTGCTTCCCAAGCTTTGCCAACAGATCCTCAAATTGGTCAAATCCGGGTGTAATATAAAGCGTCAGATTTTGCTTACGCGGGGAAAAGCCGATCCTCGGCCAATGATTGATCTCACCCTTGGAATTGGAATATGGAAAGGTGTCAAAACCGATCATGGATTCGCCCCACATGACCGGTTTCATGCCTGTGATCTCCTCCATCATTTTCAGTAGTTCAAAGCTGTCGGCACGTTTCTGTGCGTCATCCACCGACTCAATGAACTTGATCGCATCCATATCAGTAGGTTTGGTTTTTATTTCTGCCATGATTTCTCCCGGAATTCATTTTTATATAATGATGCTACTTAATTCAGCTGCAATTTTGTATTATCAGTTTATTAGATTGCTTATAAGGAAAATACCATGGGTAGAGTTATTCACTTTGAGATCACATCAAAAGAACCAGAAAAAGCAGCTGACTTTTATCAAAGAGTCTTCGGTTGGAGGTTTGACAAGTGGGAAGGCCCCATCGATTACTTGTTGGTGACTACCGGCGATGAGGGTGAACCGGGCATTAATGGCGGACTGGGACCTAGGGGTGAGGAGCAGCCTGGAATAGTCAATACCATCGATGTCAATGATGCCCGGAAAGCGGTAGAGATGATCGAAAAAGTCGGCGGGAAAATCCTCTCCCCCATCCACGCGGTTCCCGGTATTGGGTGGAACGCGTACTTCGTGGATCCAGATGGAAATCAGCGGGGAATCATGCAGGATGACCCTAATGCCAAATAGAGTTTTCCCGAATAAACTTCGATTCAACACCCAACAGGTGGCGATTTTTCAGCTATTTGCCTGTATTTTGGGATTGAAATTCAGGAATAAATGTGATATCGTATAACATACTGACGAAAAGGTAAACTCTGCGAAAGCAGGGGGCACAAAGCCATGGGTCTGTATGCGAGATCTTTTCGCAATGATTGCCAGGCTGCCGAAGAAATTATAGGCAACCTTGTGTGGAATGAAAAAACAGAACCGGCTTTTGTCTGTTCTGTTTTTTGTTAGACAAGGTACAGTGCGGTAGGTGATTTCGGAAAAAAGAATAGAAAATCAGGTCGTTCCGCGGACTTTGAATCCGCGTCATTACTACACAGGAAAGGGCTAATTCGAGGGCGTTAGCTTAAATGGGGTTAGAGCTGTTCTTAAAGGGAGTAGATGAACAGAGAAAATAGATCATTGGATCTTGTCGCCTTGTATGCAGGCAAGGCTACGTTGGTCGCGGCGGCATATTTTCTTTTCAGCTTGCTCGCGTATTTATTTGTTTCTTCGGAAAACCAATTGCCGATCATCTGGCCGCAAGCAGGATTGGCGGTTGCAGCTGTTCTGGTGGTCGGTTTTGAAGCCTTGCCGGGGGTTTTTGTGGGATCATTTGCGATCTCAGTGGCTACCGGTGTTTCGATTGAACTTTCTGCACTGATTGCCCTCGGCAACACGATGGCTGCAGCATTCCCTGCCTACTTCCTGTTGGTGAAAAATAACTTCTCTTATATGTTGGAGAATATTTCCTCCATTCTGAAATTACTGCTGCTGGGTGTTATCCTCAGCCCCATGATCTCGGCAACCATTAGTTTGTTGGGGATGTATTGGGTAGGCATTTCAGTCGGCGATGATTTCCCCATGCTTTGGGGCAGCCGTTGGCTGCGCGATGCCCTTGGCGCCCTTGTCTTTGCTCCGTTCTTGATCGTATGGTTGGGGAACCGTTTACCTCACTTTGAGAAGCGTAATCTTCTTGAAGGTTCAGCGATCATTCTGACTGCGATCTCGTTGGAATGCCTGATCTTCTTTGGCGACTTGAATCCCGGCGTTGCCGCCTCGATCACTTTCTTCCTCATTCCGATCATTATCTGGGCATCCTTCCGCTTGAAGATTCATGGCTTGGCGGTAACCAACCTCCTCATCATGTCATTCTTCCTGTGGGGATCAGCCCGCAGCATGGGTGCTCTCTACCAAAACATGATCCCCGCCTACCCGACCTTCCTGATCATTCTGGCTACCATGTGGGGGACTTCTCTCATTCTCTCAGCTTCCCTGGCCAAATACGCCAAAGTTCAGAAAAGCCTCTCGGACCTAAGTAATCATGATACGCTTACAGGTTTATACAACAGGTTGTTTTTTGAGACCGAACTCAAGCGCCTGGACAGCAGCCGCCAGTTTCCTATCAGCATCATCATGACCGATCTCGATAACCTTAAACATGTGAACGACGCCTTCGGCCATCGCGCGGGCGACCAGATTTTAAAAAACCTGGCCAATCTCTTTAACACCATCTTTCGGCATGAAGACATCATTTGCCGCATCGGCGGGGATGAATTTGTCATCCTGCTGCCAATTACCGGCGAACCCGAGACCAGGATCATCATGGAACGGCTGAATAAGCAAGTGGTTCTCTTCAACAAGGATCATCCAGATCTTCCGATCATGGTTTCGGTCGGCGTCTCCACCGCCAGCCAGGGTGAATCACTGCTTGGCCATCTCAAGATCGCTGACAATTTAATGTATGAAGAAAAAGCCCGCAAGAAGAACGAAGAGCCAATTCCCTTCTTTATCCCCGCTGACCGCCGCGCAAAAGGCGAATAACCGTCCTAAAATTTATTTTAAGAATCGATCGAGAAAATCCAGGACTTTCCGGTAATTTTCGTCTGTCCTGAATTCAAGTCCTCCATGGCCAACACCCTCGATCTCCTCGTAAAATACTTTATCTTCGCCGATTGTTTCCATTAACACTTCAGCCAGCAGCCGGCTCTGGATCGGCGGTACACGGCAGTCGCGAGATCCATGTTGGATGAAGAAAGCTGCGTCATCCTCTGTGAGGTAGTTCATCGGATTGGTTTTTGCGACCCGCTTGGGTACGCTTTGAATCGGGGCGCCGACCAGGCGTGACTCCGCTGAATTCCGGTCATTATGCCCGCCATCGCAGCGCGTTCCTTCAAATTGCGCATCCATTGCCAGCAGATCCACCAATCCAAACCAATCTACAACTGCGCTGACACAGCTGGAATATTCTGTATAACCAAATCTTGTGCCTTCCAGATTTTCCTCACCGCATGTAGTACCCAGCAGAGAGGCCAGCGTGCCGCCGGCGGAAGCGCCCCAGGCGCCGAACCGGTCTGGGTCCAGGCTGTTTTCATCCGCTTTCGAGCGCAGGAAACGCACCGCGGTCTTGACATCATAAATTTGGGCGGGGTAGATGGCTTCATCGCTCAACCGGTAGTTGACGCTGGCCGCCGCGTATCCCTGGCTGACCAGCAGTCTGGCGTGTTCTTTCTCGTTCCTGCCGCCCTTGTCGCCGCTCTCAAATCCTCCGCCATGGATGATGATGACTAACGGGAATGGCCCGTCGCCTCCAGGAAAATACAAATCCAACCGCTGCGCTTCTGACACGGATGCATAGGGCACATCAATGTAACGCAACTCAGCGGTGTCAGATTCATTTTCAGCAGGAGAAACGTCCGTTGTGCTGGTGGCTGTCGTTATGTCAATGCGCTGGAGCGGGCTCACGGAGCAGGATGCAAGCAGGAAAGCTAATACCGCAAAGGTCAGGAGAAACCGCCTTCGCAGTAATTCCTGGGATTTTTCTTTCATGATTCTATTATACGGACTAGAACATGCGCGTCATCGCTACCAGCGACCAGGTGACCGGATTGGCAAAGAAGGACACAGCGGCCGCGCCTTCGGGCAGGTCAAGCCCGTTTTCAGCCACCAGCCGCGTGACCTCGGGCGCCCAGTTGGAACCCAGGATCATGATCAAGCTCATAATGATCGCGCTGGTCACAAACAGCTTTAGCAGATCTCCCTTGACCAAGGGCGAGATCATGCAGATGATATAGATCACACCTGTGATCCCGGCGAACGGGATCATGCGGTTGCCCGGCAGGATCGGCGCCAGCAGTAACAGTGTTGGCACCAGCAGGATGCTGGCGATCAGGATGGTCTCATCATTGACCATGATAGCCGAATCCATCCCAATATAGATATCTCTACCTTCTTTAGAAAGCTTGCTGTGCAGCGCCTTGCGCGCTTGCTCCGAGATGGGCTTGATACCCTCGATTAACACCGCCACCATGCGCGGGAGCAATACCATCAATGCCGCGGATGCCATTCCGACCATTAATGAATTCTTGAAAACCTCCCCAAATGGCTGTCCGGCGCTCCCATACCCCATGATGCCGATGCCCGTACCGATTGCCAACCCTAATAAGACCGGATCTAACAGAAAACCGATCTTTTTCTGAAGCGCAGAGGGTTCGCCGTGATTCTCCTTGGTTTTCCAGCCCAGCAGATCCCACAACTTGACGAATGGAATGGCCAGGAACCAAACGATCAAAGCCACTGCATGCGAGATGGTCACCCCGGGCATATCCTTGATATATTCCTGCGTCATCTTTGCGGAAGCGTCCGCTAAGAGAAGCGTGATCACCTCTTGGGTCAGTGCAGCAGCCAGTCCCCACCAGAAGCTATTGGTCAATAGGGTCACAAATGAACCAGTCAGCGCCCACTGCCAGTAATTCCAAAGGTCTACATTTAACGTCCTGACCAGTCCCAGCAGGATGAGAGCAATATTGAAGAGGAGGCCTACCACCAGGATCAAGGCGCCGTGCATCGTGGCATAGGCGATGGTTGAAGTGGCCGGCCAGCCTAAGTCTAGTACATTCATGGACATGTTGTTGTGCTCAACCATGAGGGAGATGGCTGGACCCACAATACCGATAACAATGCTGTTGATCATCGAAAAACCCATGAAACCCAGTCCTACCTTGACCGAGTTGCGCAGCGCGTCGATCACATTCATGCCCAGAATGATGCTGAGAACAGTGAGTACCAGTGGCATCATCAGCACATTGCCGAGATTGGTGAAATAATTCAAAAAGCTTACGATGGATTCAATGATGGTATTAATGCTCATTGCTTCTCCTCTTATGGTGGATAATTTAAAGAAGAAATCCCCTATGGATGATCATATTTGACTTTGGTTGGCTTATTTTATACGAAAACCGTTGTGTTTGGATTTGAACAATTGGCTGTAGTATAATGCAAAAACCTGCACATTTCTGGATATTAGCATAGCGGAGCATCCTTTAGGATTGCGAGCCTGAAGGGCGAAGCAATCTGCATCTTATTTAAAACCCGATTTTTATCAAAAAGAACATCAATCGTTCTTTTATTTTAGTAACCAAAATATTTTAAGGAGAAAAAACTGATGAATTCATGGGTAAATGAGTTATTTGGTGTGAAAAAACCGGTGATCGCTATGTGCCATTTTCAGGCGCTTCCAGGCGATCGGGATTACGACGAGAAACGCGGCATCGATTGGATCATCGAATCCGCGCGTGCGGACTTGAAAGCCCTGCAGGACGGCGGCGTGGACGGCGTGATGTTTTCCAATGAGCGTTCCATGCCATGGATGACCAAGGTCGAGCAGATCATCCCTACCACCATGGCCTTCGTGATCGGCCAGATCCTGGGCGACGTGCGCATTCCCTATGGCGTCAATGTTATCTGGGATCCAACCGCTTGCATCGATCTGGCTGTGGCCACCAAGGCCAGCTTCGTGCGTGAGATCTTTACCGGCGCTTATGCCAGCGATTTCGGTTTGTGGGCGCCTAATTGCGGTGAGATCGTCCGTCACCAGCGTGCGCTGAACGGTCAAAATGTGAAATTGTTCTTCAACATCACGCCTGAAGCCGCAGTGTATCTGGGCGGTCGCGACCTCGCCAGCGTTGCCCGCTCGACAGTCTTCAATAACAGCCCCGACGCGATCTGCGTATCCGGCATGACCGCCGGCATGGAAACCTCCCTCCAGGATCTCACCGTGGTTAAGGATGCCATCCCCCAAACACCGGTCTTCGCCAACACAGGCGTTCGCCTCGAAAACGTTCAGTCCCAGTTAGCAGTTGCCGATGGCTGTATCACCGGCACCACCTTCAAGCGCGATGGTTACATCTGGAACGAAGTGGACGTCAACCGCGTGCGCGCCTTCATGGACAAGGTCAAAGAAATCCGCTAATAAAGGATTTTGTAGGGGCGCACGGCCGTGCGCCCCTTTCATTCTGTTATTTTTGCGTATTGCTGTGCGATCAATCATTAATACTTGAAGGTGGAGAAATCATGACCTGGCTCAAAGACCTCTTCGGCACCGAAAAACCCATCATCGGCATGGCGCACTTCAAGCCCCTGCCCGGTGATCCTCGCTTTCGGGCGTCGGCTGATTCCGTCGAAGCCACTCTGCAGGCGCCGGCTGAACTCATCGAATCCAATCCGCAGGCGCCGGCTGAGCCCGTCGAATCCACCCCGCAGGCGCCGGCTGAGCTTGTCGAAGCCACCCCGCAGGCGCCGGCTGAGCTTGTCGAAGCCACCCCGCAGGCGCCGGCTGAGCTCGTCGAAGCCACGCCTGATCTTCACGATCTCGTCCTCCAAGCCGGCTTGGCCCTCCGCCGTGATATTGAAGCCCTGCAGGATGGCGGCGTGGACGGTATTATGCTCTCCAACGAAGGCAGCATCCCCTGGATGACCAACCCCCCGCCGGTCACCGCAGCCAGCATGGCCGCGCAGATCGGCATCGCGCGCAGCGCCATCCGCATCCCTTTCGGCGTGCATGTCATCTGGAATCCCAAAGCCACCCTCGACCTGGCTGCCGCGGTGGGTGCCGATTATGGCTGGGAGGTCTTCACCGGCGTCTATGCCAGCGACTTTGGCCTGTGGAACACCAATATGGGTGAAACCGCCCGCCACCGCCGCCGTGTTGGCGCGTCCAATGTGCGCCTGTTCTTTGAAGTAGTGCCGGAAGCTGCGGTCTATATGGGCAGCCGCTCGATCATCGATCAGGTCCGCTCCACCATTTTCAATGCCCTGCCTGATGCCCTTTGTGTTGCAGGCCTTAAACCCGGCGAGCCGGCTTCCCTGGAAGTGGTCAGCCAGATCAAGACCATTAATGCAGAGGTGCCTGTGTTGGTTAGCACAGGCGTAAAAATGAGCAGCGTGGCTGAACAGCTTTCGGTCGCTGACGGCGCCATCGTCGGCAGCGCGTTGAAGAAAGACGGCAACCTTTGGAACCATGTGGATGTTGACCGGGTTCGGTCTTTTATGGAAGTTGTCAAACAAAACCGCAAATAGAAAAATACTCCCGCTTTAAATTCTTTACTGCCTGACTCCACGCGGCTTCCCTTCATAACCATTTATGTGTAGTACGAAAATTTCAATTTGGATATAATTTCTCAAGTATTGTCCGTATGAGGGTAATCAAATCATTTAGGTGGTGGTGTTTTAAGTAATCACAGTTTCGATCCGCCATGCTTTTAAGGAAGAAAAAATGAAAAAAGAAAAAATTTTGGACGAGATGGACAATCGCTGGCAAGAATTTCTCCGGTCATTTGAGGGACTGCCTGAATCTCATTTGATCCGAAGTGCACATGCAGGCGGCTGGTCCATCAAGGATATCCTGGTTCATGTGCGGACTTGGGAAGAGGAAGCCCTCAAATATCTCCCCACCATCCTGGAAAACCAGCGCCTGCCGCGCTATAGGGATCTCTACGGCGGGATCAACGCCTTCAATGCCATGACCCATGACGCCAACAAGGATCTTCCGCTAAAAACAGTACTGGCCAATTTAAACGAAACCCACCAGCGGCTGCTCGCTTACCTTCAATCGGCCCCTGATGAGCAATTCTCAAGCGGCACCCGCTTTCTGCGCCGCCTCTCCGCCGACACCTATAACCATTATCCCGAGCATACTGAATCAATCCTATCGATAAAGCAAACTTGATCCCCTCTTCTTTCAGAGAAATCCTTCTCGCCAAAAATCATTCCAACTTAGGCATATAATTTTTATAATCGAATAAAAAATCCAGGAGGTGGATTATGGAGATTTTTGCTGGCGATATCGAAAAACTGACTGAGATGAACGAAAGTTTTCGGGAAGTCCTGTTTACAGGCAAGAATATGCAGTTGGTGATCATGCGCCTCAGGGGCGGGGAGGAGATCGGGCTCGAGGTTCATGACAACGTTGACCAGTTCTTCCGGGTGGAAATGGGTGAAGCCGAATTCGTTTTCGGCAATCTGGAACGCCACCATATCAAGCCAGGAGGCGCGGTGATCGTGCCGGCAGGCACTTACCACAATGTCATTAACCGTTCGTCCACCGATGACCTTAAGTTGTATACGATCTATGCGCCCCCAAACCATCCCAAAGGGACCATCCATGCGACCAAGGCGGATGCCGAAGCTGCGGAAGCGGAAGGGCATAAATAAACCAAATATGAAATAAATGAACAGAATCTGATCAAGGCGTAGTCTTCGGCTGCGTCTTGATTTAGTATTCAAAGAAAGGCCAGTATTACCATGCCAGATACACATCCTCATCATCGGGGTCGGCTTGAGGAAATTGCACGAAGAGAAATGCTCTTCCGTGGATTTCTTCCAGATTTTTCAAATGAGGTGGAAACTGAACTCGGCAACCTCCAAACTCCAGCGAAACCAAATGGTGAACAGATAAAAGATCTGCGCGGTTTGTTGTGGTGTTCGATAGATAATGACGACTCTATGGACCTTGACCAGCTTACCGCAGCAGAAGCTTTGGAATATGGCAGGACTCGTATCTGGGTGTCGATCGCAGATGTGGACGCTCTGGTAGATCGCGGATCCCACATTGACGCGCATGCCTTGCACAACACGACGTCCATCTATACCGCAGCAAAAATATTCCCGATGCTGCCTGACAAACTTTCAACGGATTTGACCTCACTTAACCCAGATCGGGACCGCGTTTCAATGGTGGTTGAGATGGTCATCAGTCCAGATGGTACGCTCGAGGATGGTGTGGTATATCGCGCCTGGGTCCACAACTACGCCAAACTGGTTTATGAGAACGTGTCCGCTTGGCTGGATGGTCAAATTCCTGCCTTGGAGATCTTTGAAGCGGTCCCAGGCCTCGCTCAATCCCTCCGATTGCAGGACCGGGCTGCCCATGAAATGGGAGGCCTCCGCCATCGCCACGGTGCGCTCACTTTGGAGACCATTGAAGCAAAACCGATTTTTGAGGGCAATTCTGTTCTGGCCTTGCAGCGTCAGGAAAAAAATCGCGCCCGCTCAATCATTGAAGACTTTATGATCGCTGCCAATACGGTGACCGCGAATTTCCTGACTGAAAATGGTTATCCCTCCGTGCATCGGGTTGTACGCGCGCCGGAACGCTGGGATCAAATTATGGAGGTTGCGCGTGATCACGGCGGAAATCTCCCCAACCAACCCGACGCCATTGCATTGCAAAAATTCCTGATGCAGGAACAAAAGGATCATCCGCTCACTTTCCCTGATGTCTCGCTTTCGATAATCAAGCTGATCGGTTCAGGAGAATATGTGGCGGAAAAACCAGGCCAAGAGGCACCTGGCCATTTTGGTTTGGCTGTCAGCGATTACTCCCATTCCACCGCCCCAAATCGCCGCTATCCTGACCTGATCATTCAGCGCCAGCTCAAGGCATTAATCGCCAAAGAACCATCGCCGTACTCATTTGAAACGCTTGAAACTCTTGCCCGTCATTTAACCATAAAGGAGGATGATGCCCAGAAGGTCGAACGCACAGTCGCGAAATCTGCGGCGGCCCTCTTGCTCTCCAATCGTATCGGTGAAACTTTTGACGGCATCATTACCGGCGCAAGCGATAAGGGAACCTGGGTTCGTGTTTTGTCTGTACCGGTCGAGGGCAAGGTCATCCGCGGCGCCAAAGGCGCGAATGTCGGCCATCACGTGCGAGTCAGACTCTTATCAGTGGACGTGGACCGGGGATTTATCGACTTCCAGAGAATATGATCGCCCCTCCAGTGGTACACTTGGCAGCGCTCATGGACACCAGCCAACTTCTCGCGTTCCTCGACCAGCACCAAATTCGCTATACTTTTCATGAGCACGTAGCCGTATTCACCAGCCAGCAGGCCCGCGATCTGATCGAACCGTTGCCGGGCGCATCCGCCAAGAACCTCTTCCTGCGCAACAAGAAAGGCGACCGGCATTTTCTGCTCGCCGTGGACGACATGAAAACGGTCAATCTCAAAACTTTGGCCGCCAGCCGGGGCATCTCGGGACTGTCGCTGGCCTCCCCTGAGCGATTGATGACATACCTCGGCATCACCCCGGGCGCCGTATCGCTCATGGCGCTGGTCAACGACCCGCAGGGAAAAGTGGAGGTCTTGATCGATGAGGATCTCTGGTCAGCCGACGCCCTGCATGCCCACCCCCTGGTCAACACTGCCACCCTGGTCATTCCTCTGGCAGGCATTCAGAAATTCCTTACAGCAACCAATCATTCACCAAAATTAATTGAAATACCTTGCTAATCTAGAGATTATCAAATAATTAGCAATTTTGAGCAGCATAGTCTATTTTCGCTTTCAATTCTTTATTTCCCGGAATTAATAAATCGCTATTCTTTTATAAATCTTTGAGCCGCCATAAAAATATTGACGATTTAATCATGTCGCTTGGCGTTCATCCGGGAAGAACTAGTAGGAAAAGGATGCAAAAATATACGCGATCAGCTCTCGCCGTGCCATTTCGTCTTCCTGGCCTACGCGTCGTTCCCCTGCGCAGCCTGCTTGTCTCGGATGATCGGTTCCCCTGTCTTCATACACCTAATAATCGTCATTGCGGGCCCCATCAGGGGCGCGGCAATCTCCTACTCAAATTCAAAAGAAAATCCACTTAAATATTTGTTTTTTGATCCGTGTTTATCCTTTTAAAATCAGTGTTCATCGGTGGATAATATCAAGCCCTACTCAGGATACACCTTCCAGCCCATCTTCTCCAGGTCGGCTGTGGATGCCAGCATCTTCTCCGGCACGTTCACCAGCACCGTGTTCCCCTCTGCCAACAGCTCGCCGCTCTCCGCGTTATAGATCCCCGCCCAGGCTTCAGCGCTTCGATTACGTGAACTCCCTCTCTTCCCTACGATCCGCAGCGGCTTGCCGATCGGTACATTCTTGCGGTATTTGACCTCCAGTTTGGCCGTGAACATGAAGCGTGGCTTTTCCACCGATCCCATCCACGACCGCCCGCTGACCTCATCGATGATCGTCGCGATGATGCCGCCGTGCAGCACGCCTGGATAGCCCTGATAGTGCTCGGGGGCTGTAAAGGTCGCCTCCACGACTCCCGATTCCACCTCATAGATCCGCAATTTCAACCCTGCCGGGTTCTCCAATCCGCAAATGAAACACATAGTTGAATTGGGCTGTACGTCTCCTTTGGGCATGTCATCCTCCATGAAATATTGAGATAGAAAATTCAACCAAAAATTCTATCACCCCTTATAGTATGCTAAATCATCAGCTCATTCTGTATATCAATTATGTAGCCAAGCATCATCCTGACACCCCAATTGTCGCACGACACGTTTTTTCTTCATTCAAAAGAATTTGTGTGAACTGGGAACCGTCCCCTTTAGGGGATCTGTGGAGATAAAAGAGCGCCCTTTCGAGCGCTCTCCATTTTTATCCCACCGGTAGGTCAGGCTTTCGTAGTGTTTTCCAGGGGAAAAGCCCTGAGACCCCCGTTGCGAAAAGCTATAAAGGCTTTTTCGCTGAGGTGGGCTCGCCTGACACCCGGGTTACTCAGCCGCCGGGACGGATTCAAGGAACTGGTTCACTACATCCATCATCATTCCCTCGGGCAGGGCGCCCACCTGCTGGTGCACCACCTCGCCCTTGTTTACGAACAGCATGGTCGGGATGCCGCGCACATTGTACTTCTGCGCCCACTCCGCGTTCTCATCCGTGTTCACCTTGGCCACCAGCAGCTTGCCGTCATGCGCCTTGGCCACCTTGTCCAGGATCGGGGCAACCATGCGGCACGGGCCGCACCAGGGCGCCCAGAAATCCACAATCACGGGCACATCCGCTTTCAACACCTTTTCTTCAAATTCCGCGTCAGTGACGTGTAGAGGTTCGTTCATTTTTCTTCTCCAATACTTTTTAATTTTTATAAATGACAGTGAATCCCGTAGTGGTTCTCAGGGGAGAACCGCGTAGGTCCCCGAAACGAATCGACATCAAGTCGATATCGTGAAGGGGATCCATGACTGTCCCCTCACTTGGCCCAGTCTACCACGATTTGCCGGCGTCCGCGCAATGCCTTTTCCGCCGACATGCCCGCCAGGGCGCCTTCGCCCGCGGCGATCACAACCTGCTTGACATGCTCGCACAACACATCCCCCACCGCGTACACGCCGGGGATGCTCGTTCGCTGTTCGTGGTCCACCATCAGGCAGCCTTTCTCGCTGACCTCCAGCTGCCCTGCCAGGAAGTCCGTGATCGGGCGCCCGCCCTGCAGGTAGATAAACGCGCCGCTGATCGGCAGGGTCTGCTCTCTGCTGCCTTTCAGTTCAAAGCGTGCCGAATCCACCTTGCCGTTCCCGCCGATCTCCTTCAGCTTCGCTTCTTTATAAAGCGTCACCTTCGGGTTTGCTTCCAGCTCTTCCACCAGCTCTTTGGGCGCGATCAGTTCATCTGATGGGCTGAGGAAATGCACGCGGCTCGCAAATCGGGTCAGGTATAGGCCTTCCTCGATCGCTTCGTCGCTGCTACCCGCCACCAGCACTTCCTGGTCCTTGAAGAACGCTGCATCGCAGGTGGCGCAGTAGGAAACTCCTTTGCCCACGAATTCATCCTCGCCTTTGATCTTGTTCCCGCGGCCCATCGAGCCGGTCGCGATGATAACGATGCGCCCGTCGAACATGTGCTGGTTGCAGAATATTAATTTGGTTTCTTTCTTCAGGTCCACGCCGATCACCTTGTCGCTCACGAACTCCGCCCCGAAGGAACGCGCCTGTTCGCGCATGCGCTCCAGCAGTTCCGCGCCCGTGACCTCCTCGGTCAAGCCGGGATAGTTGGCGATGCGCCCGGTCACGCCCAGCGCGCCGGCCGTCAAGCCCTTGTCCACCACCACCGTCTTCAACCCGGCGCGCGCGGTATACAACGCCGCAGTCGCCCCCGCCGGTCCCCCGCCGATAATGATCACATCATAAATATCCATATTAAATTCCAAAAATTTCAATTCTCAAAAAGATTAATCGTGCTAATTTATTCTGCTTGTCATTCTGAACGAAGTGAAGAATCTCAAAACAACTTACCTCTCAGAAAACTCTCTCAATCAGAGTAGTTTATCTACAAGTTCTTAACTAAGAAAATGTCATTAAGGAGTTTTGTCTAAAAGCTCGATCACCGGAGAAATTCGCAAGAGTGGATTCCGCAGGTCCCTTTCAGTATTGTCATTGCGAGCGGAAGCGAAGCAATCTTCGTAACGCTGCGCAAGAGCGCAGCGTGGAGACACCCGCAGTGAGGAGGCATCCAGCCGACATCACGAAGGGTGCCCTACGGTGTCTTATCCAGCAGCGCTATCATCTCCTGCACCATCCGGTCGCGCTTCACCTCGGAGGGCTCTTCTCCGCCGCCCATCTCCGCCATGCATGCCGCCGCATACTCGCGGAAGAACACCCGGCTGGCCGACTTCACCGCCGAGTTGACCGCCGCCAGCTGCTGCATGATCTCGCGGCAGTCGCGCTCTTCGTCCAGCATCGCCTGCACCCCGCGGATCTGACCTTCCACCCGCTTCAGCCGCTGGATCATCTTGGCTTTCGTTTCGTTATTCTCTAATTTCATCTGCAACATTCCTGTTTTGATGCCGGCGCACGGCCGGCTGATTGGTTAACCCGCTCAGGAAAACCCGCCGCCGCTCCCGCAGCTTCCCCCGTAGGACAAACTGCCGCCCCCACCGGACGCGTAGCCGAAGCTGGCTGCCGCGCTGATCTTCTTGTATGTGCGCTTGGCGCCGCAGTTGGGGCAGGCCTGGCTCAGGTCCGCTTCCGAGAAGCGCACCAGTTTTTCGAACTCTTCGCCGCATTCCTCGCAGCGGTATTCATACATGGGCATATTTCATTCACCTCTTGGCTATATACTCTACCCCAGTATAGCATATTATGGTGAGGTGTCAAGGGTATTTATTTCTGATATGAATCATATTGAAAAAAGCAATTATTTCGACCATCACAACTTTTTCATAAAATGACAAAAAATGTAAGATTTTGTAAAAATTTTTTCGAGTTAATAAGGTTCCCGTAGAGACACGGCATGCCGTGTCTCTACGAGAGTTGCAAAAATACTCTAGCCAACAAAAAAGATCGGGGGAATTCATCCTTTATAGGTAGCGCAGGGTATACTTGCAGGGGGTTGGACCATGGCTCCCTTGCTGGAGCGTTCGAACCAACAAAAATGAACTCCATAAAGGAGCTCTTCTTAGTAGTTAGGTAACGGGGGCTTGCACCCCGCAGGGTGTCTTGTCCCGCGCCGGGTGTTGGATCATGGCTCCCTTAATAGGGTGTTCGAACCAACTTAAAGCAAAAGATCTCCATCAAGGAGACCTTTCTTTAGGTAGCGGGGGTTGGACCATGGCTCCCTTAATAGGGCGTTCGAATCAACTTAGAGTAAAAGGCATCCAGGTTGGAGACCTTTTTCACAAAAAGGTAGCGGGGGCTTGCACCCCGCAGGGTGTCTTGTCCCGCGCCGGGTGTTGGATCATGACACCCTTAATAGGGGGAGAGAACCAACTTAAAGCAAAAGATCTCCATCAAGGAGACCTTTCTTTAGGTAGCGGGGGTTGGACACTAGTACCCTTCATGGGGTATTCGGAACCAACTTAGTCATGACCACCCGCATAGCGGGTGGCATGACCTGACCCTATAAGGGTCTTTTGCTTGCTGCACCTCAAGGTGCTGCTTTCTCTTCGTTCAAGCCTGGAGCACCGATTACCTAGCTACCCCTAAAGGGGTCCTCGGCCTCTTTGGTTGTGATCCGATCCATCATTTGGTCTTGTTTCTCTTGCTCCCTCACATATTTTGCTATGGTCGCTTCGTTCAACCCCACTGTGCTGACATAATACCCCCGCGACCAAAAGTGCCGGTTCCCATACTTATATTTCAGGTTCGCATGTCGGTCAAAGATCATCAACGCACTTTTCCCTTTCAGATACCCCATGAAACTTGAGATACTGTATTTCGGCGGGATGGATAACAGCAAATGTATGTGATCCACCATCGCCGTCCCCTCTATGATCTCAACCCCCTTCCACTTACATAAGTCTTTTACTATCCCCACTATACTTTCTTTGTACTCGTTGTATACAATCTTCCTTCGATACTTCGGCGTAAATACTATATGATATTTACACATCCATTTTGTGTGTGCTAGACTTTCTGTCATGAATATCACTCCTTTGTTTTGGTGGCTTGAACTACTGCCATTCTAACGGAGTGATTTTCTTTCTCTAAGATTTTGTCTTCCACCGGCTAAGCCGGTGGTTTTTTGTTTCGGGCGTTCCGCCCTCAACCCACTAAAGTGTTAATAAAAAGAGCTCCACAAAGGAGCTCAAAGATATACTAGGTAGCGGGGGTTGGACACTAGTACCCTTCATGGGGTATTCGGAACCAACTTAATAAAAAGAGCTCCACAAAGGAGCTCAAAGATATACTAGGTAGCGGGGGTTGGATTCGAACCAACGACCTCCAGGTTATGAGCCTGACGAGCTACCGCTGCTCTACCCCGCAAGGAGGACTGCAATCTTACCATGCAGACTGTGTCGTGTCAAGTTGAACACTTTTTCTGAGATTTCATTTATAAAAATCTACCCCAAGTGTGGCTATATTATGTCCAGAGGTAGTAGATATGGCAGTATTAGCCGAAATGAAATGCACCGTCTGCCGCGCAGGCGATACCCCGCTCAACAAGTTCGAGATCACGCAATACCACGATCAGATCCCCGATTGGGAGATCCTGCGTGAGAATGAGATCGACAAGATCAGGCGCGTCTTCAAATTCAAGGATTTCGCCTCCGCCCTGGCCTTCACCCAGGCGGTCGGTGAACTAGCCGAGCAGGAAGGCCACCATCCCATCATCACGCTGCAGTGGGGTAAAGTAACCGTCGTCTGGTGGACGCACGAGATCCGCGGGCTGCACTCCAATGATTTCATCATGGCCGCCCGTACAGACCAGGCGTATAAGGAAGGCCATTTTGAAGAACATTAAGGGCGGCAGCTCTCTCGCCTTCCGCATCGCCATTGTCGGCGCCGGCAATGTCGGTTCCACCTTTGCCTACTCCCTGCTGCTCAGTGGACTGGCTGGCGAGATCGTGCTGATCGACGCCGACAAGCAGCGAGCGGGGGGTGAGGTGATGGACCTCAACCACGCTCTGCCGCTCACCCGGCCTGCGCGCGTCTGGCAGGGTGTTTACGCGGATTGCGCCGGAGCGGATGTGATCGTCATCTCCGCCGGCGCCGCCCAACGCAAAGGCGAGACGCGCCCGGATCTGCTCAAACGCAATATTGAAGTTTTCAAAGAGATCATCCCGGCCGTCACGCGTTTCAACCGCGATGGCATTCTGGTCATCGCCACCAATCCCGTGGACATCCTCTCCTACGCCGCCTGGAAACTCTCCGGTTTCCCCGCCAGCCGCGTGATCGGCTCCGGCACCGTGCTCGATACCGCCCGCTTCCGCTCCATCCTCAGCAGCCGCCTCAACCTCGACCCGCGCAATGTGCATTCCTACATCATCGGGGAACACGGCGACTCCGAGGTGCCCGTCTGGAGCCTGGCCAACGTGGCCGGCATGCCGCTCGAGGATTACTGCATGTCCCTGGGCTGTGAGATCGGCAAGGAGGAGCGTGAGGAGATCAACCGCCAGGTTCGCGACGCGGCTTATGAGATCATCGCGCGCAAGGGCGCCACACACTACGCGGTTGCGGCCGGCTTGCTGCGCATCGTGGAGAGTATCCTGCGCAGCCAGAACAGCATCCTCACTGTATCCAACCTGATCAGCGGCTATTACGACATCAATGACGTCTACCTGTCGCTGCCGGCCATCATCAACGAACACGGCGTGCGCAACCTGCTGGAACTCAACCTGGATTTCAAGGAGCAGCGCGCCCTGCGCGACTCCGCCGCGCAGATGCGGACCACTCTTGATGAACTGGACCTCCATCCTCCCGTCAATCTGCTCCGCGTCAAGCCTCTCAACCGCGACCCCGAACCACGGGCTGAATAAATATTTTTTGTTTCCTTAGGTGAAAATAATTTCAAAAAAGCTGCAGATTGCTTCGTTATGCTGCGCATTTCTCGCAATGACATCCCAAAAAGTGTCATTGCAAGGAGTCCGTTAGGACGACGAAGCAATCTGCTTCATCTACGCTCATTTTTCTTGATGAAAATTTGTTTTTTGCTGTCACCTTGCTAGCCTATCTTCAAGGAATGAGCGCTCTCACCTGCGCTAACTAACTCAATTTACAGCACTTCAAGATCAATGGTAAGTGCGAAGCATGCTTCGTACCTACCATTACAAACGAGTTGATCGATCCCCGTGCTTAATAGTCAATATGCTTCAATCTCAAAAAAAACCATAAAAAATCAGTGTTTATCTGACTCTTATCCGAGACTACTGGGAACCGTCCCCGTAGGGGATCTGTGGTTAAAGTAGGAAGTAAATGAAAAGCTAATCCAGGAAATTCTTCGCCCAAAGCTCAAGGCACAGCAGTCCCCACACATTGCGCCCAAACGCCCGCTCCGAATCCAGCAGCGGCGCGATCTTCTCCGTCTCGAACCACCCGCGCGAGCGCGCCGACTGGCTTAGCAAGGTATCACGCACAAAGGAACGGACAGGGTCGCGCTGGTACCACTCCGAGAGCGGCACCGGGAAGCCCATCTTGTCCTTGCGCTCCACCACGCCCTGCGGCAGCAGGTGGCTGACCACCTTGCGGAAGATGTGCTTGGAGCGCCCGCCCTCAAACTTGATCTTGGGCGGCATGCTGGCTGCCAATTCCACAATGCGGTGATCCAGCAGCGGCACGCGCGACTCCAGCGAGACCGCCATACTAGTTCGGTCTTCCACGTGCAATAACGCGGGCAGCAGCGTCAGGATATCAAAGCGCGTCATCTTGTTGATGTACGATCCCACTCCGCCCGAGTTGAACACATCCGAGAAGGCCTCAAAGCTGTCATAACCCCGCACCGCGCCGGAAAGTTCTGCGCGCATCATCCCGCGCAGTTCCGCGCCGCGGTCCACCAGACGGAAGTAGCGGGCGTCTTGCCCGCCAAATAATTGGTCTTTCCAAAAATAGCGCAGCATCGGCTCATATCCTGCCAGCTGGGTCAGGTTCGGCAGTATGGTGTCGAAGCGCACCACGTATTTCTCGTCTTCCTGCGTGCCCTGGATGCCCCCGCGGATGCATTCCTCCAGATAAGCCACCAGGTAGCGCGTATATCCGCCAAACACCTCATCCGCCCCCTGACCGCCCAGCACCACCTTGACATGCTGCTTGGCCAGTTTGGAGACCATCAGTTGCGGGAACAGCCCTGGTCCGGCCGCAGGTTCATCCATCGATCGCATCAACCCGGACAGCTCATCCACGAACTGCCGTTCATCGGGGTAAACCTCATGGTGTATGCTGCCCGCCTGCTGCGCGGCCATGCGCGCGTAGCGCGTCTCATCATATTTTTCGCCGTCCTTGAAGCCGCCTGAAAACGAGTGGAACGGGTTGTCCAGCATCGAAGCCGCCAGGCAGGTGACCGTGGAGGAATCCAGGCCGCCGCTCAGGTGCGCGCCCACCGGCACGTCCGCGCGCAGTTGGATGCGCACCGCTTCTTCCAGCAGCTGTGACAGACGGGATTCAAAATATCCCGCCGTGTGGTCGGTGTCCACGTGAAAGTCCAGGTTCCAGTACTTTTGGATCTTAGCCTGTCCATCCGGCGTGATCATCATCCAGCAGCCCGGTTCCAGTTTCCGGATACCCTTGAACAGGGTTTTGTCTTCCAGGCAGAACTGGAAGGTTAGGTAATCGGACATGCCCTCAGGGCTCATCTCCGGCTGCACCAGACCCGAAGCGAAGATCGCCTTGATCTCCGAGCCGAAAATGAAATGGTCCTTGTTGTGGAAATAATAAAAGGGTTTGATGCCCAGCCGGTCGCGCGCCGCAAAGAGCGTTCGTTCCGCCTTGTCCCAGATGACCAGCGAGAACATGCCGTTCAGTTTTTCGACGGCCGCCGGGCCTTCATCCATATAAAGCCGCAGGATCACCTCGGTGTCGGAACTGGAGAAGAACTGTGCGCCATGGTTCTCCAGCTCCTGGCGAAGTTCAAGGTAATTGTAGATCTCGCCGTTGTAGATGATCTGGTAGCGCCCGGACTCATCTGCCATCGGCTGGTGCGCGGCTTCGCTCAGGTCAATGATGCTCAGGCGCTGATGCCCCAGTCCCAGGTTCTGGTCAAACAGGAATCCCTGGTCATCCGGGCCGCGGTGCTGGATGGTTTCCGCCATTGTGCGCACAACGCGTTCTTCCACGCGCCGGCCGGGATTAAAGTTATAGATTCCGCAAATGCCGCACATAGGGCTGATTATAGATTAATTCTGGATGCAGTTCGGCGCCTTTTCAGGGCGCTGAGTTTATAGGTTTCGACTGCCTGGGTAGGGTCTTCCCGGTACATCTTTTTCAACCCGCGGTACTGCGAACGCCAGCCGCCGAATGGCCACCAGTAGAGCACGCCCATCATCAGATATCCCAGCATGGTCAGGCTGCCTACCATCTTGCTGCCGCCCTTCTTCTGGTCATAGCGCAGCACAAAGGGCACCTCAGCAAAGCGGCATCCCAGGATATTCAACTTGACGATGATCTCCAGCGTGGACGTGAATCCCATACCTCGCAGTTGGATCAGGTTATTGCCGAAGATCTCCAGAGCGTCCTGGATTACCGCCGCGCGGTATGCCCGGTAGCCGCAGGAGTAATCGCTCACTCCGCGGATGCCGAACACCAGCTTCATGAACAGGTTGGCCGAACGGCTGATGAATGCGCGGTAGGCGTCCACCCCCAGCTGCCCGCCTCCTGGCTGGAAACGCGAGGTGTTGACCACATCGTAGCCGTTTTTCAGCTTCTCGATCAGGTCAAACAGATATTTGGGTTCATGCGTATCGTCGCCTTCAATGCGGACGATGAAATCATCGCGCTCTGCCCGCCAGGCGATGAATTCAAAACCGTCGCGTTCCGTCTCCCCCAACCCCCGGTTAATTGGATGCTCAACGATCTCCAGATTCAATATTCCCTTGGATTGGGCGAGGATCTCGGCGGTCTGGTCGGTGCTGCCGTCATTGACCACCACCAGCCGGTAATCCTTGCCCTCCAGGGCTTTTTGCATTTTCTGCATCAATTGGGGCAGGTCGCCCTGCTCGTTGTAGGCGGGTAATAAAATCCAGATCATTATGAATTATTGGCTGAAATCACCCAATCTTACCAGAACAAAGCCGGCTTGAAGGACTATCTTTTTATCCCATAGGTTCCGGCCGTCAACCAGAATCGGGCTGGCCATGGATCGAGCCAGTAGGGGAAAATCGATGGACTTGTATTCGGAGTGAGCAGTCACCAAAGCGGCGGCGCTGCATCCGCCGGCTTTTTCATACAGATCCCCAGTGAATTCTTCCACAAACGGGTCGTGAATGACCACTTCCGCACCCGCCTCCGTCAATAATCGGCGCAATGCTTCAGAGGGTGAGTCGCGCGTGTCGTCCGAGTTCTCCAGGTATGCGTAACCCATCAGCAGGATCCGTTTTTCCGTCAGGTCGCCGACCTGGTTCGCGATCAGGTCGCGCATATGGCGCGGCATATCGCTGTTGACCGATCGGGCTGCGGGAATCAGCCGCACATCCACATTTTTATTTCGCACGCTGCTCGCCAGCAGCCAGGGGTCTTTGGGAATGCAGTGCCCGCCCACACCGGCGCCTGGCAATAACATTTCGCGCCCCGGTGATTTGCGTACCAGTTCACGCACACGCCAGGCGCTGGCGCCTAATGCTTCGCTGATAAGGGCGACCTCATTGGCAAAAGCGATCTGCACATCCCGATAGGCGTTCTCAACCGTCTTTACCAGTTCAGCGGTGATCCAGTCAGCTTCGTCCACATCGGCTTCCACCACCTGCTGGTACAGGTCTTTCATCACCGCAGAAGTCTCGCTGCTGTCGCCGCCCACCACGCGGCTCATCGCGCGCAGATTCGCCAGCAGCTTTCCCGGCATTACCCGTTCCGGGCAGTTGCCCAGGAAAAATCCTTCCCCGCAGGCCATCCCGCTGGACTCTTCCAGCAAGGGTTTCACGATCTGCCGCATGGTGCCCGGCATGATGGTCGACTCGACCACCACCAGCACGCCCTTTTTCATCACTCCGCCCAGAGACTTCAGCGCGGATTTTAACGCCTGGTATTCCGGCACATGCTGGTCGTTGACCGGTGTTTCCACATCAATCAGTACCACATCGCGGTCCGCCAGCGCCTGGTAGTCTGTGGTTGCCTTGAGATTGCCGGATTGGGTCACCCCTGCCAGGAGTTCTTCCAAACCAGGTTCATTCCCCTCGATGGGAGAAATTCCCCGGTTGATCTTTTCCACGCGTTCGGCTTTGATATCCACGCCGGCCACGTCATAACCTTTTTGAGCGAATAGCGCCGCGACCGGCAGGCCGACATAGCCCAGCCCGATCACGCCGATCCGGGCGCTGCGATCGGTGATCTTCTTGCGCAGATCCGTCAACGCCATCTTAAACCTCGATCACCTGGTGCGTCCGTCCGGATTCGACCAGCGCCAGCGATAACCTCAATGCTTCCAGCCCGTCTTCCCCGCTGACAGGCACAGGGGTTCCATCCTTGACCGCCTGGACGAATGCCTGCAGTTCGGCTTTCAGCGGCTCCTGACGCTGCAGTTCAAAGCGCGTCATGCTGCCTTCGCTCACCCCGCGCAGCGCTTTCAGTGGAGACCAAAGGTCGCCGGTTGCCTGCGCGTTTTCATAAAAGTAAAGGTCCTGGGTCAGATCATCCACATGAAATAGTCCCTTTTCTCCGATCACCAGCGTTTCGCGGATCTTCTTGGGTGTCAGCCAGTTCAGTTCCAGCGCGCCGGTCAGCTTGCCGGGGAAACGCAGCAGCCCAAACATCAAATCCTCATGCTCGGTATGGATGCGCTGCTCGGTTTCCGCGTACACGCGGATGGGGTCAAGGCCGGTCAGGAAGCGCATGATATCCAAGTCATGTGGGGCAAGGTCTACTACCACGCCCACATCGCGGATGCGCGCTGGGAAAGGCCCGGCACGTCGGCAGAAGACCTGGAAGATATTACCCAGATCGCCGTTCATCAGGCGCTGTTTCAATGATTGGATAGCCGGGTTGAAACGGATGATGTGGCCGACCATCAGCTGGCGCTTCACTTTTTTCGCCAGTTCTATGATGCGCTTTCCTTCTTCCACGGTTGCGGCGATCGGTTTCTCCACCAGGACGTGCGCGCCCGATTCCAGGGCGAACGTGGCAGCTTCTTCATGATCCGAGGTCGGCACGGTGATGGACACCGCCTCAGGTTTTTCCTTTTCAAACAAATCGCGGTAATCCGTGTATGTACGAACGCCGAAGCGTTCTTTGGTGGAATCCAGGCGTTCCTGGCTCACATCGGATGCACCCACCACCTCCACTCCGTCCAGTTCCGTATAGACGCGAAGATGGTTGGATCCCATCGAGCCGACGCCGATCACAGCCACGCGCATACTTATTTGCCCGCCATGAATTCGTTGATGGCGCCCGCTACAGTTTCCAGGTCTGTCTGGCTCAACTGCGGGTGGACCGGGATCGATAACACTTCTTTCGCGGCCGCTTCTGTCGCCGGCAGTGTTTGGCTGCTGCCAAAGCGTTCCATATAGAAGCTCTGCTGATGGATCGGCACCGGATAATAGACCTCGGTCCCGATTTCTTTTCCTTTAAGATATTCGCGCAGCGCGTCCCGCTGGCCGTTCGGTACACGGATGGTGTACTGGTGGTACACGTGCTTGTATCCCTCCGGCACAAAGGGCGTCACAACGCCTTTCAGATTCTCGTCATAAAACTTGGCATTCGCGCGGCGCTTGTTATTGTGATCGTCCAGCTTGGCCAGCTGGGCGTTGCCGATCGCGGCATGAACATCCGTCATTCGGAAGTTGAAACCCAGTTCGTCGTGATAATATCGCTTGCGCATACCGTGATTGCGAATCACCTGGCATTTTTCAGCGATAATATCGTCATCCGTGGTGATCATCCCGCCTTCAGCGGAGGTGATGTTCTTGGTCGGGTAGAGCGAGAAGGTGCCTGTACCGAACGAGCCGGCGCGCTTTCCCTGAAATTCCGCTCCGTGCGCCTGGCAGGCATCCTCGATCACCGCCAGACCGTGTTTCTTCGCGATCTCCATGATCGCGCCCATATCGCAGCACATGCCATAAAGGTGGACTGGCAGGATCGCCTTTGTGTTGGGTGTGATGGCCGCTTCGATCTTGCTGACATCCATATTGAAGGTCCGTGGGTCAATATCCACAAACACCGGCGTCCCGCCCGCGTAAAGCACGGAATTGGCCGACGCAATGAATGTGAATGGCGGTGTGATCACCTCGTCCCCCGCGCCGATGCCGTGCGCCAGCAGGGCGATATGCAAGGCGGTGGTGCCGTTGGAGGTCGCGATCGCATGTTTGGTGGTGCACATCTTCGCGAACCCTTCCTCAAAGACTTTCACTCGCGGCCCTTGCGCCAGAATGCCGGATTCCAAAACTTCAATTACTGCTGTCTTTTCTTCCTCGCCCATCACGGGCTTTGCCATATTAATCATTTTGCACCACCCCAGGATTCTTTGATGATTTCAATTCTCGTTCCGCATGCCGGGCACTTGGCCAGCACGGTATTGCCTTTTTCAATTTCCTTTTCCAACCTCTCGCCGCAGGGGCAGACAAAACCGTGCAGCTTGCCAGGATTGCCAAAAACCAGGCCGTAATCCGGTACATCTTTGGTGACCACGCTGCCGGAGCCGACCATGCACCACTCACCCAGCGTCACGCCGCAGCGGATGGTGGAGTTGGCGCCGATAGCTGCGCCTCTTTTCACTAGTGTTGTGCTCAAAACCCAGTCATCAGCGGCTTTGGGTGTACCGTCCACGTTGATCGCGCGCGGATGCATATCGTTGGTGAAACAGACATGCGGTCCAATGAATACGCCGTCCTCCACCGTCACCCCGTGATAAACGGATACATAATTCTGTATCTTGACGTTATTGCCAATGTGAACGCCTTCATCGATGAAGACGCCTTTTCCCAGATTGCAGTTCAAGCCGATCTCGGCATTTGGACGGATCTGTCCTTGGTGCCAGATGCGGGTGCCCTCCCCAATTTTCGCGCTGTCCGCGACCTCAGCGGTCGCGTGAATGAAAGGAGCCAATTGCTACCTCCCGGTCCAAAAAGATTTCAAAACTTCAATGATTTTATCAGCAGCATGACCGTTTCCATAGATTTCCGGGCGCTCTATTGATGGATGAAAATCACGAAAAGTATTGCTGATCTTGCTGCGGTTTGCTCCTGCCAGGCAGTTCCATCCCGCGTCAATCGTCTCCACCCATTCTGTGTCCTCCCGCAGGGTGATGCAGCGTACGCCGAAAAGATACGCTTCCTTTTGGATGCCGCCGGAATCCGTCAGAATGCATTCGGCGTTTTTCTCCAACATCAGCATATCCAGATATCCTACCGGATCAATAACCTGGATATTCTTTGGGATCTGCAGGCCAAACTCGTCGATCATTTTGGACGTGCGCGGGTGAATGGGGAACACCAGGGGAAAATCAATGTCTCCCAATCCGGCCAGGATCGAGGACAAATTCTGCTTGTCATCCACATTCCCGCTTCGGTGGATGGTGACCAATCCGTATGCCCCAGTTATTAAATCCAAGTTTTCCAGGATCTTCGATCGCGCTTCCGCTTCCTGGAGAAAAAATTTCAGCGAGTCCGCCATCACATCCCCCACCAGGAACACCCCTTCTGTGATGCCTTCCTTTTTAAGGTGATCCACCGCCGCTTGTGTCGGACAGAATAGTAGATCAGAGACTCTATCGCCTAAAATCCGGTTGATCTCCTCCGGCATGGATCGATTAAAGGAACGCAAGCCGGCTTCGACATGTGCGATTTTCATTTGACGCTTGGCCGCGCATAAAGCGCCTGCCAAGGTGGAGTTCGTGTCGCCGTAAATGATCACCCATTCTGGTTGCTCGCTTTCCAGGTATTCATCGATACCGGTCAGCATGCGGCTGGTCTGTTCCGCGTGAGATCCTCCGCCAACGCCGAGGTTGATTTCTGGCTCCGGTAGTTCTAGCTCTTCAAAGAAGAGTCGTGACATATTGTCATCATAATGTTGGCCGGTATGGAGAATAATTTCATCACCGCTGCCTTTCCATGCCCTGGAAACCATCGCGGCTTTAATAAATTGAGGCCTGGCCCCCACAATATGAAGGAGTTTCATGAGTGGAAAAAATTCTATCATGAATCATTTTTGCTCCTCTTGCGGCAACCGTTGGTATTAGTCATTCGGCGGATGGGTACGATTATTGCATACTGATAAAATAACCTCAAATGGCCGGAAGTCTGCCCATTACACGTACCAAGCTTCTCGTCCCGCAGCGTAGGCGGGAACTATTGTCACGCCCCCGGCTGCTCGATCTGCTCAGTGAATTGCTGGATTTCCGCCTGATCATCATCGCCGCGCCCGCAGGATATGGAAAAACCTCCCTTTTGATCGACTTCGCCTCCAATTTCGACTGGCCAGTCTGCTGGCTGGCGCTGGATCCGCTCGATAACGATCCCGTGCGTTTCCTTTCACATTTTGTCATGTCCATCCGCCGGCAGTTCCCCGATTTTGGCGACGAAGCCATCAATATGCTCAAGTCCACTCCGGCGGATCAGCTCAACTCCGATTACCTGATCTCAGCCCTGACTAATGACATTTACGACCAGATCGCTGAACATTTTGTGATCGTCCTGGACGATTATCACCTGGTCAACGCCAATCCGGAGATCGACCAGTTCCTCAGCGATTTTATCCAGCGCGCGGACGATAACTGCCACATTGCCATCACATCCCGAAAATTGCTCACGCTGCCTGATCTTCCCCTTATGGTTGCCCGCGCCCAGGTGGGTGGTTTATCCGTGGAAGAGCTGGCCTTCCAGCCATCAGAGATCCAGAAACTCTACAGCCAGGTGTTTAACAAAGATATCAACCTGCGTGAAGCGGAGGAGATCAGCGCAGCCAGCGAGGGCTGGATCACTGGACTGCTCTTGACTTCACCCATGTTACGTTCAGGCCTTGGGGAACCGGTCCGCATCGCCCGCGCGTCCGGCATCGGTTTATATGAATACCTTGCGCAGCAGGTCCTCGATCAGCAGCCGCAGGACGTTCGGAATTTCCTGCTCTATTCGTCGATCTTGGAGGAATTCAACGCGGACATGTGCGGGGATGTGATCGGAAAGGCGTTGGCGATCCAGGCGGATTGGCCGCGTCTGATGGAGACGATACTCCACAATAACCTCTTCGTCCTGCCTGTCGATGAAGAATTGCGCTGGCTGCGATATCACCACTTGTTCCGTGATTTCCTGCAATCCACGATCAATCAGACAAATCCGGATGATGCGAGAAAGATCAAGATCCAGCTTGCCCGTTATTATCAAGAAAATCAGGATTGGGAGCGGGTGTTTGAGATCTACCATAATCTCGGTAAGAAAGAAGCTATCTCAGACCTGATCCAACGGGTAGGTTCGGAATTCATTGCCAAGGGGAAGATCAAAAAACTAGCAGGCTGGCTTGAGGAACTCTCATCCACAGAGATCAATACAAATCCTTCGCTCCTGTCAATCCAGGCCAGCGTTAAGTTTAATCAAGGCCAGATCCAAATAGGCAAGGATATGCTTGATCAGGTTGTGGGAATGCTGCGGGAAGAAAAATCCGAAGAACAATTGGCCAGCAATCTCATCCGCCGATCCGCCGCGTTGCGAGTGCTGGGAAATTACGAAGAAGCCGAAAATGATGCAGATGAAGCAATCTTACTGACGAAATCGAAAAAAGAATTCGCGCCGGTTTATTCTGAAGCGCTTCGCGCCCGGGGCGCCTTGCTCTACCAGGTTGGCAAATTAAAGGAAGGGTTAAAAGTCCTTACCCAGGCGTTGGAGATCTGCCGGCAAACCGGCAACGAGGAAGACCAGGCGCGTATCCAGGTCGAGATCGGTGCTTCACAGGAGCGTCTCGGTTTATTTAAAGAGGCAGAGGAATCATACAAGTCATCCTTGAGGTATTTTCAGTCCGCCGGCGATTCCATTTGGATACCCAATATTCTGAATAACCTCGGTGTTCTCCAACATTCCTCGGGGGAATTTGTCGGCGCTTTCTACAATCTGGAAAAATCCATGCAATACTCACAGGTCACCGGGAATCAGCGCATGGAGGGGTATGCGCTGGCGAGTATCGGCGATCTCTACAAAGATCTGGATGCGTTTGAAGAATCTGAGGATGCCTATCAGAAAGCCATGGAGATCGCCCAGCAGATCGAGGACCAATTCCTTGCCTTTTATATCAAAACAGCCATGGCCCGGCTCAGCATCTCACAACGGGATTTCAAGAAAGCCGGGCTGCAAATCCAGACAGCCCAGACCATGGCCCGGCGCAGTGGATCTTCCTATGAGTCCTTCAAGATCAGTCTCGAGAAATGCGCCCTGGATTTTTTCAACGGGAAATATACCGGCATCCTCGAGGATCTTGAGCTGGCGAACAAGTATTTTTCCAATGAAGGCCATATTGAGGATTCTGTCCGGTCGGAAGTGTTTTGGATGACTGCGCTGGCTAAGCTGGGTGAAACTTCCAAAGCGGAAAATTTGATGGACAAATTTACCCTCGGTATGGGAGAACCAGCCCGGTACATCCCAGGCCAGGTGATGCTAAATGAACTGCAGCCAGTCCTGAAAACACTCATCAACAAAAAAGGATTGGGAGAGAAGATCTCCACACTATTCGAATATCTTGAGGACTTCAAGAAGCTCGCCCAAAAAAGCCGGCGAAAAATTCGCAAGGATGCGTCTGTGGTTCAGTTTGCTCCTGCCCGGCTGGAGATCCGTGCGTTGGGGAGAACCGAAATTATCGTGAAGAACCGGCCTTTGGCGATCTCCGATTGGAAAACACAAACTTCCCGCGACCTTTTCTTCCTTTTCCTTGCCCATCCCGAGGGTTTAACCAAGGAAGAGGTTGGCGAGCTGATGTGGGGAGAGCTCTCGCCGGCTGAACTAAAGCTCCGTTTTAAGAATGCCATCTACCGGATGCGTCACGCCATCGGTTCGGAAGCGGTGCTATTCCAGGATAATTTTTACCAGTTTAATCGTTCCGTTGATTACGAATACGATGTGCAGAGCTTTTTGTCCGCCGCTGACCAGGCCAAAGAGGAGAAGGACACTGATAAACGGATCCAATTGCTCACTCGTGCGTTGGATTTGTATAAAGGTCCTTACCTTCCGGATATCGGCGAACTTTGGGTCGAGCCCGATCGGCAGAGATTCCACGAATTGCATATCTCCAATGTGATCACGCTCACACGATTGCTGATGAATCAAGGCAGCCTGGATGAAGCGCTATCCGTTGCCAAGAAAACCCTGCAAACGGATCCCTACGACGAGGAACTTCATCGTTTGGTGATGGAGATTTATTCGCTCTCCGGCAACAAACCTGCCGTGGCGAAACAATATCAAATTGTCACCCAATCGCTGCGCGACCAGATCAATGCCCCGCCCTCCAATGAGACGACGGAACTCTACCAGCGGTTGATTTCGTGATTTTCTAAATCTCAACCCTCACAGTTGTGACTGAGTAGTTCACATTACTTCCAAATTACCAATAAATTATCGATATGGTGAATCGCTGGTCAGGTTGACATAAAAATCATAACGGTCCCCGCGCCAGATCGACTTCAGATATTCGATCGGGACATCCTGGGTATCGTAAGTCACGCGATTGATCTCAAATACCGGGTTGTCGCGGGTGATGTTCAGCATTTGCATTTCATCTTCCAACGGCAAGCGCGTCCGGATAGTCTGCTCGCCACGATCGGGAGTGATCTGGTAATCCGACCGCCAGATTTTATACAAGGAATCTTCCAGGTTCTTCTCGTTGAGATTCGGCATCAGATCCACTGGGATCATCACTCGCTGCACGCTGATGGGCTCTTCATTAGCGGAATGAATGCGCAGTATTTCCCACACAGATGCGTTTTCCTCTAGTCGTAGTATCTCTCTTACACGCTTGTTGGATCTAGTTTTGCTGATACTTACGAGCCGGGTAGCAGGAATCCATCCGCGCCGTTTGATTTCTTCCGTGGTCGATTGAAGAAACGAAAGGTCCATCTTCAACCGCATCCTCCTAATAAAGGAGCCCCTGCCCTTTTCCTTGCGGATAACGCCTTCATTCTCCAACACCTGCAGTGCGTGGCGGATGGTCCCGCGGTTGACCGAGAAAAGTTCGCTCAATTCCGGTTCGGATGGCAAAGCGATCGTGTTGTCCCCTTCCCCAATGACTGAATCTTCAATGGCATCCCTGAGTATTTCAACTATCTGATAGTAATAAGGAATCGGGATAGTCTTATTAATGTTGATTTGGCCTATAGGCAGAATTTTCATTTATTTGTCACTTGTTTATACAGGTGAAGAGATTTTAGCAAGCGCAGGGTCGCCTGTCAAGAAAGTTGACTTGCCCTGTTATTCATGATATATTTCTTGTGCACCTGTCTATACAGGTTAAAACATTGTTTTGGAGGATAACTTGACCAAGGAAAATAATCGTACTGAAATCGAACACATTTCCGCATTGATCGAGGAACAAGCCCTCTCCAAGGAGCAGCTTGTAACATATCTTCGCCAGACGATGGAGATCCGCGCGATTGAGAACAATATTTCAAATCTCTTGGGAAGGAATGTCCTTCAGGGCGCATCTCATCTCTATGCGGGTTCCGAGGCTGTGGCAGTTGGCGCGATCGGGGCACTGCAGGACGGCGATCTGATCACCAGCACGCACCGCGGCCATGGCCATGCCCATGCGCATGGAGACACTGCGGCTAAGACTCCGGAAGAAAAGCAGGAGCATTACAACAAAATGATGGCGGAAGTGCTCGGAAAAACCGGCGGCTATTGCAAAGGCAAAGGCGGATCGATGCACATTGCTGATGTCGAGCACGGCAATCTGGGCGCCACTGGCATCGTCGGCGGGAACATACCGGTCGCTGTGGGCGCCGCGTTGGCTCAAAAACTCATGAAAACCGGCAAGGTTGTTCTGTGCTTCTTCGGTGATGGCGCCTCAAATACCGGCAATTTCCACGAAGCGCTCAATATGGCTTCTCTCTGGGATCTGCCGCTTATTTTTATCGTCGAAAACAATATGTACGCCATGTCCGTTCCCTGGTCCAAGGCCAGCAAGCTGCAAAATGTGGCTGACCGCGCCTGCGCCTATGGCATACCGGGCGAGGTGGTGGATGGCATGAGTGTGCTGGAAGTGCGCGGCGCGGTGGAGAAAGCCGTCGATCATGCTCGTCAAGGAAATGGCCCGAGCTTGATCGAAGCGAAAACCTACCGCTACTTCGGCCACAGCCACTCCGACCCGCGCGTCTACCGCACGAAGGAAGAGGAGCAGTATTACAAGGACCGCGACCCCATTAAAGTATTATCCAGTGCCATGAAAACCGTCGGATGGATTTCTGATCCCGAGGTGGAAGCAATGGAGGAAGCCGTAAAGGGCAAAATGGACTCAGCCATGCAGTACACCAACGATTCTCCTTCGCCGGATCCCTCCGAACTGGAAACGGATGTCTTCGCGCCTTCAGTTTTTACCGTAAAAGACATCGAAGATGAAGCCAAACTGCGGCAGCAAGTGACTAAAGACGCCTCCATGCGCGAGATCACCTACGCGGAAGCCATTCAGGAAGCTTTACGTGAGGAGATGCAGCGCGATGAGCGCGTGTTCCTGATGGGCGAGGATGTGGGTTTGTATGGCGGCGCGTACGGCGCCTCACGCGGCCTCTTCCAGGAATTCGGCGAATGGCGCGTGATCGACACGCCCATTTCGGAAGCCACCATCGGCGGAGCGGCGGTTGGCGCCGCCATGGCGGGTATGCGCCCGGTGGCGGAGATCATGTATGTGGACTTCACTCCGCTGGCCATGGACCAAGTCGCCAACCAGGGCGCCAAGAATCGCTACATGTTCGGCGGTAAGACCAGCGTGCCCATGGTGGTGCGTACCGAAGGCGGTGCAGGCCGCGCCATTGCTGCCCATCATTCGCAGAGCCTGGAAGCGCTTTGGACGCACTTCCCCGGTATCCACGTAATCATGCCTTCCACGCCGTATGATGTCAAAGGGCTGCTGAAAGCATCCATCCGCGACAACAATCCGGTTATGTTCATTGAACACAAGATGCTCTATAAGACAAAGGGCCGCGTTCCGGAAGGTGATTATGTTATTCCCCTGGGTATTGCCGATATCAAGCGTACTGGCAAAGATGTCACCATTGTCACCTATTCCCGCCAGGTGTTGAACGCGTTGGAAGCCGCTGATGTTCTCTCTGAAGAAGGCATCGATGTGGAATTGGTTGACCTGCGCTGTCTGAACCCGCTGGATATCGACACAATTATTAATTCTGTCAAGAAAACCGGCCGTTTTGTAGGAGTGACCGAAGCATATGAGAACACCAGCTTTATCAATGAGGTCATGGCGCAAGTCAACGACCATGCTTTCGACTGGCTCGACGCGCCCATGGTGCGTGTGGCAGCTGCCAATGTGCCCGTCCCCCGGGCTGAGGTGTTGGAAAACCTGGCGATCCCCAGCGTGGCCAGCATTGTTGACGCCTGCCGCAAGGTGATGAGCTGATGGCTGAAGAGCTCTTTATCCCCAAGTTCGGCCAGACCGTGGAAGAGGTCACCCTGCTCAACTGGCTGGTCAAGGATGGCGACCAAGTGGAACAAGGTCAGGAAGTGCTGGAAGTTGAAACTGATAAAGCGGTTTTCAATGTCGAGGCAGTGGATAAAGGGTACATCCATTTGGGACCATTCAAAGCGGGAGATGTCGTTCCTGTGCTGGCTGTGGTGGCTGTGATCGGGCGCCAGGATGAGAAATTCGAGGTCAAGACGCCGCTGCCGGTGGAAAAAACCATAATTCAACCTGCTTCAACCGCTCAACCTTCCCGCCCAACCGCAACTCTCAAACCTGCGGAATCCGCAACAAGTGATCATGTTTTTGTCTCACCTCGCGCCAGGAAACTCGCGGCTGAAAAAAACGTGGATCTTAAGTTGGTAGATCCGTCTGGCGCGAAGGGATTGCGCGTCCGTGAACAGGATGTGATCAATTTCCTTTCCAGCGCCCCGCGTGTCAGCCCCTTGGCTCGTACCATTGCCCGTCAAGCGGGTCTGGACTTGCGCTGCGTCACCCCCAGCGGTCCGCGTGGGGAGATCACACGGGCGGATGTCGAAATGGCATTGGCCGCCAAGGTTTCTGGAAAAAGATTAGACCCGATTGTAAGAACTATGGTCCCGCTGCCCGACCTTCGGATCAAGACACGTGTTCCTTTAAAAGGAGTACGGGGTGTGATCGCAGAGCGCATGAGCTTAAGCACCCATTCCACCTCCCGCGTCACCATGCTGATGGAAGTCGACGCGACTAATTTGGTGGAATTGCGCGAAAAGTTGAAAGCAAAATTCGAAAACTCATGGGGGTTCGCCCCCGGTTACAACGATCTCCTCGCCCGCAAATGCGTTATTGCTTTGTCACAATTTTCATACATGAACGCGCGCTTAAATGGCGAGATGATTGAGCAAGTAGACGAGATCAATATTGGTATTGCGGTGGACGCGGAGAAAGGTCTATATGTGCCCGTCATCCACGATGCCGATCACAAGGATTTGCAGGCCATCGGGGCGGAATTTCGACAGCGCGTCGAGGAGATCCGTTCTGGCGCGATCTCACCCGATCATCTTTCGGGTGGTACATTCACAATCACCAATCTGGGTATGTATGACATTGAGGGTTTCACCCCGATCATCAACCTGCCCGAAGCAGCCATCCTGGGTGTGGGTAAGATCATCGCGAAACCAGTCGTTCGTGAAAATCAGATGGTGATCCGCCACATGATGACCCTTTCATTGGCCTTCGACCATCGTTTGGTGGATGGCGCTCCGGCTGCACGGTTTATGCAAGCCATAAAGAACATGATCGAATCCCCGGATGAAGAACAGTTAATGGGATAGAAAAGACGGGCGAAAGCCCGTTTTTTTTTACTCTCCGATGATTTTCACCAACACTCGCTTGCGCCGTTTGCCATCGAATTCGAAGTAGAGGATCTGCTCCCAGGTACCCAGTTCGATCTCCCCCTTGGTTACAGCTAACATCACTTCACGTCCGATCACGGTTCGTTTTAAATGAGTATCGAGAAATGAGATCTCAGTTTCCCCGCTCCCGGTTTTCGCATCCGGATTATGCGGCGCCAGTTTTTCCAACCACTCAAGAAAGCTGGCATTCATCGGCTCTTCGTCGCTGTTTGTGTAAACACCAGCCGTTACATTCATTGTGTTGATCAGGCAGATCCCCTCCTGGATGCCGCTGGCCTTCAGGCATTCCTGGACATCTTTGGTGATATTGATAATACCCTGGCGCTCCGGGTACACATACCATAGGTCTTTACGGAAACTTTTCACAATTCCTCCAAAATTAGAAATTCTTTTTGATTGGTGAATTCAACTATCAAGTGCAACTTTGAAGGTGAAAGAGAGGTAAGCTGCGGTAAGATGAGCACCTCTCTAACATCCACATCAAAGGAGCACTCATGCGAACATATTCACAGCTTACCCAAATAC